>WNFI01429084.1_pt2 | contig 12228 bp, 10 predicted proteins | sample 5400471 | NCBI WGS metagenome assembly WNFI01 (sample SAMN13153348, study PRJNA577476) | soil metagenome | isolation source: 100 cm saprolite on Douglas fir-dominated hillslope | place: USA:California | collected 2013-09-17 | reverse complement strand
TGGAAGAGGGCGTGCGCCGGATGGCGGCGTGGGCCCGGCGCCATGGCAGCCGGGAAAGCCAGGCGTTCGGCGCCATCGAAGTCCAGAAGCGCCTGCCCCCGTCATGGCGGTGACGATCGTCTACGGCCACCCGGGCGGCGTGGAACCCCAGTTCGCCGATCGCCCGCTCCTCTCGACCCCCGAAGGCGGATTCGTCGCGACGGACGCCGCGCTCGTCGAGCTGTGGCGCGCCGCCGCCGGGCGATCCTTCGACGACCTGGTGGCGACAGCGCCGGTGCATCCGGATCTCGACGGCATCACGGACGCCGCGCTCGCATGCTTGGCCGAAGCGGGTCTTCTCTCGCGGACGCCGGCGGCGTCTCGACCGGATCCGCCGCTTCGTCCACTGAAGGTCGGCGCGACCGTCAGCGCCGTGATTGTGATCAGCGGACCCGGAGAGCTGGTGTGGCTGGAGGAGTGCATCCGCGCGCTCTCGCTCCAGCATCACCCACTCCACACTATCCTCATCGTCGACAACCTCGTCGGCGTCGACATGGCGGGTTGGCTCTCGGAGCGCGGGTTGAAGGCGGAGGTCCATCGCCTGACGGCGAAGTCCAGCTTCTCGGCAGCGCTCAATGCGGGACGCGCGGCGGCGACCGGCGTCGACTTCCTGCTGCTGATGAACGCCGACATCCGCGCCCACCCCTCGTGCGTGCGCAACCTCGTCGCGCGTGCGGAAGAGACGCCGCGATGCGCGGCCGTGGCGCCGAAGCTGTATCTCTGGAGAACCCCCGCATTCCTCAACGGCCTCGGCAACCGCGTGCCGGGATGGGGATACGGGACCGACAACGGTATGGGACAGCTCGACCTCGGACAGTTCGAGGGCTGGACCGACGTGCCGTCGGGGTGTCTCGCCGCGTTGCTCGTGTCGGTTCGTGCGTTCGATGATATCGGCGGACTCGACCAGCGTTATCCGCTTTACTACGAAGACACGGACTGGTCCTATCGGGCGCGCCTCCTCGGCTACCGGATCGCGGCGGCCCCCGACGCCCACGGGCTTCATGCGTTCGCCGCGACGTCGACCGGCGCGGAGCCGGCGGCGCTCTCGGCCGCGAAGCTCGAGAAGGCGGTGTTCGGGCAGATCCGTTTTGCCCTGAAGGTGGGCAGCCCGGGGCGGACTGCGCTCCTGGTGCTGCACGCGTCGATCGATGCGAGGACGAACTTCGTGGGCGCGATTCAGAGCCGCAACTGGAAGATCGCCGCGGCCTACGCGCGGGCGGCGGCGAAGACGGCGTGGAGTCTCCCCGCCCTGTTCGTGACGCGCTGGCGCGTGCAGTCGCGACGCGCCGTCCGCGACGCGGAGCTATTCGCGGGCGCCGACGACCTGACCCCCTCGATGGTCTGGCGCAATGCGCCGAAACTCACCTGCGCAAACGTGCGGAACTACTACGCGCCGTTGATGCGCGGCGGCAAGACGCGCAGCCTGCCGGAGCTCGCCGGCTGAGTCTCGTCCGGAGACAACGCAAACGCCCTTTCATAGAGGCGTGAAATCGTCGTGACACGCCTGGCTTATGATCAGCGCTGCATGCGTCAGTCGGTGATCCGCGGCGTCGGACTGGTGGGGTCGCTCGCGTATGCGGCGGTGGTGGCATGGCTCTACGCCAGTCAGCCGCAGACCATGGCCCAGGTCACCGGCGGCTTCGCGTCGATTGTTGGCGCCTACGAGGTCGATCCGCAGGCGTTCGCCGACGGGCTGCAGTTCTTCCGCCGCAACCAGTTCGTCGAGGCACGCGCGGCGCTCCTGCGCGCCGACCCTGCGGAGCGCGATCCGAAGGTCCAGTTCTACGTCGCATACGCGTTCTATCGCCAGGGATGGGGACGGCTGTATAACGACGACCTGCTGTTCGGGCAGGGACTCGCCGCGATCAACAAGGCCATCGCGGCCGCGCCCGGCGGACGGGTAGTCGTGGACGATCCCGATCTCCAGATGCACTCGGCGGACGAGCTGCGGGCCGAGCTGCAGCGCGGTATCACGCGCGACGTGTCGGACTTCAACCCGATGCGCATCTTCAGGGCGCGCAAATGAGCGCGCTTCGCGAAGCCGTCGTGCTCCCGCTGATATTCCTCACGGTTACGCTGCTGGCCGGGGTGCAGCTCGGCCCGGGCGTGGCGCTCGTGCCACCGTCGCTCTTTTCCCTTGTGCTGGGGACCATGCTGCTCGCGGCGCTCGTTCGCAGCGGCGCGCTGGCGCCTGCCCGTCTGCTGCACGGATCGCGAACGATCCTCGCGAACGCCAACGGCGCGATCGTCCTGGCCACTCTCTTTGCCGCGGCCGCGCTGGTGCTCGGCATGCTGACGCCACGCCGCGGCCTCCCGCTCTTCTTCGTCGACGTGTTTCTGTTCGTGCTGCTGCTGAACACGCTGGTAGCGCAGCCCGATCGCGTGCGCCTGCTGCGCAGTCTCGCGGTGATCCTCGGGTCGGCGCTGGTGCTGAAGTTCGTCGTGCTCGCGTCGCTCTCCGGCCCGTCCGGCAGCCGCACGACGCGTGTGCTGGTCGCCCTGTTCGACACGGCGACGTTCGGGACCATCACGCAAGAGCCGCAGTCGCCAGGCGCCGGCTACCTCGCGTTCTTCGCGATCGGGCTGTTCCTTATCGGCGTCGCGGCGCTGCCGCCGGCCCAGCGGCTCTCCAGCCGGACCGAACCGCACACAATTGTGCCGCGCTGAGGTGCAAGCGGCACCGTGCATGCAGTCAATCGGCGTATGGGCGTGGTCAAGCGCACCAGGGACGGAATCGACATGCTGGAGCACGCGATGCAGGGCGTGCATAGCTCGGAGAATCGCGGCCGAATCGTCAGATTCCACGCGCCAAGCGGGATCATCGGGCTGAGCTCGAGTTCCGAAGTTCGGGTACTCGATGACACACCAGTGGAACGCGAGGTGATCGTCCGCTTGCCAGATCGACGTCGATCCCGCTGACCTGAGCCGTATCCGCTCCTCCTGACAAACTGCGGTATCCTGACCTCTTCCGCAATCGCGCGAGAGGCCCGCAGCATGTCCTTCGCCACTTTTCACCCGCTCGTCCGGCAATGGTTTACCACGACCCTCGGTGATCCGACCGCTGCGCAGGCGCGCGGCTGGACGTCGATCCGCGACGGCCGGCACACGCTGATTGCCGCCCCCACCGGATCGGGCAAGACGCTCGCCGCGTTCCTCTCGGCGATCGACGAGCTGATCCGCGAAGGGCTCGAATCCCCCCTGCCGGATGAGGTCCGCGTGGTTTACGTCTCGCCGTTGAAGGCGCTCAGCGCCGACATTCACAAGAACCTCGCCGAGCCGCGCCGGGCCATCCGCCGGCTCGGGGTGGAGAGCGGGGTGCCGGTCCCTCACGTCACGGCGGCGGTCCGCACGGGCGATACCTCGCCGTCCGAACGCGCGGCGATGGTCCGCACGCCGCCGCACATTCTGGTGACCACGCCGGAGTCGCTCTATCTGCTGCTGACCTCGGAGCGCAGCCGCCAGATGCTCCGCACCGTCCGCACGGTCATCGTCGACGAGATCCACGCGGTCATCGGGACGCGGCGCGGCGCGCACCTGGCGCTGTCGCTCGAGCGGCTCCGGCAAGTCGCCGGGCGGCCGTTGCTGCGCATCGGTCTCTCGGCGACGCAGAAGCCGATCGACGAGGTCGCGCAGTTCCTGACCGGAGGCGCCGCGTGCGAGGTGATTGACGAGGGACATCGCCGCGCGATGGACCTCGCGATAGAGATGCCGCGATCGCCTCTCGAGGCAGTGATGGCGCACGAGGTCTGGGAGGAATACTACGATCGTCTGGCCGCGCTCATCGGCGCGCACCGGACGACGCTGATTTTTGTCAACACGCGGAGGATGGCCGAGCGGGTCGCGCGTCATCTCAGCGACCGTCTCGGCGGTGAGGCGGTGACCGCGCATCACGGCAGCCTCGCGAAGGAGACGCGGCTGGACGCGGAGACCAGGCTGAAGGCCGGCGCCCTCCGCGCGATCGTCGCGACCGCATCGCTCGAACTGGGCATCGACATCGGTCACGTCGATCTTGTCTGTCAGATTGGATCTCCGCACCGTATCGCGACGCTGCTCCAGCGTGTCGGGCGATCCGGCCACACGATCGGCGGCCTGCCGAAGGGACGCGTCTTCCCGACGACCCGTGACGACCTGGTGGAGTGCGCCGCGCTGCTCCGCGCGGTACGCCGCGGCGAGCTCGACGCCATCGTCCCGCAGGACCGCGCCCTGGATGTGCTCGCGCAGCAGATCGTCGCAGAGTGCGCGTCCTGCGACTATGCCGAGGACGAGCTGTTCGCCATGGTGCGCCGCGCCTGGCCGTACCGCGATCTGGCGCGCGCGGACTTCGACGCCGTCCTCGAGATGAGCGCCGAGGGCTTCTCCACGCGCCGCGGCCGCCGCGCCGCGCTCCTGCACCGCGATGAGGTGAACGCGACCGTGCGCGGACGACGGGGGGCGAGGCTGCTCGCCCTCACCTCCGGTGGAGCGATTCCGGAAGTCGCCGACTACCGGGTCGTGCTCGATCCAGGAGAGACATTTGTCGGCACCCTGAACGAGGACTTCGCGATCGAGTCGCACGCCGGAGACATCTTCCAGCTCGGCAACGCCTCATGGCGGATTCTCCAGGTGACCGCGGGAACCGTCCGCGTCGCCGATGCGCGCGGCATGCCCCCCACGATCCCGTTTTGGCTGGGAGAAGCGCCGGCGCGCAGCGACGAGCTCTCAAAGGCGGTGAGCGATCTCAGGGCTGGCGTGGACGCGCAACTGGGCAGGCCCGACGAGCCTCCGCTAAAGCTACGGCGGTCTGCCGAAGCCTTGGCGAAGGCGGAAGCTTCAGCGAAGGCGGAAGGCCTGCGCGAGCCTTCAGCAGTCAGCCTTCCTGCTGCGTGTGTCGACTGGGTGGCTGCCGAGACCGGATTGTCCGCAACCGACGCGGAGCAATTGGTCTCTTACCTCGCCGAAGGCCGGCGCGCGCTCGGTGTCATTCCCACGCAGGGGACACTTGTGCTCGAGCGCTTCTTCGACGAGTCGGGTGGCATGCAGCTCGTGCTGCATGCGCCATTCGGCGGCCGCATCAACAAGGCATGGGCGCTGGCGCTGCGAAAGCGATTCTGCCGGCAGTTCAATTTCGAGCTGCAGGCGGCGGCGACGGAAGACGCGCTGATGCTGTCGCTCGGGCCGCAGCATTCGTTTCCGCTCTCTGACGTCTTCCGCTATCTGCACCCCGAAACGACGCGCGACCTCAGCTCCAGCGGATGCTGGCGGCGGATCTGCTCGCGTCCGTGTTCCCGGATGCCGCGGCTTGTCTCGAGAACATTCCCGGCGATCGCGAGATCCCGGATCATCCCCTCGTCTCCCAGACCGTCCGCGACTGCCTGGAGGAGGCGATGGACTTCGAGGGCCTGCGGACGGTGCTCGAACGGATTCACCGCGGCGATGTCCAGCTCGTCGCCAGGGACACGCCGGAACCATCGGTCCTCGCGTACGAGATTCTCGACGCCAAGCCCTACGCGTTCCTGGACGATGCTCCGCTCGAAGAGCGGCGCAGCCACGCGGTACAGACCCGCCGGGGCTCTGATGCGGCCGACGACCTTGGCACCCTCGATCCGGAGGCGATCGCGCGGGTGGTGGACGAGGAGCGCCCCGATCCGCGCGACGCCGACGAGCTGCACGACGCGTTGATGACCGCCGGCTTCCTCACACCGGACCAGATTCCCTCGCCGGCGCACCTCGATCACCTGAAGGCCTCGCGCCGCGCCGCGACAACCTCGATCGGCATGGTCGCCGCAGAGCGGCTGCCGGAGCTGCTCGCGGTGCACCCCGCGATCACCATCGATCCCGCCCTCACTCCGCCGGCATCACGCGCGCGTGTCTGGGCGAGGGACGCCGCGATCGCGGAGCTTCTCCGCGGGCGGCTGACCATCGTCGGGCCGACCACTGCGGAGGCGCTGGCCGCCTCGCTGGCCGTCGACGTCAAGGACGCGGACGCGGCACTCCTGGCCCTCGAGTCCGAAGGGGTGGTCCTGCGGGGCAAGTTCACCCCTGCGCTTCACACTTCACACCTCGCGCTTCGATTTTCCGTAGAGTGGTGCGACCGCGCGCTGCTGGCGCGCATTCATCGCTACACCGTGCACCGGCTGCGTGCTGAGATTGAGCCGGTCAGCCCCGCGGACTTCATGCGCTTCCTCTTCAAGTGGCAGCACGTGGACATCTCCGATCGCCTGACAGGGCCGGACGGCCTGCGCGAGATCGTAGCCATGCTCGACGGCTTCGAGGTCGCGGCGGCCGCGTGGGAGCGCTCCGTCCTGCTCGCGCGCGTGGATGGCTACGACCGGTCGATGATCGACATGCTCTGCCTCGCGGGAGAGGTCGCGTGGGGGCGCCTCTCTCACCCGGACGGCGCGCACTCGGATCCGCCGCGCCTCGCGCCCGCGACACCGATCGCCCTGTTCCTCCGCGAGCACGCCCACGCGTGGCAGGCCCTGCGCGCTCCTGTTCAAGACCCGGAGGCGCGGCTGACTGCCGACGCCCGGCGTGTGCTCGCGCTGCTGCGCGCGCGCGGCGCGTCCTTCTTCGCCGATCTGCGTCGCGCGGGCGGATTGGACGACGAGGCGGCGCGCAGCGCCGTCGGCTCGCTGGTCGCCGCGGGTCTCGCCTCCTCCGACGGATTCTCAGGCATGCGCGCGCTGATGGCGAGCGCCGACCGCAGACCCGCAGCGCTCGATCGACGGGCCCAGTTTGCCGGGCGGTGGACCGCGATCGCGCCGGCGCCGGCGGAGGATGAACGGGCGGCAGCAGTCGAAGCGCAAGCGTGGACGCTGCTCCGCCGCTATGGCGTCGTGTTCCGCCGCGTCCTCGCGCGTGAAACCATCGCGCCGCCGTGGCGGGAGCTGACGCGCGTCTACCGCCGGCTGGAAGCGCGGGGAGAGATCCGAGGCGGACGGTTCGTGTCCGGCATGCCGGGCGAGCAGTTCGCGCTGCCGGGCGCGGTCGAGCGGCTGCGGGAAGTCCGCCGCACCGCCCCGACGGGCCGGCTGCTGACGATTAGCACGGCCGATCCGCTCAACCTCGTCGGAATCGTCACCGCCGGCGAGCGAATCCGCGCGACGGCGCGCAACCGGGTGACCTACCGCGACGGCATGCCCCTGGCGGTACGAGAGGGGGATTTCGTGCGCGACCTCGCGCCCATCGATCCTGCCACCGCCGCGGACGTCTCGCGCGCGCTCAGCCGCCGGCCGGGGACGCCGGCGAGCCTTACGCGCGCATGACCCGGAACCGCAGCTTGTCGATGTTGAACCGGCGGATTTTCGACTCCAGCGTGGATGCCGGCACACCGAGCTTCGCCGCCGCTCCGGCTGAGCCCGAGACGCGGCCCTGGGCTTCCTCGAGGGCCTGCTCGATCAGCCGCTGCTCGCTGTCGTGCACGACCGCGTCCAGCTTCGACACACCATTCATGCCCGGACGCCGTTCCACGAGCAGCGATGCCGGCACCCGCAGCACCACGTCGTCGGACAGAATGGCACTCTGCTCCAGGACGTTCTGGAGCTGGCGGATGTTGCCCGGCCAGCTGAACCCAACCAGGCGATCCATCGACGCCGGGTCGATCCGGGCGAACGGCCGGCCGCACGCCGACGGGAGCTGTGACAGGAAGTGTTCGGCGAGCGCCGGGATGTCGTCGCGGCGCTCGCGCAGCGGCGGCAGATGGATCGGGAAGACGCTCAGCCCGAGACCTGCATCTCCGGCGACAGCTCTCCTACTTCGTCGAGGAACAGCGTCGCGCGGTCCGCCAGCTCGAAGCGGCCGATCCGCCGGTGCGTGGCGCCTGTGAAGGCCCCTTGCTCGTGCCCGAAGAGCTCCGACGCCACGAGCGCGTCGGGGATGGACGCGAGACTTACCGACACCAGCGGGCGGTTCGCCCGGCGAGAGCAGTGGTGCAGGCGCCGCGCCAGCAGGTTCTTGCCGGTGCCCGTCTCACCCGTGAAGAGCACGGTCGTGTCGAGCGGCGCCACCCGCTCGAGCCGGTGCAGCGCCTCGCGCAGACCGGAGGATTGACTGACAATCCGATCGTCCGATCGGAGATCCACCGGGAATGCGGCGATCCGCGTTCCGATGGCCGAAGTTGCATTCATCATGGAACCCTTCTCTCATCGCAGGCGAACAACCAACCGCCAAAAGGAGCCCTTTGAGCAGGTCCCCTTCGGAAAATGGCTTGGTCAGGAAACAGAGGGCGCCCGCCGCGAGCGCGCGGGCACGCGCCGACTCATCCGAATAGCCGCTAATGAAGACAATGGGAATGACGCGGCCGGTGGAGGCCAGGTAGCGGGAACCGCAAGGAAGTCGCGCGCGGACGCAAAGAGCTGCGTCTGCACGCCGATCGATCTCAGCAGGCGGTCGACAGCGCAACGCACACCGGGGTCGTCGTCGACTACGGACACGATTTCCCCGGCGTGAGTCATACAGCCGCAAGGGCGATTATAGCGCCAGTGCGGCCGTCAAAGATGCTATCGCCTGGTCGACTACTTGGAGTTCTCGGCAACGAGGTAATTGTCGACGCCGAACGCTCCCGACACTTCATGGGCCCTCAGCCCGGCGACATTCTTGTCGGCCTCGCTATCGACCACACCATACAGCGCGAGGCGGCCGTTCTTCACGATGATGTGAATCGGATAATCGCCCGCGGGCTCGTAGCCCGGGAACGCCGCCGGTCCCATGGCGTGGAAGCCTGGATTGAACGAGTGATTATGGCCCCAGAGCATGCCGCCGCCCGGATGGTAGCGGGACAGAAACGGATCGCCGTAGATCTTGTAGTACCCGTTCCAGCGGATTTCGTCGTCGAATGGAGAAACTGTAGGAGAACGCGAGGAAGTCGAACACCCCGTAGTACGGCAACTGGAGAAGCTCTTTGCGAATCTGTTCCACGGTTGACTTCGGGGCGCGCGCGGCGGCGAGCCGGACGCTTGCGGCTCCGCTCAGGAGCCACGCTACTGTCACAAATGCCACAGCCATACTCGTGCGTTTTCGCATGGGTCAAATCCTTTCGTTCGCCGTCGGCATTCAGCATTTCAGGCCGTTGCCAGCCGGCCGACGGTCCGCAGCCTGATCCCCAGCGCGATGAGGACCGCCCCGGCCGCGGCCGTATATACGCCAAGCGTCCAGGCGATCGCCAGCGCCCCGGCTCCGGGGAACGCGAACATCACGAATCCGAAGATCACCGAGAGAATGCCGCTCAGTGCGAGCAGCCACTCTCCCTGGATGACGCGGCGCAGGCGGATGGCTGCTGCGATCTCGAGCACGCCGGTCACGACCGCCCAGGCCCCGATGAAGAAGATCAGGGCGAGGGCCGTGCCGGCCGGCCAGATCACCGTGAGCACGCCGGCCGCGATCCCCAGTATCCCCTGGACCAGCAGCGGCCACGAACGCCCTTGCCCGGGCGTATGGTTCAGCCCCAGGAAGAGATTCGTGAAACCGTCAATGATCGCGTAGGCAGCGAACATGCCGACCAGCACGGCGATCGTGATGCCCGGCCACAAGAACGCCAGGATGCCGATCAGAAAACTGGCGACTCCTCGAACGATCAACCACGTTGCACCTTCCATCACCTGCCTCCTTATGTCCTGTCCTGATGTCCTGTCCTGCCGTGCAAGATGTGTGGCCCTGAGATTCTTTGGGATTCCCGGCGTTTCACGCCCATGAGGTTGCGCGGATTCGCGATTCCCTGAGGAATCGCGTGGGGTTGGTCACGCTGGCCTCAGGCGTGCAGTAGCCTGCCTGGGATGTCGCGTCCGGTCTTCACGTTGCTCATGAACACGACGTCCGGCTCCTTTACGGATGAGACACGGGAACAGATCACGGCGGCGTTCGCCCGGACCGGTCTCGAGGCGCGGATCGTCGCGGCCACCGGCCCGGAGATCCAAGGAGCCGCGGAGAAAGCCGCCTCGGCCGGCGACACGCTCGTTGCCGCCGGCGGAGACGGTACCGTGTCCACCGTCGCCGCCGTGGCGGTGACGAGCGGCGCGACCTTCGGCGTCATCCCGCTCGGCACGCTCAATCATTTCGCCAGGGACGCAGGCATCCCGGCCGACGTCGATGCCGCCGTGGCCACCCTCGCGGCCGGGCACGCGGCACTGCTCGACACCGGCGAGCTGAATGGACGCACGTACGTCAACAACGCCAGCTTCGGATTCTACGCGCGCATCGTGCGGGAGCGGCAGCTCGAACAGCGGCGCGGGCACGCCAAATGGATCGCGCTCGCGATCGGTCTCGCCCGCGCCTGGCGGCGTTATCACCAGATGACCGTCCGCTTGACGGTGGACGGCCAAGCGCTGGCGCGCCGCACGCCGTTCGTGTTCGTCGGCAACGGCGAGTACGTGGACGAGGGAGCCGGCCTTGGCCGCCGCACGTCATTGACGACAGGCCAGCTGTGGATCTCCCTGGCGCCCGAATGCAGCCGCGGCAAGATGTTGATGCTGGTCCTGCGCGCGCTCGCCGGCCGGCTGGCGCCGGACGTCAAGCTGGAGGAGTTTCGCGCAGCCGAGGTGATCATCGAGCCGCGAGCCGGCGGATCCGGCGTCGCGATGGACGGCGAGCTGGTTCCCATCAATCCCCCATTCAGATCTGCCATTCGACCGCGGACGCTCAAGACGCTTCTGCCTGCGGCGCAACAACCATGAGAGTGCGCCAGGCCGGTGGCGATTATTTGACGGCGCGGGCGGCCTGCAGCTCCGGGCGTCCGGGCGTGTCCGCCCGCGTGCAAATCGACACGAGCTGTCGCGCGTACTTGCGCGCGGCGGCTCCGTCCCCTGCCTGCCCCGCAGCCGTGGACGCGCCCGCCGCGGCGCGGAACCGGTTCGGCTCCTTCGCCATCGTCTTCTGAAATTCCACGAGTGCAGCTTTCGGCTGCTTGAGCTCGAGGAGCATTTCGGCGAGCAGCTCCCGCGCCGGGGCCAGCGGTCCCGGCGTCACCGCGGACTTCTCCGTCTTGTCTTCACGATCGGCGGCCTCGCGCATCGCGGCGAGCGCGGCGGCCGCGCGGTCTTCGGCGAGGGCGAGCCAGGCCGAGGCCCCGAGTTTCTGGATCGTGACCTGCTCGGCCCAGTAGGTCTCTTTCTCCTGCACGAGGCGATCGACGGCTGCGTCCAGCTCGCCAATGGCGGCCCGCGCCGTGGCGGCGTCGCGCAGGCGTGCGGCGCCGAGCGCACGCGCGAACGACGTGATGGCATCCGCGTATGCGACGCGGCTGGGGCGCGTCTCGAGGCGCGCCGCCCCGGCCCAGTCGCCCCGTTCGAGCGCATACCGCGCCGGGATCGCCGCCAGCGCATAGGCGCCGGCCGTTGGCGGCGCCGCGCCGACCGCTCCGCCGGTGCTCGCGCGCGCCTGAAGCGCGGGCAGCGCTTCCACGAGACGGCGCGCGGACGCGTCCTGGCCGCTCTGCAAGTACGCGTACACCTGGTAATCGGTCGCGTGCAGCTCCTCGTAGACCGCTCCGGCCTGGCGCGCCGCCGCCGCCGACAGAATGTTGGTGTCGATCGAGTCCTGCCAATAGCCCAGACGTGTGAACGTGTGCGACGGCATGTGCAGCGCGTGCGGCGCCGCCGGCGCGATCGTCGCGTAGCGCCGCGCCGCCTGGACGGCGCGCGGCGCGAGCGCCGGCACGTCGTAACTGTGGATGATGTAATGCGGTAGGCCAGGATGGTCCGGCTGCGACTGCCAGAGCGCCTCGAGGATGCCACCCGCCTTCAGAAGGTCCGCGTAACTCTTGTCCGCGGGATCGGCCGCCGCGGCGAGCGATAGGGCGTAAAAGGTCGCCGCCTCGGTGTCGTCGCGGTACTTCGCCGACAACTGTTCCATCGCATCGCGATAGGCGCGCATGCGCGCCGCCTGGGCGACGGTTTCGAACCGGTCGTACAACGCCGCCGCGGCGGCGATGTAGTCGCGCTCTCTCACCGTTTTCGCGCCGGCCGCCGCGCCCCGTTCGAGCGTGGCCCGCCCCGACTGCATCTGCGCCGGCGGCTTGATGGCGATCGAAAACGGGTTGCCCCATTGCGCCACCCCCGTGCCCCACCGCGCGATGCCGCAGGACGGGTCCCTCTTGGCGACGTCGGCGAACGTATCGATCGCCGGACCGAACTCGAAGGAGTGCAGCAGCGCCATGCCGTGCGCGAACGCCGGCTGCACCGCCGCGCTGCACGAGTTGGCGAAGTTGACCGTCCCGAG
>WNFI01503031.1_pt2 | contig 12230 bp, 9 predicted proteins | sample 5400471 | NCBI WGS metagenome assembly WNFI01 (sample SAMN13153348, study PRJNA577476) | soil metagenome | isolation source: 100 cm saprolite on Douglas fir-dominated hillslope | place: USA:California | collected 2013-09-17 | reverse complement strand
CGAAGTCACCATCAAGATTAAGGAGGCGGCCGATCTGCTCAAGCCGGACATGACCGCCAATCTCTCGATTCAAACCGCGGAAATAGACGCGTTGCTGCTCCTCGCCGTCGCGGTGCAGCGCGACGGCGAGGGAACGTTTGTATTTGTAACCGGCAAGGGTGGGCAGCAACGCAAGCCTGTAGTCACTGGAAATAAGGAGAACGGGATGATTGAAATCAAGAAGGGTCTGCTACCCGATGAAAATGTAATCGTTCCTGTGGCTGGCGGCGGTTCTTAGCGCTGGAAGTTGTGGCGAGGGCGTTCTCATGATTGAAGTTGAAAACATCTCGAAGAAGTATTCGCGGTCGGAGAGCACCGCGGTCGAGGCGCTCAAAGCCGCGTCCTTCCAAATTGCGCCGGGCGAGTTTGTGGTTGTGCGTGGGCCGTCGGGATCGGGCAAATCGACGCTGTTGAACATTCTCGGTTGCCTCGATCAGCCTACCGGGGGCAGCTATCGGCTCGACGGAGAAGATGTATCCAGCTATAGCGATGCGCAGCTTTCCCGCATTCGCAACGCCAAGATCGGTTTCATCTTTCAGTCGTTCAATCTTCTCCCGCGTACCACCGCGGTTGAGAATGTGGAGATCCCGATGGTTTATGGCGACGGCAATGTCGACCGAAAACGGGCTCTGGCGGCGCTCGATCGCGTGGGCCTGGCGAGCCGTGCAAACCACTTCACAACGGAACTATCGGGCGGAGAACAGCAGCGTGTAGCCATAGCCCGCGCTCTGATCAATCGTCCCAGTCTGATTTTGGCGGATGAGCCCACGGGTAACCTGGACTTTAATTCCGGGAGCGAAGTGATGCGCCTGCTACAGGATCTGCATAAAGAAGGCAGCACGATCCTGTTGGTGACTCATGACGACGCCGTCGCTTCTTACGCGTTGCGGAAGATTGTACTGCGTGATGGAGCGATCATGGTCGACCGCAGTCAGAGTTGCGAACGCACACGCCAAGATGCGGGAGGCGTCCGATGAAGGCTCAAAAGAGTCTGGCTCAGGCAGTCCGAAGCATGCGACGCTATCTTCTTCGCACGGTGCTGATGATGCTCGGAGTGGTAGTGGGCATTGCGTCACTGGCGATTCTGACTTCCGTGGGGGAGAGCACCAAGCGCGAGACCATGCAACGCTTCAAGAACATGATCGGGACTTTCGATACGGTGATTGTGCGGCCGGGAGGAGGGCGCTCCCGCGGAATGCCGACACTGGTGAATGTGCCGCCGACGCTGCGATTCGAGGATGCGCAAGCCATCGCCAGCGAACCCGAAATCAAGGCCGTAGCAGAGGTGCAGGATGCTTTCGACATCGATGTAAAATATCGCGACCGCTCGTCGGCGCCTGGAATTTTTGGAGTGAGTGCGAACTGGCTGGTGCTCCGATCTGAAGAAGTCAGTGACGGCTCGTTCTTTAATAATGAGCAAGACAGTTCGCTCGCAAGAGTTGCGGTGCTGGGCAGTGACGTTCGGCGCGATTTGTTTCCCGACGAAGATCCGATGGGCAAGACGATCCGGATTGCCGATGTTCCGTTTCAAGTGATCGGACTCCTGAGATCGCGCGGCGCCGGCCCTGCCGGAAGGAGCCTCGACAATATCATTCTTATCCCGGTGAGCACGGCGTCGCGCCGGCTGTTCAATCGCGATTACCTGACCATGCTGCTTGCTCAAGTCAAAGATGCCGACCGCGGCAATGCAGCAGCCGAAAGAATCACAGTGCTGCTGCGGGAGCGGCATCACATTCGCCCGCCGACTCTTGACGATTTCACCATCACCAACCCGGCCGCCACAATGGCCCAGGTGACGCGGGCGGGCTCCACGCTGACCAGGGTTTTGACGGGAGTTGCGGCCATGGCGCTTCTGATCGGCGGCATAGTGATCATGAGCCTGATGTCGATTTCGGTCTCGGAGCGACGCAAAGAAATTGGGGTGAGGCGATCGGTGGGGGCGGCGCGCGCCGACATCGTCTTTCAGTTTTTGTCTGAGGCAGTACTGGTGGCGGCGACGGGCGGCATCGCAGGCGTTCTGATCGGCTGGGGCGGATTGGAACTCGTCACGCGCTTACGGCAGTTGCCCTCGGTTTTGCTCTGGCAACCATTTGCTGCGGCAATTGGAATGTCAATCGCGGTGGGTGTGATCTTTGGAATCTATCCCGCATGGAAGGCGTCGCGAGTCGATCCCATCCAGGCTCTTCGGTCGTGAGATGAACCGCCGGCGGCTTCAGATCATGCTGCGTTCGTTGCGCATGCTTTGGCGCTATCCGTTACGGTCCGCGCTGATTCTTTCGAGTGCTGCTGTTGGAGTGGCCGGGGTCGTGTGCTCGGTCAACTATGGGGCGAGCGGCACACAGCAACTTCTCGATCAGATTCGCCGTATGGGGACGAATGTTCTCGTCATCACTCCTGTGCAAGACAAATCTATTGCGGGGCGAGCACGAACGGGAAATGCTGTGCCGACTCTGGTGGAGCGAGACCACGCGGAGATCAGACGCGGGGTTACAGTGCGGCTGCGTTCCTCCGCTCTGGTGTCAGAAAGCTTCTGGGTCAAGGCCAGGGATTTGTCGAAGAATGCGCCGGTTGTGGGTTGCGAGCCCGATTATTTTGTTATCCGAAACTGGCCCACCACCTCGGGCGATCTGTTTGACGCGGCTCAGGAACGGACCATGGCCCGCGTTGTTCTGCTCGGGGCAACGGTCGCGCGCCAGCTCTATGTGCCGCTCGGCACGGCGATGCACCGGTTGATGAATCTGGACCATTACGCCGCGATCGTGGTGGAAGTGGACACCGTCAGCAGTATGGACGCGGCAGCGGCGCAGGTACGTTCGATTCTTCATCGCACGCACCGCATTAGAGAGAATCACGCAGACGATTTTCAAGTACAGAATCAGAAGACGCTGCTGGAAACACAAGCGGCGGCGGCCAGCAGGCTCGCATTCTTTCTGCGCTGGATCGGCGCTAGTTCCGTGGTCGTATCGGGACTCGGCATTCTGGGCATTACCTGGATCGCAGTGAAAGAACGCACCCGAGACCTGGGCACGGTCCGCGCTCTTGGGGCCACTACGGCAGATGTATTCTTCCAGGTGCTGTTCGAGAGTGTTTTGCTGGCATTGACCGGAGGCGCAGCCGGGCTTGCGATTGCTTGGCCCGCATCTCGTGTGGCCAGTAGTTCTACCGGCCTGCCGTTTGTTTTTGATCGCGCCGCGGCCGCACTGGCATTTACTGCCGCGGCATTGCTGAACCTGGCGTTTTCTCTATTTCCCTCCCGCAAGGCCGCGAGCGTGCATCCGATCGAAGCTCTCAGGCACGAATGACGACAGAACTCTGGGTTAAGTGTTTCCCGCGAACTCAACCTGTCACTCCATCTGCGCTGCAAACCTCGACGAGCAACCTGTAAACTATTCCTCCGAGTGAGGAGGGTGAGTGGATGACGTTTCCAAAGAATCTTCGATTGGCAGGTGTAACTATTGTCGTGTCTATTTTATTCGTAACCGTCTCGGCTGCGCGGAGCGGAAGTCCCGATACGCCAGCGGATTCTGAAACTCTTTTCAAAACTCGCTGTGCAAACTGTCACGGACCCGACGGTGCCGGAACACGAGTGGGAAAGGGCCTGGGGGCGCCCGACTTGCGATCCGCTGAGGTACAGGAGCAATCCGATGCCGATCTGGCCGAGGCCGTGCGAACGGGAAAAGGCAACATGCCCGGATTCGCCGACCGGCTGAACGCGGCGCAGATCGACGGCTTGATTAAATTCGTTCGGACCCTGAAAGACAAAAAATCGTCGATCGATAATTCCCAGCCTGCCTTTCAAGATGCACGTGTGGTTCTCGACCGCGCGAAAGAGCAGCGGGACTGGCTGTTTGGCGGGACTGCGGAAAATAATCACTACTCGGCGCTGGCGCAGATCAACCGCGAGAATGTGAAGCGGCTCGCGCAGGCATGGAGCTTCGATACCGAGGAACAAGGTGGATTGCAGACCAGCCCGATCGTGGTCGATGGCGTTCTCTACGGCATCACTCCTACGCAAAAAGTATTTGCGCTCAATGCCGCAACCGGCAAGCTCTTCTGGAAGTTTGACTCTGGAGTTCCAGGCAAGCAGCCGGACCGCGGTCTTGCCTACTGGACCGATGGCAAGGACAAACGAATCCTCGTGGGCGTAATGAATTTCGTTTACGCGCTCGACGCAATCACGGGCAAGCCCATCGCGAGTTTTGGCGCTGAAGGACGAATCGATCTTCGCGAGAATTTGAATCGCGAGCCCGCGTCTGCGCAGTCGATCGATATGACCAGCCCAGGGGTGGTCTACAAAGATCTGCTGATCGTCGGCGGTCGCGAACCGGAGACACTGCCCGGGCCTCCCGGCGATATTCGTGCCTACGATGTGCGAACCGGAAAACTGCGTTGGTCTTTTCATACCATTCCGCATCCGGGCGAGTTCGGCTATGACACCTGGCCGAAGGATGCATGGAAGACAAGCGGTGGGGCCAACAATTGGGCGGGCATGACAGTTGATGCGAAGCGCGGCATTGTTTACGTTCCTACGGGGTCGGCAGCGTTTGATTTTTACGGAGGAGACCGCTTGGGCGACGATCTCTTTGCGAATTGCCTGATAGCTCTGAATGCGGAAACTGGCGAAAGAATATGGCATTTCCAGAGTGTCCATCACGATTTGTGGGACCGCGACTTCCCCTCGGCGCCATTGCTCTTAACCGTGAAACGCGGTGGCAAGAGTGTTGACGCGGTGGCGCAGACGAGCAAGCAAGGATTTGTTTATCTTTTTGATCGCAGTAACGGTAAGCCGCTGTTTCCCCTCGTTTCCCGCAAGTATCCCAAGAGCGACGTTCCCGGAGAAGTTGCCGCCGCCGAGCAGTCGTTGCCTACGCACCCCGCGCCCTTTGCTCGTCAGCTTCTTATGGAAGATATGCTTTCGAACCGCACCCCCGAAGTTCATCAGTGGGCGCTCGAGAAGTTTAGTGCCTCTCGCAGCGAGGGCCAGTTCATTCCCTTCAGCGTGGGCAAAGACACAGTTATGTTTCCCGGCTTCGACGGCGGCGCGGAGTGGGGCGGTCCGGCGGTCGATCCGGAGACGGCTATCATTTACGTCAACTCGAACGAAATGGCTTGGAACGCAGCGCTGGCGGAAAACAAGGGCGAGAATGGAGGCCGTGGAATTTATTTGAGCCAGTGCGGCGTGTGCCACGGTGACAAGATGATGGGATCGCCTCCTGCCCTGCCATCGCTAGTGGGCATTGGAGACAGGCTGAGTCCAGCGCAGATTACAACGACGATCAAGAACGGTAAGGGCAGGATGCCCGGCTTTCCTGGTCTTTCGGATGATCGACTGCTCGCTTTGGTGACGTTCCTGACGAGCGGCGAAAGTAAAGAACTCGCCAGCGCGGATCCGCAGCCCTTGACAGCGAAGTATCTCTTCACCGGTTACAAGAGATTTCTGGATCCCGACGGATATCCCGCAGTCGCGCCGCCTTGGGGGACGCTCAACGCGATCAATCTGAACACCGGGGAATACGTCTGGAAAATTTCATTGGGCGAATATCCGGAGCTTGCGGCTCTGGGACAAACGAATACCGGGTCGGAAAATTATGGTGGCCCCGTGGTGACCACGGGCGGATTGCTGTTCATAGCAGCAACGAACTTCGACAAGAAATTCCACGCCTTCGACAAGTCGACCGGCGAACTACTTTGGGAGATGACGCTGCCATTTGCCGGCAACGCAACTCCCGCGACTTACGAGGTGAACGGACGCCAGTTCGTGGTGATCGCGGCGGGCGGGGGCAAAGATCCCAAGTCTACTTCGGGCGGAGTCTACGTAGCCTTCGCGCTGCCCTAACTTTTGGATTCCCGCAATATCTCCTTTTCTATGTGTGCTTTAACCCACACAAGAAACCAGCTCTCAAAATTCGGGCCGCAAAATAGAAGTAGAGAAGCGGTATGGGCAACTCGAAAATCTCGTTATGCAACTAACAAATTAGTTGACCTTTTTAGGCGATATTCGTCTGAATGAATAGCAACATCTTGAACGCCGGAGGCTGGATTGGCTCGTAGTACATCTGTGACCCTGACTGAGGCCGAATTGCGCATCATGAACGCGCTTTGGGACAAAGGCTCGGCCACGGTCCACGAAATCATGAATGCGCTGCCGGCCAAGCCAGTGCTGGCCTATAACTCTGTCCTGACAATCGTCCGGATCCTGGAAAAGAAGGGTTATGTCAAGCACGTAAAGGATGGACGTTCCCACGTGTACGCGGCGCAGGTGGATCGCAAGAACGCGTCTCGATTCGAGGTGCGGCATCTGGTGAGCCGCTTCTTCGGGGATTCTCACGAGATGCTCGTGCTCAATATTCTGGAAGAAAAGGGCGTCGATGAGGAAGAGTTAAAGCGCCTCCGGCAGCTTCTAGAAGGGGGCAAGTAGCGCGATGGTGGCGGTTCATCTTTCCATGACTGGGCTCAGCATGACTGGACTCATTACGACCAGCCTCAACCAGATTGCCGGTGCAGTTTTTCTGGGAGCTTTGGACTCCCTGGTGATCGGTGTGCTCATCGCGATGTTCGCCGCTCTAGTCCTGCGAGTGTCGCGAAAACAGAGTGCTGCGGCGCGATTTGCGGTGTGGTTTTCTGCGCTAGCGGCAATCGCGGTCTTACCATGGCTCGATGGGGAACTCAGGTTTAGCGTCGGTGCGCATGGACATCGGGCGGCGAACGCAGCCGCCCTTATAGTGCCCAGTTCCTGGGCAATCTATTTTCTTGCGGCGTGGGGTGTAATTGCGGCGATCGCACTGGCTCGGGTGGCTACGAGCCTGATTCATCTTTACGCTCTGCGTAAGAGCTTCACGAAGGTGGACGTGAATCGCCTCGATGCTGTCGTGCGAGAGACGCTAGATCGGCATCGATCATATCGGAACGTTGCACTGTGCACATCGGACCAGATAGGTGTTCCTACAGCGATCGGGCTCATTAGACCTGCGGTGGTCATTCCCGCCTGGCTCATGGGTGAACTGTCCCCAGCGGAACTGAACCAGATTCTGCTGCATGAACTCGCGCACTTGCGGCGCTGGGACGACTGGACCAATCTCGCGCAAAAGATCGTAAAGGCTCTCTTTTTCTTTCATCCGGCAGTGTGGTGGATCGAAAAGAAACTTTCGTTGGAGCGCGAAATGGCTTGTGACGATGCGGTGCTGGCGGAGAGTGTCAGTCCTCGATCGTACGCGGAGTGTCTGGTCCACCTGGCGGAAAAGAGTGTGATTCGCCGCGGAGTCGCGCTTGCCCAGGCGGCAGTAGGAAAGATTTGCCAGACGTCGCTGCGGGTGGCGCAGATTTTGGATGTAGACCGCGCCGTTGGAACAAGCGCTGGATGGAAGCCATCGGTAGCACTGGTCGGCGGATTCGCACTCTTGAGCATTGCGGGGATTTCAAGAGTACCGCGACTTGTAGCGTTTCAAGAAGCCCAGCCTCGGATGGTGTCTGCTTCGTTGCCTAAGGCAGTGACGCCGGCGGCGACGCAAGTGGCCGGGCAGCGTCTATTGGGTCGCGAGGCAAAAGTTGTGCAGGCGAATTTCTTGATCCATCAGGCGCAGCCCTCTAACCCTACGGCCCGGTTACGGAGTTCGGCTCCTTCACGCGCTCTCGTGGCGTCGGACGGGCAGCACTTAGCGGCCGTTGAGCCAAGCGTCTCACAATTTGTTCACCTCACAGACTTCCGGCCCCCGGCTCCGGCTGGTGCGATGTTTGTTGTCGTTGAGCAAGATGCTTATGAGAATGTAGGCGAGACGATGTATCACGTAAGCGTGTGGCGCATAGTTGTGTTGCGGCCCACTGTGAATTCCACCAACGCAATTCCTCGAAAGGAAACCTAGAGATTCAAAGAACGCAAGAATAGCTTTGCGTGGTCGATGAAACTAACGAATTAGTTACTGCTTATCCACGAAAGGGAACTCTACTTATGAACTCGAAGAAATTCGCATTGAATAAATGGGCGAAGCCAATTGCCGCGCTGGTATTGGCTTTTGCCGCTTCGTTCGCAACCTATGAGACGGTTCGTCCTGCGTCCGCAAGCGCTGCTGCTGCCACGCCTGCCGCAGCTCCGCTTACTGAGGAAAGTGTCAGCTCGCTGCTCTCCCTCGATCGCGCTATGGAAACGCTCGCGGCGCATGTAACTCCCGCAGTGGTGAACGTAACGGTAACATCCAAGGGCAGACAGGAAATGGCGAGTGAGCAGGGCCAAGACATGCAACGCTTTTTTGGCCAGAACAGTCCCTTCGGACAATTCTTTGGACCGCGCATGATGCCGCAGCAGCCGCAGATCGAGCACGGCCTCGGCAGCGGCGTGGTGATCTCGCCCGACGGATACATCGTCACCAATAATCACGTCATTGATGGTGCGGTCGACATTCGTGTCACCACCAGCAATCGCCGCGTCATGAAAGCCAAGCTGATCGGCGCCGATCCACTCACCGATCTCGCGGTGATCAAAGTCGACGCAACCGGACTGGCCAGCGTTCCGTGGGGAAGTTCGGCGGACGTGCAGCCCGGTCAAACCGTTCTTGCTTTCGGCAACCCCTTCGGATTTCGCTTCACGGTAACCCGTGGCATTGTAAGTGCGGTGAATCGTCCAAACCCCGACTCGTCTGATCCGCGCAAGCCCGGACAGTTTATTCAGACGGATGCGGCCATCAATCCGGGCAATTCGGGCGGGCCGCTGGTCGATGCGCGCGGAGAAGTGGTCGGTATTAACACCTTCCTGATTTCTCCCTCGGGATCGTTTTCGGGCATGGGGTTTGCGATTCCCGCGAAGATCGCCAAGCCGACCGTAGACGCGCTGATCCGCGACGGCAAAGTCAGCCACAGCCGCATTGGTGTGACGATTTCCGACGTCACCCCAGAGAACGCGAAGTTCTTCTCTGACTCAACCGCATCGGGCGCAGTGGTCAGTAACGTTGAAGCAGACTCGCCGGGAGCGAAGGCGGGACTGAAGATCGGCGACGTAATCACCGAAGTCGACGGTCAGCCTGTAAGCGATGCCGGCGATCTGCAAGTTGTAATCGGATCGAAGAAGCCGGGTACGAAGGTCAGTCTCACTGTTCTGCGCGATGGCAAGAACATGAATGTTGCGGTCACGCTGGAGGAGATGGGCGATCGCAAGGGTGAAAGTGCTTCGAACGGCGAAGGGCATGGCAAGATGCGCTGGGGCATCGGAGTCGCGGATTTGACTCCTGAACTGCGCGATCAGCTACAGGGGCCGAGTGATTTGCACGGGGCCGTCATCGAACAAGTGCAACCCGGAAGTTCCGCCGACAACGCCGGCCTGCGCAGCGGAGACGTAATCCTGGAAGTGAACCGCCATGCCGTGAAGTCCGCAGCCGAAGTTCACGAGGCTCTCAGCAACCTTCCTAAAGGACAGGATGCTCTGCTGCTGGTCTGGTCGAACGGCGGCAACACCTTCCGCGTGCTGCACGCTCCTGAAGGAGCGTAAGCTCCGGCAGCGTGCGCAACGCGAAAAGACAAACTAAGAACGCGGTGTCCGCAATGGACACCGCGTTCTCTTTGCTACGGACTCCACCTAATTAGTCATCCTTTTTTTCCGGTTCTTTCGGCAGCGGCTTCTCAATCGGTTTGCGCGGTAGCATCTGGTCGCGCATGGCCGCGTCGTAAACGAAGCTGGCGACGATGACGGAGATTTGCTTCAAATCATCGGGTTGCAGCCGGTCGTAGACATCCATGTTGGAGTGGTGCGTGCGCGTCTCGTATTCAAGCGGATCCTGAATGAATTGGAATCCTGGAATGCCGGCTGCGTCGAAAGAAAGATGGTCGGTTCCGCCCGTGTTGCGCATACTGATCGTCGTCATGCCGAGATCTTTGAAGGGCCGCATCCAGTTTTCGAAGATGGGTTGGACCGCCGCATTCTCCTGCAAATAAATGCCGCGGATTTTTCCCGAGCCGTTGTCGACATTGAAATAAGCGGAGATTTTCGCTTGCTCCGGCTTGACTGTGACCGGACCAGCCTCGCGCCGCAGAAGAGTAGGCATCCCTTTCATGTTGGGGTCGTCCATGGGAGGCCGTGAGCCGAAGTGTTGTTCCACGTACCCTTGGGAGCCGAGTAGGCCCTGCTCTTCGCCACTCCACAGGCCGATCCGGATGGTCCGCCGCGGCTTGATGTCGAGCGCTTTGAGAATGCGGACGGCCTCCATCATGACAATGGTGCCGGCGCCGTTGTCCGTGGCGCCGGTGCCGGCATGCCACGAGTCAAGGTGTGCGCCTAGCATGACGACTTCATCTTTCTTGTCATTGCCTGGGATCTCGGCGATGGTGTCGTACTGCATGGGGTCGTCATCGTAGAAAGTATTGTTCACGTTCAATTCGAGAGTGACGTCTTTCTTCTGTTGCAGCAGCCGCGCGATGCGTGTCCAGTGCTCCGAGGCCATGGTGAGTTGCGGAACGGTCGTAGTCTCGCCAGTCTTATAAGAGCCGCCCGACTGAACGAACACGGTACCACCACCGGCCGTTCCTCGGCTGTGGTCGATAACCACCAAAACTTTCTCGTCGGCGAAAAACTGGTTCAGATCTTTTGTGAACTGGCGGCGTTTAGCGATCTCGGCCATGCGAAACGGAGGCCGTTCACCGGGAATCTCATATTCGCCAGTCTTGGCCAGATCATCGTCGCTTAACCGCTTAAAGGGAGCTTCAGCGATGGGCTTTACTTCGGCCTCGGCGCCGAAGATCAGAATCATTCCAGACAGCTTTCCGCGATATTTATCGAAGTCCTTCTTGTCCTCGATCGTCACGCGAATACATTTGCCGGTAATCACACCGTTGGTGCCCGGCGTCCATGCTTTCGGATAGACGATGAGCGGAACGATGTCGGGCGCGGTCATGCGCACGTTCACGTACTGATTCGCCCAACCCCGGCCGAATGGTCCCCATGCCTCGAGGTGCGAATTCGTCAGGCCCATGGCGGTGAGTTGGTCGCGCGTCCACTCGTTGGCGCGCTTCATATTCGGAGAGCCGGTGAGCCGTTCGCCGATCGAATCCATCAGCCCGGAGGCGAATTCCATCACTTTAGAATCGTGAAAGCCTTCGTAACGAATACGGGAGATAGTCTCAAGATCGACTTTTTCCTGCGACCATACCGGTACGATGAAGGACGACATAGCAACGAGAAGACACACGAGTCTCATGAATCTATTCACGATGAGCGCTCCTGAAGGGGAAGTGCAAATCAAAGCCGTGATTATACAACTGCAATTTCGGGAAACAACGATGGCAATTGTAAAGTTTTTTACGAAGTGGAAGGCTTAAGGTTTGACGGGAGGAGTTTCAGATTTTGCAGCGCTTGGTTTGCTGTCTTGTTTCGTGTCTTGTTTCTTCTCTTCAGATTTTCCTCCTTCTTTCTTTTCTCCACCCTCTCCAGGCTTTGCATCGTCGTCATCCTTCTTCATGATGTACTGCACGATGAGCGAGATGCGGCGGTTCGAGGGATCGAGTGGGTCGGTCGGTTTGCGGAGGCGCTGATCCGCAAATCCCCGGACCTGTGTTATCTGATCGTCTCGGATTCCGTTGGCCTGCATCAAGCGGCGAGCGGCATTGGCCCGGTCGCTCGACAACTCCCAGTTGCCGTAGTTCCCGAAAGTTACGTATGGCTTCGAATCGGTGTGACCCTCGATCGACAGCTTATTCGGCAGCTTTCCCAGCTCCTGGGCCAGGGTTATCACCATCTCACGCCCATCACCGTTGAGTTGAGAGCTGCCACTTTGAAAGAACGTTCCGGTTGCTGACTCTGAAAGCTCGATGCGAAGGCCTTCGGTGGTAACCGTCATTTCGATGTGGCTCTTCAGCTTTTCGAAGTCGCTCATTTGCTGCATTGCCTTTTGCAGTTCCTCCTTCAACTTTGGCATGTTGTCTTTGTTTAGGACGAAGTTCTCGCCCGCGCCCACCATATTGGAGCCGACTTTTTTCGATGTGCCTGTGGGGTCTTTAAAATATCCACCCACCGCTTCCTGCACTTGTTTGCTGGAATTGAGAAGCCACAACACGATGAAGAGGGCCATCATCGCGGTCACGAAGTCGGCGTAGGCGACCTTCCAGGCTCCGCCATGGTGGCCGCCGTGACCGCCTTTTTTCTTCAGGATGATGATAGGGCGTGTCTTGTCCATGATTATCGAAAGGCAAACTCTTAGGCGGAAGCAGCGGCT
>WNFI01452504.1_pt1 | contig 12230 bp, 11 predicted proteins | sample 5400471 | NCBI WGS metagenome assembly WNFI01 (sample SAMN13153348, study PRJNA577476) | soil metagenome | isolation source: 100 cm saprolite on Douglas fir-dominated hillslope | place: USA:California | collected 2013-09-17 | reverse complement strand
TTGGCTTTGGGCCAGCCCTTCAGCGCGGGGCCAAAAGCCACATTGTCCAATGAGGTCAGCCAAGGAAAGAGGGCATACTCCTGAAACACAACGCCGCGATCCGCATTGGGACCGTTGACGGGCTTGCCGTCCACGTAAACCTCGCCTTCGGTTGGCATGGCGAAGCCAGCGACGATGTTCAGCAACGTCGATTTGCCGCAGCCGGATGGACCAAGCAGACAGGTGAAGCTGTTTTCCTTAAGTTCAAGGTCAACGCGGTCGAGAACGAGATTCGTGTCGTAGCGCTTGCGGACGCCGCGGAAACTTATCTTGCTCTCTGTGCTTTCCATGGGTGACGACTGTTCTGTACTTGGGAAAAAGGGCCTGGCGTTCATCATGCCCTCACAGTTGCACGCCAGTGCAACAGTTTGCCCTCCAGTTTGCGAAGCACTGCATTGACCAAGAAACCGATAATGCCGATTACAAATGCCCCAAGGAGCATGTCCGAAACGGAGAAGAAGGTGCGAGCCTCGTTGATCATGTAGCCCAGTCCGGAATTCGCCGCGATGAATTCGGCTGCAACGATTACAAAAAACGAGAGGGCGAAACCCAGCCTCAAACCCGTGATGATCGATGGCGTCGCCGCCGGCAACACGACACGACGGAAAAGTTGTGTCCGCGTGGCGCCAAGACTGGAAGCGGCCCGCACAAGGACCGGGTCTACATATCGGATACCTTCCACCGTCGTGGTAAAGATCGGAAAGAACGCCGAATAGGCAATAAACATGATCTTCGACAGCTCGCCGATCCCGAACCAAAGCACCATCATCGGCAGGAAAGCCAAGGGAGGGATAGGGCGGAGCAACTCGATCAGTGGCTCAATGAGCCGTTCGAGTGCCTTCCTGGTGCCGACAGCGAGACCGGCTCCAACGCCGAGAATCGCGGCGATCACAAATCCCTGGGTGACGCGAGACACGCTCGCAATAATATTCTTCAAGAGAGCCCCGGACCGCAGCTCCGTGATTGCGCTATGAAGAACGTCAAGGGGCGACGGCAGCAGCATCGGGCTGAACATCTTGAAGAGATATTGATTGCCGAAGCTAACCGCCGACCAGATCGCAAGAAGCAGAAAAACGCCTGCCATCTTGCCGCCGATGTCTTTGATCTGGTTCTTGAGGTTTTGGCTCATCGTGGAGATTTCCACGTCACAAGCGCGGGATCGACAAGCTGCGCAACTTTGGTGGAGAAGCAATCGCTCGTTGCCGGAACCGCCGAGATACGACCGATGCTCCTTGCCCATTCGCTTTGGAACTTTAAGCTCGCTTCGAGGGCAGGGGTAATACCCAGCTCGCTCCTTGCCCATTCGCTTTGGAACTTTAAGCTCGCTTCGAGGGCAGGGGTAATACCCAGCTCGTATTTGTTGGCATTGACCATGACGTTGAGCGCATTCTCGTCGATCTTCAGTACCACCTTGAGGGCTGCCATAGCTTTCGCGCGATCATCCGAGAGCATTTTATTGGCGGCGGCTAAAGCGCGTAACGCAGCTGCGAGCGTGTTCGGCTTTTTGTCGATCCAGTCCTGCGAAGCAAGAAGGACGGAGTGGTTCGCGAGAAGCAGATCGTCGGCGGGTCTTGGTTCAGCCTTGCCGTTCACGTAGAGCGTCGCCCCAGTGACGTACAGAGTGCCGCCCATTTGAACGAGACGGTACAGGTTCGGCTGAAAGCCCAGCAAGCCGTCGACATCGCCCTTGGATGCCGCAACGACCCCTTCGCTCTGGTTCATGTTGACAAGTTCGACTTTCGAATGGTCAAAGCCGTAAAGCTGGGCCAGTTTGGCAAGCAGCATAATTTGGGAATTGCCTTGTGTATGTGCGATACGCTTGCCTTCAAGTTCACGCGGATGCGACAGTTTAACCCCGGGACTTAATACAAAGCCCTGCGTCTCGGCCATATCAGCCAGGGAAGAGATGGTTCTGACGGGAAGCTTCTGGCCACTCAGGACGACCTGAGCGAAAATGCCGGCGACACCGATGTTCGCCGCGCCGCCACCCATGATTGTCAGAGTGTCGGCCCCAGACTGGGTCCATCGAACGGAAACATCCAGTCCCTGCTCCTTGAAAAGCCCGTAATGATCGGCGATCGCGAGTTGCGCGCCGAGCTGCGGGTCACGCACGCCGATGAGTTCGAAACTGGATGTTTCAATCTCGGCAGCAAAACCAGACGTCGCGCAGCTGGTGGCGATCGGAAGGGTCACTACGGCGGCTAGTGTTTTGCAGAAGGAACGACGGTTCATGTCCACGAGTTTAGTCATGTGAGTTCGTTCCCTTTTGGTGATACTTCGGTTTGCGTAGTGCCTGTAGCGGCCTCATTCGACGCCGACCTGATCGTGCTCGCTTCGGTAACGATCCGACCATTTGGGTCCACGATGCAAGAACCGCCAATTAGACCGGCGCCATCTTCCAGACCCGCCTTTGCCACGCTGACGGCCCAAGTAGCGTTCATGTAAGCATTGCTCTGCGCTGAAAGCGTGGAGTGAAAAGTCCGGATCTCTTCATTTTCATTGGAGCCGCCATTGGGATCAAAGGCGGCGGTGTTGTAGCCAATGAGCATTAATTCCAGACCCTGCAGCCCATAAACACGCCAAGCTTCCGGCCACCGGCGATCGTTGCAAATCAACATGCCCATAATTGGAGAATGCCATTCTTGCGGGCCTTTAAAGGCGGGGAAGCCCAAGTCGCCATATTCGAAGTAGCGTTTCTCGAGCTGTTGGAATTTCAGCGCCTCGCGGAACTCGACCGAGCCAGGCAGATGTACCTTTCGGTACTTGCCGAGTATTTCGCCGCCCAGGCCGGTGGTGATCGATGTGTTGAACCGCTTTCCGTCTTCGGTCTTTTCGGCGTAGCCTACATAGAGACCGACACGTAGTTCCCGTGCGCGATCAAACAGCCTGCGGACTCGAGCATTCGGCATTGAGGCCTCGAAGTAGGAGTCCAGCTCCTCGTCTTCGATCAGCCAGCGCGGGAAAAATGTCGTGAACGCCAGCTCCGGAAATACAACGAGCTGAGCGCCTCGCGCGGCAGCCCCTTCGAGCAGGTCGCACATCCGATCCAGTGTCGTTTCCCGGCAGTCGGCACGTTGAATGGGACCCATCTGGGCGGCTGCGATACGAATGATGCGGGGCATTCCCGTTACCTTGCTGTTTAACGGTGGCCAATTTTTTATGCAGCCAATATTTCAGCGAATTGATTGAGCAACGCAACGGTCTTGGTTATACGAAATGACAAAACTCAATTTGCTTTAGTTATAGGATTTTCGCATGAATCTGCGGCAATTGGAGATAATTCGGGCAGTCATCCGCTGTCAGACGACGTCAGCTGCCGCCATCGCGCTAAAAATGTCGCAGCCTGCTGTAAGCAGTGCGCTCAAGCAGATTGAGTCACAATTGGGATTTCCGCTATTCGAACGCGTGAACAACCGCCTCTTCCCCTTGGAGGCGGCCACGATCATCTATGAGGAATCCGAGCCAATGTTCGAGATTCAGGCTGCGTTGGAGCAACGCGTCCAGGATTTACGCGAGGCAAAGATCAGCAGACTTCGCGTCCTTAGCACTGCCCCGCTAGGTCTTGGCGTGATACCTGCTGTCCTCGAATGGTTTGCGCGGCGAAATCCCAGACTCAAGATGCAATTCGACATTCGCGATCTCGATGACATCATCAAAAGTGTGGAGAGCGGAAAAGCCGATCTCGGCTTTGGGCTTGAACTAGGCTCGCATCCGACGCTCGACGCGCTGCCTCTGTTTGAAAGTAATATGGTCGCAATTTTTCGCCATGGGCACTCGCTAGAGAAATTGTCTGCGGTCACGCCTGCCGATCTCGTCGGACACACATTCGTCGCGCTTGACGCGAACACGCGCATGGGCTCGGCTGTGCGGGCGGTCTTCCAATCAGAAAAACAGCCAGTCAGTTTCGCCGTCGAGGTGCGCAATTGCAGCACAGCATGTGCGCTGGTCGATGCTGGTATAGGTGCTTCCGTGGTTGATCCTTATTCGGCAAGTCAGAAGGCATGGAAGGGGCTTGCCACCTTGCCATTTGAACCGGCCATTCCGTCGGTTGCCTGGGCTTTTTGGTCGAACCGCAGGCCGATCAGCGACGTCGCAAAGCGGTTACTGCGCGAGATACGCCTCGCGCTATCGAGGCCCGACCTCAGGGTTCAAGGCTGAGCTTAACTGTTTCGCGGGAAGCCAGCATGCGTTTTGCGATGTAGAGATGCTGAAGCGATATTGGTTTCCTGTTCCAATCCAGCGCCAATATGAGCTGAAGCCGGCTCGATGCCAACGGACGACAGTCTCCGGCTTCCTCCATCACTGAACCTGAACACTTGCTTCGATTCAGGGCCGAGCGGCATCAAGCGCAAACCTGCGCGAAGTTGTTTGTAGGAAAATTTGGAGGAATCGGCGAGGTGCCCACCTGGAGCTATCGCGATCAAGATGTCTTCCGCAAGCGCCTGAAAATCCCCCCGAAAATGAACAGTGCTTTTCAACGCCAGAATTTTTTGTTCCTTCGGCTCGACGCCAAGATGGCGAAAAGGTGCCTGGTCGAGCGCTTGCATGCGCTTCGTCGTCACTGCGATCTTTACGCCGCCGATTTGAAGCAGCGCCACCGGACCAAGATCGATATCGCGATTGCCGGAGACCGGGCCGGTCGTGCGGATTTTTCCATCACCAAGCTCCTTGACCTCGAATGTCCCCTGGAACGGCACGACACCTTCAGGGCCGTTGCGCCCGCCTAGATCTATCGTGATGTCTGCGCCTTTGCCCGCGCTATGCGCAGCCTTCACCGCTTGCGCATCGCATAAGTAGCCCAACGTTGCCCCTTCCGCGCCACCTTCGACCAAAGCAAACAGCAGACCTGTCGTATCGGCGGTGCCCCCTGCCCCCGGGTTGTCCTGTGTGTCGGCGATGATCACTGGCCGATCGGCTCTGCTTGCAGTCGCCTTGGCGCGTGCAACCGCTTCGGCCGGCGAAAGCACGGGTATTGCAAACTCGCTTTCCTTAAGAGCAATGAAACGCGCGACTTCGTCAGCTGCGCGATCGGCCACCTCCTGGCTCGCTGCATGCACAACCACCGACGGGCCACAATAAAATATGTCCGAAGGCGGAAAGCCAGCCAGATACGAGACGGTCAAAACGTCGCCGCGCTCAAGCGACTGCGTAAGATCGATGATGCCACGGGATGGTTCGACCATGGTGCACTGGCTGTGCAGCGGGATGAGAAACGGCATTTTTCTCAACGCACGGCCCGGCGTCCGTCCATGCTTGAGGAGGTGCTGCATCGCGCGCGCCGCGCGAATGCCGGTTTCCGGCCTGTCCACGTGGGGATAGGTCAGATATCCCGATACGGCATCCACATAGTCGATCATTTCCGGCGTGACGTTGGCATGGTAGTCGAGGCTAATCGCAATCGGCATATCCTGTCCGACACAGGCCCGGATGCGCCGGAGTAATTCGCCCTCCCCGTCATCGAAATCTTCTGTCACCATGGCGCCATGCAGATCGAGATAGATCGCGTCGACAGGCATCTGCAGCGAAAGCTCCGCAATTAATTCCGCAGAAATACGCTCGAAAGCGTCTCTGGTGACCATGCCGCCGGCACCGCCGCTTGTCCAAAGCAACGGGACGATGTCGTGGTCTTTAGCCATAGTCTGCAGGAAGCCGGACAGCGCGAACGAGATTCCACTGAGCCATTTCAGAACGTCACCGCGCCGGACCAGCGGCGGCCGATCGCGATGACTGCAGAAGTAGGCGAAATCGGTTGGGGTCTTAACGAAGGTATTGGTCTCGTGGTGAAATCCCCCGACTGCGATGCGCGCCATAACCGATACCCCGTTCTCAACTCTTTGCGACAGCTTCGATTTCGTTCAGCCGCACACACGCGGCCATATGCTGATTGCCCACGGAAATCAGCGGCGGCCTGGCCTGTGAGCAGTTCGCGGCCGCGAATGAACACCGCATTTGGAAAACGCAGCCGTTCCTCGCTGCCGAACCCGAGGGCGGGTCGCCCGGCAGCGCGGGCGTATCATGCAACGATCCGGGCTCAAGCCTTGGTACAGCGGCCAGAAGCGCCCGCGTGTACGGATGCCGCGGTCGCGCGAATATTTCCTCAGTTGGCCCCATCTCGATAATGCGGCCGAGATACATGATCGCCACTTGCTCGCACATGCGCTTCACCACCGATAAATCGTGGCTGACGAACAAGTAGGTAAGCCCAAGCCGCTTGCGCAGACCGTCAAGCACGCCCAGTACCGTTGCCTGAACTGAAAGATCGAGTCCCGAAGTCGGCTCGTCCAGAATAACGATATGTGGGTTCAGCACGAGAATGCGCGCGAGCCCCACCCGGCGCTGCTGGCCGCCGGAAAGCTCATGCGGGTAACGACTCCGGAAGCTCGAATCGAGCCCGACCGCCTCGAGCATTTCGTCAACGCGTCGCCTGCGTTCGCTGCGATCGGTCACGCCGTGGATGCGTAGTGCCTCATCGAGCGCGTGTCCGATGCTCCACCACGGATCGAGCGCCGCGCCGGGATCCTGATGCACGTACTGGATCGTGGCCCGCGCAGCCCGTGCTTCCTGAGCTGATAAGCCCGAAACAACCTGTCCATCCAGCCGAACCGTTCCCGACGCCTCGCGAACGAGTCCGAGTATGGTTTTAGCGAGCGTGGTCTTCCCGCAGCCTGATTCACCCACAAGTCCGAGCGCCTGACCAGCCTTGAGTGAAAGACTTACACCATCAACCGCGCGCACCACCGGTCGGGGCTTTCCAAGAAATTTCTTGCCTCCTCCAAAGAGGGTAACCACGTCCTCGACTACAAGCAGCGCGCGGGCGTCGGTCATGCCACGGCCCCCGCGCCATACAGGACGCATTGAACATCCTGGCTGTCGTCGTGTTTTGTCCGCGGCGGAATAGCTTTGCTGCATTCGGCGCTTGCGCTCGGGCAACGCGGATGGAACCGGCAACCGGACGGCGGACGCAATGGTGAGGAAACCACTCCGGGGATACCAGCCAGCGCGGCAGCGCGGTCGGGATGACAGGCAAGCAGCATCTTGGTGTAGGGATGCAGCGGTGTGGCGAGTATTCGCGAGACTGGCCCGGTCTCGACCGTTTGACCCGCATACATGACCGTTACCGTATCGCAGAGCTGGGCCACCACGCCAAAGTCGTGCGTCACGAATAGCATTGAAAGGCCGCGCTCTTCGGCGAGCCCGCGTAGCAATTTGAGAATCTGCAGTTGCGTCGTCACGTCGAGCGCGGTGGTCGGCTCGTCGGCGAGCACGATGGCGGGCGAGGAAGCGAGCGCGGCAGCGATCAGGAGCCTCTGGCGCTGACCTCCAGAGAATTGATGCGGATAGCGATCGAGCGCGCGCTCGGGATCCGGAAGCTGCACGGATTTCAGCAACGAGATGATGTTGGCCTTGTTGCCGTCATGCCCCTTAGCGCGGGGTTTCGACCGCGACGTTTCCAGCAGTTGCGTGCCTACCCGGAAGACCGGATTGAACGCCTGATAGGGATCCTGAGGAATGAACCCGATTTGCCTGCCGCGGACCTCGCTCTGAAGGATTGCCGGCGGCAACGACAGAAGATCGCGTCCGCCCAGCAGGATATTTCCTTCGGTGGCGCGTCCGCGCTTCGGCAAAATGCCGAGAATGGCGCGCATGAGTGTCGATTTCCCGCAACCGGACTCTCCCACGACGCCATGAATAGAGCCCGGCATCAGCGCCAGATTCGCGCCGTCGAGGATCCTTGCCTGCCCTTCATCGGTGTACACCGACACCGACAGGTTGCGCATTTCGAGCACCGGTGTAGCGGGATTCTGCATCATCGCGAACGCCTCAACCGGGGATCGACCAGATCACGCAACCCGTCGCCAAACAGATTGAACCCGAGCACCGTGATTAAAATGCCGAGACCTGGAAAGGTCACCGCCCACCAAGATTGCGGCAAATATTCCCGTCCTTCCGCAATGGCCAGACCCCAATCGGGGTTCGGCGGTGTGGCGCCGATGCCGAGGAAACCCAGAACCGCCGTCGTCATGATGGTAAAACCCATGCCGATGGTTGCGCGCACAATCACGGCTGAGGCAACGTTCGGCAGCACGTGCACGAAAAGGATACGGGAGGTCGAAGCGCCCAAGCCCCGTTGCGCTTCAATGAAGAGTGCATTACGCAGGCGGCGGACTTCGCCGTAGACGGTACGGCAGAAGAACGGCCAGTAGGTCAGCGCCAGCGCCGCCATGGCGCTCCCCAGTCCGCGCCCCATGAGTTGCGCGACTGCAAGCGCGAGGATGAGCTGCGGCACAGCCAGAAATACATCCGTCAAGCGCATGACGAGCTGACTTCCCCAACCATCCGTGTAGCCCGCGTAAAGACCGGCGGGCACGCCGATGCCAATCGCAAGAGAAACGACGGTAAGCGCCACTTCGAGCGCGCCACGTGAGCCCATGATCACGCGAGCGAATACATCGCGCCCGAGGCTATCAGTGCCGAACCAGAACTCCGCAGATGGTGGCTTGAGCCGCGAGATCAGATCGCCGTCATAGACCCTGTCGAGATCAGGCACGATCAGCGGCGAAAGGATCGCGATCAGGCACACCATGAGAATGATACAAAGCCCCAGGACCGCCGGAACGTCGCGCAAAAACTTCTTCAGGATCAGCATCGCAGACGCGTCCTCAGAGCTTTTCAGCCACGCGGGGGTCAAGCCAGGCGTGCACGACGTCGACGAGGATATTGACGATGGAATAAATCAAGCCGACGACCAGAGTTACCGCAAGAACGGCCTTGTAGTCAGAGGTCAGAATGGCATTCACGGCGTATGATCCAACGCCGGGCCAGTCAAAAATCGACTCCACTGCCACCGCGCTGGAAATGAGCCCGCCGAACAGCAGACCGATTTGCGTCGTCGCACCCACCACGGAATTGCGCAACACATAAACCCAGACGATGCGTCGCCGCGTATACCCGGCGGCCTCGGCATAATGCACGAATTCCTTTTGCATCGTTTCGAGCACGCCCGCGCGCGTGAACCGTGCGATGGATGCCAATCCGCCCAGCGATAGCGTAAACGCCGGCATCAGAATGTGGGCGAAGGCCTGACCGAACAAATCGAACCTTAAAGTCAGCAAGCTGTCGATCAGATAAAGTCCCGTGATATGCAAGGGAGGAGCGAGCCCCACCGGAAAGCGCCCCCGCAGCGGCAGCCAGTCGAGCTCCATGGCGAAGATCATTTGCAGGATGATCGCGAACCAGAAGGAGGCGATGGCGAGCCCCGCCACGGTGACCACGCGCATGGCGTGGTCGAAGAATGAGTTGTACCAGACCGCCGCCATCGTCCCGAGCGGGATGCCGACGCATGCCGCAAACATCAACGAAACGAACGTCAGCTCGATGGTCGCTGGAAGGCGTTCGGCGATATCCCGGACGACAGGCCGGTTGGAAATGATCGAGTTGCCGAGGTCACCCCTTCCGACCTGCCCGACATAGATGACGAACTGCTTCCACAGTGGTTCGTCGAAGCCATAGGCCTTCCGCACAGCAGCGATTTGAGCAGGCGTTGCATTTTCACCCGCGAGTGCGGCCGAGGGATCGTTCGGCAACACGCGCAGCATGATAAATGTGAGCACAAGCAGTCCAAAGAGCGCCGGTATCGTCAATAACAGGCGGTGCAGGACGAAACGGGTCATCAGCTCGTCAGCGACATGGTGCGGAAATCCGCACCCGATCCAATCGGATTGAACTGGAACCCACGCAGGCGATTGCTGAGCCCGCGCAGCTCGATAGCGTTGTAGATCCAGATGTCGGCGGCATCGGATACAACGATGCGGGACGCTTCTTCGTAAAGCGCTTGCCGCTTACTCTGATCATCGAGACGGCGCGCCTCGCGGAGGAGAGCATCAACTTTGTCGTTCTTGTACCAGCAGGAGGCTTTCCACGTGCCGTGAAACTGGCTGTCGTACATCTGACCGATCCAGTTCTCCGGATCAATGAAATACGACGAAACCCAGTGCACCCACATGTCGGGAGTGGTTTCAACTTTTGCCGTCGACGAAACGATTTGCGGCCAAAGGTTCGCAACGATCCTGAGATTTACGCCAATCTTGCGCAATCCTTGCTGAAGAATCTGGGCGGCTTGTGTGGTTTGCGCCAGATGCTGCTGAATGTGGATCTCGATTTCCCGATCGACCGGTGCACCCTCCGCCTTGGCTTTCGCAAGAAACTCCTTCGCGGTGTCGAGATTGAAGTCGTAGGGCGGCAAATCTTTTGGGGAGCCCCACAGATTGACCGGGATCGGGCCAGCATTTCGAACAGCGTAACCCTTCAGCACACCATCGATGAAACCCTTGTAGTTGAACGCATGGCTCATCGCGAGGCGAAAGTTCAGATTATCGAACGGCGCCTTCTTGTTATTCATGCGGAGCACCATGACCCGCATGCTCTGGTCTTTCGAAACCGTGGCGGTCTTCGAGGCCAGCACGCGTTCGACCTGGTCGGGCGGCAGATAGCTGTCGGTGCAGTCAACGTCGCCCTTGATCAGCGCGTTGACGCGGGTCGTGGTCTCCAGAATATTGCGCCGGCGCACGATCTCGATGGGCGACTTGTTATGGCTCCACCCCATGAAATGATCGTGGTTGCGCTTCATATCGATCTGCTGCACCGGCTGATAGGTGCTGGGATCGAGGATATAGCATCCGGAGCCGGCCGAGTTCGATGCGAGCCAGGCTTGTCCCCAATCGTTGTCCTTGACGTTGGGCTCGATCATGCGGCGGTTGAGGATCGCCACCAGGGGTGTCGCCGCCAGGAACGGCGCATAGGGCTGCTTGAGCTTGAACACCACCGTGGTCGGATCTGGCGCCGTGATGCCGGTCGGGTCGAGCACAGCGAGGAATGCCGCGGCGGGTCCCTTCTTGACGTTGAGGAGACGCTGGAAGCTCCAGACCACATCCGCCGAGGTAAGCGGGCTGCCGTCGTGGAATTTGACACTCTCGTGCAGCTTGAACGTGACGGTCAATCCGTCGTCGCTGACGGTGTGGCCGGTCGCGAGCCAGGGCACGAGCTTCGGCGGATTCTCCTTGTTGACGTACAGTGTGTCGTAGACATTGATCATGTAGCCCTGCATGGGCACATCGGACAGTGCGTGGGGATCGAGACTGCCGGGAAGATTGTCGGACCAGACGAGTTCGTCGGCCTTGTGCTGAGCCAGCGCAACGCGGCCACCCATCATGGCCGCTGTTACGGTCGCGCCGGTCCCCATCAAGAACGTTCTACGCTTCATCAGAGTCCTCCATCTGCTGCGGTCGCGGGAACGACAGCATCACGCGAGATAAGCCTTGTCAGGCGGAGACGGCCATGCCGTGCGGGAGTGCGAAAGAGCGAGATCTAGCAGGGTTTCGGTGGTCTTCAGCGCGGCAAGCACCGGACTGACGACGGGCACCGACAGCCGGTTCGACAATTCGCGCTCGATACCCATGAAGGCCATGCTCATGCAGCCCATCACCAGAACGTCGGCGCCGTCGTCGATGCAGCGGCGCCCCGTCTCGATAATACGATCCCAGGCCGTATTGTCGCCTTGGGTCAGATCGACGACCGAGACGCCGACGCCGCGAATGCTCGCGAGCCGCTCCGTGAGACCTTGCCCCCTGAGCCGAGGCCGCGCGCGCTTGGCACCGCTGTCGAGCGGCGACAGGATCGAATAGTTTTCGCCGAGTTGCAGGGCCAGCGCTATAGCCGACTGCCCCGGACCAACCACCGGCATCCTGACTGTCTCGCGAATGGCATCCAGTGCCGGATCCGAGAAGCAGCCGATGATACCGGCGCTCGCTCCCTCGGCTTCAGCCTTCTGCATTCCATGCAGGAGATGCGGAGCCACCGTGACGAGATCCCGTTCACTTTCGATCGAGGGATATCCGGACGGTACGCTCTGCACCTTGATCTCGATGTCGTCGGCGGCATGGCGCTGCAGATAGTCCTGCCGCCGATGGATCTCGGCCTCTCCGAGTGTTTTTTCCATCGGCGAGACGAGCTGGTAAACAATGCGGCGACGGCTTGCCATGGGGATGCCCCTATTTCAGTTGCGCGAGCGCATCATAGATAATGGCCGTAGAATCCTGAAGCGCATCGGCAACGCGATTGCGGGCGCGCACCAGCTTGGTCTCGAGCATCCAGCGCTGTTCGCCGTCGGCAAGTCCGGACAACTCGCCGAGATC
>WNFI01233256.1_pt1 | contig 12230 bp, 16 predicted proteins | sample 5400471 | NCBI WGS metagenome assembly WNFI01 (sample SAMN13153348, study PRJNA577476) | soil metagenome | isolation source: 100 cm saprolite on Douglas fir-dominated hillslope | place: USA:California | collected 2013-09-17 | reverse complement strand
CCACAACCTCCTCAAGCTGTTCAGCCTCGCAAACACAGCGTGTGCCGCCTAACCTGCAACAAATGCCCGTCGCAACCCCTATCTGGACGGGCTCCTAGGCTACCAAAACTGTCAGATATTTCTTCATACGGCGCACGTGGCGCAAGTGCTGACACTTCTGGCAGGGGGGGCGGATTGACCCCTCGATCCCCTCATCCCCCGTTGGTCGATTAGGGTGACCACACACAAACCGACGTCCGATAAAAAATCTACCGGGGCTTGGCGCCGACCGGGTGGGGTCATTTGCGTCCCCTTAGCACCCACAGTGAACAGGCCCCTGCAAGCGCAATTACTGCGCCCCCAACGGCGAAAATGGCATAAATCTCTTGCATTGGAACGTCCGCTCTCCAGTCCGAAGGGTGCCGCGTACCGGCACAATCCTGATGTAGATTGGCAGCCCGCCGATTCCATTAAATTCGTTTTCAGTGGTGCCACCGCTTCATCCGCGCGACACCATGCCGCCGCCCATCGCGGCCGGCGCGGTGTAGGCTCCGCCGGGCCCCGTGGCACCCGGAAAGCGCCGCAAGGGCCTGCACGGCCCCGCCTCGTGCCCCCTAGCCATGCGTGGGGCCGTGCTGCCGCCGCCTCGCTCGCGCGACATCAAGTACCCGGAACGCGCACATCCCTACGGCGTCAAGGTCGCCCCTGCGGGCGGGAACGCGCCGTGCCGCGGCCGACTTATCGGATGGGCTGCGGTTCGTATGACGCCGAGTTGCGGCCTGGCGCGGTCGGAGCCCCACGTATCACCCCCGGCCGCGCCCTTCATTCAGGCCTTGACGACTTACCGCAACATCGCGCAGTGGGCTGTGTTCGCGCGGCCTATATACGGTAAACCTCAAACGATATCGGTTCCTCGGGCACTGACATCGTTGATCTTTTCACGGCACTTTCATGCATACGCTAAACAATTGATTCCCGTATGGATCGGTGATACATCTGCCCTCGAACCAAGGAGGGGCCATCAACATGAAGCGCGTCGCCATCTATCTTCGCGTCAGCACATCGAAACAAGAGACCAGCAATCAGCGCCGCGAGCTCGAGGCGGTGGCTGCTCGATCGGGCTGGCAGATCGTCAAGGTCTATGAAGATGCCGGGATCAGCGGCGCCAAGGGCCGTGACAAACGCCCCGGACTCGATGCCCTGATGAAGGCGGTAAATGCCAGAGAGTTCGATATGGTTGCCACTTGGTCGGTTGACCGGCTCGGCAGATCCCTAACTGACTTGCTGGCAATCCTGCAGGGGCTGCATGACAAGGGCGTCGATCTGTTTCTGCATCAGCAAGGCCTCGACACGTCTACAACCGCCGGCAAGGCGATGTTTCAGATGCTGGGCGTGTTTGCCGAGTTCGAGCGCGGCATCATCCGTGAGCGCGTCAACGCTGGCCTTGCGCGCGCTAGGGCGAACGGCATCAAGCTCGGCCGACGTCCGGTCAAGCCGGCTGTTGAGGCTCGCATTCGGCAGCTGCGCGCCAAGGGCGACGGCATCCTCAAGATCGGTCGGACCTTGGGGATCGGAACGAGCGTCGTGCAGCGGGTGGTGAGCGAGGACGCGCACTAGTCACTGCACGTCGCATCAATTTGCACCTAACATATGCACACCGATAACCGCTGCGCTGCAGCGGTTTCTAATCCGTGCAAATCTCACAAGTTATGCACAGTCCTATGGTTTCTTGCTGCGATCAGCGCAGCTGCGGTCACCGCATGCGACCGATCGCGCGGCAGGCTGGCCAGCGTCCGAGCCAGCGCAGGGCGTGCCAGGAGCGTTGCCAGACGTCAGAGGCGCCGGACAGGCCTCCCACACGACAGACCGCACCAGCGGGCCGCCGCAGGGCGATGGCGGGCCCTCGTGGCCGGGGTCGACACTAGGCTGATCTCGCCTATATCGCTCGCCTGCTCAAACGATGCTGAAAACATCAATGATTTCAAATGGTGAGCCTCAACCTCTAGGCCACGAACCCATTTTGGTCGCGATTCACGGCGGAACGGCCTCACTTTTACCCGACCAAAAAATCCGAAAACCGGAAAAAAATCCCGAACCGCGATGCCATCGCGATCGACACCGGGAACCGCGATGGAAAATCGCGCAGCGGAATCGGCCAGGAGGGCGTGCTACCGCGGGGCAGGGAACTGCCGACTCGAAAAAGGGAGTGAAATGCAAATGCCCTCCCGACCACCAGGCCGCCTAAAACAGTCGATCAGAAAAAGATGCGCCAACATTTGGGTTCCTCGGGGCGGACATACTACATTTTGACTCCGTGGATAAAATTGGTATTATCACTATAGGTAGAGAATATGCCTGCAAATCAGAGTTTACCGAGAACCAGCGGCCATAACAATATCCCAGAAATTGTCAGCAACCTACTAGATATAGATTGACAGGTCCAGTGAAACGTGCGAAATCTTAAAGATCGGGAGCACTTCGGCCAAACACGCAACATCTAGCCATTTATCTGCCATTTCCCGGAAATGACCCACTAGGGGTTGACAATCCGGGGCAAGTGCTCCAAAATAAAACCGAGTGGACATTTCAATTCCGCGCCTGATCCGCGGCGCCCGCCAGTCCTCTTCAAGATCACCTCAGTCCAAACCAGCCAAGAGACAGCCCGTTCGCGTGGCCGCTCTGCGCTTATTCCAAGGGACTGAGATGACACCTTACAGCTTCGTAACTATCGACTGCCCCGATACCGGCCGACCCATCACGGTAGCCAAGAACACCCGCGACGACCCGATTGGCCAGCTCTACGTCACCAACCGGATCAGCCAGCATCAGCGCGCCGCCGCCGAAGCGTATCAGCATGACGTCGAGGCGCTATCCGGCAATCTGCGGGCGCCCTCTCGAGGCCCGGCAGATGTCGCCGGCTGGCGGGCACGCAGGCCCGACGGTCGCAACAGGAAGCACCGTAATCGCGTAGCGCGCGCCGACGCCGCTCTAGGACCGGATCAAGCCGCGCTCCTCCAAGGCGCTCTGGCGGGCCGCAGGGTTGATGCCCGAAAGCTTGGCCATGCTCTCGACGTCCTGGCCGTCGTCTACGGCTTCGCCACAGCGACCAAGCACTAAGCGTCCCCTTCACCCAGACCCTAACACCGTCCGGAGCACCGGCGGCCACCCACGCATGGAGCAACACCGACATGACTGACACTCACATCTCTGCCCACGAAACCGGCCGCGCTGGCCGGCCTCTATCCCCGGCCAAGCGCCGGTCCCGACTCCGCATGCACTACATCGCCCAGATCGGCGTCGATAACCTCGACCCGGTAATCTCCGAGCATGTCCTGGCCGCCGTCGAGTTGATCTGTATGGCAGCCGAGCAGCGCGCCAAAATCACAAAGTCCGGCGCTGCAACGGCTGACGATCTGTTGGCCGTTGTCCGGCTCGAGAACGCCGCTTCCCGAGCCGTTGCCCGCCTTGGCTTGCCGGCGCCGCGCGGCGCAGCAGCGCAGCTGGACACTATCGACACGAACGCCGACACGGCCGCCTGACATGACCCGCCGCAAAGCCATCAAGGCGGCGCGTTGCTCGATCTGCAGTCATCCGATCGCGTCCTGATCGAACAAACACGCATCGCCGGCGCATCGCTCGACACGATCGCTGCCAAATACAATGTCTCGAGGGACGCGATCTGGCGGCATATGGGAAAGCACGTCTCAGAGGATCTCCGCGCGGAATACTTGGCCGGCATTCCGATGAAGGATCTGGCCGAGAAGGCCGCGACTGAAGGTGTCTCGGTTCTGGAGTACTTTTCCGTAATCCGCGCGACGCTGATGACGCAATTCCAGCTCGCCGCGAGCGTCAACGACAAAAACGCGACCGCAATCCTGGCCGGCAGGCTCACCGAAGTTCTGCGCGAGATCGGTCGGATCACTGGCGAGATGGGCAGCATGGCGGCGAACAACATCACGATCAACAACGTCAGCATAATGAACAGCCCGGTATTCGCAAATCTCCAAGCCAACCTACTGCACGCCTTGGCGCCATTTCCTGACGCACGCGCTGCCGTTGTGCTGGCACTTCGACAGATGGACGAAACCAACACCATGAAAACGATCGAGCACATCCCGGCGGCCGAGTCTCCGACCGGAGCCGCGGCCCATGTTTCATCAAGCCCCAAGCAGTCCAACTAATCTATCGATCGCCGCCAAACTCGCTGATGTACTCGATGATGGTGGGTGGCCGTCGAAAGCCCGCCCCAATCAGCTCCCGCCGGATGGCCTCTGGAATATCTGGCTCATCCTTGCTGGCCGCGGCTTTGGCAAAACTCGTACCGGTGCTGAGTGGGTGAAGGCCCTGGTCGAAACCGGGGCGGCCGGCCGTATCGCACTGGTCGCGCCAACCGCCGGCGACTGCCGCGACATCATGCTTGAGGGTGAGTCCGGCATCATGACGATATCGTCGCCATGGTGCATGCCGCTCTACGAACCTAGCAAACGCCGCTTGACCTGGCCAAATGGCGCTCAGGCAACGCTATTCAGTGCAGAGGAAGCCGACCGACCGCGTGGCCCGAACCACGACGCAGCATGGGCGGACGAACTGGCATCATGGGCTGACCCGCAATCCGTTTGGGACATGCTGCAGTTCACATTGCGGCTCGGAAAGCACCCGAGGGTTTGCGTCACCACCACGCCGCGGCCCATCGCACTGATAAAGAACCTTGTGAAGCGCGAAGGCCAGGACGTCGTCATCACTCGCGGGTCTCCGCCCTGATCGCACTCGCTAAGACGCATGTGATCGAGCTTTCAGCGTTGCTCAAGCAGATCGTCGCAATACATCCGAGCACCGGCGCTGACGCCACGAACTACGCTGCACTCAACACCATCATCGGCGAGCTCGCCTGATGACAATACCAACAAAAATCCGAGCGGTCCGCGAAGACCCGGAAAAACCGCTCCTCGATTGCTATCGCGAGAATCCAATCGGACTCGCAAAACTCCTCGCGACACGAACCACCACCCCACCCACCACACACACCAAGAAAGATACAAAGATCATGAGCCTCAACCCTGAATACGTTTCTGCATCATCCAAGCCTGCCGTCAAGCATGCCGTTTCCGGTATCGGCCCATCCGGTGATACCGCGCGTCTGATCGGCGTCCTGCAAAACCTTGGCCTTTGTCCTCACGAGCTCGCCACACCGCTGAAGCAGCTTGCCGCCGCTGGCAAGCCGCTCAAAGAATTTTTCACCGTGAGCGTTTGGGATTTGGATCGCGCGCTGCAGAACGTCGACTGCAGCATTCAAAACCGAATGCAGTTCAAAGCGTCATTGGATAGGGCCGGTCTGTTGACCGTCCCGAAATAATTCACCCCCGAACTGCACGCGGATCACGACGGCGCCAGCCGAATCGCCGTCGTGTTTCGCATTCGTGCTCCGGACGGCTTGCCCGAGGTGGTCGTGCCGTCCGGTCCTTTTTAGCAAGGATACAAATTCCATGTACGACCAAAACTATATCACCGCTTACGGGACGCAGACCAAGGTGACCGCAGTCGCACTACCGGCCGGCACCCCGATGCAACTGGTCGCCCAAAATTTCAACCGGCATCTTCTCACGCTGCAAGTCACCGGCACCGCCCCTGCGACGTTCGGCTTCGGCGCCGCTCCTCCTGCTGCCGGTCAGGGCCTCGCGCTGGATGGCGCTTCCACCGCCGGTGGCCAGGGCGGAGCTTACGAGTTCAAGGACATCATTCCCAGCGATGCAATCTGGGCCATCGCCGCGGCCGGCACGGCTGTTGTAGTCATCGAGGGCTTTTAACCAAATCAAAAATCGACGCGACAGCCACGCACGATCCATTAAAAGGAAAGGCTGTTTCGATGTCCGCTCTTGCCCGACGAACAGACATTTGGCCTCCATCATGGGAGGTCCGAAAAGTGCCAACAAGAGACATGCCGTCAACCGGCGCACCTAAACGAAAAGCCGCCCGAAGGCGGCTCTTCAATCCAGACCCGATGATCGTCGATCAGGCGGCCATCAATGCCGGCTTCGACTTTCGACGATAGGCCATGAAGCCAACGCCAACGAAGCCGAGGATCATCATTGCCCATGTTGATGGTTCGGGGACGGCGGAGACGGAGGAAACCGTCAAGGTAGCAATTGTTGCATTGATATAGGTTTGCTCAGTGTAATTGTTCGCGTACGTAGATTCATCAAAATAGAGTTGGCCGCTGTCTCCTGCACCGAAAGTATAACTGATCGGACCCGTCAGGGGTAAGCTAGAGAGCGATGTGTCGAATCGCTGGATTTCTCCTGCCAAACTTTGAAAGTGCGCGCCATTAGCAGCGTATGGATTGTAATTGGCCGCATAGTGAGCGATCTGCGAATACCCCGTATTGGTGTAATTAAGAAAGTAACTTTCATAACTTGAGTCGACTGAACTCGTGACACCGTTAATGGTGACGGTGGCGAAAATACCGGGACTTGTCGGCTGGCCGGCCCAATTTGTGCCGCCTATGTTGCCATTGTAAAGGGGGCTTTGGGTGGTATTCAGATTGGCGCCGAGCGTTGTATCAAATTTGAATTCTGCTGTGAATGACGTGCCGGAATAAGCATTGGATGCAATTCCAACATTATTATTGAAAATCCCTCCAGTGTCGGTGCCGCCGGAATTAATTGTTCCGGTGTAAACCACATCGATAATCGTCGCCGACGCCTGCGTCGCTGCCCCTGTAGCTACTGCGGCTCCCAACAGCAGAGCGGGCAAAACAGACAAACCAAACTTTTTCATCAATACGCCCCTTGAAAATATTGCTTCAGCTTAAATAGTTCCCGGATCGACACAAGCCCAAACAGTCAAGAGTTGCAATTTATTCCGGTTGACAAGTTTAAATTGCGATCAGCATCGGCACCTCAAACATCTCAAATTAAATAGCCGGACAGCGAGGGCTGGCGTGTGATGCGGGGTCCGCTCAGGGTCAACAACGGTCCTCGCGACCCCGAAACGCCACTTCCGCTTTGCCCCGATCAACGGACATCATCAGACCGGCCCGGTTAGTCCGGTTGGTGCCAAACCCGGAAGTCGTCCCACAAGCAAAAGCCGCCCGAAGGCGGCTCTCAGATTCAAACCCGATGATCGTGGATCAAGCCGCCATCAATGCGGGCTTTGACTTCCGACGATACGCCATGAAGCCAATGCCAGCGAAGCCGAGGATGAGCATGGCCCAAGTGGAAGGTTCGGGGACGGGTGCAGTGAAATCAGCTGTGATCGTTACCGATCCAAAGATTGACGAGCCATCCGTTGCTCCGACTTGAAACTGATCGCACGGAACAACGCCGGTGCACGACGGGTTAACAAAAGTGAAGAAAAAATTGGGCCCATCAAAAGCTCCGTTTGTCACCAACGCCTCGCTAAAATTTCCGCCGGAGGTGAAGAGATTCAGTGTCATCGAAGTGCTGGGGTCAAGCTGCGAATAATTAAACTCCTCCGGAAAGGAAATATTGCTTTTAGCTTGAGGAGCGTTGGGACCACCCGTCGGCGTGTCAGCTCCAAGATAGGTCGTTACAAACGAATATGTTCCGCTAAATCCGGAAGTAATATTACCGGACAAAGTGAATGTAGAGGTCGTCCCGTCAAACGTACTGGATCCCTGGCCTATAGTGTAGGTCCCTTGGGTGCCGCTCAGTCCGTGACCATACAACGTGAAATTTTCGGTGCTCGGACCAAGATCCACGGTGATTGCCTGCGCGCTGCCAGCTGTCGCTGTTGCCAAAAGCGCAACTAAAATCGCTAGCTTCGAGTTCATGATAACCTCTCAGGTTTCGAGCGATATTAAATTCTATTAAATATCGTTTTCAGTCTATCTGAAGTTCAGAGAAAAAGTTTCCCTGAAAGTGAAGTCGGAGTCAATCCGGCGCACGGCTATTATTAATTATATAGGCATGAAGTGCCTTATATTAGTGATTATGCTATAATATTTCAAATTAAATAGCCGGGCACCGAGGGGGATGGATGGGATGAGAAGTCCGTTCCGGGTCAAAAGCGTCGTTTTGACCGTCGGCCGGCCACTTCCGGTCTTCCCCGGTAAGCAGACATTTGGGTCGCCAATCAGTTTCCGATCCCTCGTTGGCGCACGCCTGCCAATTTGGCTGTGAGCCAGCCGAAACCGTGCTCGATGACAGCACGCGAGGCCGCCGCCAACGCGCTGGCCATACGCATCATCAACCTACTTTCGAACGGGGCGCCGAGGCAAAGCCATGTCTGATTTGCTTCACGCCAAAATGCCGCCGCTCACCAGAAAGCGTGAAAGCCTGATGCAACTGCGGCCGAGACATTTGGAGAAGGTTGACCGCATCGCAAAGCGCGCAAACTACAACCGAGCCGATATGCACGAATTCCTCCTTACAAACTATGATCGTTTGTTCGGACCATTGCGGCGGCCGAAGACAAAGGAAGTGCCGAGCGATGCATTCCGAAAATCGTGGATGATCGGCAATCTTCTGGACATAATCGAGGCTCGACGCGATGAACTGGAAGATGACAACGCACGCGCATCCTGTAGCACCTAATCCAGTCGGGGCTTGGTCGGATGTAAACAAGGGCCGGTGGATGACCTCGGCGCAGGGAACGGCCTGACACAACCGTGTCCCTGCGCCGAGAATTCTTTTCCACGAGACCACAATGAACGACACGAACCTACAAGAGGCATTGCGGGCTGTTTGAGAAGCCCAAGCCGGCGCCGATGACGTATGCCGACGAGCAGCGAGCGATCCTTGAAAATCTATCTCGGCTCCGACGTGAACGCCTCGCCCGAGAGGCTGCTCAGAATACAAATTAAGCTTCAAAGTTTTATCCCGATCCTTGCAACATGGAGACCATCAAATGACGGATATCATGCAATCCGAAGATCGATCGGCATTATCAACCCTGGCCGCGGCACTGCGGCCCCTTCGGGAATCAGGCAGCGCGGCACAAATGCAAATGCCCATCTCGCTGGTGGCAACATTTTTGTTAGTAGCGCAAAAGGAAGGCCGCACTGTCTCCGAGCTGGCGAAAGCTGCCGGCATCACGCTGGCAAAGATGAGTCGACAGGTTGCAGATTTGAGCGAGACCAATAGGTACGGAGCTCCAGGGCTTGGCCTGATCGAGCAGCGTGTCGAAATCTATGATCGGCGATTCCAGAGGAGTCGGCTCACAGAAAAAGGGAGAGCACTGATCCGGCAGATCGCGGGCGCGGTGCAGGGGCGGCGGATGGCTCAGGCGGCTTGATCAAGGAAAACTTATGTTGATGATGTCGCAAACGGCTATGCAGGAGCCGGTCCCTATTGCCATAATAGCGCTCAACTGTTGCGGGAGAGCGCTATTGACGCGGGACATGGAATTGATCCGGAAGATCATACTGGAGATCCAAGGACGCAAGGATATTAGGCCAACGACGATGTCAATCGACGGTTACGACGACATCGTCGTGGCACGGCATCTGGAATTGCTGATGGATGCTGGTCTGATCGAGGGAGTCAAATCTGCCCCCATCAGCACTCCGCACGCAATTATCATGGTGAAGGACATGACTTGGTCCGGCCATGACTTCGCAGCTGCTATCGATAACGACGGCGTCTGGCAGAAGATCAAGCAGGCATTCTCAGCAAAGGAGCTGACGACGTTGCCGCTGTCTGTCGTGAAGACGGTAGGCATCGGACTGCTAGAGCAGATAGCGAAAGCCAAGCTTGGTTTGTAGACGCAGCGCAGTAGCTATGCGTCGCTAGAGATGATCGGCAGGTTTAGGCCCTTTGACAATGACGCGGCCCGTTCCGCCGAAAACCAAGTTGGCGGAATGTATGCCCCGACTTCGCGGCACGTCCGGACCATGTTGTGAACGTCCTTCAGGTACCAATCCAGTCGCTTTAGTTTTGGTATAAGGATACTTGAGGATGACCATATCTCAGTGGATTGAAGCACATCTACCGGTTCCGGCGAGACGTGCCACCGCGTCGGATCGTCGCCAGCTTCGATCGCAGTCTCATTAAGTTCTAGGCCTTCGGCCGTCGTGTATCCGGGATGGTCGGTCCAAGGGATGACTGGGATGTTTGCGATCGGGAAGCCGATTGCAATACGGTTGAGCGCGGCAAGCCGAGCAGTATGCGAAGCGCCAGAACCTTGATCCTAACGAAGCCACCGGGAATTAGAATTCGATGGCCTCTGAAAAACAGATCGCTGCCGACCGCGCCAACGCCCAAAAGAGCACAGGCCCGAAAACTGCAGCTGGCAAACTGAAGTCCAGCCGCAACGCGTTCCGTCATGGTTTGTCGTGCCCGTTGCGGTTGGATCCGGTGGCTAAGGCCAAGGCCGAAGCCATTGTCCATGTACTGGCTGGCGACGAACCAAAGGAGGAGAATTTGGGTTCGGCCGAGGAGTTTGCCCTGGCCCAACTGGAGCTGCTGCGGATTCGCCGGATGCGGACTGAACTGATGGCGAAGATTGATCTCAATTATAATAACACGCAACAGTTGCGTCGGTTGGTGGCGCTGGACCGCTACGAACGGTATGTTCACACCAAGCCACGCCGGGCTTCGGGGAAGTTCTGAGATGCGGAGATGCAATCGGGGGCCGAACTTTTGCCAGAACGAACCCAATTTCGGGCGAGGTGCCGCGATCAACGGGGCAGACCTGGCCTTTCGCGGTGGCGGGATCTATTTAAATCGTTTTGCGCACGAAAAAGAGAGCTCGCCTGCCAAACTTATTTAATTCTGTTTCTGACGGAAAGTGCCAACTTAATCATTTTGGATAGTTGGGCGCCTAAATAACAACCAATAATTTTCATTTCTGAAAGTTCTATGTAAAAATTAGTCACTGAATAGGCGATTTTGTTTATTGACCGCGATGCTATATTTCACTAAGTTATATTAAGTTTGCTCCAATTAGGAGGCGTATTATGTTTAATATTAAAATTAAGTTGGCGATTTCCAGCGCAGTTCTGGGGTTTGGCGTTTTGGCTGCCGTACCAGCCAAAGCGGATCTGTTTCTTTTCAGTCAATCTTGCCCTAGCTGCGGGGGACTCTCGTCCTATGGTACCGTGCAAGCTACAAATGATGGCAGCAACTTGAAAATAGTTGAGACGCTTGCATCAGGCGTTTTTTTCAACAATGCCAGCGCCCCGACCCATGCATTACTTTTTAATCTCGATACTACTCCTGGCACTAATAGTCCCCCGAGTTCGATCTCGTTCTCGACCGCTCCTTCGGCACAGTTGAACGGCGGTACCGCAAACAGCAGCGTTGTTACTGGCCAAACAGCCTTCGGAACATACACCGCGCCCCCCTTTACCTCGGGCAACCCTTCACATCCCCCAACATTTGAGTTTGCCGTCACGTTCGATGCTACCGGCATCGCAAGCGGGAACACTGCCGCCACCGAGTTCAACCAACTTACGTTCGAAGTCTCAGGTATGCAGGTTGCCAATCTCGAGACTTTAGAAGGTACTAACTACTGGTTTGCGGCGGACGTCTGGAACACAAACACACAAGCTGGCGACCCGGCAGGTACGACATATACAGGAAATGTCGCTGCGTTGAGTGGTCCATCCGGTGTGGGCAGCGTTCCCGAACCTTCAACCTGGGCGATGATGATCCTTGGCTTTTTCGGCGTCGGCTTCATGGCCTACCGCCGGAAGAAGGTCGCATTCCGCATGGCCTGACAGCGAGCCCTTTCGGCTTGCCCTTCAGTCGGATGGCAGTAACGCATGCTCCAAAAACTTTGCGCGGTAGCTGCCTGGGCGTGCCTGATCTTCATCATCTATGCGACGCTGTCATCCATAGACGCGCGGCCACGACTCACGGATATCTGGTTCTATAAGACTGTTGTGGAAAGGTTCGCCGCCTATGCGTTTCTCGGGCTTCTTTTCTATTTGGTTATCCTCGCCGTGTCGCGTTCGTTTGCCTTGTCGTGTTTGGCAGCGCGGTGATTCTCGAACTCCTGCAAATGGTCGTCCCCGACCGCGATGCTCGCGTTATTGACGCACTAGAAAAATTGACAGGCGGGCCTGCTGGCATCCTTGGGGCAGGGGCATTCTTGACGTTGATCAGAAGTCAGCAATCTGCGCGCCCGCGCACCGCTCGCTAAAGTCAATCTCTATCCCTCCGGCAGCGGCTGTTGCAGCGTCCTTGTCTCGTCCCAGGGGGCACGCATCCAGACGTCGCATTCCTCGCGTTGTCAGTGGGGGCGATGTGAGGCGCCCGGGCTACTGGGCTAAAACGCGCCCATCGGATCAG
>WNFI01025498.1_pt1 | contig 12230 bp, 12 predicted proteins | sample 5400471 | NCBI WGS metagenome assembly WNFI01 (sample SAMN13153348, study PRJNA577476) | soil metagenome | isolation source: 100 cm saprolite on Douglas fir-dominated hillslope | place: USA:California | collected 2013-09-17 | reverse complement strand
CATGAGCGACATTGAACGCGGAGAGGTCAATCTCACGATTGCCACTCTAAACAAGATTGCTCGAAACCTCGGAACGACATCTGCAGGACTGCTCAAGGGGATCCTCTAGTATTGCAGCCCCAGGGCGTGGATTGAAACGTGATGTAGCAGTACGCTGGCTCGTGGCGTGGCATGTTCGCAGCGGCGTGGGTTAAACGATTCAAGTGAGTTAAGTAGGTCTGCGAAGCCGCTGGGGCCGCGCCCGCAGGAGCGCGTGGATTGAAATCAAGATACGAACGGCGTCACCTACCAGCTGCGTGATTAGCTCCCTACAGGAAGCGCTACGACACCCGCACGAGTTTCAACCCAATATTTCCTGGCGGAGATAAGGTTTCAATCCACGCACCCGCGCGGGTGCGAACTCGGTCTAATTAGGAGGAGCGATGCAGACAGCCAGTTTCAATCCACGCACCCGCGCGGGTGCGAACTGGGCCTGAGTGGAGATCTCGGCTATTACATCGAGTTTCAATCCACGCACCCGCGCGGGTGCGAACAGGGCTGGGCCATACGTCGCAGGGTCGAAGAGCAGTTTCAATCCACGCACCCGCGCGGGTGCGAACGTGCTCAATTCGCCGGGCGGAATCATCTTCACCACGTTTCAATCCACGCACCCGCGCGGGTGCGAACGTCCGTGACTACACAACTCCAGGCAGCGTTGCAGTTTCAATCCACGCACCCGCGCGGGTGCGAACCTATATTCCTTGATGCTCCCAGCGGACATTTCAAGTTTCAATCCACGCACCCGCGCGGGTGCGAACTGGCGCGGAAGTGTACCTGGTCGGCAGCTACCTGTTTCAATCCACGCACCCGCGCGGGTGCGAACGGTATTGCGCGATCAGGCGGATCAGCAATTGGCGTTTCAATCCACGCACCCGCGCGGGTGCGAACCAGGCCTGATGCGCCGCATCAACTCTTTCGTCAGGTTTCAATCCACGCACCCGCGCGGGTGCGAACCCTCTGGCGTCGTCCGCGTCCGCGCCTGGGGTATGGTTTCAATCCACGCACCCGCGCGGGTGCGAACCTTTTTTAGAGCGCCGTCTCAGCGGTTCGTGTTTCAATCCACGCACCCGCGCGGGTGCGAACAGCATTCGTCCTTGTTCGCCTATCTTCGATAGAGTTTCAATCCACGCACCCGCGCGGGTGCGAACTGGGTACTACCCTGTAACCAGCTACCGAAGGTGCAGTTTCAATCCACGCACCCGCGCGGGTGCGAACAGCCACACAAAAATAGGTACTACATAATCAGCGTGTTTCAATCCACGCACCCGCGCGGGTGCGAACTCTTCCAGCACAGCGCAATACTCACCGAGCAAGTGTTTCAATCCACGCACCCGCGCGGGTGCGAACATTCTCTCCTGCCAAGGACACCCGTAAAGGCCAGTTTCAATCCACGCACCCGCGCGGGTGCGAACTAAAAATCATTCTATGGGAGAGACAAATGGGAAAGGTTTCAATCCACGCACCCGCGCGGGTGCGAACATCTTCATGTTCACGGTGGCACTTTCCACAATAGTTTCAATCCACGCACCCGCGCGGGTGCGAACTGGCGACCGTGCGCCCGTTCTGCGTTTTCAGAATGTTTCAATCCACGCACCCGCGCGGGTGCGAACCAGCAGGCCTTCTTTTTCCGCGGGATAGTTCTCAACGTTTCAATCCACGCACCCGCGCGGGTGCGAACATTTGCTCATTTTGATGGAGTGGTGTCCGGTAATTGTTTCAATCCACGCACCCGCGCGGGTGCGAACCAGAGCAGGCCGCTACGCGGGAACGTTATCTGCGCGTTTCAATCCACGCACCCGCGCGGGTGCGAACGCCATTATAGGACCTCACTTCCCGCAATCTTAGGGTTTCAATCCACGCACCCGCGCGGGTGCGAACCGGTAGTGCCGCCTGCGCCCACGTTATCCACGGTGTTTCAATCCACGCACCCGCGCGGGTGCGAACTAGCATGGATGATAAAATCCTACTTGCTACTCTGGTTTCAATCCACGCACCCGCGCGGGTGCGAACTGTTCCTGTCTATCGTGAGCATCAGCCATTTTTAGTTTCAATCCACGCACCCGCGCGGGTGCGAACCTGCCCTGGTGCGCAACTTGTGATACTCGGTTTTGTTTCAATCCACGCACCCGCGCGGGTGCGAACATGACCAGCTCCCTCTCAGGGGCGAACTTAGGTAGTTTCAATCCACGCACCCGCGCGGGTGCGAACTCGTCATTGGGAGCAATGGCCAGCGCGCGCTCAAGTTTCAATCCACGCACCCGCGCGGGTGCGAACGCGAGTATGGCCTGGCTGCCAACGCGCTGGAACAAGTTTCAATCCACGCACCCGCGCGGGTGCGAACTGCTTTACGCTAACACATTTATCGGCAGCAACTTAGGCGTTATCTCTCGCGCACCGGCGACCAAGTCGATAAATGCGGACAGGCCCTGAAGCGGGAGAGACTCTGAAACCTTTGAATTGAGAGTATTTATTGGCATCGCGGACCCACCGGTCAAATCGAGACCGCTTGACATCCGCGAATCAAATAATGATTGGCCCTTCAGGGTTGTAAGTGGGTTTGGCCCCGACGTGTTCGACCCGTTTCTGCCAGTTGGCACCCATGAAATAAAACCGCAAGCTGTCCTTGGCTGGGTCGATTTCTGCTACAAGCTTCGATCTTAGAACGACCCATTGGGCGGGGTCAACCAAGCATTCGAACACTGAAAACTGAACGCGCTGGCCAAAGTCTTGGCACGTCTTTGCCACTCGGCGAAGTCGTTTCTGTCCGGCCTTCGTTTCTGTTTCAACGTCGTATGCAACCAAGACCATCATCGGCCATCACCGCCAGAAGAATGCAGGATATGCATCTAAATCTCCTCGCAAATAACGGGCGAGCAGCAGCGCTTGCACATGCGGGACCAATCCAAATGAAATTTTTTCGCCCAGGAACCGGTGCTGTATTTCCTCTTGTTTGCGCTTTTGCCAGGCGACCAGGACTTCTTTCCGGGTAGCATCGTCCATGACCACGCCTCCCGCTTCCACAGCCTGAAACCCGTCTTCATGCACCTGCCGACGATTAATCAGCGAGAGCGCCAGCCGGTCGGCCAGGACAGGCCGCAGTTCTTCCATCAAGTCCAACGCCAGCCCGGGGCGTCCAGGCCTGTCACGATGCAGGAACCCGACAGCCGGATCCAAGCCCACCGTCTCCAAGGCGCCGACAATGTCGTGCACGAGCAAGGTGTAGAGGAAAGACAAAAGGGCATTCACGTTGTCCAGGGGTGGGCGGCGGCTGCGTTCGCGGAAAAAGAAATGTTCTTTCGCGGTCGTGATCAGGTGGTCAAAGATGCAGAAGTAAGTGCGCGCTCCATCACCCTCCACTCCCCTTACGCTATCGACTGATGCGGCAGCCTCCAGCAATTGGAGATTGCGGGCCAGCCGTCCGATTGCGTTCTCAACTTCCCCGTTCAGATCGTGTTCCCGCATCCCCCGCAGGAGCACGGTGCGGCAGTTGGCGATCTTCGCCTGTACTACCGCCCGCGCGATCATAGCGGAGCTGACTTGGTCGTCGGCCCGCCGGTACTGCTCCCGCCGCAGCAACACGTTGCCATTCACCGGCCCCTGCACCCGCGCGAGGAACTTGCCATGCTCTGTCAGGAAACTGAGGGCAACGTCTTTCTCCGCGCAGAAGCCCATTAGCGGCGGACTGCACGAAACTTGCCCGAAACAGACTATGCCGGAAAGAGTATGCAGAGGAACGCGTAAACGGTTTTCGTGTTCAACTCGGACCAGAACGGTCTCGCCCTCCTTGGCGAGGTACGATCCTTGGGTGGTGACGTAGAGCGTGTTCAGCAGCTTTTTCATGGCTCGTTCCCAGTATCGGCAATCGCTGCTGCCACCGCCTGTTTCAGGTACTTCTGCGCGCTCGGTGCCCCGGTGCTTTTGGGCAGGCAGATGGAGTAAAGCGAGCAGGAGTCGCACTTCTTCTCGTATTTTGCTCTAGGCGTAATGCGCGCGGCATTCAACTCGTGCAAACGAGCGGCCAGCCTTTCGGTATCTGCCCTAAGGTCGGCGTCAAAGCTCACGTTGGTGCGGCGGCGGGGCTGGCCGTAAAAGAGCGCGCCGCTTCTAATCTCCACGTTCAGCATCTCTTCCAGGCAAAGCGCCTGGGCGCAAAGCTGGACCTCGTCGCGGCGGTCCGGCTTGGGGCGTCCGCGCTTGTATTCGATTGGGAATGGGCGCATGTTTCCGGCGTCGTCCGGATGGAACTCGACGACATCCGCCTTGCCCGTCAGTCCTAGCCGAAGCGAGCGGAGATGCAGCCCCCGGCAGATGCGGACTCCTTCCCGCGTCTGGTTGTGGCCCTCGTCGGCCCGCTCGTGCAACTGGCGTCCTTCAGCCGTAAGCCGGTTTTCCGCCCATTGCTGCTCCAGATGGATCAACGCCCACTGCCGCTCACAGAACGCAAGGTGCTGGAGCGCCGAGATAGGCAGGAGTTCGTCTTCCGGGTACATAACGCCATGCCTCAAGCGGCGGCAGAAAGGCCGCAACCCTCGATCAAGGTGACACCCTTGGGCAACGCTGAGGCTTCGGGAGGCGTCACCGTGTAGTCGGCAAAAGAGCGCGGGCTCACCACTCCTTCATTCAGCTTTACGGAAACGGTTTCAAACAATCGGTGTGCCGGGGCCGAACCCAGTTTTGAATCGTGCCTAAAGATGTATAGGCCGCGTGCTGCCATCATTCCTCTCGCAGCAGAACGGTCGAGGTCAAACAAGGAACACAATGCCTTCCAAAGTTCGGCCAAGTCTTTTTCGGAAAAGTCAGTCTTGTCCGCGAAAACGGGATTGATGAATCCGTGCGCCCGGTAAAGCCCGTAGGCTACTGTATGTTTCTTGCCAAAGGTTCCCGTTCCGGACTTGATGTCCTTTTCTCCAGTGAACGCTTGCCGTGATATGGTGTGTTCCGTCGTAAATACACGGTCGATGGACCGCGCAAATGTTAACTGCACCGGTCCACGAACCTGGCCGCAATTAAACTCGGTCGTGGTCATGACCGCGCCAAAGGCGCGAATATCAAAAAAGTTCTCGCACATCCATCGTCGGGCCTTCTCGATATCAGTGGGTTTCGTATCCTTCCCTTTAGCTTCTATCGCGCCTTTGAGATGCTCATAAGGCTGCTTTTGGCGGCTCTCCAGCGTGTTACCAGCCAGCACGAATATGTCGTACCCTTTCTCTCTCTCGTTACCCTTCGAGTGGCTATGCAGCACATAATCGCGGATCTTGCGTTTCAGGCAGACATCGGAAACCAGTCCCTGGAAAGTTTGGCGCGTTCTTCCTTCTTGGCTTTGGCTTGTGCCATTGAGTACGCCCGCTGATGGTGGTATCCCAGCGCAAACCGGCCTTGCTCATCCAGATTGAGCATCGATGGGAATCGATAACCGGCTGCCTGTTCCAAAAGGCCGTGCAATTCCTGTAACCGCTGGTCAATGGCGACGGCCGCCCCTGGCTTCCACCGCTGTAACTTGCGTAAATGTTTTTTCCCCAAATCTTCGATTCTCGGGAATGCAATCGCCGGACACGTCGAAGCCAGCGAGTAATAGCGGTCTGCGACCGACAGATTAACTTTCGATTCCCCAGCCGCGCTGAAGGAGCTGTACTGTAACCCCTCATACTCGGCCAGCAGCCGTCCGCAGAGATACGCGGAGTTTTTCTGTTCGGGATCGAGACTTTCCGTCATCGGTTTCTCTCCTCTCTTTTGAACATGTATCAAATCGTTGACGCACAATCGCACCAACCCAAGGCGCGCAGCAGTTGGTTCCCCGGCGCGACGCAATGGACTCAGCGCCGCCTCCAGCATCCGGTACCCCAGCGGCTGCGATGCCCCCTCTATTGCCCGGCGCAGAAGGGCGATCACCCGGTCCTCGGAGGGCTTACCTTCGCGGTGGATAGCGTAGAGCAGTTGCCAGAAACGGACTGGCTCGGCAGGCCCATCAAATCCGGCCACGCGAAGCCCCTCGAACCATTGGCCCAAATTGTGCTTGATTTTTGGCAGTGAATCGCTCACCCAGTAGCGCACTCGCAAGCGTCCACCATTGCCTGAGACTCCGGCCATATAGAACTCGTTGGGTGCGGGATCTGCGGCTGGGTCCAAAGAGAGCAACGCCTCCACTTGTTTTTCGTCGGGCTGCTCTAGGGCCTCGAATGGGTTGAACTCTTCCGGCTTCTTGACCCAAAAAATGAAGCCTACTCCTGCAATATCGCGGCGTCGGCCTTTATCAGAGCGAAGGAGATGATTTAGTGCCAGCGTATAAGCCATTGCGCAGACTGGCGAAACCGGGCTATTTTCGTTTTGGTTCCATCCGTACGAGCGAAAGGCATCTTTATCAAAAGACATCAGCGAAACGCCGGCTGGTTGCCCACCCAGCTTGACAACGCCTTTGATCTTTTCGTGGGTGGGTGCGATGGGCCCAAATTCGCCGGAAACGAGGCATTCACCGAAGCCGCCCTTTTCCGCTACACGATCTCCAAAAGCCCGCCGGTAGTGTTGGCGCCAGTATGCTTGCACTGATGGGTGAAATACCATGGGCCCACCGACAGAGAGGGCAACAAGGGTTCCAGTCTTGACCGCTTTCATCGCATTACGTGCTTTGGCTACTTCTGCGGGCTTCGCATAAAAGCTTTCGCACGCCTCCAGCGCTGGGTCGCGAGTCTCTTGTGCAGCTTGTCGGACCAATTTTATGAACGCGTCGTGGCGTTTTGCGTGGTTGTCACGATCCTTCTCGGCCGTCCAAGCTCCCACTCCGAGCACATATCTGATGTCATCAACCCCGAGCAGTGGGCTCAAGCCGCTCTTGCGCGTTACGGGAGAACGTGGAACGGAGAGCGTCTCCGGCATGGAGATCATTTTCTTTCCTCTCGGCACCGATTTCATGCGCTCAACAACATTGAGAAATGCTCCATCTGGAGCGATCTCGAGAAGAAACGGAACTGGCCTTTCCTCCCATGCTTCGTCTTTGAGTTCCGCGCTCAGGTAGGTATTTGCGTATTGCGCTAACGCTTGTACGAACATTGCAGCACCTCCTGTCTACGTGCGCGGTCTGTCAAAACGACGTCCGGCCGAGTGTCCATCACTCCCCCCTGGAGCGTTGCGTCAAAGAAGCTCGCCCGGTTGCCTTCCGGCAGAAAGGCGACATCGTATAGCATGCGCCCCAGATCAATAGAGATTGGGAGCGGACGATCATCATCGGCAGGAAGAGAGAAGTCTGCGGCGAACTCGCGACACCCGAGAGCTGGCCGGTGGAAGCACTGCCCCTTCTCCACCCGCCGCTGCGTCATGGCCACATACTTGGTCGGCGTGTTGTCGCCCGTGGTATTGAAGACCAACGGATACGCTTCAACAATATACGCGACATCGCGCAGCAGCAGCGAATTACGTGGAGTGCCGTCCGTATCTGCTCCAGCGCCAGCGGCCAATGGCCTGTATTGACTGGGATCAGCCATCCATTTCTTGACCGATGCGGGGCCGATCTTGCTCTGCACCTCATTGCGCAGCACGGAGATGTACCGGATCGGTTTGAGAACAGCGATGCTGGTGACAACCCAGCGCATCTCTGGACGCCAGCAAATGGCGTCCAGGATGTTGCGTGCCGCAGAAGGCGTGATTACAGGGTAGGAAACTCTCTCAACTTTGGTTTCCGGCCTAGTAAAACAGGCCAACTGGCCGCAGATTTTAACTCTGAGGTTCGGAATGGACATGATGTCCTCCTTGCCAGGACTGCAAGAGTATGCGAAAAGTTCGTTGTAACGCAAAACCACTGAGCGCGGAGTACCGCCCGAGCGAAGTGTCACCACCGAGCCTAATTCTTTTTACACCGAGACGCATCTGCTTCCAACGCCTTTCCTTGCTCGTTAAGGGTTGGTGCACTCTCTCTGTCGGGGAACATTGTGCACGCCGGAGGATCGGCACCTTCGCCGTGCTCAAAGGAAGAGTGACGCAAAGGCGTAAAACGTTTCAGGTAAGAATCAGGAAATTCAGCACCACCCCGCTGGACCCCCTCGAAAAAAACGAATTTCCATTTACAATCAAAATGTGCTTGAGGGAAGCAATGATCCCCTCGACACAGAAAAACTCACCATGGCCCGATTTTCTCTTCGCTTCAAGACGGTGAAAATTGGGCCTTTGTGTTATGGCCTTCAACCAGGGCAAGTACCTTGCTGGCAAAGGGCTAAGTCTAATTTCATAGAATATTGCTGTTTAAACAGACATGAAAATGATATAAACAGAGGCGTGCCTCTTTGTCAAGGGGTTCGGGGGAGTATCAATTTCCCTTTTCTTCCGTAACACTGGCTGGAAGTGGATTGAAATATGTCGGTTTACACAGCGGATAATAGACATGATCGGGGGCTGAGCTTTCCCTAAGCTCGGCCCCCGATGCAACACGAGCGGCGCGAGGGTTCGCGTTGCTTTATCCAAATAAATCCTCTGGTGCCAGTTCAAACTTCAATCCTTTGATTTCCGAATACGCGCGTTCCACTGCGACCCAAATCTCGGTTCCTGGTCTGACCTCCGCGAGCACGCCGCGCGCTTTCTCAAACTCGTATGGCTGCAAACCGACGACGTAGCGCTGCAACTTCCGTCGCAGTTCCCGTGTGAGCCGTCCAATGCTCCGCAATTCTTCGATTGCTATCTGAGCTTCCTCACCATAGGGTATGAATACATCTCGAGTACGATTGCTGATCATTTCAAAATTCTCGGCCAAAGTGGCAAACTGAATCTTTGCGCGCATTTCTTGGAGATTCATTCCCAGATCTGCGCCCTCGGAGTAATAACGCTCAAAATATTCTTGTAATGCCGCCGCCGAGTCCACCTGGAGGCTTGCTCCGTCGAGCAGCGCTTTCCTGGCCAGTGAATCAGTGAGACCAGTCGCCTGCTTGTACTCGTTCGGAGGGAGGCGGTTATCTTCTGGCAGAAAGACCACAACCCGTCCTCCGGGACAGCCAAGCACAGCAGTTCGAAGCCCCTCGCGATCTGCCCGCCCGGCCGCCTGGAAGATCGCGTCCAGCGGACCGAGAGCGCGAAAGACGATAGGAAAATCAAGGTCTACTCCTGCTTCAACCAACTGCGTCGAAACCACCCGGCACGGAAGCTTCTTGGTCAGCCGCTCGCGGATAACTCCCAGAACGTTGAGCCGGTGCGCTGCGCACATGCGCGTAGAGAGATGAAATAAACCTTGGGGCTCGATGCCGCGTTCCTTCGCCTGGGAAACGGCGTGATCAAACAGCCCGCTGGCATGGTCGCGCAAATTGACCACCGCAAGCGACTGCGGCCCTGAAAGCATTCGCCGTGCTACTTCAGGCCATCCAATAGGTCTTTCAATCTCCCATTCGATATGGACACGCTTTAACGAAGCCCGAATTGCATCGGGCTGCTGGACAATCTCACGCACAGTGCCGGGCTCCCATCGGGGATCAGAGCGCGCTCCGTTTGCCTGTCGCTGAAACGCTGGCTGGGTGGCAGTGGAGAAAATGAAGACACAACCCCAATCGTTCGACAGCTCGTGAATCATTTCGAGCAGAGGCGCGAGCAGCCTTCTCGGGAGCGTTTGCACCTCGTCGAGAATTATGATGGACCTTGCGATGTTGTGTACGCGTCTCAAGTCCGAGGGACGGTTGGAAAACAAGCTTTCGAAAAAGCGCACTGAAGTGGTCACAATGAGCGGAGAGTCCCAGTTCTCAGTTTCAGCATGCCGCGCTGAAACTTGATAGTCCTCTTCAATGCCGTCGCCCGAAGATGGGACAAAGTGTTCCGGGTCCTTTTGCGTCAGCCGATCAAACGCTCCGGAGTGATGCTCAAGCACCGCATCCTGCCCAAAAACATCTTCATAGACCTGAGCGTTCTGTTCAATAATCGACAGATAAGGTATTACCACGATAATCCGGCGATACGCTTCCGGGTGAAGCTCGGCCCTCTTCAACGCGCAGGCCATGGCTGCGAGAGTCTTCCCTCCACCGGTTGGGACCGTAAGAGAAAGCAAACGCTCCTGAAATTCACCTGCAGCTAGGCAATCTTGTAACACTTGATGGCGCACGTTTTTCACTATGCCATCGGGCTTTTCACGGGCAATACGGGCAATCTCCGCCAGAACTTTTTCCAGCCGTTCGGGCGCATTGAGCGGCTGCTGGATAATGGGTCGTCCAGCGCTATCGAGCCGGTCTGCGTCTACCAAGCAACTGAACAGCATCCTGGTAAATAGGTCAAAATGCGGGGCAACACTTCTGTCGAGCGGCGGAAACGGTTGATTGAAGAATTCCTTCAGCCGATTGGAATCGTTTGCTGCACGCGCGACCAGAGCGGTGGCTTCTTCCTTATACTTCTTGATTCGTTCCTCGAGAGAAGATGCCCCACCCTTGATGTCGGGCAGCCCTGCGTGATGCCCCGCGATGGCGAGCGCGACATGAATAGCCTTTGGAGCCGCAGCCCCTTCTTTAGCGCCAAAGTATGCTAGAGCAGCACCGTGAACCGAATGTTGGCAGCGGCCTTTGCCACTCACAATCATGTCTTGAAAGGCATCGCTGTACTTTCCGAAATCGTGAAGTAAGCCGCCGCAGGCCGCCATGTCATGGAAATGCTTATTACCGGGAAGGGCCAACTCTGCCAATTGGCGTGAAAGAACGCTGGCATTAGTCAGGTGTTCAGCGAGTAGTTGCCACTTTGCGCCGGGGGCACCGATGGGCAAACCCGAACGATCAGAATGCGCCCAAAAAACCATAACAGAGCACCGCACAATTGAATGGTCAACATACAGTTTCCGCAAGAAGAGGTCAATTTCCAGATGCCCCCACTGCGAAGATGTTCCCTCATAATTTTCGGACATGGGAATAGAAAGACTTGATAGTTGTGCTCAACTTACATAAGTTGGATCCTTCCTCGAACCCCTTGGATTGAACTGCATTAGAGACCAGTAGCGCGCGTGGATTGAAACACTCAGATCGCGCAGAACCTCACCACGTTTCCCGGTTCGCGCGTGGATTGAAACACTTGATAATGACAAATAACTAGCAGTAAATTGCGGTTCGCACCCGTACAAGCACAACGGATTAAACCGCCGCGAATTCGTACCCTGCACGGGCGCGTGGTTTGAAACAATCAGGACTGCATGAGCTTGCGGAAACCTAGCAGTTCGCGCCCGTACCGGTGCGTGGATTGAAATGAAGCGTACTGTCCCATGAGACCCCGCTGAAGTTGTTCGCGCGCGTGTATCTTGAGGAATATGCTGTCGAAGTGTTTCAGCACGAATTCGCACCCGCATGGGGTGCGTGGATTGAAACTCGATGCAGATGCCGTGAGTGTTCGCGCCTTTGATGTTCGCGCCCCCATGGGCGCGTGGATTGAAACTTGACACCAAACTGCAATTGCCCACACTGACCGCGTTCGCGCCGTCGCGGGCGTGTGGATTGAAACGAGTTCAACGAAGCAGGGCCGAGCATGACTGCGGTTCGCGTCCCTGCGGGCGCGTGGGTTGAAACTTATGGTAGCCTCATCCGTTCGGTAAAGAATTTCGTTCGCGCCCGCAAGGACGCATGGATTGAAACGCAAAGTCCCAATTCGTCGTCGTCCCCACATGTTCGTACCCCCGCTCGGGTGCGCGGATCGAAACATCATCCCGATGACGCAAGCAGATCAGGACCGCATGTTCGCGTCCATACGGGCGCGTGGATTGAAACAACCACTGCACTAACCTGACTGACGGGCCAACCACTTTCGTCCCCCTATGGGCGCGTGGATTGAAGATACGCCATCCGTACATGCCTGTCTCGCAGCCTACGGTTCGTGCACCGGGAGTGCCCAAATGCAGAGGCCGCGAATTTAAATTAACTGCGCATACGCGTGTTTGTAAGTCCAGTCGTTCGATTTAATACACGCCTTGAGTAAAAAGCAATCCGAGAAGCCAAGTGTCGTCTCTGGTGCAATTTTCGGAAAGTGGTCACCGTAGTTTGTTGAGATGTTTTTGCGGGAGGAAACTCAAAAGGAGAATTCGCGAGGAAAACAGTGTCGCATTTTTACCTACGGCGGGATTTTTCAGGACTTCAGAATCCGTGTAAGTCGCTGAAAATAAATGGTCGGGGAGAGAGGATTTGAACCTCCGACCCCCTGGTCCCGAACCAGGTGCTCTACCAGGCTGAGCCACTCCCCGAGATGAACGGTTTGCAGAATCT
>WNFI01539219.1_pt1 | contig 12231 bp, 11 predicted proteins | sample 5400471 | NCBI WGS metagenome assembly WNFI01 (sample SAMN13153348, study PRJNA577476) | soil metagenome | isolation source: 100 cm saprolite on Douglas fir-dominated hillslope | place: USA:California | collected 2013-09-17 | reverse complement strand
CGCCGAGGGCCTTGATCAACCGGATGCTCGCGCCCAGCTGCAGGTTCTCGGCCTGGGCGAGCGAGAGCTGGTTGCCGAGGAGTGTCCGCTCGGCGTCGATGACGACAAGGTAATCGACGAGGCCGCTGCGGTACTGCACCTGGGCCACGCGGAGGTAGTTCCGGGAGGCGTCGACCGCCTCGCGCAGGTGCCCGACCATGCCGGTCAGCGCCTGCCGATCGGTCAGGGCATCCTCGACGTCGCCGTACGCGATCAAGACTTGGTTCACGTACACGGCCACCGCCTGTCGGTGTCGCGCTTTCGTCGCGGCCAGATTGGCTTTGAGCCGCCCCCGCTGAAAGATGGGCTGGGTCAGTCCGCCCACGATCGACGCAATGCCGCTCTGCCAGTTGAAGAGGTTCTGCACGCTGGCGCTCTCGAACCCGGCCGAGCTGGTCAGCGCGAGGAGCGGGAAGAAATTGGCGGTGGCGACGCCGATCTGGGCGTTGGCGGCCACGACGATCTGCTCCGCCGAGGCCACATCCGGCCGGCGCGAGAGCAGGGCGGCGGGCAGGCCCGCCGGCACCTCGGGGGGCGACACCTCGCGCAGGGGGTTGACGGCTACGCTGAAAGACGGCGCCGGCTGTCCGCAGAGAATGGCCAGCGCGTGCTCCTGATCGGCGCGGGCCCGCTGGGTATCTCGCTGCTGGGCGGCCGTGGCCTCGAGCTGGGCCTGGGCCTGGTACAGCGCCACCGGGCTGGTCAGTCCCGTCCGGACTTGCACCGAGAGCACGCGGACCTGCTCCTGATAGGCGGCGACGGTCTGGGTCAGGATCTCGACCTGGGCATCCAGCAAACGAAGCGTGTAGTAGAACTGGGCCACGTCGGTCTGGACGGTCAGCCGGACCATCGCCTCGTCGTCGGCGCTGGCCACCGCCTGCGCTCGCGCCGCCTGGAGGCCGCGTCGCACACGGCCCCAGACATCGACCTCATACGTCAGATCGACCGGGACCAGCCAGTCGTTGACGGTGGCGGCGCCCTGAACCGGCTGGCCCGTGGTCGGGCTGGCGCGGGTCCCGGAGTAACGCACGCGGGAGAAGGAAGGGTCCGCGGAGATCGTCGGCCCCAGATAGCTGGCCGCGACACGGGCGAGAGCCCGCGCCTCGTCCACCCGGGCCACCGCGAGCGCGAGGTTCTGGTTCGACGCGGCCGCGGTCTCGATCAGACGATCGAGATCCGGATCGCCGTAGAGCCGCCACCATTCGCCGGCGATCGGTGGCGCGGGCGCACTGATCGCCTGCGACTTGAAGCTCTCCGGCGGCAGCAGGGGCGGCCGCTTGTAGTTCGGCCCCGCCATGCAGCCGGCCAGGGGCAGGCCCGCGGCCAGGAGGGCCAGCCGCCCGAGCAAGAGCGCGCGGGCGCGGCCCTCATCTCCCCGGCGTGGTATCGGCCGCGATCGGTCGGACAATCTGACCCTCCTGAAGTGCAACCGTCGGCTGCCGGACGATCGTCTCCTGCCCCTGCAGCCCGGCCTGAACGTCGAACGCGTCGCCGAAATCGCGACCGATCTCGACGGCTTGGAAATGGACCTTGTCCTGTGGCCCCACGACCGCCACGCGGCTGCCTCGCCCATCGAAGATGACCGCCGTCGCTGGAATGCGCCAGCGCGTCCCGGAGGGTGCGATCTTGAAGTTGACGTAGACGAACATGCCGGGAAGCAGGCGGCCGGACGGGTTCGGAATGTCGACCTGGCTCAGCAGGGTCCGTGTTCCCGGATCGAGCGCGCTCGACGTGCGGGTGACGAAGGCGGCGACGGGCGCCTCCAGTTGTCCGCGCACCGTCACCGACACGGGCAGGCCGGCGCGCACGTTCGGGGCAAAGGCCTGGGGCACGTTGACGAACACGCGCAGCCGGTCGGCCTGTGCGACCTCGAACAGGCCGTTCGCCGCCCCCGTCACGCTCGTGGGCGCCACCGCGGTGTTGTCGGTGGGGCTGCCCGCCGTGATCAGGGCTCCCACGTCCACGTTGCGCTGGGTAACCGTGCCGCTGAAGGGCGCGAGGACGCGCTGGAACGACGTCATCTGCTCGAGCTGGCGGACGTTGGCGCGGTTGGACTCGACGTTCGCCTCGGCCGCGGCCACGGCCGCCTGAGCGGTGCGGAAGGCGCCCACGCTCTGATCGAGGGCCTCGATGGCCACGGCCTTTTCCGCGTCCGCGGCCTTGTAACGGTCCATCGTGATGCGCGCGAGGTCGAGGCTGGCCCTCTGCAGGTCGAGGTTCCTCTCGGACTGCCGGAGATTGGCCCGGCTCTGACTGAGCTGCTGCTCGACCTCGGGCGACGCGATCTCCGCGAGGAGCTGCCCCGCCCGTACGTGGTCGCCGATGTCGACGTACCGCCTGCTCAGGTAGCCGCTCGTACGGGCATAGATGACCGCGTCCTGGATGGCCTGGGTCGTGCCCGCGAGCACCAGCCCCGCGTCGGACTCGGCCGTCGGTCGCAGGACATACACGCCCGGCACCGCCCTGCGCGTGCCGGCCGCCGCCGCCGCCAGCGCGCGGTGATTGCTCACGCGGGGAATGACACCCATGGCGAGCAGGATCAGGAACGCCACCAGGCATGCGATGGCGATCATGGTCATCGTGCGGGTCCGTGCCCGCGGCGTCGGCGCGGTGCTCGAGGGCAGCCGGGCGGCGATGTTGTCCATGCTCATTTCTCGTCCTCGCTCGCGGCGACCCGGGGCGGCTTCCGCTGCAACACGCTGTAGGCGGCGGGCACGAAGAACAGCGTGTAGAACGTCGCGAACAGGAGCCCGCCGATCACGGCGCGGCCGAGGGGCGCGTTCTGCTCGCCGCCTTCCCCGAGACCGAGGCTCATCGGCAGCATGCCGAGGAGCATGGCCAGCGCCGTCATCAGCACCGGCCGCAGCCGCGTGCGGCCAGCGAGCAGCGCGGCGCTCCGTGCGTCGTGTCCGCCTTGCGCCGGTTCGCGTTGCTCGTTGGCGAAGGTGATCATCAGGACGCTGTTCGACGTCGCCACGCCGATGGCCATGATGCAGCCCATGAGCGCGGGCACGCTGATCGTGGTCCGGGTGACGAAGAGCGCCCAGAGGATGCCCGCCAGGGCGCCGGGCAGCGCCATCAGGATGATGAACGGGTCCAGCCACGACTGGAAGTTGACGACCATGAGTGAGTACACGAGCAGGATGGCGAAGCAGATGCCGAGCGCCATCTGGAAGAACGACTGCTTCATGCTCTGGACCTGGCCCCGGACCGTGATCGTGCTCGCCTTGGAGAGCGTCGCGTCGTACTTCGCGATGATGGCGTCGACGGCGCTGGACACGGAGCCGAGGTCCGTTCCCTGCACGTTCGCGTAGACGTCGAAGACGGGCTGCACGTTGTAGTGGCTCAGCGACAGGGGCGTGGTCGTGCGGCTGAGGGTCGCCAGGTTGCCGAGCAACTGCGGGACGGCTCGTCCTCCGTTGGCAATCGGCATGCGGTGGAGGTCGTCCATCGTGCGGACGCGGCGTGGCTCCGTCTGGACGACCACCGGATAGCGGACCCCGTTCTTGTAGTTCAGCCAGAAATTGGTCGTCGCCGTTCCGCTGCCCGCAAGGGAGATCGAGACGCTGTTGGCCACGTCCTGCGAGGTCAGGCCCACCTGCTGGGCGACCTGGCGGTCGGTGTCGATCATGATCCGCGGCGCGCTCATGATCTGCTGCACGTGCACGTCGACGGCGCCCGGCACGCCGGACAGCTCATGCGCGATCCGCTGCGCAGCCTGGTAGTTCTGGTCGTTCTCCTGGATCGGCCCGCTGATCTGGATGTCGATGGGGGCGGGCAGGCCAAAGTTGAGGATCTGGCTCACGATGTCCGCCGGCTGGGTGAAGAACTCCAGGTCGGGGAATCGGAGCGGCAACTGCTCGCGGAGGGTCCTCAGATACACCGCCGTCGGACCATGCGTCGGCTTCAGGGCCACCAGGATCTCCCCGTCCGATGGCCCGACGGTCACGTTGTCGCTCAGGGCGAGGTTGATGTTGTTCGGCAGGCCGATGTTGTCGGTGACCACCCCCACCTCGTCGGTGGAGATCACCTGGCGGATATAGTCCTCGACCTGCTGGAAGTAGACCTCGGTCTGTTCGATCCGGGTGCCGGCGGGCGCGCGCACGTGCAATCGGAGCTGGCCGGCGTCCACCGCCGGGAAGAAGTCACGACCGATGAAGGGATACAGCAGCAGCGACACGGCCGCCAGGCCGAGGAACGCGGTCATCGCGACGCGGCGGTACTCCAGCACCCAGTCGAGTCCCCCCTCGTAGGCGCCGGCCAGCCGCCGGAAGCCGGCATCGAACCCGTGGGCGATCCTGCCGAAGATCGACCGGCGGCTCTCGCCGGCCGACTTGCCGCGACGCGACCGCTCTTCGGCCGGCATCAGGTACATGAACATGGTGGGAACGAGTGTCCGTGACAGGAGGTAGCTCGCGAGCATCGCGAACACCACCGCCATCGCCAGCGGCGAGAACAGGAACCCGCCCACGCCGGTCAGGAGGAAGATCGGCACGAAGACGATGCAGATGGACAGGGTGGCCACGATAGCCGGCGTCGCGACTTCCGCGGCCCCGTCGAGGATCGCCCGCCGCAGCGGCGTGCCCATGTCCAGGTGGCGATGGTTGTTCTCGATCTCGACGGTGGCGTCGTCCACCAGGATGCCGACCGCGAGCGCCAGTCCCCCCAGGGTCATGACGTTGAGCGTCTGGCCCAGGGCGTTCAGCACGCAGATGGAGGCGAGGATCGACAGCGGGATGGACGTGGCCACGATGAGCGTGCTCCGCCACGAGCCGAGGAAGAGCAGGATCATCAGGCCGGTGAGACAGCCGGCGATGACCCCCTCGCGGACGACGCCGGTGATCGCCGACCGGACGAAGATGCTCTGATCGAACAGGAAGTCCACGCTCAGGCTCTTGGGCATGCCGGCCAGGATGGTGGGCAACACCTTGCGGACACCGCCCACGACCGACAAGGTCGAGGCGTCACCGCTGGTCAGGACGGGAAGAAGGGCGGAATGCCGGCCATCGCGCCGCACGAGGTTCGTCTGCGGGCTGAACCCGTCGTGGACGAAGCCCACGTCCCGGACATAGACCAGCGCGCCGTTCACATAGCGGATCGGAATGTCGTTCAGGCCCTGCAGGAGCTCGGGGCTGCTGTTGATCCCGATGTCGTATTCGATCGAGCCCATCTTGGCCGTGCCCGGCGTGACGATGGTGTTCTGGGCGAGGGTCGCGCTAAGCACGTCCTGGGCGGACAAGCCGCGCGCGTAGAGCGCGTCGTTGTCGATGTCGATGTTCACCACGCGGTTCTTGCCGCCGTACGGCAGCGGCACTGCCGCGCCCCGCACCGTGACGAGCTGCGAGCGGATGAAGTTGTTGCCGAGATCGCTCAGCTCCTGCTCGGAGAGCTGGTCGCTGCCCAGGCTGAGCATGAGCACGGGAACGTCGGCGGCGTTGTATTGCAGGATGAGGGGCGGCGTGATGCCCGGCGGCAGTGGCTTGGTCACGGCCTGGCAGAGCGCCGTGACCTGGGCCACCGCCCCGTTGATGTCGGCGCCGGGCTGGAAGAACATCTTGATCACGCTGGTCCCGCGCACCGACTGCGACTCCATGTGCTCGATGTTGCTCACCGTCGTGGTCAGCGCCCGCTCCACGATCGTCGTGATGCGGTCCTGCATCTCGTTGGGCGGCAGGCTGCCGTAGCTCCAGATCACGCTGACGACCGGGATGTTGATCTTGGGAAAGATGTCCACCGGCATCGTCACCGTGGACAGCACGCCCATCACCGCGATGAGCAGGGCCATCACGACGAATGTGTATGGCCGGCGAAGAGCAAGTCTGACGATCCACATGATCGGCTGACGTGTAGACCACGACGCGTGCCAGGACCGCCCTCCCCCTAACTTCGCACTCTGCTGCGCGGGGGCAGATGGCCCGTCCGCGCGCGCGTCCGCCATTGCGCAGACTGTCCGCGGACACGCAGCGGACCCTTCGATACCTCCCGGAACGCGCTGCATCTGCCGGCTCGACTTGCCGGCACGGCATTTGAAACCCTGGCGTCCGTGCCCAGGGAAGGCCGTTCGATCACCAGGACCCTCGCCGACGCCGCGCGGATGATCTTCTGGCTGGGTCTCTGCGTGATCGTCGTGCAGCAGGTCCGTGGTCCGGCGCGCCTCGACGATCGACGCGCGGACGTCCTCGAACGCTTCCAGCAGCAGAGGAAGTCGCGGGCCATCGCCCTCATCCACCGCGAGGAGACGGTCAGCCTGCTGGGCGTGCCCGTGAGCCGCTACATCGACATCGAGGACTCGGAGGAGGTGCTGCGCGCGATCCGTCTCACTCCGCCCGGCCAGCCCATCGACCTCGTCCTCCACACGCCGGGCGGGCTCGTCCTCGCCGCGGAGCAGATCGCCCCCATGCCCTCGCGCTGCACGAGGGCAAGGTCACGGTGTTCGTTCCCCACTACGCGATGAGCGGCGGGACCCTCATCGCGCTGACCGCGGACGAAGTGGTCATGGATCCGAACGCGGTGCTGGGGCCGGTTGACCCGCAGATCGGCGAGCTCCCCGCCGCCTCCATCCTCAAGCTGGTGGCAATGAAACCGACCGCGCAGATCGGCGACGAGATGCTCGTGCAGGCGGACGTGGCCAGCAAGGCGCGCATCCAGGTCGCGTCGTTCGTGGCCGAGGTGCTGCTCAAGCGGCTGCCTCCAGAGAAGGCGAAGGAGCTGAGCCCTGGCTTTCCGGATTACGCGTTCCTGAATGAAAGAAGGAGGATGCAATGAGAACGTTCATCGGGCTTCTGGCCCTTTCCTTGATGGTTTCAGTGCCCGTCTTTGCGCAGCACGGGGGTCACGGTGGCGGTGGGGGCATGCGTGGCGGTGGCGGCATGCGTGTGGGCGGCGGGTTCATCCCGTCGCATGGCCCCGCTCCGTTCGGCGGGGGACGCGAGGGCGGATTCGGCCCCCGAGGTGGCGACGAGGCCGGACATCCGGCGGCTCCTCACGTTCACTCCGACGGCACATGGGTGGGACATGACTCCGGCCGCAACGATGGCCACTACGCTCTCGACCAACCCTGGCCGCATGGACGCTTCACCGGAGGCTTCGGCCCAGGCCACGCCTTCCGGCTCTCCGGTGGAGGCAGGGACCGCTTCTGGTTCGGCAACTCCTTCTTCAGCGTCGCGCCCTACGACTATGCCTTCACCGACGGGTGGCTCTGGGACAGCGACCAGGTCGTCCTGTACGAGGACCCGGACCACGATGGCTGGTACCTCGCGTACAACCCGAGGCTGGGGACTTACGTCCACGTGACGTACCTGGGCCCGAGGTAAGGCCTTGTTCTCGGCTCCGCGCGGGTGCCGCTTGTCTCCGCGCGGCGCCGTTTCCCTTCATGGGTCAACCAGGCGTGCTGAGAATGACAAACACCCATGGATCGCCGCCGCGATGGGCGCCGCCCTCTTCAGCGGGGCCCTCCTCGTCCTGCACCGCGAGCTGGCCACCCTCACTCCTCGTCGCCGCGGCCTACGCCGTCGTGGCCTCCACGCGGCGCCGGCCGCGCGTCTTCCGCCTCGACGTCCCCATGCCGGGTCCACGTCTGACCGCCATCCAGTTCCTCCTGTCCGGCCTCGACTCGCTGATCGCGGCGAGCGTGTTGTGGACGCTCCTGCCTTCCGGACAGGTGGGCTTCCTATATGTCGTGACCGTCGTGACGGCGACTCTGGACCAGTTCGGGCTCTGATCCCCTGAACCCATGATTACCACGAGCCCTCCACGCAAAGAGTTCCGCTTGACGCGGCGCGCCGCACTGGCGGTGTCGGCCATCCTGGTGATCCTCGCGGGCATTGGCGACTATGTCAGCGCCGACGACGTCGCCTTCACCCTGATCTACCTGGCGCCGGTCGCGCTGGCGGCGTGGGAGGGTGGACGCAAGAGCGGACTCGTGATCGCGGCGGCCGCGGGGCTCGGCTCCGTTCTTGGCAATCTCGGTCACGTCCCGCCGCTGTCCCCCGTTGTGCAGTTCTGGAACCTCCTCACCGAACTGGGGGTGTTCGCCACCGTGGCCGCGCTGCTGGCGAGCCTCAAGCAGAGGCTGGTGGTCGAGTCGGAGAGGGCCTTGACGGACGTCTTGACCGGCCTCAAGAACCGGCGTGGTTTCCAGGAAGCGGCCCTGGCCGAGATCGATCGGGCCCGCCGACATCAGCAGCCGTTCACGCTGGCCCTCCTCGATCTCGACGACTTCGAGCGCGTCAACGACACCCTGGGTCACGAAGCCGGCGACGACGTCCTCGTGGCGGTCAGCGATCTGCTTCGAGAGCGGCTGCGCGTCGTGGATGTCGTATGCCGCGTCGGAGGCGACGAGTTCGCGCTGCTGCTCCCCGAGACCGCCGCGTCCGAAGCCGCCACGGCTTTCCGCGATCTCCTCGTGCGGGTCTCGGACGCGATGCACGAGCGGGGCTGGCCGGTCGGCCTCAGCGTCGGCGCGGTGACCTTCAACTCCGCCCCTCAGAGCCTCGACGACGCGCTGCGCGAGACCGACACCCTCTTGTACGAAGCGAAGCGCGCCGGCAAGGGGCAATCGCGACACGAGACCTTCCCCAGCGCTTCTCTCTGAACCGCTGAGCCCGGCGTCCCTCGCCATGTCTGCCCGCAACCAGGCGGTGCGTGTATTGACGCAGCGGCAAGTGAGGAATTGGCGCAAAACAGGCGCTTTCACCACCTGGAAGCGAGCACTCTCTTTGCAGTAGTGAGGACCCGGAGGGCAGTCATGTACACAAGCAGGAGCATTTCGAGCTGGATCGTCACCACGGTCGCCTGCGGTCTGAGCCTGACGGCCGGCGCACGGGCCTTCGGCCAGGAGCGACGAGGCGAGGCGGCCATGGGCAGTTGGCGCGACGACAAGCCGGGAATCAGGCGCCTGCTCAGGCCCCTGGACCTGCCGGCCATGGCGAAGCCCACCTACGGCCTGGCCCAGGTCGTGGCGATGCCCGCGGGCGCGCGACCCCAGGTCCCGGACGGTTTCGCGGCGGAGCGGGTGGCGACGCCCGGACTGAACAAGCCGCGTGCGATTCGCGTCGCGCCCAACGGCGACCTGTTCGTCGCCGACAGCATTTTCGGCACGGTGTACGTGCTGCGCATTCCCGCCGGCCGCGCCCAGCCGGAGACACACGCGCCACCGGGAAACCCGAGCGCGTCGTCGAGGGTATTCCCTGGACCCATCACTACACGCGGGACATCGTCTTCTCTCCGGATGGGAGCCGGCTGTTCCTGTCCGTCGGCTCCGGATCGAACGTGGCCCAGGACATGTTCCCGGAGCCGCACTGGACCATGATCCCGGAGCCGCGCAACGTCGACGGCTTGGCGGAGTGGACGAAGACCAAACCGCTCGGCGCCGCCTGGGACACGGAAGAGTTGCGCGCGGATGTCCTGTCCTTCGACCCCGACGGCAAGAACCTGAAGATCGTGGCCACCGGCCTGCGCAACTGCGCCGGCGTGACGATCCAGCCGGTCACCGGGCATCTCTGGTGCATCGTCAACGAGCGCGACGAGCTGGGCGACGACACCCCCTTCGAATACGCAACCCATGTCGTCGAAGGCGCCTTCTATGGCTGGCCCTGGTACTTCATCGGTGGACACGAAGATCCGCGCCAGGCGGGCCTCCGGCCCGATCTCAAGGACAAGGTCACGGTCCCCGACGTGCTGATGCAGGCCCATTCGGCGCCGCTGCAAATGGCGTTTTACCAACATGACGACTTTCCCGCCGGGTACAGAGGCAGCGCATTTGTCACCATGCACGGGTCATCGTGACCGAAGACGGGAGCGGCACGGTCTGGCGGGTCGCCTATCAAGGCAGCGCTCGCTCGCGCTGATCCAGAGCGACGATGACCGATTCTCCCCGAACATCCGCATCCCGCATCGCCCCAGTGCTGCTGGCTTGCCTGGCAGCAATGATGGGGTTCTTCGCCTTCAACGCGGTCGACGGGGTTTTTGGTCTGGCTCAGGCGATCTTCGGGCTCGCCGCGTGGACGGCAACGACGGTGTTCGTGTTCCGGCGCTCGCCACCGGGAAGGCGGGACACGGATGTCTGAGCTCGATCCGCTCCTCCTGGCGCGAATCCAGTTCGCGTTCACGGTGAGCTTCCACATCATATTCCCGACGATCTCGATCGGCCTCGCCTTGTTTCTGGCCATCGTCGAAGGCCTGTGGCTCAAGACCGGTGATCTGCTCTATCGGCAGATCTACCGGTTCTGGCTGAACATCTTCGCGATGAGCTTCGGGATCGGCGTGGTCACCGGGATCGTGCTCTCCTTCGAATTCGGGCTCGCCTTTTCCAGGTTCTCGCAGATCGCAGGGTCCGTCATCGGGCCATTGATCGCCCTCGAGGTGCTGACCTCATTCTTCCTCGAAGCCGGGTTCCTGGGGATCATGCTCTTCGGCGAAGGCCGCGTCGGGCCGCGGCTGCATTTCTTCGCCACTTGCATGGTCGCGCTCGGCACCGTGCTCTCGTCGGCGTGGATCATGTCCGCGACCAGCTGGATGCAGACTCCGGACGGAGTCGCGTGGGATCACGGCCGCCTCGTCGTGACCGACTGGTGGCGGGTCGTCATCAACCCGTCGTGGCCAACGAGGCTGCCCCACATGCTGCTGGCCGCCTATCTCACGGCGGCGTTTCTCGTTTCCGGCGTCAGCGCATGGTATCTGCTGAAGCGGCGTGAGACCGCGTTTGCGCGGCGAACGTTGTCGCTGGGGATGGCCGGCGCCTGCATCCTCAGCGCGGCGCAGGTGTTCGTCGGAGATCATGTGGGCACCACGATCGTGAAATACCAGCCCGCCAAGCTCGAGGCCGCCGAGGGCTGGTGGGACAACCAGACGCCCTCACCGACCCCTTATCTCTGGATCATCGTGCCGGACCAGGCTGGGCAGCGCAATCGGTTCCAGATGGGTACGCCCTACTTCGGCTCCATCTGGCTCACGAAAACGTTGAAGGGCACCATCGCGGGTTTGAGGAACACTCCTGCCGATCAGCAGCCAAGGATGGCGGTCGTCTTCTACAGCTTCAAGCTGATGCTCCTGATCGGAATGACCATGTTCACTCTTGCCGTCATCTCGCTGTGGCTGCGGTGGCACGGCCGGCTCTATTCCACGCGCTGGTTCCTGCGCGCGCTGGTGGTGATGGCGCCCTCGGGTGTCGTGGCCACTCTCGCAGGCTGGTACACCGCCGAGATCGGCCGTCAGCCGTGGGTGATCAACGGAATGTTGCCGACGGCCGACGCGCTCTCGCCGGTGCCGGCGGCGACGCTGCTCAGCAGCGTGATCGCGTTCGTCGGCGTCTACTCCGTATTCTTCCTGGCCTTCATCGTCTTCACGTTGCGACTCATCCGCCGAGGGCCGGGGAACCTGCCGGCTCACGCGTTACCGTCGGGCTCGCTCAAGCGTGACCTTCGTCCGGAGATCGCCGGTGTGCAGCCCTACCTGGCCGGCGCGGAGTAGGCACATGGATCTCCCACTGCTCTCGGCTCTCTTCCTGTCGTTCGCCATCACGATGTACGTCGTCCTCGATGGATTCGACCTCGGCGTCGGCGTGCTGTTGCTCGCGCAGCGGGACGAGCGGGTGCGTGACCGGATGGTCGATGCGATCGCCCCGACTTGGGATGGCAATGAAACGTGGCTGATCATGGCGGGCGTGACGCTCCTCGCCGGGTTCCCCATCGCGTACGGCATTCTCCTTCCGGCGCTCTACATCCCCTTGACCGTCATGCTGCTCTCGCTCGGGCTGCGGGGGGTGTCGTTCGAGTTTCGTCACAACAGCAAGACCTCGCGCCGGCGCTGGGACGTCGTCTTCGCCGGAGGTTCCCTCGTCGCCGCGTTGGCACAGGGCGTCATCCTCGGGGCCCTGATACAGGGCGTGAACGTGAACCGGAACGCGTTTGCCGGAGGTCCGCTCGACACGTTCAGCCCATTCTCCATCCTGATCGGAGTGACGGTCGTCGCCGGTTACGCGACGCTCGGCGTAGGTTGGCTTCGTCTCAAGGGCGAGGACGCGACACGCGCCTTCGCCAGGACTCACCAGCGGTGGCTTCCCCTGGCGTTCCTTGGGCTGACGCTCATCGCGGCGCGGGCGGGGGCGATCGTGCAGCCCGACCTGGGCGCGTCCTGGCGCGATTATCGGGTCGCCTTGTCGTTCTGTTTGTCCGCATTCATCACCTGCGGGCT
>WNFI01080905.1_pt1 | contig 12235 bp, 13 predicted proteins | sample 5400471 | NCBI WGS metagenome assembly WNFI01 (sample SAMN13153348, study PRJNA577476) | soil metagenome | isolation source: 100 cm saprolite on Douglas fir-dominated hillslope | place: USA:California | collected 2013-09-17 | reverse complement strand
GGCCAGGCGTTGCTTCTCGCCGCCGGAGAACCGGTGACCGCGGGAGCCGACCATCGTGTCGTAGCTGTCGGGCAGCCCGGCGATCAGGTCGTGAATCTGGGCCGCGCGGGCCGCGTCCTCGATCTCGGCATCGGTGGCGTCGGGCTTGGCGTAGCGCAGGTTCTCCCGCACCGTGGTGTGCAGGAGGTAGGTCTCCTGGCTGACCACGCCCACGACCGCGGCAAGGTCGGCGAGTCTCAGGTCGCGGATGTCAATGCCGTCCACGCGGACTGAGCCGCTGCTCGGGTCGAAGAGCCTGGCGATCAGCGAGGCTACGGTCGTCTTGCCCGACCCGGTCTCGCCGACCAGAGCCAGCGTGCTGCCTGCCGGCACGTCCAGGTCGATGCCGGTCACGGCGGGCCGGTCGGCGGCGGGGTATGCGAAGCTGACGTGCTCGAGGCGGACGTGCCCGGTGACCTGGGCCGGGTCTATCTCGACCGGGTGGGCGGGGTTGTCGATCTCGACGGGCAGGTCGAGGTACTCGAAGATCCGCGCGAACAGCGCCAGCGAGCTGATCACGGAGACGCTTGTGCTGAGCAGTCCCGTCAGGGGACGGAAGAGGCTGTTCTGCAGGGTGGTGAAGGCGATCAGAGTTCCGATGGTGATCGCGCCCGCGGTGACCGGCAGGCCGGCGGCGAGGTAGATGATCGCGGGGATCGCGGCGAAAATGATGCTGAGCGAGGCCATCCGCCAGCGTCCGGCCAGCTGGGAGCGCAGCTCCAGGTCGATCAGGCGGGCCGAGGAGGTCGTGAACCGCTCGACTAGAGACGGGCCCGTGCCCATCGTCTTGGCCAGCTGGACGCCGTTGATCGACAGCCCTTCCTCGATGGTGACGTTGAGGTTGGCCAGCTCACGCTGCTGCTGCGTGGTGATGGCACGGCGCATGCGGGCGACCTTGCGGGTCAGGTAGATGGCGGGCGGCATGACGAGCAGCGAGATGAGGGAAAGCCGCCACGACAAGGCGACCATGGCGACCGCGGTGGCTATCGCGGTGGTGAGGTTGGCGGCGATCGAGGTCGCGGTAGAGGTCACGACGGATTCCATGCCGCCGATGTCGTTGGTGATGCGGGACTGGACCTCGCCGGTGCGCGTGCGGGTAAAGAACGCAATCGACTGCCGCTGCAGGTGGCCGAAGACGCTGGTGCGCAGCTCGTGCATGACGTGCTGGCCGACCTTGGTGCTGATCCAGGTCTGGATCACTCCGAACGCTGAGGTGACGGCGGCTACCGCGACCATTCCGATCACCAGCCAGGCCAGCAGCCGCACGTTCCTGTGCGGCAGGGCGGTATCGATGACCGCGCGGAGCAGGAACGGGGAAGCCAGCCCGACGATCGAGGAGGCGACGATGATGGCGGTAACGATCGCCAGCTGCCAGCGGTAGGGGGTAAACAGCCGGCCGATGCGGCGCAGTGACACCTCGCGTGCCTGGGCCTTCTCTTCGGCCGTCACAGTCCTCGAGCCGCGAATCCGGCTCGGGCTTCTGATGTCTCGATTGGTAGGTGGTGACTCCAAGAATGTCCTCGATTCCGGAGTGGGCAGGCGACAGGGCCCGGGGACCCGGCCTGCCGAAAGCTATTGCTGAGGTTACCTCAATGTGAGGCTATAACAACAGATGCTGGTACCCTATTCCGGTGACCGAAGACCGCGGCATGGCGGGCCGGCGCGACCCGGCCGGTGACGAAACGCTGTCGGAAAGCTTCTGGTCGGTCGCGCGTCAGCTGCGCGAGACGTCCCAGGAGATCCTAGCCCCCTGGGACATCACGCCTGCTCACTCGCGGGCTCTGCGCATTCTCAGGCGCCACGGGACGATGCGGCTGTCGGCGCTGTCGGACTATCTGCACATCGCGCCGCGCTCCACCACCGAGGTCGTCGACGCCCTCGAATCCCGTGACCTGGTCCGGCGGCGGCCCGACCCTGACGACCGGCGAGCCACCCTGGTCGCCCTGACCGAGCACGGCACCAGTGTCCTCGAGGCGATCCGCGCCGCCCGCGGAACGGAGGCCGAAAGGATCTTCGACCGGCTCAGCCAGACAGACCGAGCCCACCTCGCCCGCATTCTCCGCAAGCTCAGGGACTGATCCGGAGGCCGTGACCATACGACTGCGGCCCTTGTTTGCTGATGGCAGGGGCTTCCCGGGAGCCCTGCTACAGCGGAGGGAGCACGAACGGGCGGAAGCGGACGCTCATGCCATGCGCGGCATAGGCCAGATCCTCGGCCACCTCGTTGCCCTGATGCCATTCTTCGAGCCGGTCGAGCCAGGTGCGCTGCCTGCAGCCGAGCGCGACGCCGAACCATTCCGCCCAGGCTCGCTCCCGCATCCGCCGCGTGGCCACACGATCGGCGATGGCTGACAGGATGCTGTAGGCGGCCAGGCCGACCCGGTCGAGTACAACCCAGAACTGGTGGCTAAGCCCGCGCTGGCAGGGCTGCGGCGTCTCCCACCACGGGCCCAGGAGCCGCAGCTCTTCAGGTTTCCGGGCCGCCAGGGCCGCTGTAATGTCGTGCATGAGTCCCTCCCGCGTGTGGGATTCACCTGCCCCGCCGGGCTGGCTTTGCGGAAGGTGAGCCTGGCGGGGCGCAATCGTATTGACGCGCAGATTCGCATAAAGGATTACCTGTTCTTACAGAATGCGGCGGAATGGCCGCAGCCGCATCGCCGGCTCCGGCCGGAACGTCGGGCAGGCGGGCTGGAGCGGTGGCTCGCTGATGGGGGTGATCTCGGACAGGCCGCGGGCCGCCTGCCATGGCCCGCATGACCAGGCAGCTCGCCGACCGTCCCGACCTTGATCAGGTGGCCTGGCCGGCTGGTGGCGGTCGTGATCGGCAGCACATACCCGCGGGCGGCTTGTTGTCAGCGCTACTTCCAGACGTCGGTGATCGGCTTCGCCTTCGCGCTTGCCCCGACATGGCCGAGGCCGTACATGTCCTCGATCGTGCGCAGGATGCCGTAGTGACTGGTGTGCTCGCCATAGGTTCCCGGGCGCACGTGTGCCCCGTAGAAGATGGTCGGCACCTTGTTGTTATCCCCGCCCAGGCCCAGGAAGGCGCCATCCTCGTCCCAGGTGAGGATGAGCAGGCTGTTGTGGCGCTGCGCCCACCGGGCGTAGAGGCCGAGATGGTGCTGCACCCAGGTGTCGCCGGTATCCCGCGAGCAGGTGTGCATGTCGTGACACAGGTTCGGGATGACGAACGAGACCGTCGGCAGCCGGCTGAAGTCCGCCGGGAACCGGGCGAAGGTCAGGTTGCTGGCCGCCCGCACGTTGCCGAAGTCGACCCACGGGTTGTGCGCGCGGATGTAGCCGAGGGACAGATAGCTGCCGCAGCCCTTGTACCCGTCCGACCGCATGCTCTCGGAATAACCGGCGAAACTGAAGCTCGCGCCGATCAGCTCGGCGCCCAGGTTCGGCACCTTCGTGAAGTTATAAGGGCAGTTGTCGTCCTTGATGCCGTGCGTCGACCCGGAGAACAGCGCCAGGTAGTTGGGCTGGCTCGGGCGGGCGACCGCGAATGAGTGGCTGAAAACGGCACCGCCGGCGGCCAGGTGGTTGATGTAGGGAGCCTCATCTCGGCGCCCGATAATGGCGTCGTAGTTCTTGTTCTCCATCACCACGACCACCACGTGATCGAACCGCGGCACCGTACCTTGCGCGGATGCCGGACCTGAGCGGAGCAGCGCCCCGGCCGTGGCCACTCCAGCGGTCCCCGCGACCAGCGCCGTCAGGGCGAGAACCCGGCCCAGAGTCCTGTTGGTCATGCCTAATCTCCTGCGCGGTTGGGTTGTCCCGGCCCGCAACACCCGATCACGCCGGCCGGCCACGGTGGCACCTGAGCGTAACCGCGCGAGGTGTCGCGAGGCTAGCACCGCCGTCTGGACGAGCACGGTGAGCTGGGCGCATCGCGGGATCTTCCAATCAAAGCGCCGCCTGGCTATTGTGCTGGGCACATGCAGTTGCCGCGAGGGAGTTTCCCAATGACGGGAGATCGGCGATGAGACGCACGTTCCTGTTCCTCGGAGCTCTCATTCTGGCAATCGCTGGCGGGCCCGGCCAGGCAGTTGCCGCTAGTGGTGCGGTCGGCTCCCACCCAGCGGTGGAGCACCACAGGCCGCGGGTGCTGTTCGTCTGCAATGGAAGCACCAGGCCGTGCCCCCCGGTTTCGCGCTCAGTGCGGCCGGTCTTCCGCAAGGTGCAGGCAGCGGTGAACGCCGCGCGGCCTGGAGACTGGATTCTCATTTGGCCCGGCGTTTATCACGAGAAGAGCAAGCGGTGGCCGGCCGCGGGCGTCTGGATCGGCAAGCCGGGCCTTCACATCCGCGGGATGAACAGGAACAAGGTCATCATCGACGGCAGTAACGGGACCGCAGCGCATCCGTGCCCATCGGCGGCTGCCAGGCAAGATTTCACGCCCCGCGACGGCATTGTGGTGTGGAAGGCCAGCGGGGTCACCATCCAGAATCTGACCGTCTGTGACTACCTGGCCGGGCCGAGTGGCCACGGCAACGAGATCTGGTGGAACGGCGGCGACGGCAGCGGCAAAATCGGCCTGGGCGCCTACTCCGGGTCCTACCTCACCGCGACCTCGATGTACGGGCCGACGGACATCCACAGCCCCCACCTGGCCCAGTACGGGATCTTCGTCAGCAACGCGAGCGGCCCGGGCACGATCACGCGCTCGTACGCCAGCAACATGGCCGACGCTGCCTACTACGTGGGTGCCTGCCAGCGCCAATGCAACACGACCCTCGCTCACGATACGGGAGTCAACTCCGCGCTCGGCTACTCCGGCACGAACGCGGGCGGCCGGCTGCTCATCACCGAGTCAACGTTTGCGCTCAACCGCACCGGCCTGGCGCCGAACTCCCTCAACAACAGCGACGCGCCCCCGCCGCAAGACGGTCGCTGTCCGCACTCCGCGACCAGGTCCTGCACCATCATCGCGAACAACCTGATCGAGAACAACAACAACGCGAACGCGCCCACCAGCGGCATCACTCCCGCCGTCGGGGCCGGCATCGAGCTGGCCGGCGGCTCGTTCGACACAGTGACCGGCAACCTCATCAAAAACCAGGGCTCGTGGGGAGTGGTCGCGCACGACTATCCAGACCCGGAGAAGCCCCCGCCCGGCTCGCACTGCCAGGGCGGTATCAGGAACGACCCGGCGCCTGGCTTCTGCCTGTTCCCCGCCCGTGGCAACAAGATCTTCCGCAACTCCTTCCGGCACGTCGGGTTCTTCGGCAACCAGACCAACTCCGACCTGGCTACGGAGACCCTGGCGGCGCGCACGCCGCGAAACTGCTTCTACCGCAACATTGCCCTGACCGGAGTGCTCAGCTCCGCGCCCGCGCATATTGAGCGCGCAAACGTGGACGGCCCGCCGTGCGGACGGCCGGGCACCGGCAATGACGTCGCGCTGTTTGAGCAGCTCATCTGCGCGACCGGTTTCACCACCTGCCCGCTGCCGTCGAAGGACGCCCGCTACCCGAAGCAGACCCGCATCGCGATACTCCCGCTGCCCCCGCTGCCGACGATGCCCAACTTCTGCACGGCGATGCCGCGTAGTGTCTTCTGCCCGGATAAGTAGCGAGCGGTCGCCAGGACGGTACAGCTGGTTTGGTGACCCTGTTCAGGAAGGGAACCGGTTGTCTCCGCCCGCACCGGACGTCGGCATCGGCCTGAGTCACATGCACGGACCGGGTCATCGCGTCTAACCCCCATGGGCCCGCCCCGCTCGATCTCGTGGGGCACCGGGTGGCAGCTGATACTTCGAGTTGACGTAGCCGGAGGCTAGGACGGCATACTCCGAGGCGGGCGGGCAGTGAACCTTCGAGCCAACGAGAGTCGCCACGCCCAGGACGGCGCTGGTCGACGGGTCGAAGAACAGGGCCTCCCCGCCGTTGCCGCTAAATCCGGGCGGCACGTACACCTCGGCGGCGGCTCGCCCGATCAGGTCGTGGGAAGCGGGCACTAGCGTGACGCCGGGAAGCCGGGCCGCCGCACGGTAAAGCGCGGAGCGTAGCTCCGGCGGTGTGGGAGACTCGAACAGCAGCCCGACTATGGTGCCGAACTCGGCTTGCACGAGGGGCTGCCCGTTGTTCTTCGAAGCGCTGGCGATCACTGCCGACAGCGGGCCCGGCGCGGTCGGAAGGTTTTGCAGCTGCTTCCAGGTGATTGTCCGCCGGCCGAGCGATATGCCCGCAGGAATAGCCGCCGAGCCTTGTCCGCCCTGGACAAGCCGCCCTGTGACGCGGTTGCCAATCCAGATTGTGCGCTTCGCCGGAGCGTTCTGGCCGTTGCCGGGGTCTATGTACTCCGATTCGGAGACAAAGAAGCGCCCGTGCCCGCCAGCCTGGCTCGCGGCGGCTGATGCAGCCTGACGCAGGGCGAAGGCAGCGGTAAGTATCGCGGGCTTAGTTGCCGGCCGCGTCGCTCGCTGGCCGGGCGCCAGGACCGCCGCGGCGACGACCCCGACTGCGGCTGCGCAGGTCACGGCGCCCACACGGATCCAGAACCGGCGCGCAGCGCGACCTCCGGCAGCTGCCCGGCTGGCTGACGACGTCGCCCGCACTGAACTTGATCGCACGTCCTGCATCGCGGAAAGCAGCGCGTCCCTGGCGGCGCCGGTCTCAGCGGTCGTCGGCCCTGGCATATCTGATCGGAACTCGCCAAGCAGAGTCAGTTCGTCCATGCTTCTCTCTCCGTGTCGTCGAGCGATTCGCTTCTGGCTAGTCCCCGCAGCTGGCGCCGGGCCCGGTTCAGCCGGGACCGGACAGTGCCGACAGGAATGTTCAGGGCCTGACCGATCTCCACATAGGACATGTCAGCCCAGGCGAAGAGCAGCAGCACGTCGCGGTCCCGCCCCGGCATCCTGGCCAGGATCTGAGCGAGCTCGGCGCTGACAGCCGCCGAGTCGGCGCGGCGGTCGGCCATCGAGAACGCGGCGGCGGCGTCAGGGTCAGCCAGCGGGTCGGCGCCGTGTCGCGCATAAGCGGCGAGCTGCCTGCGCTCATCTCGCAGGTGATTACGAAGCAGATTGTGCGCGATGCCATACAGCCAAGGCCGGGCGTCCTGGGTGTCCGCGCGGTAGGCACCGCGCCGGGCAAACGCGATCACAAAGGTCTCTGCCGCCAGGTCGGCGGCCAGCCCGGCATTGACCCGCCGGCGCAGATAGCGGTACAGCCGAGCATGATGGCGGTCGAAGATGCCGGCGAACGCTGCCGGATCAGATCGCGAGCACACGATCAGCTCGCCGTCGGGCTGGCCTGAAGTCAAGGCACCTCCTGATTGCGCGTCTCCCAGCCTGTCTATGTCCGAAGCCAGCCGATGAGTTCACGCGCGTAGTAGCCCGCTCTTGGCCTGCAACAGTCATTCTTCAAGAACGCTTGGGCCGAACCAATGCAGCCGGGACCACGCCTCCTGTCCGGGTGCTGCCCGGCTCGCATGGTCGCAGCCGCCGTACATGTGGGCGTAGCCCGCGATGGGGGTCGGGTGCGCCGTGTCCTTGTAGACGTCGTGGCGTCAGTCTGTCGTAGCCGTCATTCGCCGGGCATGTCTTGCCTGGGTGATCAGCGAGAGCGCAAGCACGGCTCCGACGCCTTCTCCGGCGCGCAGCCGCAGGTCGAGGAGGGGCTCCAGCCCCAGCGCATCGAGTACACGCCGGTGAGCTGGCTCAGCGCTGAGGTGCCCGGCGATGAGGTGGGCCTGGACCTCAGGCCGGTGACGAACGGCGGCAAGCGCGCTCGCGGCAGTCAGGAGTCCGTCCAGCACAACGAGGCCGCCCGCGTCCGCCACGCCCAGGCAGATCCCTGTCAGGAAGACCTGCTCGGGGCCGCCGACTCCGCTGAGCAGATCCTCGAGCTGAGGACGGCTGAGCTGTCCGGCCGGAGGAAGGCGTTCGCGCATGCGTCCCAAGGCCTGCTCGACGACGTCCTGCTTACGGGCGACTATGGCTGTGTCGCTCCCCACGCCCCGCCCTACTATCTGATCGGCTGTCGCTCCGAGCAGGGCAGCGGCGAGCGCCGAGGCGACCGTCGTGTTGCCTATGCCGACTTCGCCAAGAGCGACGGGGCCAGCAGCCGCAAGCTCGGTGCCCATCCGATGGCCAGCGGCGAGCAGCCACGCCACGGCACTGCTCTCAAGAGCATCCGTGCTGGCCAGGTCGCCCCGCGCGCCTGTCGATCGCACGTCCTGCCAGCCCCGGATATTGTCGCCGTCGATACCGCAGTCAGCCAGGCATATCTGCATGCCCGCGGCCCTGGCCATTGCCGCACCCTGACCCTGCCCAGCCGCGAGCGCTCGTGCGACAAGCCGGGTTGTGCTGCGCGGGAACGCGGTGACTCCCGCATCGGCGACAGGGTGATCGGCGCCGGCGATGACGAGAGTTCCCGCACCATCGCATGCGGGGACCGAGGCGACTCGGAGGAGCGTGTCACCCAGCAGCCCGAGCGACCCGGGCGCTGCCAGCAGGCGGTCCTCGCTGTCCCGCGCCTGGACCCGCGCGCCGCCTACCGCCGCTGACGCGCGGTCACGAGGCGCGACGGGTGCGGCCTTGCCCGGCCAGCGGTCCAGCAGTACGACCTCGGTCAGCGGCACGCGCCGCGACCATCCGTGCCGCTCCAGACCCGGCGCCGGCAAACGCTCGTCAGGCCAGCCGAGGCAGAGCCACCCGAGCGTCGACACGCCGTCGGGGAGGTTCAGGAGAGCGCTCAGCTCATCAGGGTCGAACAGAGTGACCCATCCCAGCCCGAGCCCGTGCGCGCGAGCGGTCAGCCAGATGTTCTCGATCGCGCAGGCGCAGGACCACAAGTCGGCGTCGGGGAAGGTAGCACGGCCGAGGACACCAGCCGGGCGGGCTCGCCGGTCGCAGCAGACCACGATACCTACCGGGGCCTCGCGGATCCCTTCGAGCTGCAGACTGCGCAAATGGCGGGCGCTGTCCGGATCGAGTTGCCTGGCCTGGGCAAGGCGGGCACGGTCCGCCATGACGGCCGCGCTGGCCCTCAGATGCGGGTCCTGCACAACGACGAAGCGCCACGGCTGGGAGTGCCCGACACTCGGTGCCGCGTGGCCGGCGGCCAGAACGTCGTCGATGATGGCGTCGCGGACCGGGTCCGGGCGGAAGCGGCGCACGTCCCGCCGGGCCGCGATGACCTCGGCCAGGGCAGCGCGCGTCGCGGGCGGCAGCGCCCAGCTCATTGGGCTGCCAGCCCGCTCGGCGCTGCTGGTGGTGTCTCCGATCAGCGGCCGCGGCCGCGGCCACGGTTTCGGTGCCTCCGTGCTCATCCCCGATCACCGCACGACGCCCCCGGGTCGGTGCCGCCAGGGGGAACGGCGATCGTGAGCCCGGCAGTCACTCCGCGGGGTTCCGTGGGTTCCGACACAGCCGAGCCGAGCACCAGTCTCCTCCCTCCGGGTCCGCGTCCCGGGTCGCGGTGACGAAGGCCGGAGTCCCATGGCTCCCGGATCAGCGCCCGGCGCTCGCATTCACGTCGTTGACCGTCGTGGTCTTGCCGAGACTGCCGGTCGGAGTTCGGCGCGTCAAGTCCGCACCCCGCCACCGTCACCAGCGGCCGGGTGGCCGGTAGTGCGGAACGAGCCAGGTGCGGTTGATTACCTGGCCAGTGGCCAGGCTGCGGAACGGCCGCTATCTGCTCTGGCGAAAGCGCAGCAGCATCTCCTGCCACCACGTGGTGAACATGTCCTCCCTGGCGTAGCGTTCCGCGTCTCGCCAGTTCCGGATCGGGTGCTCGGTGAACCAGAGTTGGAAGACGGTGCCAAGCCCTTCGACGATCACCGGGAGCCCGGCGTCTTCCGCGAGGTCACGCAGGCCATCCATCAGCCGCTGACCGAGAGCGAGCTGCCGCTGGTACAAGCCGGGCTCGGCGAGCAGATCCATCGTCGCCGAGACGGCGGCGCAGGCCACCACGTTGGCGTTGTAGGTGCCTGAATGCGAGTACCGGCCGTCCGCGATGATCGACATGACCGCCTCGCTACCGCCAACCGCGGCGACCGGGAATCCGCCGCCGAGGCCCTTGGCTGTCGCCCGCGACGAGCTCGCCGCCGGGGAGATCGCCGAGGCGTTCGACATCACCAGGACGGCTGTCAGCCAGCATCTGACGGTGCTGAAGAACGCGGGCCTGCTCTCCGAGCGCCGTGACGGCACCCGGCGGTTGTACCGGGCGCGCGCGGAAGGGCTGGCGGGGCTGCGGGAATTCCTTGACGACATGTGGTCCGGCGCGTTGGAGGCAGCGCGGACTATCGCGGAAGCAGAACCGGACGTGACAGATGATGACGTGGCCGCGAGGGCAGGATAACGGGCAGACTGGCAACAGGCATCCGGTGCCGGCCTTCGGTACAGGTCCTGCCGTCGGTGAGACTGCCGATGATCTCCGCGCGAGGCTGGCCAGCCTCTGGGCGCTGGTACTGCTGCGGTTCCGTGCTTACGCGCACAGAGAAAGCGGCCTGGACGCGCGTCCGGAGCGAGCGGACGAGGAGGAGATATGACAGCAGCCGATGAGCCTGCCGGCTGGCCCGCGGTCACGATCTTGCGGCGCCGCCGGTCCGCCAGTCGACCATGGTGCGCCGCGATGCCCGGCATACGTTCGACGCCTTCGTCGCGACCATGGGGGCTTGGTGGCCGGTGCAGCCATTCTCCGCGGGCAAGGACCGGGTGCGCGATGTTGTTGTGGAGCGGCGCCACGGCGGCCGGGTCTATGAAACGTGGGACGACGGCACCGAGGTGGACTGGGGCACGCTGACAGCGTGGGAGCCGCCCGCGCGTTTTGTTATGACCTGAGATGGCACGCCCGCACCCACGGAGGTCGAATACAGCTTCGCCGTACTCGGCCCGAACCTGACCCGCGTCACGGTCGAGCACCGCGGCTGGGAGGCGCTAACCGACAAGCAGCTGGCCGAGGACTGCGCCCTTCCCGGCGGGTACAGCTCCGGTGCTTACTCGGCGGGCTGGGCCACGATCCTGCGGTGCGCGGCCGAAGCGATCTCTGGCGCCGCGGGCTAGGTCGGCCGGAAAACCACTTCGGCGCCGCGGGATTGCGGCCCGAGTGCCAGTACCCCGGGTGCGCTCAGCACTCCGGGTGCGTGTGATTAGGAGTGAGCCCAGATGGAGGCCCGGATGACTCAGGATGTGGATGCCAACCTGACGCGGTCGCGCCGGTTGTACGAGGAGATCTTCGGCAAGGGGAACTACGGTGCGCTCCCCGCGATCATGCGCATCCGGCGGCTCTGCAGCGTCACGCCGAGCTGTGCGGCTACTTGACAAACGCATCAGGCGGCCTTAGAGGCTTGAACCACCCGGGGATGTTGGCCCGCTGCACGGCGGGGCCGACAATATCGCCGCTGCCAGCGGGCGCGGCGGGAAGGCAGGCTGTCAATGCCCCATAGGACAGGACACGGGCGTGAGCCAGAGCCGGCAGAAGAACTCCTGGACTGCCTCGCGTACGTTCAGGCCGTCCACGCCGGAGACACCGAATCCGCGCAAGTCGCCTTCGACGTCCTTCATGGCCGTCTCGCCGGCCGCGACGACGCTATGGTCCCACCACTGACGTTGGCCCGCATGATCCTGGACGCGGCCGAACAGCAGGGCACTGACGTGAACACTGTGCTGGCCTCCGTACGCACCCAAGCGCTTAGCAGTCATCGAACGTGAACGGACGCCCGCCGACCGCCATGCTCTGTCACACTCGCTCGCCAATAGTCATTCGGTACCTGCTGACACCGTAGTCCCTGCTGATCGGGTGTTCTGGAAGTGTGATTATCCGTCGACTCATCATGGAGACAGTACGCGCCGGCGCGGAGAGCCTGGCCGCCGATCGCTCGTCCGGCACGCTCCCGCCGCACGAATTGCGGGCGCAGTTTCCCGATGCCGACCGCGAATGGCCGGCCGCGCCGCCAGCCGGCTGGGCAGGAATGCCGTGCAGCTCATTCAAGCCTGCGAGGAGCCGGCACCCGGCCGTCTCCATGCCGCTGCCGGGCGCTCGGGGCGCTCGCAGCTCGCCCGGAAAGGGTAAGCCAGCGTCCTTAGGATGAGCTGGTGAGCGGAGACCGTGAGCTGGACGTCGTGGTGTTCGGCTCTACCGGTTTCGTCGGGCGGCTGGTGGCCGGTTACCTGGCCGCTCGTGCGCCGGACGGTGTTCGCATCGGGCTGGCCGGGCGGTCTGCGCAGCGGCTAGCCGACGTTCGG
>WNFI01093304.1_pt1 | contig 12237 bp, 11 predicted proteins | sample 5400471 | NCBI WGS metagenome assembly WNFI01 (sample SAMN13153348, study PRJNA577476) | soil metagenome | isolation source: 100 cm saprolite on Douglas fir-dominated hillslope | place: USA:California | collected 2013-09-17 | reverse complement strand
CGCGCTGATCGGCGTGCAGCTTCCCGATGCGGCGTCGCTGCAGCGGACCAAGGCGGTGTTCAAGAAGATCGAGGCGATTCTGGGGCGCACGGAAGGCATCCGCACCTTCAACACCATCGCCGGTTACAGCTTCTTCACGCGCTCGGCGGCCAGCTATGCCGGCACCGGGTTCATCGGGTTTCGGCCGTGGGATGAGCGCGACAGGCCCGACCTGACGGCCAAGGCGATCGTCGCCAAGCTGAACGCCGAGTTCGGCAAGATCCCCGAGGCGCGCGTCTTCGCCCTGCTGCCGCCGGCCATCCCCGGCATCAGCGCCGCCGGCGGCTTCAGCATGTTCTTGCAGGACCGCGGCGGTAACACGGTGGCCTTCCTGGCCGAGAACGTGAAGAAGGTCGTCGACGCCGCCCGCAAGCGCCCGGAGTTGCAGAACGTGATGCCCAACTTCTCGCCGTCGGTGCCCCAGGTGTTCGCCGAGGTGGACAAGGAAAAGGCGATGAAGCAGGGCGTGCCGATCGCCGACGTCTACGCCGGCCTGCAGGCGTTCATGGGCGGCGCCTTCGTCACCGTCCGCAACACAGTCGGTCCGGAGTACACGGTGCGCTTCAATTTGTTCCGCTCGGCCGAGGTGCTGGGCGCGGCGGCGCCCGGGTACAGCTCGGGCCAGGCGCTGGCGGCGCTGGAAGAGGTGGCCGCCCAGACCCTGCCGTCGCAGATGGGGTACGCCTGGAACGCGCTGTCGTACCAGGAGAAGGTGGCGCAGGGCGGGACGGTGAAGGTGCTGGGCCTGTCGCTGATCTTCGTTTTTCTGCTGCTGGCCGCGCTCTACGAAAGCTGGTCGCTGCCGTTCTCCGTCCTGCTCAGCACGCCGGTGGCGGTGCTGGGCGCGTTTCTGGGCCTGCTGGCGCGGAAGTTCGACAGCAACACCTATGCGCAGATCGGCCTGGTCATGCTGGTGGGGCTGACGGCGAAGAACGCCATCCTGATCGTCGAGTTCGCCAAGGACCAGCTGAAGAAGGGGCGGCCGCTGATCGAGTGGTGACGGGGATGCTGGCGGCGACGGTGCTCGGGATCTTCTTTGTCCCGGCGCTGTTCGTGTTCATGGAACGGCTGAGCGGTCACGGCCGGGCGGAGCGTCGCGAAGCGGCCAAGCAGGCGACGCCCGCGCCGGCGGCCATCGCCCTGGCCCGCGACGAGGCCGCCCAGCACGCCCGCCTGACGACGGTGGACTGATCGGATGCCTGTTGTTCGACTGGTGAGAGTCGCTGTCCTTGTTCTGACTGCCAGCCTCTGTCTACTGGCCGGCACAACCGGGCGCGCGCAGACGCCCGCGTCGCCCACAGCCCCGCTGAAGCTGACCTGGCAGCAGGCCCTGGACCGCGCCCTGGCCCGCAACCCGTCCGTCGTCGTCGCCGCCCAGGAGGTCGAACGCGCCTCGGCGCTGATCCGCCAGGCGCGCGCCGGCTGGCTGCCGACGCTGAGCGGGAACGGCAGCTACGTGCACGCCAGTCCCCCGCGTCCGCCGAGCGTCGCCGGCATTCCCCGGGACACCTGGAACGGCAACCTGGCCCTGCAGGTGCCGCTGGTGGCGCCCACCGGCTGGATGAACGAGGCGCACGCCCGCGACAACCGCGACGTGGCCCAGCAAGGCGCCGCCGACGTGCGCCGCCAGCTTGCCGTCGCCGTCGGGCGCGCCACAACTATGCGCACACCCGCTTCACCGCCGGCCTGGGCAACGGCCTGGACCAGGCGCGCGCCGAGCAGGAGCTGCGCCGCGACGAGGCGCAGGTGAAGAACGCCGACACCGCTCTCGTGCGCGCCCAGAGCGCGCTGGGCTTCCTCCTGTCGCACGACGATCTGGTCGACGCCGTCGACGACGTCTCGCTGGCGACCGCGTCCAGCACCGGCAACGCCATCGCCGACGCCCAGAACCTGCGCCCCGACGTGCGGGCGCTGCAGGCCCGCCGCCTCGCCGCCCAGCACCTGCGCCGCGACGACTGGGTCTACTACGCGCCGTCGCTGCTGGCACAGGCGCAGGCGTTCCGGGAGACCACCACGCCCGTCCAGCCGGGCAGCGGCTGGCAGGCCGGGCTGGTGCTGTCCATCCCGCTTTACGACGGCGGTCTTCGCTATGGCGTGCAGCGCGAGCGGCGCGCGATCGAGGAGGAGGCGCAGGTGCAGCTGGACGGCTTGCTCCGCCAGGTCAGCGTCGAGGGACGGGCCGCCTTCGCCGTCGTGCGCAATTCTGACGAGAGCCTGCAGTCGTCGCGCGCCGCCCTGGCCGCCGCCACCACCGCCGCCGCGCTGGCCGACAAATCGTACCGGGCCGGCGCCAGCACCAACATCGAGCTCATCGACGCCGAACGGCAGGCCCGCGACGCCGAATCACAGGTGGCCATCGCCGAGGACGCCGCCCGTCAGGCGCGCCTGGATCTGCTGCTGGCCACCGGCGCCTTCCCCTGACCATGGACGAGACGCCCGAAGCGCTCAAGCGTTTGCTGGTCGCGCTGCTGGTCGGCCTGCTGATCGGTCTTGATCGCGAGCGGGCCGAGCTGCGCAAGAAACGGCCGCAGTTCGCCGGGGTCAGGACGTTCGCGCTGATCGCCCTCATCGCCAGCGGCCTGGCCCTGCTGCCCGTGGACATCGGGCGGTGGCTGCTGGTGACGGGGCTGCTGGCGGTGTCGGCCATCGCCCTGGTCTCGTACCGACACGGCGTCGTGCACGGCGAGGTCGGCGCCACCACCGAGATCGCCGCGCTGGCCACGTACGTGATCGGCGTGCTGGCGGGGACCGGTCACCTGGCCGTCGCCGCCTCGATGGGCGTGTCGGTGGCAGTCCTGCTGGTGGCCAAGCCGCGCCTGGAGAAGATCTCGCGCACGCTGTCGGAGCAAGAGGTGGTCGCCGTGCTGGAGCTGGCGGTGATCACCGCGGTGGTGATGCCGCTGCTGCCCGATCGCGGTTACGGGCCGTGGCAGGTGCTGAACCCGTTCCGCATCTGGCTGGTGGTGGTACTGGTGTCGCTGATTTCATTCGCCAGCTTCGTCGTCGTGCGCTGGAAGGGCGAACGCGCCGGCCAGTTCTGGGCCGCAGCGCTGGGCGCGCTGGTGTCCAGCACGGCCACCACCCTGTCGCTGGCCCGGCGATCGCGCGACGCCGCGCCCGGGCAGCAGCGCACGCTGTCGGCGGCCGCGGCCCTGGCGTCGACGGTGATGTGCGCGCGCATCGCCGTGCTGGTGGCCGCCTCCGGTCCCCTGTTGCTGCCGCGCCTGTTGCTGCCGCTGGCGGCGATCGCCGTCGCCGGCACGCTGGCGACGCTGATCCTGGCGCGCGGCCAGCGCCAGGCCCCGGCGGCCACCGGCGGGGCGGCCGCCGGGGACGCACAGTCGATCGGCAACCCGCTCAGCCTGGGATCGGCGCTGGTGTTCGGCGCGCTGTTCGCCGCCGTCCTGCTGATCGTGCGGGCCAGCGAGGCGCGCTTCGGCAACGGCGGCATGCTGGCCGCGGCGGCGCTGTCCGGCCTGGTCGATCTGGACGCCATCTCCGTCGCCCTGGCCCGCGGCGCCCACCCCGACATCGTCCATCAGGCGCAGGCGGCCATCATCATCGCCTACGCCAGCAACAACCTGTTCAAGTCGGGCGTCGCCGTCGTGGTGGGAGCGGGACGTTTTCGACGCGACGTCGCGCTGGCGCTGGCGGCGATGGCGGCGGCAGGCGGCGTCACGGTGACGTTGCTGGGCCTCTTCGCCTGACGTCGATCAGGTCTACCGCCTGGTGAAGTGACCGTGCCCGCCGGGCGCGCATGTTCACCGCCCGGCGTTGGTGGTAGATCGGGGCGATGACCGAGGCCAGTCACCCGTCCGCGTCGGTGCCCGTGCTGGATCGCCAGCAGCTTGCCGCCCGGCTGGCCTCCGGGCAGCCGATCAAGCTGGTCATGGCGGCCAGCGAGTTCGGATTTCGCGCCAAGCACATCCCCGGCTCGATCCATTTCGATCCCCACCGGCCGGCGGACACGACACTGGCTCCCGACGACGACATCGTCGTCTATTGCTCGAACCTGGACTGCATCGCCAGCCGCGCGCTGATCAAGAGGCTGCTGGAACACGGATACCGCCACGTCAGTCACTATCCCGGTGGCCTGATCGACTGGGAGACGGCGGGTCTGCCCATCGAAGGCGACTGGGCCGGCGGGGCGTCGCCGCCGCCGGCGTCGTAGGGAACGCGGCCGCGATGTCCGGCGTGCTGGCCCTCTTGCTGGCTGGTGACGTTGCAGGACCGCGACGGCCAGCCGATCGGCGACCGGCGTTTTCCGCGCGGGTCCAGCTGCACCGATCAGGCGGAGACCGCCGCGGTCACCCTGGCGATCTGGGAGGCGGAGATTCACCCCGAGATCGCGCTGCGCCTGGATCGCCTGTCGCCGCCGCCGGCGCCGCCGGCGCAGATAACGGCGCCGCCGCCGCCCGTCGACCGTGCGCCGCCCGCCCGGGTCCTGGCGCTGGGCGCCGCGGCGGCCGGTGACTGGCAGCGCGATTCCTGGGCTCCGGCGGGGCGCATCGAGCTGGCGCTGGGCCCGGCGCAGGGTGGCTGGTCGCGCTGGCGGGCGCGCATGGCGGCCATCGCCGTCGATCGCCACACGCTCGACGTGCCGCCCGGCCAGGCCCGCTGGTGGCGGGTGGCTCTGTCGCTGGGTGTCGACTGCGACGTCGCGCGTGGGGCGGCCTGGGCGGCGGTGCTGGGCGCCGGCGCGGTGGCGGGGCTGGCGTCGATCAGCGGATCCGGCTTCGCCGTCGACCGGACGTCGCGCAGCCTGGACGCCGGGGCCGAGGCGCGGGCGCGCGTGGCCTGGCGGGGTGGCCGCCTGCAGCCCTGGCTGGGTGTGTCGGTGATTGGCTGGGCGCGCCGGCAAACCCTGGATCTGCAAGGCGCGCCCACATCGGCCACCTTGTCGCGCATCGAACCGATGATGGCGCTGGGCGCCGACGTCACCTGGTAGGTTTGAAACCTTTCGCCGTTGGGCGACACTTAGGGGTTCGTGACCTCGACCGCGATGCGCCAGCGACGCGACCCGGCCGGCCCGGCGGCGGACCCGGCGTCGCCGCCGGCGCCAGCGCTCACCTTCGCCGCGGTCTACGCCGAATACGCCCAGACCGTGGCGCGCTGGGCCGCCCGCCTGGGAGGGCCGACGGCGGACGTCGAGGACATCACGCAGGAGGTGTTCCTGGTGGTGGACCGCCGCCTGGGTGATTTTCGTGGCGACAGTCAACTGCCGACCTGGCTGTTCGGCATCACGTCGAAGGTCGCGGCCAACGAACGGCGCCGGCGCAAGCTGCGCCAGTGGTGGTTCCGGCTGATCCCCAACGCCGGCGAGCGGGTGCCTCTCACGGCGGACGGTGCGCTGGAGCAGCTTGAAAAGCGGCAGCGCCGCGATCTGTTTCACCGCGCGCTGGATCACCTGAACGATCGCCAGCGCCGCGCGCTGGTGTTGTTCGAATTGGAAGAGCTGTCGATCGACGAGGTAGCCGAGCACATGGGCGTGCGGCCCGGCAACGTCCGCGTGCTGCTGCACCGGGCGCGCGCCGCGTTCTTGAAGAGCATGACCGCGTGCGAGCTGGACCAGGCGCTGGAAGAGAGCGCGGCGGGGCGGGGCACGCCGCCGGCGAAGGAGCGGAGATGAAACCGGCGAACGAGATGACGCGCTGGCGCGAGACGTCGCACGATCCGAGCGCGCTGGGCGCGCGGGCCGCGGATCTGGTGGACGCCGCGCGCGACGTGGCGCCGCTGGCGCCCGACGCCGTGGCGCGGATCAAGGTCGCGGTCCTGCAACGCCGCCCGTCGCGCAGCGGGCATCGGTTGCCGCTGGCGGCGCGGCTGGCCCTGCTGGCGGTGCTGGTGCTGGCGTCGGTGGCGACGGCCAAGGGGACGATCGCGCTCTGGCGCCGGCACGTGGCCGTCGTGGTTCCGCTGCCGCCGCCGGCGCGCCCGGCGGCGCCGGCGCGGCCGCACGCGCGGGTCAGCTCACCGGAGAATCCAGCGCCGGTGGCGCCGGCGGTCGTCGAACCCGTGGCGCCGGTCGCCGTCGAAGCCGCGCCACCGCTCGCGCCCGCCGTGCGTCCGCGCCGGACGGCGCTGGCCACGCCGGCGCGCCCGCGTGTCGTCGAGGCGCCCGCCACGGAGGCGCAGTTGCTGTCGCGCGCGCTGTCGCGGCTGCGCCAGGATCACGATCCGCCGGGCGCGCTGGCGGCTCTTGATCAGTACGCCCGCGCCTTCCCGCACGGCATCCTCGCATCGGAGGCCTTGAGCGCGCGCCTGGAGGCGGTCATTCAGATGGACGATCGCCGGACGGCGCTGCGTCTCCTGGACAGGCACGCCATTTTCGCCGGCCGGCTGGGCGCCCAGCTGTTGCTGACGCGGGCCGAGCTGCGCGCCAGCGCCGGCCGCTACGGCGACGCCCTGGGCGACTTCGACCGCTTGCTGACGCCCGGCGCTGGCAACGCCGGCGCCGCCGTCGAAGCCGAGCGCGCGCTGTACGGCCGCGCCGTCTGCCTGGGCCACCTCGGTCAGGACGATCGCGCCCGCATCGATCTGGCCGCCTACCAGCGTCGCTTTCCGGGCGGCCTGCACGCCGCCGAGGTGGCCCGCCTGCTGAAGGGCGCCGCCTCCGAGACCCGACCGTAACCTTTTTCGGCGCGGCGACACCCAGGTCGGTCGAGATGAAGACAAACCGTTTATCGAAATCGTCGTCTCTGGTTTTCATTTTCTGCCTGGCCGGTTGCGGCGCCCACAACGTCATCGGCCAGGTCGCTGACGGCGGTTCGGGCGGTTCGGGCGGCAAGCCGGTCACCGGCCCGATGTGCACGCCGGTGGCCGCCACCGAAACCGCCTGCTCGGGCGGCGTCGACGACGACTGCGACGGTTTCGTCGACTGCCTGGACACCGAGTGCGACGGCAAACCCTGCGGCGACGGCCTGACCTGCAGCGGCGGCGCCTGCCGCAAGCCGTGCGCGCCCGGCGCCGCCTGCGTCCCCGAGCTGCCGGCCATCCAGAACGTCCGCGTCACCACCCACGGCGACACCGCCGTCCTCGACTTTGAACCGGTGGCCGGCGCCGCCGACTACCGCATCTATCCCGAACCGGCCTCCGAAGCGGAATGGCTGATCGGCGGCAGCGGCGAGGTGGGCGTCAAGAACGGTATCTATCGCTGCGCCGGCGATCGCGTCTTTCAGCCGCGCGAGGCCGACGTCGCCAACAACTTCGACTGCAGCCTGGCCGGCTGCGACAACGGCCGCCACGATTACGTCCGCACAAAAGAGGAATCGACCCTGGGCTACGTTTACCTGACGCCGGGGCCCGATCGCCTGCCGGTCTATCGCCTGGCCGATCCCAACGGAGGCGGCGGCTTTCGCAACAGCGACTGGGTGGTGCCGCCTTACGCCGAAGCCAGCAGCGCCGACTATGTCGTCGATCCGGTGGCGCGCACTGCACTGCTGGCCAAGGGCTGGCGCGACGACGGCATCGTCTTCTACACCGTCACCGCCGCCGCCACGTCGGCGACGAAGACCGTCTACCGCATCAAGTACGCGCCCGGCGCCGACTGGCAGGGTGACAACGTCGTCTTTCTCTTCACCGACGGGCCCGAGCACGACGCGCGCGCCGCGCAGCCGGCCAAGGACATCGCCGAGCTGGGGGCGCGTTTTCCGATTCTGGCCGCGCAGGCGCCCGGCAGCGTGGCCTTGCACCGGGTGACCTACCCCGGGTCGTTCGACGTGCTGGCCGCCGGCGAGGCGCGCTTTGATCTGATCCTTCACCAGGGCGGCCGTCCCATCTCGTCGCTGTCGTGGCCAGGCATGAAGGGGCCGACCCGCTTCGTGATCGAAGCGCTGGACGCCGGCTGTCCTTTCGCCGGCGGATACATCGCGGCCATGCACGCGCCCGCCGACATCGACCGCACCAGCGGGCAGCCGTTCAATCAACCGTCGCTGACCCTGGACGAGGCGCGCCTGTCATCGGGCGAGGTCTTCATCAATGGCCAGCACGCCGCCACCAACCGCCCCAAGCCCATCGCCCGCGCGTACGTCGACGTGATGCCGCAGCCGCAACCGGCCATGGATTTCCTGGCCACCTTCGACGACGGCGCCCCCTGGGAGCCGTTCACGAAGTGGAAGGACAACAACGCCTTCCTGTATCGCAACGCCAGCTGGGCCATCGACACCAGCGGCTGCACCGACAACTTCACCTTCGGGCCGCTGCTGGGACAGTTCGTCCTGGGGTTCACCGACTACGGCTCCAGCTGCAACATCAGCATCACGCCGCGCAAGGTGCCCACCAAGATCGCCACCGATCAATATCTGCACGTCCGCATGGCCTCCGACATCCCTTCGACGGGGCGGCGCTATCCGCAGATCATGATCACCACCGTGCCGATGATGGCCGACCCGCCGCTGGACGCCGGCAACATCTTCAACGTGCCGGTGCACAACCGCCTGGGCAACTTCTCGTTCGACCGCGTGGGCCCCGACATGAAAGCCGGCACCGCCGACGATCTGCCGGCCATGGGCGGCCAGTCGATCGTCGTCCAGCCCTTCGGCGGCTATCAGGAGACGCAGATCGAATACTGCGACACGCGCGGCTGGGGCGTCAGCCAGCAGTGCGACCGGGCCAACGTCTACGGCTTTCACGCCGGCGACTACAGCCTGACCTGGAAACAGAACTGGCTGCCGGTTCCCGTGCAGGGGGATCTGGCCGGTTACGACCGCCCGGTGCAGTGGGACGTGTACGCGTCGACGGGGCGGGTCTACGTCTACATGGACGGCAAGCCGGCGGCCTGCGCGGTGTTGCCCGCGGGGCGCATGCCGGCCGGGCCCGTGACGGTGGCCTACCGCGCGGTCATCTATCACTGCGGCATCGACGAGACGATCACGCCGGTGGACACCGGCCACCAGTACGAACACCAGCACAGCCTTTGTCACAGCGATCGCCACATGGACGATCTCGGCATTGAACTGGCCGCCCCCGCGCCCGCCTGGGACGAGACCGTCCTGCCCTGCGGAACCAAGTGGTATGGCGGCTCGTGATCACGGCGTCCTGGGGCCGGCGCGTCTTCTCGGCGCGCTGGCGCTGGTGACGTGCGGCGCGGTCGGCTGTCAGGGCGCCGGCGCAAGCGCGCCGGCCGACGGTGGCATGAGCGTGACCGACGATCCCGCGCCGGTGTTCACCGCAGAGACGCGGGCGGCGCTGGCCGCGCTTCATTACGACGACGGTCCGCCGCCCGCTGATCCCAGCAACCGCGTCGCCGACGACGCCGCCGCGCGGGCGTTCGGCCAGCGGCTGTTCTTCGAGAAGGCGCTGTCGGGGCGCCTCTTGGAGGGGGACAACGACGGCAGCAGCGCCACGCTGGGCCAGCAGGGGCAGCCAGGGAAGATCAGCTGCGCCGGGTGCCATCTGCCCGACAGCGGTTTCGTCGACACGCGCAGCCCGCACCGCCAGGTGTCGCTGGCGGCGCAGTGGACGTTTCGGCGGACGCCGACGCTGCTGGAGGTGGCGTTCGCGCCGCTTTACAACTGGGACGGCCGGCGCGACGCCATCTGGAACCAGGCCCTGGGCGTCATGGAGAGCAACCGCGAGTTCAATTCGGGCCGCCTGTTCGTCGCCCAGCAGATCTATCGCCTGCACCGCGCCCAGTACCAGGCCATCTTCGGCGCGCTGCCGTCGCTGGACGACGGCGTCCGCTTCCCTTCGCTGTCGCCCGAGACCGCCGGCTGCGTCGAGATCGTCACCGCGCAGGGGTCGCGCTTTGCCTGTCACGGCGTCCCCGGCGACGGCGCCGAATACGACGCCATGAAGCCGGAGGACCAGGCCGCCGTCACCACCGTGGCGGTGAACGCCACCAAGGCGCTGGCCGCTTACGTGCGCCGGCTGCGCTGCGGCCCGGGGCGATTCGACCGCTGGCTGGACGGCGAGGCCACGGCGCGGCTGACCGACGGGGCGTTTCACAACGTGGGCCTCAGCCCGGCCATGGTGGCGGTGGCCATCGTCGACGCCGACGATCACGGCGCCGCCGCCGGCATCGCGGCGGCGCGCATCGATCCCATGAGCACCGCGGGTGCGTTCAGCGACGGCGATCGGCGGGCGCTGCCGGCGGCGCCCGGACCGGCGCTGGAGGGCGCCTTCCGCACGCCGACGTTGCGCTGTGTCTCGTCGCGCCCCAGCTTCATGCACACCGGGCAGCTGGGCAGCCTGGACCAGGTGCTGTCCTTCTTCGATCGCGGCGGCGATCCGGCCGGCGGCTACCTGGGCCAGAACGAGCTGGCGCCGCTGCATTTGACCGATCGCCAGCGCGCCGACATCGCGGCGTTTCTGGATTCGCTGACCGGACCGGGACCGGACGCGTCCCTGCTGGTGTCGCCGTGATGGGGCGGCGAACCATCGGCGTCCTCGCCCTGCTGGTCTGCCTGCCGCTGGCGGCGTGCGGGCGCGGCGAGACCGGCGTTGCCGGCCAGCCCGACGCGGGTGGCACCGCCGACAGCGGTGCCTCGGACAGCGCCGCCCCCGACGCCGGCGCGCTGCCCGACGTTCCGTTCACCCGTCCCGACGCGCCCGCGACGTACGTGCCCCAGCCGGGCAACTGCGGCTTCCCGACCCCGGCGTTCTGCGACACGTTCGAGAGCGGCCCGTCGGCGGGCGGCCGCTCCGGCGAGCTGGACCCCACCCGCTGGAGCGTGGCGCGCGGCGCGCCGTACAACAGCGCGAACTTCGACGACGCCTTCCGCGTTGGCCCGGCGCTGATCGGCGCCTGCCGCGCCGATCTCTCGAACACCCGCGTCCTCCCCGACGCCGACGTGCTGGTGTGCGATCCCACCGCCACCATCCCCAGTCGTCACGCGCTGGCCACGGCCGCGGCGCAGAACTATGGCCTGTCCACCTATCGCGTGCGCCAGCCCTTCGATTTCGCCGGGCGCACCGGCACCGTCAAGCTGGACATGGATCTGTCGAACAATGGGCTGGGCGGCTGGCCGGCGCTGATCATCGCCCAGGATCCGTCGCCGGCGCCCAGCTTTGACTGGCAGGAACGCGGCTCTGGACCGCGCAACGGCATCGAGATCGAGTTCGGCACCGGCTGGTGCAACACGCCGCACACGCTGGAGACGATCGTCTACACGTTCAGCGACTACGTCCAGACCGCGCACGTGCCGTCGTTCGACTGCGCGATCCCGCACGCCACCACGGCGCCGGGCGCCCTGAATCACGTCGAGATCTCCCTGACCCAGACCCACGTCGAGGTCTGGGCCTCCGACACGTCGCCCGACGGCGTCAGCTTTCCCAACCTGAAATTGCTGTGGGCGGGCGACGTCGCGCTGGCCTTCTCGCGCGGGTACGTCAGCCTGGCGCTGCGCAACCACGCCACGCAGAAGTACTGGCTGGGGTCGGCGGCCACCGTGCGCTTCGACAACGTCGGCTTCGACGGCCCCGTCGTCACCGGCTGGCGCGAGTACAGCGCGCCCGATTCGCTGACCGCATACCACGGCCTGCCCGGTTGCAAGATGGGCGGCACCACCTGCCAGTGGGAGGGCGACGTCATCCCCGCGTCTCCCGACGACGCCGGCCGCGTGATGTGCGCGGCGACGGCATGCACGTACGACAGCGACGGGCGCAACGTCGGTTACCTGGTGCCCAACGTCGACGAGACCGTGGCGCGCGTGGCTTTGCGCTTTGCCGGCGTCACGCCCGGGCAGGGGACGCGCGCGCGCCTGATCCTGGCCGCCACCTATCCCTGGTTCGAATGGAACAACATGTTCCCGCCGCCGACGCACCTGAACCTGCGTTTCCGGGTCAACGGCGGCGCCTGGCACGATCGCTTCATCACCGCCGTCGAGGCCAACGCCTTCACCGATTTTTCGCCCACCCTGGGCGGCGCCGGCGCCGGCGCCGGACTGCTGAACCAGGCGATCGATCTCGACATCGCCGAGCTGCGCGCCGGCGACAACCTGATCGAGCTGCAAGCCGCCGGGACCTGGACCGGCACCTACCGCGTGGCCGTGACCGGCGTCGATCTGGTGCTGGACGATCGGTGAAGCTGGCGCCCCTGCCTTGAACGGATGGCAGCGCGCTGGCAAGGTGGTCTTGCCCTCCCGTGACTTCGCGGACGTACGGAACATGGCTGCCGCTGCTGTCCGTCGCGCTGGCGATGGACTGTCGGGGTAACGCTGCCAAGCCGTCGACGACGGGCGCGGGCGGCGCCGGCCCGGC
>WNFI01043223.1_pt1 | contig 12237 bp, 12 predicted proteins | sample 5400471 | NCBI WGS metagenome assembly WNFI01 (sample SAMN13153348, study PRJNA577476) | soil metagenome | isolation source: 100 cm saprolite on Douglas fir-dominated hillslope | place: USA:California | collected 2013-09-17 | reverse complement strand
CAGCGAGGCCGGTGACCGTGCTGCCCGTATTCGGAGTCGAGGTCGTGGCAAGCGGGGCGAGCGTACCCGTGTTGATTGTCACCACACGATCGGTGAAGAGGAGATCGTAGAAATTCCAATCACCGAGCAGAGAGATCTTGGTGGTGTCCGACAACTTGTAGTCCATGCGGGTTGAGAATGCCTGGCGACGTGTGTCTTTTTGCTCGTTCTGTAAATTCCAGGACGTGAGTACGGGATTGGTGGGCGTGCCGCCGTTGGCCGGATTGTATTCCCAAGTGTAGCTGGAGCGCGGATAGTCGTTGAAAAGCTGCGAATTCTTGTAGGCGATATCGAAGCCGAGTTTTTCTCCCACGTGGAAGGAATAGTTGACGTCGATGCCAGGCAGAATCTTGCGGGTTTTTTCCTGACCCCAACCCTCGGTTTTTTTCAAATATAGATCGTCATTCAGCGCCTGGAAATAGACGCGGTACGTGCCCAGGTTGCCCTCGCGATCGAAAGCGCTTTTCGAGACGAGATTGATCGAGCCCGCGGTGCTGGTCGCTTGCATCTCGGGTGTCAGCGTCTTCACCACTTCGATGGTTTCGACGTTGTTGATGGAGACCTGCTCGAACTCGAAGCGGCGGTTGAGATTGCCCGAAGTCGCGCTCGCGATCGGGTTGCCGTCCATCGTGACATTGGTGAATTGCGTCGAAATGCCGCGCAGCGTCACGGCGCGGGCGTCGTTGGCGTTATAGTCAATGCCGACACCGGGCAGAAATTTCAGGTATTCGGCGGCGTTGCCCTCGGCGATGTCACCATATTGATCACTGGCCGCGACCACCTTCATATTCAGAGATGCCTTTTGCAGGGCCACGGCTTGAGCCATGCCTTGCTTCACACTGGAGACCTTAAACTCCTCAAGAACCATGACGTCGCCGTTCAGCCGGACCGGTACGCCGACCGTTTGATCGGCCGGCACGGTGACGGCCACGCTCTTCGCCTCGAGGCCGGGATAAGTGACCGTTATTGTGTGAGGTCCAGCTGGTACATTGCGCAGTTCGAATGAGCCTTCGCGCGCGCTGGTGGTGCGGAGCGTAGTGCCTTCCACGACAACGTCCGCGCCTTCAAGGAATTTGCCCGTGGCTGCATCGATCACCGATCCGGTAATCGTGCCTGAGGCCGTTTGGGCGTGAACGCGCCCAAGAAAAGTGAGCAAAAAAACGACGAGGACAAATGCGAACCGCCAAGCATTGACGGTGAGGCGTGAGAGAGTAGGGCAGGGCAGGGTATGCATGTTGATTATTAGGTGTTTACGTAAAACAACAGCGGCTATTCCGGCTCGCTGGGTCTTCTGGCTAGGGGCTGGGGTTCTCGAAGGGGCTACAAATTCGGACAGCTGTAGTTTCCACTTCTCGGAAAGGGACTCAATCGTTTTCCTCAGGGTTTATATGAAATAAAATCTTTGGAGTGATAACGGCACAGGCATTCAGTGCAGAGGTCGTGGGAGCGTGTCATCGAACTCATTCGCAATGGGCTATCCACTCAGAGTTGAGAGATGCTTTGGCTAAGAGGCTCTTTTCAAGTTAGGTGGTCATATGATCGACGTAATTCAGCAACTGCTTGTCCGCACAAGCGCGACTTTGATCGCCACTTTAACGACCGTGGTAATCATCACCGAGCGCCAGCGGCGTATCACAAACGCAAAGATAGAACTCGCAGCTCGCTACATCGAAACGATCGAAGCAGATTGTATCAGCTCTGATCCAGGGAAGGAGGTAATCAAGGACATCAAGATTGCAGAGGAGATGATGCGCGATGTGGCTTGGACGAGAGTCGCACGAGCCTCGAAAATCGAGAAGGCTCTTCAGATTTCGCGAAAACTAAGTCACGTCAGGAAAAAGTATCAGCGCTTGCGAGAAAGTGCTGACGTGAATGCACGGGCCGAGGCGATAAGAAAGGAAATCGAAGAAAAAAAGTTTCACGTACTGGCGACAGGCGTTCGCGAACTTAAGGTGGGCTTCGTCGATTTTGTTTTCGTTGAATCGAAATCAAAGAGCCAAGGGCAACCCTTATGTACAGAAAGCGATAAAATAGATTGATGAGAACTTATCTGCGCACGAGGACAGGAACGTATAACCCATGGCTTGTGACATCTGATCAATGAATATCGTCAGTTCTATTCTCCTCGCAAATCGAGGAAGAGATCCGCAGTTGCTGGCGCTTAAATGGGCCAAGATGAAGACGAGCGCTTTTGCTTTCTTTCGGGGAACGGCGCCCTTGTTTCATCGCGAATGGTCGCGTGAAAAGCTGCCTGGCGCGCCGCGGGTATGGATTTGTGGCGATGCCCACACCGAAAATGTCGGAAGCTACAAGGGAGACGATCGTATACCGTATTTCGATCTCAATGATTTCGACGAAGCCTGCCTTGCGCCGGCGCACTATGATCTGGGTCGAGCACTGGCCGCTCTTTATCTGTTAAAGAAACCGAAACATGCGCGTATGTTTCTCGAGTCCTATCGACAGGCTCTCTTGGCGGGAAAGCCCAGGCATATCGAGCCTGAGGTTGCTCACGGGCCAATTGCTGCCCTTCTCGCTCAGGTTAAGGAGAGGACACGTGAAGAATTTCTGGCGGCGCGAGTGATAGGAGGAAAACTACGAATCCGACCGAATCGTTCCTACCCGCTGGACCCACAGACTAAAAGGCGTGTGCGTGCGATTTTTGAAGAATGGGCGCGGGCGCAACACGATCCTAAGATCTACCAAGTGAAGGATATTTGTGGCAGGATTGCCGGTACGGGAAGTCTCGGGCTTGAGCGCTACACGTTGCTCGTACGAGGAAAAAAGGCGCCATTGATAATGGATATGAAAGAGGCGTGTCCTTCGGCTGTTCTTCCTTTCTATCGCGGATCGCAACCGAAATGGACGAACGAGGCGCAGCGTGTGAGCAGAGTTCAGTATTTTATGCAGTATGTTTCGATCGCACGGCTTTCGTGGACGGCAATCGGATCGAAATCGTTTATTTTGCGCGAGCTCCAGCCGGTGGAGGATCGAATTGATATCAGCAAACTGACGGAGAAAGACTACGACCAATTTGTCATTACGTGGGCGAAGCTCCTTGCATCCGCGCATATTCGCAGCGGCGGATGGAGAGGCAGTGCGACATTGGAAGAGCTGATGAAATATGGAGAAGCACTTACTCCCTCCGTCGAAAAGCGCTTGCTCACATCGGCGGCACGCGTGGCGAAGAAACAATTTCGGGACTATCGGGAATTCAGTAAATGGCCCACGGAACACACAGAAGATTGAGCCACAGAGACACGGAGGTCGAAATTTTAAACTATCCGTGATGATCCGTGAAATCCGTAGTGAGTATGGCTCGCCGCTATCACGCGTCACATCTCTTTCAACGAAGACAGTATTGATGCGAGAGCTGCTATAACCGAAGCACAGCGACGTCAAAGGGTGGAAGGGTGAGGTTGCCGCTGATTTGTTTGCGGCTGATCATTTCGTCGTAGGATTTTGGCAGATCAATGCTTTGCGTGTCGCCCGTGAGGTTGAGCAGAAAAAGATACTCATGTTGGTTCCCTTTGCGGCTCACGACTTCAACGCCTTCCGGAACGTTGAGGAGAGGCGGTATTTGAAAGTGATCGGCCAGAAGCGAAAACAGTTTATCGTGAAAATGCTGATCGCGAGAATCACCGCCCAGATAGACCATGAAGCCTTTGCCGAAATGATTGAGCGTGATGGCGGGTTTTCCTTCCAGGCCGCGGCCGTGAAAGGTGGCCAGCACGTCCGCGCCGTGGAGTTCGATGCCTTCCATCGTGGTCGCAACGGTGAAGCCGTGATCGTCCGGACTAAACGTGATCTGATAGGTATCGGTGACGTTGCGAAGGATGCCCTTGCTCGGGATACGAATACCGGCCGCGTCGGCAAACACACCCGGTGCGAGTAATTCGCGCAGGTGCCCGTCTGCTTCACGGGTTCCGGTTTTTGGATTAACAACCAAAATGCCGCCTTGTTTCACATAGGACATTAATCGGCCAGCGAACTCGTCAGATATCATTTGGAGACCGGGTACGACGAGCATGCGATAGCGGTTGAGCGGAGCTTCAGGTGAGACGACATCGATATTTCGCCGCAACCGTTTGAGACCATTGTAGAATCTCTGAAATTCGATATCGAATCCGCTTTCGCCTCGAAAGGTGTTTCCATCCCAAAATCCCTGGTCCCACTGATTATCGTAGCTGAAGATCATCCCTAGATCGGAATCGGTGACGGCATTGGCCAACAGCGGCCCAAGTTGATCGAACTCCGAATGCATCTGTTGAAATTGCGATTCAGAAGGCCCATACGAACCATCGAGTTGCAGCACTGACACATAGCCCTGTTCGTTGCCGGTAATGGGCGGCCGCCATTCAAAGAAAATCGTGCCGGAAGAACCATGGGCGAAGTCGATGTAGGTTTGCAGCCGTACAGCGCGTGGATCTGAATTCGTCGGTGCTTGCGTGACTTGTTCCGCAATCATGAACCGCTGGTTCGGGTGAGAGCACCGGCTCAGATCGTGGTTCATGCCAGCGTAGAATTGTGAATGGTAATCGCCGGGGCCGGGCATGGCGCTGTAGTTGTCCCACGCGCTAAAATCGATCACGCTTGCGGCTTGAAAGGTGTCGACGGACCAGCGCGTGTCCGGCCAGTTGGTGAAGATGAATTGATTCCGAGTGTTTCGGCGCAAAATATCACCTTCGAATTTCAACCAGCGTATAAAAGAATCCGAAAAGAAACGGCGATAATCAAGCCGCGACCCAGGCCGCCAGCCGCCCTCGGCTGTGTTCAGAGGAAATTCGATTTCATTCCAAGTGCCGTAGTTGTTGCTCCAGAAAGTACCGCCCCGTGCGCGATTGAGCTGATCGATGGTTCCGTACCGACGGTTGAGCCAGATACGAAAAGCGCTCAGCGCGTGCTGATCGAAATTCATGAACGGAAAACCGGGCTCGTTGCTAATCTGCCAACCGATCACCGCGGGATTTTTTCCATAGTGCCGGGAGAGGGCAGTGACGATACGTTCCGCAGCGGCCTGCATCGCAGGGCTGTCGATGGAAAACCCCTTGCGTCCGCCATAGTTGAAGGCACCGCGCTCATTTGCGCCAAGAACATCAGGATGCTGTTGATGAAGCCAGGGAGGAACCGCAGCGGTAGGCGTGCCGAGAACGACGGAGATGCCGTGGCGCTGCGCGCTCTCGATCGCCTTATCCATCCAGTCGAAATGAAACTTGCCGGGAGCGGATTCGAACGAAGACCAGGCAAACTCGCCCATTCGAACGATATTGAAGCCAAGTTCGTGCATCTTGCGGAAGTCTTCCTCCCAGCGTTCCGGCGTCCATTGTTCTGGATAATAGGAGACGCCCATCCAATAACGATTCCATATAGGCGAAGGGGTGTTCGGAGGATTATCGACTGCTTGAGCGTGGTAAGGCAGCAGCAGCGAGATCGATAAAATGCAGATTTTCCAGACAACCTTTCGCATAGGGTTTAAAAACATTCCGATGTTATGTTTCCTGATGAAAACGATTTCATACCGTTCACAGTGGAACGGCCTGCGATATAGAAAAAGCGCCCGCAGTCCGATTCGACCGAAAGCGCAATCAAGCGAGAAATATAATCACCGAGTGAGGGCGGGGTAGCCATCACCGTAACGGATGCGATCGAAATAAACTTCCGCGACCGCGTGATCCGCGGGACGGTAAAGTCCGAAATCAATGTAGAAAGCACTCAACGGATTTCCTCCCGTCGAACTCGCTGGCATGCTCGGATCATATCCGATCGGATCTGTGCTGTGATCGAGGGCGAGCGCTCCGTCTTGCCAAACGCGGATGCGACCTGCGCCGGTATAATTGGGGTACACCAAAACGACGAAGAAGTACCATTGGTCGCGATTGAGTGTGAGGCCATCGAGAGTGATCGCAGGGTTGTGCGAATCGCCCGTCGTGGTGTTATTTCGCAAATCGACCTGCCACTGCGTGGTACCCGGTTTGATAATCATCGAGCAGGGTGGTCCGTAGGGTGATCCTTGCCACCATTCCCAAAGCATCAAGTCTTGGCCGGGCGCCTGGAGATTATTCGAAAGCTTTACGGCGAAACTAATGCCGCGAGTATGGCCGAAAGTGGGCGCGATGCTTTCACTCGAGTTCACGAGATCGATAAAGATTTTTTCTCCTGGCGTGCCGGTTTTCGGATAGGGATCCATGTAGAAATGAATCGAGTGAGTTCCCTCCCAACTCTGAGCGGTGGTGATATCCGGAATGTGAACATTATTGGGCTCGTCGTTGGTTCCGATATCGTGCTTGGTCCCGAGTTTATAATCTACTCCGTTGTCGTGGAGATAATAATTCCCGTCGGTGTGTTGGGTGACGGTCGCTGAATTCTCCGCGGTGATCTCGCGATAAATCGTCTGGGCATGTGCGACACTGGCCAGGAAAAGGCATCCGCAGCCTAACGGGAGATTTTTTCAAAAGCAGTCATGGGGTCTCTGGAGTATCGACATGACGGTATCCGTCGTTAGTTCGAATCGATTGTGTCAGCGCGGTGCAACTGCTGCCTTAAGATGAAACGCCGTTTGGGTTTAATCGCGCGAGGCAGAGCGGGCGAAAATGCGGTGATGCCCTGGCGGCATCATTCTGAACCAACAAGGTCTTTGCGAGGTCGTGCCCGGCACGGTAGTATGGAGGGATGAGTTCGTCAGAGAAATCTTCGGTTGAGGAAATTCGGAAGCGTTTCGACGCTGACGTGGACCGCTTTTCCAATCTTGAAACTGGACAAACGGCGACGATGGACGCGGCGCTTTGCCTGGACTTGGTCACGGCTGCTGCAGTGGCAGTCACTGCGCCGATTGCGCGGGTGCTCGACGTGGGATGCGGTGCGGGTAACTACGCACTCAAACTGCGGGAGCGGTCTCGCGATGCGACATTTACGTTGGTAGATTTGAGCCAGCCGATGCTCACACGCGCAGCGGAAAGACTGGGTTCCTCCGTTGTTGAACAACGGCAAGGTGATATTCGCACGCTCGTGTTTCCCCAGAACCATTTCGATGTGATTCTTGCCGCGGCCGTTTTGCATCACCTCCGCACACCGCAAGAGTGGAAGCATGTTTTTGCGCAATTCTTTGCGTGGTTGCGGCCGGGCGGAAGTGTCTGGGTGTTCGCCTACATCGACCGCGAGGACACACCTGCCAGCTTGACCTATCAACTTTCCGTCGCGCGATCGGTAGGCTTTTCGAAGACCGACGTGCTGCACAAAAACGGCTGCTTTGCGGCCTATGGCGCGGTGAAGTGAACCGCGTTGGTTCGGCTAACTCTGTCTTACTAGGTTAGCATATCGGTCGAAAACGAATCTGATTTCGAGCTGTTATCGTCCTAAAATCCGCAAAAGAAATGGCCCACGGAACATGGGGAAGATTGAACCACGGAGACACGGAGGTCGAAATGTTAAACTATCCGTGGTGAGAAGGGATTGGTCGCCCCATTTCTCTGGAGTCTATGCATAACACCGAGGTCGTTAAGCTGCTTCTCGGAAATGATTATGAAATCACAGAGGAAGGCAAAATCGGAAAACACTCTTTGGTCCGACAGATTCAATTGGATTTATTCTGTCCAATCTGTCCAAAAGTCTGCCTCTGTATTCTCTTTGGTTCAGCTGCGGTTTTTAAGTTCATTGTAGCTTAACGAGGTAGTGCTAATTGGACTACGCCCCGGAGGGGCGCGCCAGGTTCGGCAGGGAATCGGTTTCGGCTGGTCCTTCGAGCGATCGTTCCAATAAGCGTGTTAGGTAAAGATGTTCGGGTCCAACTTTGGCGAGGTGAAGGGCGCGGCGGAAGCTCTCGGCTGCGGCTCGATCGTTTTTTAATCGCCACTGCAGTTCGCCGACCACCGCGTGGAGCAGGTAGTGAGATTCCAGTCGATCGCGTTGCGGGATTTCCGCGATCTCATCCAGTCCCGCTCGCGGTCCGCGCAGATGCGCCACCACGACCGCGCGATTCAATGCAACGACCGGAGAGGGTTTGATCCGATTGAGTTCATCGTAGTGGCGCAGGATGCGCGTCCAATCGGTCGACGCATAGTCCAGCGCGGTGCAATGGCAGGCGGCGATGCCGGCTTGAAGATGGTATTCGCTCAGTTCGTTTCCCTGGGCGGCCTCGATGAGATGCATCAGTCCGCGCTCAATCAATGGCTGACTCCACTTGGAACGGTCTTGGTCGTCCAAGCGCAGCAAGTCACCGTGTTCATCCAAGCGGGACGGAAAACGTGCCGCTGTGAGAAACATCAGGGAGAGCAAAGCGTTGCTGCGTGGCGCGCGCCCGGCGGGGTGGGCGACGAGGATGGACATCAATCGTACCGCTTCTTGACACAAGTCCTCGCGCAACAAGCGTTCGCCCGAGGAAGCCTTGTAACCTTCATTGAACAACAGATACAGCGCGGCAAGAACTCCATCGAGCCGTGCGGATAATTCTTCGCCTTCGGGAATTTCAAAGCGGATATGGGAGTCGCGGATGCGCTGCTTGGTACGCGTCAGCTGTTTGTCGATCGCTGCATCGCTGCTCAAAAACGCCCGTGCGATTTCGCCCGTGCTAAAACCGCACAGTACCTTGAGCGCGAGGATAACTTGCGCGTCAGGGGGAAGCAGCGGATGGCAGCACACGAAGAGCAGGCGCAAGGTGTCATCACGAATCGTATGTTCAGTCTCTCCCACGGCGATCTGGGTCGGAAACATTTGATCCAGATGCGTGATGATGTTCGGTTCTTTGGCGGTGGACATCCGCTGGTGCCGGAGTGCGTCGCGCGCCAAATTCATGGCGACGCGCGTAATCCACGCCGAAGGATTGGCCGGTACACCGCCCATAGACCACGTATGGAGAGCCCGCAGCATTGCTTCCTGCGCCACGTCTTCCACGAGCGTGAGATTTTGTACGCCGAGCAATCGGATCAGCGCTCCGTGCAAACGCCCGGTTTCGTGGCGGAAGAAATGTTCGACCAATTGCGACGGTTTGGCCGACGGCGGCTCGGCACCGGCGGGTAGATCGCGAATCGTCAGGTTTGAATCCGAGAGCGACACGGGAAGCTTAGACAGCAGATAATACTTTAGACGTGCCGTGGCCCGCGGTAACTCCGAGATGGCAGCTGTTCGTCAATTGGCGCACTTCGATTTGGAGGCCATACGCAAGGCCTGGATGACGCCGAGCTATTTCCGTCGCTTCCTCCAAACCGCTTACTATTAATTTAACGTAGCCGCCGATTGCCTCTTTTGACTCGGCAAAGGGACCATCGACCACACGAGTTCCGCCGGAACCGGAGACGAGGCGGGTCTCCATTTCCAAAGGTTGCCCCTCCACGGCTTTTCCCTGGGCGGTCAACCCGTCATACCAAGCATTCCAGCGAGTCACGAGTTGCTGGCGCTGTTCTGGTGAAAGATGCTGGTAGTTTTCAGGACCGGAATTCCGAAAGAACAGCATGTAGGCAGCAGATGAGGACGATATATTTGTTTCCATGATGGGTTCGTATGATTTTCGAGTTGGGTGGAGTCTTCTTTACTACAACGGATGACAATCGTCCAAAAGGACATATTAGGGAAATTTTGCGGGGACTTTTTACCCACTGACTTTGGCCGCGGCTCCGATGGGTACCAAAAAAACGTTCCCGATGTCCAAAATGAACCTACTCACTCGTCTATCTATCGAACGAATACGTTAAAAACCAAAGAAAGATCCAATCATGAGCTCTAAAACAACGATAAAAGCTAAGGATGCGCTGCCGAAAATCGTGTCGCGAGCGAAGTGGCAAGTGGCTCGCGACAAATTGCTTGTTAAAGAAAAGGCATCGACCCGCGCGCGCGATGCGCTGGCCGCTGAGCGCCGTAGGCTGCCGATGGTCGAGATCGACAAGGACTACAGCTTCGGAGGCCCTGACGGCACGGTGAGCTTGCTCGATCTGTTCGACGGACGCCGACAGCTCGTTGTTTATCACTTTATGTTCGATCCAAGTTGGGATGAAGGCTGCCCAGGCTGCTCGATGCTGGCCGACAATATCGGCCATCTTGCACACTTGCATGCACGTGACACGTCTTTGGCTTTGGTGTCGCTCGCACCGTTGTCCAAAATCAAGCCGTTCAAAAAACGCATGGGTTGGACTGTGCCTTGGTTTTCTTCATCCGGGAGCGATTTCAATCGAGATTTTGGCGTTACAACCGATGAAGGCGAGACGTTCGGACTCAGCGTATTTCTCCGTGATGGCGATCGGATTTTTCACACTTACTTCACGGCCGGGCGTGGCGTCGAGCCGATCGTCGGCACCGCCAACTATCTCGATCTGACGCCCTATGGACGACAAGAGGACTGGGAAAATTCACCTGCTGGGTGGCCGCAGACCCCGACCTATGGATGGGGCCGCCACCACGACAAATATTGACGAGAGCGCCAATGCATCAGGCGTTGGCTCATTACCCATATCGAAAATCATGGATGAAAAAGACCTATTCAGGAAGCTGCCACTGCAGTGCAGTCCGCTTCGAAGTGGATCTGGATTTAAGCGAAGGTACATTTAAATGTAATTGCGAGATGTGCACCAAAACCAGGATGTGGAGCGCCATTGCGAAACCATCGGACTTTCGGCTGCTTGCAGGTGAAGCTGACCTTCGTGACTATCATCCCAATGCCATCCATCATATATTTTGCAGGCATTGTGGACTGCGTCCGTTTGCGTGGGGAGACAACGCAGCGCTCGGCGGCAAGTTTTACGCCGTCCGCGTTCACTGCCTTGAAGATCTAGATGTAGATGAGTTGATCAACGCTCCCGTTACTTACTTCGATGGCCGAAACGATAACTATCAGTCTCCTCCTCCCGAGATCCGGCACCTTTGAGATTTGTAACGAGAACCGCTTCAAATTTACCGAAAAGAGTGTGCACCCATTTGGCTCCTGAAGTCTTTTTCTGCGTATCAAACGCAAGTTTTCGCTTAAGCTTTTGAGCGTACGAGCATTTCGTTCTGGAAACGTCTTACTTACCTACCAACCTCAATAGGAAATCTCTATGCCTGAAAAAGAATTTGTCATCACCCGCGTTTTCGATGGCCCACGTGAACCCCTGTTTAAGATGTGGATCGAACCCAAGCACATCGCACAATGGTGGGGTCCGCGCACTTTCGACATTCCAGTTTGCGAAACGGATGTTCGACAAGGCGGCGCCTATCGCATCGTCATGCGCGGGACCGATCGCGTCGATTATCCAGTTAAGGGTGTCTATCGTGAAATTGTCAGACCCGAGCGGCTTGTCATGACGATGGACTGCAGCGAACACCCAGAGGCGTGGCACGATCTTGTTAAACCGAATCGTCCGAAGGAGGAACGCAATCCTGCAGGAGAATTGCTTCAGACGACGACCTTCGAAGAGGTTGGCGGCAGAACGAAACTTACTATTCGAATTCATTTCGAATCGCCCGCGATACGCGACGCGATGCTGAAGATGGGAATGACCGAGGGATGGTCGCAAAGTCTTGACCGTCTCGCAGAGCAGGTCGCGAAAATTGAACGAAAGAGCGCGACGAAATCAGACGGCAAATTGAATGAAGACGAGATCGAGGAAACCCCGAAGAAGAAGCCCTTCACGCGTCATTTTCCAACTATCGCGAGGATTCTCATGGGGCTCCCGCTCTTTGTCTTTGGGCTGAACGGCTTTTTTAATTTTATCCCGCAACCCACCACGCCATTGCCTGAAGGGGCCACTGCGTTTGCAGGCGCTCTGATGAACACGGGCTATATGCTTCCGCTGATTGGGGTAACATGCTTGATTGTCGGTACGCTGCTCCTATTGAACCGCTTCGTACCGCTGGCGCTCGCTTTCTTTGCGCCGTTCATTGTCAACAGCATCGCGTTTCACGTTTTCTTGGAACCGTCGGGGCTCGTCATGGCTTTCATCTTTCTGGCCCTTGAGCTGTATTTGGCTTGGAGCTATCGGAAAACGTTTCTCCCCATGCTTGCGGCGCGGGTGACGCCGGACTGAGCTGGACCGAAGTTAACGGTTGACGGTTCACGGTTGGGGCGGAGCCATCATTCAAATGTGACGAGTGATGTGTGACGAGCGAAAGCGGCAGGCCGTTCGCAGATTTCACGGATTATCAGGCATGTGGTTTTTCAAGTAGGTTTTAATAGCCAGGCATTTTTTTCTTGGATGAAGGCTGTCTTCGAGGGATAGCCCAGATCTTTGATGGTTTTAA
>WNFI01232923.1_pt1 | contig 12238 bp, 5 predicted proteins | sample 5400471 | NCBI WGS metagenome assembly WNFI01 (sample SAMN13153348, study PRJNA577476) | soil metagenome | isolation source: 100 cm saprolite on Douglas fir-dominated hillslope | place: USA:California | collected 2013-09-17 | reverse complement strand
CGCGGTCGATACTCGCTATGTGTGCTGGGGCGCGGGCATCGTTGACCTCGACAACGACGGCTACCCTGATATTTTCGTGAGCACAGGCAGTGTGTATCCCGAAGTTGAGCGCAAGTTGCCGCAGTATCCGAATAAGACGCCGCGCTCGGTGTATCGAAACCTGGGCAAACGCACATTCGAAGAATTGGGTCAAGAAGCCGGCCCGGGCGTGACCGATGCTCACTGCAGCCGCGGTTGCGCATTCGGAGATTTCGACAACGATGGGGACATCGACATTCTCATCGTTAATATGAACGAGCCGCCCTCCCTATTGCGGAATGACATCAAGAACAGGCAGAACTGGATCAAGGTCAAACTCGAGGGAGTCAAGTCAAACCGCAGCGCGATCGGAGCGCGTGTGGTGGCTCGTTATGGCAGCAAGGTGCAAGCGCAAGCGGTACTCAGCCAGTCCAGTTTTTACTCCTGCAACGATTCCCGCCTGCATTTTGGCTTGGGTGGATTCAGTTCGGTCGATTTCGACATTTACTGGCCCAATGGTCTGCACGAACAGTATAAGAAGGTTCCCGCAAACCAACTCATCACGCTGCGGGAGGGTGCAGGAATTGTGAGCAACAAGGGCTGGAGCCGAAGCTAGAAGTCTCGCGGACTCTCGCGCTTGAAATAGGTTGCTTCTCGTAGACCGCATCCGAAAGCGCGGCCCCCCCCAACAGCACAGAGGAAAACCAGCCCCGGAACAGGGGGTGATAAGAAGTAGGACACTAGCAAACAAAAGTTCTTGACATTCCCCGAGGCTAATATGTATACATTATGCGCTGCGAGTAAACGTTTTCTCGCTATGGCACTTGTGTCTCATTTCATTCCCCTTGGAGGGAACCATGCCACGAAGCATGATGTCTCGCCGTTCGATCTGGTTGTTTTCCGTCCTCGTGATCACCGCGAGTACCGCCTTTGCACAGTTCACAGCCAGCATCCAGGGAGGAGTCAAGGACCAGAGCGGTGCGGGCGTCGCCAAGGCCAAGATCCAGTTGGTTAATACCGCGACCGGAGTCACTTCAGTTGCGACGGGCGATGATTCGGGCAACTACCGTTTCGTCAGTCTGGCTCCGGGTAGGTACAAGATCATCGTGGAAGCAGCCGGCTTCGCGAAATCGGAAGCCGACGTCACCCTGCTCACGGAACAGAATCTGAACGTGCCGATCTCCGTTAAGGTAGGTTCGGTGAGCGAGTCGGTGGTTGTCAGTACAGAGGCACCTGTGGTTGATACTGCGGATAGCCGCACCCAGTTAACCATCGAGAATCAGGCAGTGGCGCAGTTGCCGATCGTCGGTCGTAACCTCGTCACGCTGGTGACATTGGCGCCGGGAGTGTCCGGCCTGGGGACAAGTTCCTCTGGAAGTCCTGCTTCCGGTGTCGACAACTTCTCGACGGAAGAGCAAGTGGATGCCAGCGCTAACGGACAGGGTCAGAACAACAATCAATACGTGGTCGACAGTCTTGACGTGACCAGCGGAATTCGCCAAGGCGTCTTGAATCTCACCCCGCAGCCTGATGCAATCCAGGAAACCAGCGTTCAAGTCAACACATTCTCGAGCGAGTACAGCCGCGCCGCCGGACTGCAAACCATGTTTACCACCAGATCTGGAACGGATCAATTTCACGGTTCAGCGTCGGATTATTTTAACTACCAGGGAATGTATGCGAATCAGCACTTCATAAGTTCTGCGCAAGCACCCTACAAGCCATTCCATTCCAATAACATGGATTTTGCCATCGGCGGTCCGGTGGTTCCGCATCATGACTTCTTCTTCTTTTTCTCGGTAGAGCCGCTACGCTCATCGTCGAGCGCGGGGGGTTCGGTGAACTTCCCAGCGCCGGAGTTCATCAGCTTCGCCCAAGCGAACAACCCGGGCACGGTCGGGACTGGAATTCTCGCCAAATATCAACCAGCAGGCGTCTCCGGAGTTACGGTCTCGCAAACCGCATCGGATGTGCTTGGTAGTACAGTTTGCGGAACTTCAGTCGTTGAGAACATTCCTTGTTCAACGCCCATGATCGACACCGGATCATTTGGCGCAACGTCGATACGGAAAGGCACGCAGTATTTCGCCCGCCTGGACAAGGGCTTCAAGAATGATCGAATCTACGCCAGCATTTTCCGTACTCTTCTTCTGACCGGCGCTCCATCGCCCATGCCACAATTTTCTGCATTGAATAACACCTGGCAAGTGGCCGGGCAGGCCAGTTGGACACACACTTTTTCCCCGACCACACTGAATGACTTTACCGCCGGTCAGAGCAGGGTAGAGGGCGTTTTGGGTAGTGGGGCGAAGGATTACACCGTTCCCTCGATATCGGTAAACGGCATCAACGTGGATTCCGGGCAAGCCTTCGGCGTGGGCTTCGCGCAGGGAGATTTTATTCAGCACAACTACCATTGGCGCGATGTCCTCACCCACGTGAAGGGCACCCATACCTTGAAGATCGGTTATGAAGGCTGGTATGGGGACGATGTCGAGCCCTTCCAGGGACCGTGGTCGCAGCCAAAATTCTCATTCAGTAACCTGTTAACGCTGGCCCAGGATGCGCCTACGAACGAGAATGGGATCATGTACAACCCTGCTACCGGCCAACAGCAATTGTGGAATTGGGACGCAGCGGCGAGAACCTTCGGACTCTTTGTGGAAGACACCTGGAAGGCGAGGAAAAATCTGACGTTGACCCTAGGTCTGCGGTATGACGACAGCGGTAACCCTTGGTCCAAGAGTGCGGCCACGGTGTTCGGAAACTTCTACCTGGGTACCGGTTCAACGCAGCAACAGCAGGTGGCGAACGGCTATGCCAAGGCTACCCACAACGCCCTGCTGCACTCGGTCAACAACCTATTTAGTCCTCGCATTGGATTTGCGTGGGACCCCACAGGAAACGGTGACTGGGTGGTGCGCGGCGGGTTTGGTGTGTACAACAACTGGCTGACTTCAGCTAATGTGCAGGAAGAGTTCCGCGGCAGCCCTCCGGGACTGGTTTTGCCGACCTTCGTCGCGGGTGGGACGGCAAGCGCACAGGCCCCAATCTTTGCGCTGGGGACGGGCAGCAAGCCTCCCTTTGGATTTACGTTCCCGACTTTCGGGCCGGGAACAGGCTCGACACCGCAATCGGGAGGGGGGCTTAACTCACAGGGTGGGGTCGTCGGTGCCAGCTTTGCCATCGGTGGCATCAACCCGCTCTTGAAATCACCGAAGTCGGACATATGGTCTCTCACCTTGGAGCGGAAGTTGGGAAACAACTTTGCAGCCAGTGTTGGCTATAACGGATCCCACTCTTACAACATCGTGGGCAACGGAAACTCCATCGGGAATGTTTCTTATGGAGTGGATATCAATGCCTTTCCGGGCGATTTGATCAACCAGATGAACACCAGTGCAACCGTGCGCGTTCCCAGTCCAACCCGTCTCAATCCCAGCTTCGGAGCAATTACGTACGCGGACAACGACCGCCATGGTAATTACCAGGCTCTAGTGTTCGACATAAGAGGCCATTCCTCACGTGGGTACGTCGATGCTTCTTACACCCGTTCCAGTTCCAAAGACGATGCTCTGTATTATCCCAATTCCGAGGGACTGAATCCTCAGCAGTATTACGGTCGATCCGTGTTTGACGCGCCCAACCGCTTCTCCCTCAGCTTCAACTATTCGGTGAAAGGAATGAATGGTGGAAGAGGGACTGTAGGCTATCTGACCGGGGGCTGGGGAATCAGTGGAACGAGCATCGTACAGTCGGGTTATCCGCTGACCGCAAACAACACGAATGGCTTCCTCGCGGTGTGCCAATCGGGAGCCCTCAGCAATGTTACGGGATGCTCGGCGGCCGACCCCGCCGTCGCTTACCAGGCCGGCAGCGGCAACTACATCGCCGATGGGGAAACCGCCGCTTCCTATCCGGATGCTATTAATTACCATCAGTTAACCTCCAATGGCGCTTGGCTGACAGGGGCAATTCCCAAGAGTGACTTCGCGGTTCCTACTTTTGGACAAAACGGGAACGAGAAGGCGATGCAGTTCCGCGGGCCAAACTTTATTGAGACGAACGTCAACTTCTACAAGGACAACCGAATTACGGAAAGAGTCAATTTTCAAATCCGGTTTGAGATCTTTAATCTGTTCAACCGGGCAAACTATGCATGGAACGGCAGCAACGGAGTCGATGTTAATTTCCCGGATGGAAATTTCGGCCAAGCGACGGCATCGCATGAGCCCCGATTCTGGCAACTGGGAGGCAAGATTTCGTTCTAGGCTGAAGAAGGGAACCTCGACGGGTTTGCTTTTCGAGTAGTGGGTCAATTCCCGATAATACTGCGCTTATCGGGCGCTAGGATGGGGCGCGCGGCCTAGTGAAAAATCGCTCGAAGCACCCATGTGAATGCCGCAATCACGAATCGGATAAGAACTCCGACGAGCATTTTGAGGACTATCACGGTGCCTATGCCCACTAAAGGCACCCATACAAAGGCCGTATATCTTATTACTCGCACTCCTAAGGTCTCGTTGCCCAGCTTTCCGCGCCACTCCTGTCCCAGAGTAATTTTGTATCTCCGTTGCGTTTTCACGTCTCCAACGATAGCAGAGCTACTGCCCATGACTTCGATTTTGTCGCAAAGGTTAGACTTGGAGACGACTCTTCGTATGGGAAAACACCGATCTCGGCACTCCGCAATTGTCTTCCATGAAGTACCTTAGGTGCGTGCGCGTTCTATGCTCGCAGTTTCTCCCGTGCTAGCGGCGATGATTATGCTGAAGACACTTGGCCCCGGAATTCTCTTGGTGGTGGGTCTGTTTGGGACCTGCGCGCGGGCACAGGAGAGCCAGATCGAGGCAATCACATCGGCATTGCGACAGAATGAATTAGACAGAGCAGTGGAACTGACCCGAGATGCCCTGAAAGAATTCCCGGGCAACGCGCAGCTGTGGGCAATGCAAGGCGCAGCGTATTCGGGACAAGGTCAGAACAAACATGCGTTGGACTCTTTCCGCGCTGCGCTCAAGATTTCTCCTGACTATATTCCCGCCCTGCAGGGTGCAGCCCAAATCGAATACAGCGATGGCAGCACGGCGGCCATCCCGCACCTGAAACGTTTGTTGAGCTTGCGTCCAGCGGATCGGACGAGTCACGGCATGCTGGCGGTGCTCGAGTATCAACAGGGAAACTGTGCCGCCGCGGTCATTCATTTCGAGAAGGCGGGAACGTTATTTGACTCTAAACCCGATGGGCTGCATGCGCATGCTGCCTGCCTGGTGAAGCTCAAACAATTCGATAATGCGGTCGAGGTCTTCCAACGCGCTCTGGCGTTGAACCCGGAGGATGAACGGGAACGCCACTTGCTGGCCGCTCTTGAACTGATGGCTCATCAGCCGCAGAATGCTCTGGCAACGCTACAGCCGCTGGTGCAGGCAGGGAATCCGAACGCCGAGACTCTGGAGCTTGCTGCCACCGCCTACGAGGATTCCAAGGACACGCCGCAGGCAGTCGCGAGTCTCCGACAAGCGATCTTGCTTGACCCCCACAACGCCAATCTCTACGTAGACTTTGCCAACATAAGCTCGGCGCATGATTCCTTTCTGGTCGGTATAGATGTAGTGAGCGATGGGATCGTCCAACTGCCGAAAGCAGCGCCGCTGTACCTGGCACGCGGGGTTTTGTATGTACAGTTGGCTGAGTACGACAAGGCGGAGGGCGATTTTGAAAAGGCCTACGAACTGGATCCCCATCAGTCTCTAACCTCAGCTGCACAGGGACTGCTGGCGGCGCAGGAGAACGATCTGGACCGCGCTCTGGCTACGGTGCAGACAAAACTCGCGCAAAGGCCGAAGGACCCAATTCTGCTCTACCTGCGCGCAGACTTTCTTTCCCAGAAGGGCGTGGAGTCAGGCACCCCAGACTTTCAGCTAGCCATGAGATCGGCCGAGCAGGCTGTGTCTCTGCAACCTACTCTGAGTGGGGTCCGTACAGTACTGGCGAAGCTCTATCTTCAGGCGGGGAACTACTCGGAGGCCGTGGAACAGAGCCGGAAGGCTCTTGACCGCGATCCGAAGGACCAGACTGCGCTCTATCATCTGATCCAAGGACTGCGGAAAATGGGAGACAACCGCGAAATTCCTGACTTGCTGAAACGCCTTGCGCTTCTTCGCAAGCAGGCTGCTCGTGACGAAAGCCAACGGAACCAGTACAAACTTGTGGAAGAGGACACCCAACCAAAATAGCCGGCCCGTCCGCGCCAACCGATCTGCTCAAGATTTCAGCAGCACGTAGGTGCTGTAACTTTCCTTGTCGATGTTCATGAACGGACGCATTGTGACGTTGCTTCCGTCGGCCGAGGTTGCGAGCCAATCTCCCGTGCTGTTGTTCGCTGGTTTAGCCTCCAACAATGCGTTTCGATCGAAAGTGGGCTGCGAATCGGCGACCGCGAAGAGCACGAGTGGACCTTGCACCATGGCCACCAGATTCGGATGATTTGCATCGACAGTTTCCAACCGCAGGGGCATCGGAAGCTCGAGTTCGACGTGATCACCGTCCTTCCACGTGCGCCGAATGCTGGCAAAAGTGCCGGGCTGGACGGTATCGGAAACTCGATTGCCATTGACGGAAAGCACTGGGCTTGGCGTTGCCCAGCTGGGAATTCGGACATAGAGTGTGTAGTCTTTGGGCTGTGAACCGGACACCTGGATCTGGATTTTGTTGTCGAATGGGTACTTGGTTTCCTGCTTCAGTCCGTAGCGTCCGCTTCCGTCACTCCATTGCACCGCGGATGGCGTGAAGAGATTTACATATACGCCGTCGTCTGAACGAAGATACGTGCTGATGTGATAGTCCGCAGCAAGTTGGGGGAATGTTCCGGAGCAGCACGGCCACTTTTGCCCATACCAAACCTTCTTGCCAGTGGTGGCATAGTCCGCGTAGTAGAACGAGGTGCCATCGGCTTGAATGGGCCACGCTCCAAGAATGGTGTTGTAAAGCACGCGCTCCATGCTGTCGCCGTAGCGAGAGTCTTTGGTGACACGCAGCAGGTAGCGCGTGATCTTGAAGTGGCCATAGGCGCCGCATGGAGTCTCAAAGCTGGCGTGGCTGGACGCAAGACTGTCGCCCAACTGACCCGTCCCGGGCTCACCGAATGCTTCATTCGGTCCCCAGCCTCCGGTAGCAAAACTTTGCGTCTTAACCAGCATTTCGAACCCGTTCTTGGCGGCATGCAGATGCTTTTCGCTTCCTAATGTGATGTAGGCCTGCATGGCGGAACTGAAAGCATTTACATGACTGTACGCGTGTTCGAAAGGCAGTACGTTATTGCCCTCAGAGAGTGGGTTGAAGTAGGTGTCATCCTCGAGATATCTTTTGGCCATGTCGCGATAAAACGCGTTGCCGCTGCGCTGATAGGCGAGAAACAGATTTTCGGGCAAAGTGTAAGTCTCGTCCCAAGTAAACGACGTGTCTTTGTGCGGGCGGGAGCGTTGCTCTTGCCGTGACAGGGCCTTCTCGGGCAGATAGGCAACGATAGCGTGAGTCAGTCTCTCGTGAATATCCATGGCCAGCGGATTGTGAGCGAACTCGTGCGCATCAATCAAGCCGCAGGAAAGCTTGTCGTAGGTGTACGCTGGCAGCCGATAGCCGGCGAAGAACTTGGCTTTGGGATCGAGAGTCTCCCCATAGCCTTTCACCAGGCGATTGATTTTTGCCCGCGTCGGTTCGGATCCTGTCACCGCATACGCCCGTGCAAGTGCGGAAAGATATTGTCCAAGAGTGTGTCCGGCAATGAAGCCGTGAAAATCATTGCGCTCCAAGCTGAAACCGTCGAGGTCGTACCAGCCTCCCATATCTTCTCCGGGAGCAGGCAATCCGGCAACCTGCCGGAAAACCTTGAGCAGGCGGTCGTCGTCGAGATTCAGGAAGAGGGCATGGTTCTCCTCGAACTGCCTCTTCATGGGGCCGTCCAGCAACCTTACTTCGGAGTACGCAAACGTCGTGAGCGGCGTGTGAACTGCGACCGATCCTTTGTCCGCCGCCGCCCATGCGGGAATGGAGCGAGCCGCATAAGTGGCTGCGGTGGTGGCTGTGGCGGCTTTGAGAAAGGTTCTGCGGCTCAGACGAGAAACCATGGGTATCTCCTGGAAGGTAAGATTTGCTTAGAGCAAACGTTTACCACATTCAGCTTCCACCCTTGTCTGGGGTATTGTCAACTACCTGTCTTGAGTACTTCCGCGGATTGACATACGGTTGTGCTCAGGCGGCAGCGTCTTCCTGTAGCGCATTCTCGACTTCCAACATCTCACTCGGGAGCAAGCGGAACTCCGCGGCTCCGATGATTCCAGAAACCTGTTTCGCACTTCGGAAGCCGACAATCGCCGCTGTCACCGCAGGGTTGTTCAGGGTCCAGGCAATCGCCACTTCTCCCGGCGTGCGCTCGTGCCGGTTCCCGATATCGCGAAGGCGCTCCACCAGCTTCAGATTCCGGGAAAGCAGCGGCTCTTGAAAGTTAGGGAGGTTTCTGCGCCAGTCCTCTGCGGCAAAGTTCGCAACTCGCTCCCGCGTCATGACCCCGGTGAGCAAACCAGCTGACATCGGCGAATACACAATGACGCCTATCTTGTTCTGAACAGTGAAGGGAAAGATTTCTTTTTCGATCGCACGGGTGACAATCGAATAGGGTGGCTGCAATGAGGTAATCGGAGCGCTGGTCTGTGCCCGCTGCATCTGGGAGACGCTGAAGTTCGAAACCCCGATATAACGGACTTTGCCTTCCTTCTGCAGGCGTGCTAGCTCCGCCCACCCTTCCTCAATATCCTCATCGGGTTCGGGCCAATGGATCTGGTAGAGATCGATGACATCGGTTTGCAGACGGCGCAGGCTGTCGTCACACTCCTGCCGGATCGACTCAGCCTTGAGGCATGCGCCGATGGTTCCGTTAGAGTCCCACACCCGTTCGCACTTGGTGAACACATACGGACGTGGAGTGTGTCCCTTTAGAGCACGCGCCACAATTTCTTCCGAATGGCCGAGTCCATAGAGCGCAGCCGTATCAATCCAATTGAGACCGTGATCTAACGCGGCGTGAATGGCAGGGATAGAGTCGTCCTCATTTTGCGGTCCCATGCTTCCGTTCCAACCACCTCCACCGATGGCCCAGGCGCCAATTCCGATGGGGGTGATGTGGAGGTCACTGTTTCCAAGCTGCCGCTTTTCCATAGACAATCTCACCTCGCCGTAAGAAACTGGAAGCATACACCAACCGGGAAATCGATTTCTCAATGTTCTAAAGAGGGGATTTTTTAGTCTATCGCAACCCACCCTGTCTTTGCTTCCTTGTTTGAGGGGTGCCCGGAAGTCTTGAAGGAGCGGCTTGCGAGATGTTTCCGTCAGAGCCGGCGGTCGGCGCGATAAAGCATAACGGAATACCTTCTTGACAGGGATTCGGGAACAAAGCTATAAGCTCATTTGATTGAGTGAGCAATCGTTTACCGCTCGCGCCCGAGATTGGAATGCTTCGGTCGATGCAAACACGAGGGAAAGAAAACATGGTTGAGAAAGCAAGTATCTCGCGCAGACAGTTCGTAACCGCGGCGATTTCGGTAGCCGCCGCATCGTCTCTGCCGGTGCATTCAGCTTTTGCCGAGACGGGGTCCAGCGGGAAACCCGCGCCGCAAACTCCTGTCGCGCTGACCGAGTCGCCCGGTTGGAAGGATCAAGGCGTCGAAAACCTCGCCAAATCGCCTCACGCCAAGCTGAGGGATATTCCTGTGCGCGCGGTGACCATCACCGGCGGTTTCTGGGGGCAACGCCGCGAGATCAACGTGACGAAGAGCATTCCCACCATGCACGACCTACTGGAAGCCAATGGCCGCATGAATAACTTCCGCCGTCTCGTGAGCAAGAGCACTGCTGCGCAGAGCGGTCCTGTGTTTTCTGACTCCGATGTTTACAAGTGGACTGAGGCGGTTGGATTCGTGTTGCAATCCGGTGATCGTGCTGAACTTCGGGCAAGCGCTGACAAGCTTATCGACGAGGTGGTCGCCGTTCAGGAGCCCAGCGGCTATCTGAATACTTATTATCAGGATGACCGCAAGTCTTTGCGAATGCTGCCGCAAACCCAAACCACGGGTCATGAGCTGTACAACATCGGACACATGCTCCAGGGTGCCATTGCCTATTACCGGGCCACGGGAGATCGCAAGTTGCTCGACGCTGGCATTCGCTTCATCGATGATTTCTTGATCCCGAATTATGGTCCCGCACCCAAAAAACCGATCGTTTCCGGCCATCCCGAGATTGAAATGGGACTGATCGAACTCTACCGGATCACCGGTGATAAGCGGCAACTGGACCTTGCGGGCTACATCCTGCAGGGAGACAAACGGATCGAACTACCGGAGCGGCGGACCATTTACATGTTTAGCGGGACTCCATTCACCGAGCGAACCAAAATGGAAGGGCACGCCGTTCGGGCAATGTACGCGTGTTGCGGCGCCACCGACTATTACATGGAAACCGGAGATACAACGTACCTGCAAACGCTGAACAAGCTTTGGAACGATACAACCAGCACCAAGATGTATGTCACGGGTGGAGTCGGTTCGCGGTCTGACGGCGAGGCGTTTGGTGATGCCTACGAGTTGCCGAATTTCCGCGCTTATGGCGAGAGCTGTGCCGCCATCGGCAACATGATGTGGAACTGGCGCATGCTGGCTGTCACCGGTGACGCCAAGTTTACCGATGTCATCGAACGCGCTCTGTACAACGGGATTAACTCCGGAATGTCACTCGACGGTACGCTCTATTGCTACCGCAATCCCCTGGCCTTCGATCCGTCCACTGGAGACAAAATTCGGAATCCCTGGTATGACGTGACCTGTTGTCCACCGAACCTCGAGCGCACATTCGGGTCCCTTCCGGGTTATTTCTACAGTACCAACGCGGACGGAATCTACGTGCACCTCTACGACAATTCGGAGCTCAACTGGCACCTGGAAAACGGGGTCAGCCTCAAGGTTAACCAGAAGACGAATTATCCGTGGGACGGCCGCGTAGAAATCACGGTGACGCCGGCCGAGGCATCCGAGTTCACGTTTTACCTGCGCATTCCCGGTTGGGCCGACCACGCGCAAGTGACTGTGAATGGCAAGGGGCTGACGGGCGCGACCCCGGGACAATACCTATCCATCCGGCGCCGTTGGTCGCCGGGAGACGTCATTCAACTACTGATCGAAGTAGTGCCGCAGGTGATCGAAGCAAATCCCCGCGTTGCCGACGACAGTGGAAGAGTCGCGATCCAGCGAGGGCCACTGATTTATTGCCTGGAAGAGGTCGACCAGCCCAGCGGCATCTCGCTGAGTGATGTGGCAGTGAATGCCGGACACCGGCCGGCCGAACAATTTCAGACTGAATTCAAGAGCGACTTGCTGGGTGGGATGGTTGTGCTTCATCACGTGGGATCTGTCTATGAGCGGGGATCGTCAGAGAAGATGCTGTACTCCCGTTACGGCGGGGGATCGCTCAGAACCCGAAAGGTCCCGCTCACATTCATTCCCTATTTCGCGTGGGCCAACCGGCAAGCGACTTCAATGCAGGTGTGGAATCTGCTGCTACAAGCATAGCCGAGAAAAAGATTTACCAACTGAGGCGCAAAAGGGAAAGACCCTGCCGGGGCAACATGAAGTGTAACTTGATGGTACCTTCCTGCATTTCCACCCATTCGGGCGAGATCAGAAGTTGCAGTTGGCCGGCGATCTCCATGCGTTTGTGCACGCTCTCGGAAGGTGATTGCGGCGAACCCATCTCTTTCCACGCGGTGAAGGCGTTGCTGTGGTCGGAGTCCACGCGAAAATGTTGGAGTAGTCCGCGTTTTGCGCCGGTGGGCAGCCCGGTGATAACCATGTCAATCGACGCAGAAGGGAAGGGAACATCATCGTCGTGGTAGTTCCACGCCAGAATCTCGATCTCCCGCTCTTTGCGAGCGGCAATGGCGTTGATGTCGGGCCGTGCCCGCACTCCCGCGCGCACGATCTCTTCGGTTACCAGCGATCCTGAACTTGTGACCTTTACCCGATCGTTGCCCAGCAAACCCAGCATCCGAAAGGCATTCAGGACGGGTTTGTCCACGCCGTTCGTCGCCAGTTCGCGAAATCCCGCGAAATAAGGCTGATCCTCAAATTCGAATGCCCATGTCACGACTCCGAGAAGATTGACGCGTTCTGCG
>WNFI01064152.1_pt1 | contig 12238 bp, 6 predicted proteins | sample 5400471 | NCBI WGS metagenome assembly WNFI01 (sample SAMN13153348, study PRJNA577476) | soil metagenome | isolation source: 100 cm saprolite on Douglas fir-dominated hillslope | place: USA:California | collected 2013-09-17 | reverse complement strand
ACATGCTGATGGTGAAGGTGGCGTCCTGGTTGGGAAGGATCAGGACGCGCCGCGCCGGCGCGGGCGTGTGCCCGTCACGCAGCGCGCGCAGGGTGTACGCGCCGGGCGGGAGCGACGGCACCGAGAACCGCCCGGTGCTGTCGGACAAGGTGACGAGTCCCATCGAGCCCACGCCACGGCCGAACAGGGAGATGACCGCGCCCGGGAGGGGCGAGCCATGGGCGTCCTCGACCCAGCCCAGGAGGCCGCCGGCCGGCGATTCCGCGCGCAAGGTGGAACCGGCCAGCAGGGTGGCCAGGATCGCGACACCGCGCGCGAGCAGTCTCACCGTTGCCCTCGGTCGATCGGATACATGTGGGCGGGTTTCACGCTACCAGCGGGGGTGGATGGTGTCAAGGCTGACGCATCCTCCCCTCTGTACTCCGCGCGGGTTTCTGGCGCGCCCGCTGTGCTATAACGGCAGGGCACCGCTTCGCCATCCCGGGAGACTCTCCCGCGCCAGGAGCGCCGCGCTCTCAGCCATGCTCAAGACGATGCCCGCCGGGGGCTGCTCCTCGTGAACGTGCTGCTGCTGCGCGACGTGGCGGCCGTCCTTCTGGCCGGCGGCGCCGGCGAGCGCCTGTACCCGCTCACGAAGGACCGCGCCAAGCCGGCGGTCGGTTTCGGCGGCCCCTATCGCATCATCGACTTCACGCTGTCGAACTGCGTGAACTCCGGGCTGCGCAAGATCTTCATCGCCACCCAGTACAAGGCCCAGAGCCTCAACCGGCACGTGCGCATGGGCTGGAGCATCGTCAACACGGAGCTCGGCGAGTTCGTGGACGTGCTGCCGCCGCAGAAGCGGGTGGGGGAGAACTGGTACCTCGGCACCGCGGACGCGGTCTACCAGAACCTCTATTCGATCTCCCAGGAGCGCCCGCGCTGGGTGATCATCCTGTCCGGCGACCACATCTACAAGATGGACTACGGCAAGATGCTCGACGTCCACATCGCGCGGGGCGCGGTGCTCACGGTGGGGGCGATCGAGGTGGCGCTGGGGGACGCGCGGCGCTTCGGCGTCCTCGAAGTGGACGACGACAGCCGCGTGACCGGCTTCCAGGAGAAGCCGGCCACCGCCTCCGCCACCCCCTGGAACCCGGACAGTTGCCTGGGCTCGATGGGCATCTACATCTTCGACTTCGACGTCCTCTCCCGCGAGCTCGCGCGCGACGCGGAGGCGAGCACCACCCACGATTTCGGACGCGACATCATTCCGCACCTCGTCTCCACCGGGGAGCGCGTGTACGCCTACCTCTTCTGGGACGAGAACAAGAAGACGTCGAAGTACTGGCGCGACGTGGGCACGCTGGACGCGTACTACGAGGCCTCGATGGACCTCATCGCCATCGATCCCACCTTCAACCTGTACGACCCGGAGTGGCCGCTGCGCACGTACCAGCCGCAGTTCCCGCCCGCGAAGTTCGTGTTCAACGAGGACGGGCGCAAGGGATTCGCCATCGATTCCTTGATCTCGATGGGCTGCATCGTCTCCGGGAGCGAGATCCGGCACAGCATCCTCTCGCCCGGGGTGCGCGTGCACTCGTACTGCGACATCGAGGATTCCATCCTCATGTACAACGCCACCATCCACCGGCACGCGAAGATCAAGAAGGCGATCCTGGACCGCGAGGTCGAGGTGCCCGCGGGCGCGGTCATCGGCTACGATCCCGCGGAAGATCGCCGCCGTCACACCGTGTCTGACGGGGGCGTGGTCGTCGTGACCGCCGGCGAGGAGTGCTACGTCGACCCTCAATTCGCAGGTTAGGAGCGCATGAGCACCACCATCGAATCCGTTTTCGCGCGCGAGATCCTGGACAGCCGGGGCAACCCCACCGTCGAGGTGGAGGTCGAGCTCGACGGCGGCGCGCGCGGGCGCGCGGCCGTCCCTTCCGGTGCCTCCACGGGTGAGCGGGAGGCGGTGGAGCTGCGCGACGGGGACAAGAAGCGCTACCTCGGCAAGGGCGTGCTGAAGGCGGTGAAAGCCGTCAACAACGAGCTGGCCGCGGAACTCCTCGGCGAGGACGCCCTCGACCAGGCCCTTGTCGACTCGCTCATGATCGAGCTCGACGGCACCGCCAACAAGGAGCGCCTGGGCGCGAATGCGATCCTGGCCGTTTCCCTGGCCGTGGCCAAGGCGGCGGCGGAGGCCACCGCCCAGCCCCTCTACCGCTACGTGGGCGGGGCCAACGCGCGCACGCTGCCCGTCCCCTTCATGAACATCATCAACGGCGGCGCCCACGCCGACAACACGCTCGATCCCCAGGAGTTCATGATCGTGCCCCACGGCGCACCCACCTTCGCGGAAGCCCTGCGCATGGGCGTGGAGGTGTTCCACACCCTGAAGGGCCTCCTCAAGAAGAAGGGCCTGGCCACGTCCGTGGGCGACGAAGGTGGCTTCGCGCCCGACCTCCGGTCCAACGAGGAGGCGCTGGAGACGATCCTCGAGGCCATCAAGGGCGCGGGCTACAAGGCGGGGACGCAGATCTCGCTCGCCCTCGACGTCGCGGCCAGCGAGCTGCACGAGGGCAAGAAGTACGTCTTCAAGAAGTCGGGGGGCGCGGTCAAGACGTCGGAGCAGATGGTCGCCATGTACGAGAAGTGGGTGAAGGACTACCCCGTCGTCTCCCTCGAGGTCGGACTGGGAGAGAAGGATTGGCCGGGCTGGAAGGCGCTCACGGACGCCCTCGGCGGGAAGGTGCAGCTCGTCGGCGACGACCTCTTCGTCACCAACCCCGAGATCCTGACCCGCGGCATCGAGGAGGGGATCGCGAACTCCGTGCTCGTGAAGGTGAACCAGATCGGCACCCTCACGGAGACGCTCGACTGCGTGGCCCTGGCCGTGCGCGCCGGCTACACCTGCATGATGAGCCACCGCAGCGGCGAGACGGAGGACGTCACCATCGCCGACCTCGCGGTGGCCACGAATTGCGGCCAGATCAAGACCGGTTCCGCGTCCCGCACCGACCGCGTGGCCAAGTACAACCAGCTCCTCCGCATCGAAGAGGAGATCGACCCCATGTCCCGCTACGCGGGACGGTCCGCGCTCAACCCTCGCAAGTAGCCGTCAACGCGCCCCGCCGTCGCGCTTCGAACGGCGGCTCCAGCGCGCGCGCGCGGCGATCTGCGCGATCTGACGCCGGCGACGGACGCGTCGGGGCGGCGCATGGCACCAGGGACAGTCCACTTCCGCGTCCGTGGTCTCGACCCGCTCTCCCTGCCACTCGCACACCCGGCAGCGCCGCGTCACGAGCTGACGGCGAGCGTCGGCAATCATTCCTGTCCATCCTGACATTTCCTCCGCCCGCGATGTAGGAATGCCAAGGCATTTCGCGCCTCCCGCGGCCCCGGCCGTGGTCCGCTTGTCCGGCCCACGACGTTTTACACGCGGCCCCGGTCCGATCCCGCCCGCCCCCTGAGCCACCGTGAGATACGGGGAGACCCATGCATGAGCGCTCAAGTATATGCTTGAGCTGACAAGCATGGCCGGCACGAGTCTCGTATCAATCCCGCTAGGAGCAATCGGATGAAGGAGCTGGTGCACGAACGCCTGCTCGAGTTGCACGATGGACAGGGCACCCCGTTCCGCCGCGTGCTCGTCTACGCCGAGCGTCAGCCCGCCGGCCTCTGGGTGGCCTGGGTGGAATTCGTCTCCGCGAGCGGCGACAAGGTGGTGCAGACGGACCGGGAGACGACGCAGAGCACGCTGCGCGGCGTGACCTACTGGGCCACCGGCCTGCAGCCGACCTACTTCGCGGGAGCGCTCGACCGCGCCCTGCGGCGTACGGGGCCGGTCCGAGCCGCCGCCGCCCCCGCCGCGCCCGCGCCGGACAAGGGCGGCATGGTCTCGTTCCGCATCCGCAGCTCCGATGCCCGGGTGGCGTTTCGCGTGATGGCGACGCACACGCTCGTTCCCGGGCTCCGCCGAGCGGTTCATCACGCCGGCAGCCTCATCTACGTGCGCTCGGTCGAGCCGGCCCTCACCGAGATGCCGCGCATCTACGAGTTCCTCGCCCACTTCCAATCCGCCCGCGCGGCCTCGATCCTGGCCCAGCGGCTGGAAGCCGATCTGGAGGAGACGACGGCGACGCTCGAGATCCGCCGGGTAGAGGTGGCGCTGGAGAGCGAGGCCATACGGCGGGCGCTGCTGGAGGCCGTGGCCGAGAAGTGATCGGCCGCGGGCGGGGCTGAGGGTCTACTCTTCCTCTTCGACGGAGATCTTGAGGGAGCGGAGGAACTTCTTGTCCAGCGGGGTCATCTTGATGGGGGCCGGATCGCTCTTCTCGACCTTGAAGTCGAAGGTGGACACCTCGGCCGCCTCGCGGCTGCCGCTCTTGCTGAACCCGATGGTCGCTTCCAGCACCAGGGAGACTTCGTATCCCTCGCCCTTGATGCGGTTGAGGCAGTGTGCGATCTGGGGAGACTCCGCGAGCGTGCGCTGGATCGTCGTGCCGAGGTCCTGGACCATCCGCTTGACGTCCTCGCTGCTGGCCGGGTCGGCTTTTTCCATCGGTTCCACCCGAAGGAATTATGCGGAGGAGAATCTCCGTGTGTCAAGCTAGCGAGCGCGTCCCGCCAGCGTCGCCACCACACTGGCCAGGTCCGCGGGTTGCACGGGCTTGGGCAGGTGCACCTGGAAGCCCGCAGAGAGGACGCGCTGGCCGTCCTCGCCCTTGACGTAGGCGGTGAGGGCGGCGGCCGGGACCTGGCCGCCCCGGTCCGGCCCCAGTGCGCGCACGCGGCGGATGAAGGAGTAGCCATCCTCGCCCGGCATCCCGATGTCGCTCACCAGCACGTCCGGCCGCTCCGCCTCTATCGCGATCAGCGCGTCGGCGGTGGTGGCGAAGGCGGTGACCTCCGCTCCGTACTGAAGGAGCGAGATGCGCAGGAAGTCGCGCACGTCCGTCTCGTCCTCCACCACCATCACGCGCACGCCGTCGAGCCGCACGTCCGGATCCACGGGCTCCGCGGCGGGCTTCGGCCGCGGCGTGCCTTCCAGGGGCGCGGTGAGGGGCAGACGCACAGTGAAGGTGGAGCCGTGGCCGAGGCCGGCGCTCTCCGCCTGCACGCTGCCGCCGTGCAGCTCGACGAGGTGGCGGACGATGGCCAGGCCCAGGCCGAGCCCGCCGTGCGCGCGCGTGCTCGTGCTGTCCGCCTGGCGGAAGCGCTCGAAGACGTGGGGCAGGAACTCGGGCTCGATCCCCTTGCCGTCGTCGGTGACGGACAGGCTCAGGCAGGAGCCTTCCTTCCGCAGCCGCACGTCGATGCGTCCGCACTGCGGCGTGAATTTCACGGCGTTCGAGACGAGGTTCCACACGACCTGCTGCAGGCGGTCGGGATCGCCCATGATGGCCGGCAGCTCGGCGGCCAGCTCCAGGCCGAGGGCGATTTCCTTGGCCTCCGCGGACGGACGCACCGCCTCCACGCCCGCCTCCACGACGGGTACGACCGCGATGGGGCTGACCTCCAGGCGCAGCTTGCCCGTGATGATGCGCGAGACGTCCAGCAGGTCGCCGATGAGCTGGGTCTGCGCGCGCACGTTGCGCTCGATGACCTCCAGGCCGCGGCGGATCGAGGTCGGGTCCAGGGTGCCCGAGCGCAGCATCACCGTCCAGCCGAGGATCGGCGTCAGGGGCGTCCGCAGCTCGTGGGAGAGCGTGGCCAGGAATTCGTCCTTGGCGCGGTTGGCCTTCTCCGCGGCCGCGCGTGCGTCCTCTGACGCGCGGTAGAGCCGCGCGTTGTCCACGGCCAGCGCCGCCCTTCGCCCCAGCTCTTCGGCCAGATCCAGGTCGTCGCGGCCGAAGACCCGTCCGGAGACGGTGCTGAGCAGGCTCATCACCCCCAGCGTCCGCTCCCGGGAGACGATGGGCACCACCATCATCGAGCGCAGGCCCAATCGCTCGAGGAGCGCACGGTGGCTCTCGTCCTCGGCCACCTCCTCCAGGCGATCCCGGGTGTCCGCCATCAGCAGCGCGGGCTCCCCGGGCCGCAGAGTGCGCGCGGCCGGAGTCTGGGGGTTGACGAGCTTCGAGAGCGTCTCCCCGAAGTCGAGCGAGGAGGGCAGGGCCACCCCCGCCTCGGCCAGGAAGGCGGCCCGCCGCTCCGAGGCCTCGGCGGCGGCGCGGGCCGTCTGCTCGCGGATGAGCTTGACGCGCTCCTCTTCCGCCTTCCGGCGCTCGGTGAGGTCGCGGGCGAAGATGTAGACCAGCCCTTCCGCCGCGAAGGGGGCGGCCGTCCATCCCAGCCACCGGTAGCCGCCGGCTTTGGAGGCGAAGCGGTTCTCGAAATACGTGATGGGGGCCCCCGCGCGCAGGGAGGCCAGTTGATCGCCGGTGGCCTCGCGGTCGTCCGGATGCACGAACTCGAGGAAGGGCCGCGCCGTGAGCTCGTCGTCGCTGAACCCGAGCGTCCGCTCCCAGCTCGGATTGAGCTGCTTGAAGGTGCCCGAGAAGTCCGCGATGGCCAGCATGTCGAGGGCGAGCGTGAAGAAGCGGTTCCGCTTGGTCTCCACCTCCAGCCGGTTGACCGCTTCCCCGAGCTGCTGCCGGTGCTCGCGCTCCTGCAGCAGCCGCATCTGCTCGCCCTGGCGCTTGACCTGCTCCGTCTTCTTGTAGAGGTCGACGAAGACGGAGACCTTGGCCTTCAAGATCTCCGGGACCACCGGCGTGCGGATGAAGTCCACCGCACCCAGGGAGTAGCTGCGGAAGACCTGCGCCTCCATCTCGTGCATCGCGGTGAAGAAGATGATCGGCGTCTGCTGGGAGCGCGGCCGCGCCCGGATCATCTCCGCGGTCTCGAAGCCGTCCATCATCGGCATGTTCACGTCGAGGAGGATGACCGCGAAGTCCTGTTGCAGGAGGGCGCGCAGCGCCTCGCGCCCGGAGTAGGCGCGCACCATGTTCTGGCCCAGGTCGCCCAGGATCGCCTCCAGGGCCAGCAGCTTGTCCGGGCGGTCGTCGACGAGCAGGATGTTGACGCGGTCGTCGGCGAGAGCGGGCGTCCCCAGGGTCTCCCCCACGGGGTCCGCCGTGACCTGCACCTCGGGTGGCCCGCTCATCTCAAGCCACCTTGCGGTAGAGGCGCTCGGGGAGCTCCTCGTAATGCGCTTCGTGTGGAGTGAACCGCGTCGTTTCCTTCAGGCCCAGCCCCAGGAACCCGAAGCGGACGAGGCTGTCGTAGAGGAGGCGATGGACCCGGTCCTGGAGGGCGCGATTGAAATAGATGAGCACGTTCCGGCAGACGACGAGGTGGAAGTCGTTGAACGACCCGTCGGTGGCGAGGTTGTGCTGCGCGAACACGATGTTGCGGCGCAGCTCCGGGTCCAGCACCGCCCGGTCGTCGCGGGTCTTGTACCAGCGGGCGAAGCCGTGCCCCCCGCCCGCGTCGATGTAATGCCGGGTGTTCTCGCGCATGGACGAAAGGGGCAGCTCGCCGCGCTGGGCCTGCCTCAGGACGGCGTCGTTGATGTCGGTGGCGTACAGCCGGCAGCGATCGTAGAGCCCTTCCTCCCGGAGAAGGATCGCGACCGAGTACACCTCCTCGCCCGTGGCGCAGCCCGCGTGCCAGATGCGCACGGCCGGGTACGTCCGCATCACCGGCACCACGACCTCGCGCAGGGCCCGGTAGAAGCTGGGATCCCTGAACATGGCGGTCACGTTCACGGACAGGGCCCGCAGGAACCGGCGCAGGGCGAGGGGATCGTGCAGGACGCGGTCCTGTACGGACGTGACCGTCGAAAGTCCCTCCTCCTCCATGAAGAAGCGGACGCGCCGGCGGATCGACGTCAGCGCGTAATCGCGGAAGTCGTACCCGTAGCAGGACCACACCCCTTCGAGCAGGAGACGGATCTCCAGGTCCTCCAGCCCCTCCGACGCGGGCGCGCGCGCCCCCGCCCTCACCGGTTCGGCCCGCGCCCGCGCCAGACGTGAGGTCACTCCGTGCGCCGACCTAGCGGTAGAGCCAGACGCGGAGCAGCGAGAGGAGCTGCTCGGTGTCGACGGGCTTGGCGATGTAGTCGGAAGCGCCCGCCTCCAGGCACTTCTCGCGGTCACCCTTCATGGCCTTGGCGGTGAGGGCGATGACGGGCAGGTCCTTGAAGGCGGGGACCTGGCGGATCTGGCGCGTGGTCTCGTAGCCGTCCATCTCCGGCAGCATGATGTCCATCAGCACGACGTCCACCTCGGGGTGCTGCTCGAGGAGGTCGAGGGCGTCGTGGCCGGTCTCCGCGGGCAGGACCTCCATCTTGTGGCGTTCGAGGACGGAGGTCATGGCGAAGATGTTGCGGACGTCGTCGTCCACCAGCAGCACCTTCTTGCCCGCGAGCAGCGTGTCCGACTGGTGGAGCTTCTCGATCATCTGCCGCTTCTGGTCGGGCAGGTTGGCGGCGTTGCGGTGCAGGAACAGCGCCGTCTCGTCCAGCAGGCGCTCGGGGGAGCGGACGTCCTTCAGGATGATCGTCTGGGCCAGCCGCTGCAGCTCCCTCTCCTCGTCGCGCCCGAGGTCCTTGCCCGTGTAGACGACGATGGGCAGCGACCGCAGCTGGGGCTGCTTCTTGATCCGCTGCAGCAACTCGAGGCCCGGCATGTCGGGCAGGAGCAGGTCGAGGACCATGCAGTCGAAATGCTCGGTCTCGAGGGCGCGCAAGGCCTCCTCGCCCGACGCCACCGGCACCGCCTTGACGTCGCCGTTGCCGACCAGCTCGAGGATGCTGTTGCGCTGGATCTCGTCGTCCTCCAGCACGAGCAGCCGCTTGACCTGCCGCTCCACGAAATCCCGCAGGGTCTCGAAGGTGGCCACCAGCGCCGTGCGGTCCGCCGGCTTGTGCAGGAAGCCGAGCGCGCCCTGCTTGAGCGCGCGCTCCGGCTCGTCGGCCACGGAGATGAAGTGGATCGGGATGTGGCGGGTGCCCGCGTCCTCCTTCAGCCTCTCCAGCACGCGCCAGCCGTCGATGTCGGGCAGGCTGATGTCGAGGGTGATCGCGCTCGGCTTGAGCTCGCGGGCCAGGGCCAGCGCGTTCACGCCCCGGCTCGTCACCAGGGCCTTGAACCCTTTCTCGTGGGCCAGGTCGTAGAGGAATCGCGAGAAGGCGAGGTCGTCCTCCACGATCAGGAGCACGCGATCGCCGGGCTTGATGTCCTCGCGGTCGTCCGCGAAGTCCTCGCTCGGCAGCGGCTCCGACGGGGAGAGCACGATCTCGCTGCGCGTGACCGCGGGCGTGATCGGCCGGTGGACCGACTCCGCGCCGCGGGCGGGCAGGCGGGCGGCCCCCGCGCTGGCCGCGCTGAAGGCCGCGGAGGCGCGCGGCCGGGGGCCCGGCGTGTAGCTCTGCGGCACGTAGAGGACGAACGTGCTCCCTTCGCCGGGGGCGCTCTTCTCGAGCTTGAGCTCGCCCCCGAGCAGCCGCGAGATCTCGCGGCTGATGGCCAGGCCGAGGCCGGTGCCGCCGTACTTGCGGCTGGTGCCGCCCATGGCCTGCTGGAAGGCCTCGAAGATGATCTGCTGCTTCTCCGCGGGGATGCCGATGCCGGTGTCGGTCACCTCGAACGCGATCACCGACCGCGCCTGGTTGAGGATCTGCTGGTCGGCACTCCAGCCTCCGGTCGCGGGCCGGATGCGCAGCGTGGCCGAGCCCTTTTCCGTGAACTTGAAGGCGTTGGCGAGGAGGTTCTTCAGGACCTGCTGCAGGCGCTTGGTATCGGTCTGGATGGTCCGGGGCAGGGCGGGATCGGCCTCGATGTGGAAGTCGAGGTGGCGGGACTCCGCGACGTGCTTGAACGTGCGCGCGACCAGCTCGGTGAGGTCCGAGAAGGTGAGGTCGCCCACCTCCACCGTGACCGTGCCCGACTCGATCTTCGACAGGTCCAGGATGTCGTTGATGAGGACCAGGAGGTCCTGGCCCGAGCTGTGGATGGTGCGCGCGAACTCGATCTGACGCGGGGTGAGGTTGCCGTCCGGGTTGTCCCCGAGCTGGTTGGCCAGGATGAGGAGGCTGTTCAGCGGCGTGCGCAGCTCGTGCGACATGTTGGCCAGGAACTCCGACTTGTACTTCGAGGTCAGGGCGAGCTGCTCCGCCTTCTCCTCGAGGGCCCGCCGCGCCTGCTCGACCTCCTTGTTCTTGCGCTCGACTTCGGCGTTCTGGCTGGCCAGGAGCTTCGCCTTCTCCTCCAGCTCCTCGTTGGTCTGCTGCAGCTCCTCCTGCTGGCTCTGCAGCTCGCGGGCGAGGCCCTGGGACTGTTTGAGCAGCTCCTCCGTGCGGCTGTTGGCCTCGATGGTGTTGAGGACGATCCCGATCGATTCCGTGAGCTGCTCCAGGAAGGCGAGGTGCGTCTTGTTGAACCGCTCGAAGGAGGCCAGCTCCATGACCGCCTTGACCTCGCCCTCGAACACGACGGGCAGCACGATGATGTTGAGGGGCGTGGCCTGGCCCAGGCCCGAAGCGATCTGGACGTAGTCCGGTGGCACGTTGGTGAGGAGGATGCGCTGCTTCTCCAGCGCCGCCTGTCCGACCAGTCCCTCGCCCAGATGGAAACCGCTGGAGACGTTCTTGCGCTCCTTGAACGCATAGCTGGCCAGGAGCTTCAGGCTCGGCTCGGCGCCCAGGCTGCTGTCCATCGTGTAGAAGACGGCGTGCTGGGCGGACACGACCGGGGCCAGCTCGGAGAGGATGAGGCGGCCCACCGTGAGCAGGTCCTTCTGGCCCTGCAGCATGCGCGTGAACTTGGCCAGGTTCCCCTTGAGCCAGTCCTGCTCCGCGTTCTTCTGCGTCGTCTCGCGGAGGTTGCGGATCATCTCGTTGATGTTGTCCTTGAGGGAGGCGACCTCTCCCTCCGCCTTGACCTGGATCGAGCGCGTGAGGTCGCCCTTGGTCACGGCGGTGGCCACCTCGGCGATGGCGCGCACCTGGGTCGTGAGGTTGGCCGCGAGCTGGTTGACGTTGTCGGTCAGGGCGCGCCAGGTGCCGGCGGCCCCGGGCACGCTGGCCTGTCCGCCCAGCTTCCCTTCCACTCCGACTTCACGGGCCACGGTCGTGACCTGATCGGCGAAGGTGGCCAGGGTCTCGATCATGCCGTTGATGGTGTCGGCCAGGGCCGCGATCTCGCCCTTGGCCTCCAGCATCAGCTTCTTCTTGAGGTCGCCGTTGGCGACCGCGGTCACCACGCGGGCGATCCCGCGGACCTGCGCGGTGAGGTTCCCGGCCATCGAGTTGACGTTGTCGGTGAGGTCCTTCCAGGTGCCGCTGATGCCCTTGACCTCGGCCTGGCCGCCGAGCTTGCCCTCGGTGCCCACCTCGCGGGCCACGCGCGTGACCTCGGAGGCGAAGCTCGAGAGCTGGTCCACCATCGTGTTGACGGTGTTCTTGAGGTCGAGGATCTCGCCCTTGACGTCGACGGTGATCTTGCGGGTGAGGTCTCCGGCGGCGACGGCCTTGGTGACCTCGGCGATGTTGCGGACCTGCGTCGTGAGGTTCGAGGCCATGAAGTTGACGCTGTCCGTGAGGTCTTTCCACACCCCGGCCACGCCGGGCACCGTCGCCTGTCCGCCCAGCTTTCCTTCCGTGCCCACTTCCCGGCCCAGCCGCGTGACCTCCGCGGCAAAGGAGCGGAGCTGATCCACCATCGTGTTGATGGTGTCCTTCAGCTCGAGGATCTCCCCGCGCACGTCGACGGTGATCTTCTTGCTGAGGTCGCCGTTGGCCACGGCGATGGTGACGGCGGCGATGTTGCGGACCTGGCCGGTGAGGTTGGAGGCCATGGAGTTGACGGAGTCGGTGAGGTCCTTCCAGGTGCCGGCAATGCCCTTGACCTCGGCCTGGCCGCCCAGCTTGCCTTCGGTGCCCACCTCGCGGGCCACGCGCGTGACCTCGGAGGCGAAGGAGCGGAGCTGGTCCACCATCGTGTTGACGGTGTTCTTGAGCTCCGCGATCTCGCCCTTCACGTCGACGGTGATCTTCTTGGTGAGGTCGCCCGCCGCCACCGCCTTGGTCACGTCCGCGATGTTGCGGACCTGGACGGTCAGGGAGCCGGCCATGAAGTTCACGGAGTCCGTGAGGTCCTTCCAGGTGCCGGCCACTCCGCGCACGTCCGCCTGTCCGCCCAGCTTGCCCTCGGTGCCGACCTCGCGGGCCACGCGCGTGACCTCGGAGGCGAAGGAGCGGAGCTGGTCCACCATCGTGTTGATGGTGTCCTTGAGCTGCAGGATCTCC
>WNFI01232702.1_pt1 | contig 12239 bp, 12 predicted proteins | sample 5400471 | NCBI WGS metagenome assembly WNFI01 (sample SAMN13153348, study PRJNA577476) | soil metagenome | isolation source: 100 cm saprolite on Douglas fir-dominated hillslope | place: USA:California | collected 2013-09-17 | reverse complement strand
TCCGCCCTCCCCACTCTCATGTCCTCCCCGACCGAACCGTTCACCTGTGGTCACGCGTCGTCGCCGAACTGGCGCGACGCCGCGGCGCAATGCCTGCGACAGGCTGGCAAGGGTCCGCCAGGCGCCAATCTCGGCTTTCTCTACATCACCGATAATTTCGCCGGCGAGGTCGCGGACATGGTGGCGTACTTCCGCACCAATACCGGCATCCTGCATTGGTCAGGAACCGTCGGCATGGGTGTGATTGCGACCGGTCGCGAATACTACGACGAACCCGCGATTGCGATCATGCTATGCGCATTCGAAGAGGGCGGTTTCCGGGTTTTCTCCGGCGTGCGCTCACCGCCGGACCTCGAGCGACAGTCGCTGCACCTGGGTGGGCTGCCCGCCAACTTCGCTGTCGTCCATGGCGATCCGCGCAACGCGCAGTTGCCGCGCCTGATCGGCGATCTGGCCGGATGCATGGAAAGCGGATTCGTCGCCGGCGGACTGACCAGTTCGCGGCGCGAAGTCGTCCAGATCGCCGATGGCGTCGCCAAGGGGGGATTGTCCGGCGTACTGTTCTCCGATGACATCGTGGTATCGACGCGGCTCACCCAGGGCTGCTCGCCGATCGGTCCGCGTCACACCATCACCGGCAGCCAGCAGAACATCATTATTTCCCTCGATGGCCGCGCCGCGCTCGACGTATTCAGGGAAGACGTCGGCGAACCGGAGTGGAAAAATTTCTCGCAAACCGGCAGCAATGTTTTCGCCGGCCTGCCGATAGCGGGATCCGACACCGGCGATTATCTGGTGCGCAACCTCGTCGGCATCGACCCGGTGAACAAGCTGGTCGCGATCGGCGACGTGCCCCGGGCCGGCGCGCAGATCATGTTCTGCAGGCGCGCCGAACCCGGTGCGGCGGAGGACATGGCGCGCATGCTCGACAGCATCAAAAACGGCCTGTTCGGGCGTCCGCGCGGCGGGTTGTATTATTCCTGCGTCGGACGCGGGCCGAACCTGTTCAGCAACGAATCCGAGGAGGCCACCATGATCCGGGAGGCACTCGGCGAATTTCCCCTGGTCGGATTTTTCTGCAACGGCGAAATATCGCACAACCGGTTGTACGGATACACGGGAGTGCTCACGCTGTTTCTGTAGAAACCGTGACAACGTGACGACCGTGAAGGCGTGACGTCGTAACAGCAGAGGAAGCAAGTTTCGGTGTAGGCTAGAGGGAAATTGGATTCGCCGGGCAAGATGTCTTTCAAGGCCTTTTACGCGTCACGACTGTCACGTCGTCACGATCGTCACGGAATATTCATGTCTTCACGCCCCACCGCCGAATTACTGCGCGCCATCTCGGCGTTTCGCCGCTATGCTCATCCCGAACGCCTGCCGGAATGGGAGCAGCGCTTCGCCTTCGGCCTCCCCGATATCGAACAGGTCTTCGAGGCGGCCGTCGCGGTGGCGCCTGTTCTGTCCGCACCCGGTGCAAAACTGACCGGAAGTTTCGCCGCGGGCCGGTACACGCCCCCCTCGGCTGCGGGCGAACTGGTGTCGGCCAGCGTCGTGCAGATCGCCAACGACGTCAGGAATCGCGTCCTGTCTCCGGTGAAGGTCGCGGAATTATTTCTCGGGCGCATCGAGGCCCACCGCCACCTCAACGCCTTCATCACGGTGAATCCGGAGTTGGTCACCGAGGAGGCCCATGATCTGGCCCGTCGCCTCAAGCGTGGCGAAGATCCCGGGCCGCTCGCTGGTGTGCCGGTGGGCGTGAAAGATCTCATTCCGGTGCGCGGCTATCCGCTGACCGCCGGCACCAGGGCCATCGAAGCCAGAGTGCAGGAACGCGATGCGCCGGTGGTGGCGAGATTGCGTGCCGCAGGCGCGCTGATCCTGGGTACGACCAATCTTCATGAACTGGCTTTCGGCATCAACAGCGCCAATCCCCATTTCGGCCACGTGCAGAATCCGCGTTATCCCGGCTACATTCCGGGCGGCTCCAGCGGCGGATCGGCTGCGGCGGTTGCCGCCGAACTGGCTGCCATCGGGGTCGGGTCCTGCACCGGCGGCTCGATTCGCCAGCCGGCAGCTTGTTGCGGCATCGTCGGCTTCAAGCCGACCTACGATGCCGTTCCGCGCGAAGGCGTCTTCCCGCTGGCGTGGTCGCTCGATCACATCGGCCCGATCACGCGCAGCGTCGAAGACGCCGCGATTGCCTTCGAAGTCATGGCCGGCCTGCCGGAACATTCGATGCTGCCGCAAACCGCGATCACGGCGCCGCGCATCATGAAGCCACGAAAATTTTTCTACGAAATGCTCGACGACGAAGTGCGCGCGGCGATGGACGGTGCACTGGCGCGCTTTCGCGCCGCTGGCGCACCGGTCGGCGAAGTCGATGTGCCCGGCATCGAACTCGCGCCCGGCATCCAGTTGATCACCATCGCCAGCGAAGGCGCCCAGGCGAACTGGGATCTGTTGGCGCACCATGGCGACAAGCTCGGCGAAGACGTGCGGTTGCGTCTGGAGACCGGGCAGTTTTATCTGGCGATCGATTATATCAAGGCGCAACAACTGCGCAATCAGGTCAGGCAATCGATGATTGCCTCGTTCGCCGACGCCGACGTCATGATCATCCCGGCCATGCCCGTGCTGCCCCCGAAAAGCGGTACCATGACCCTGGAGCTGGGCGGCAATACGGTGCATGTTGCGCCGACGCTCACGCGGTTCACCTCCCCGCTCAATTTCTGCGGTTTCCCCGCGCTGTCGATGCCTTGCGGAAAATCGAGCGGCGGCCTGCCGGTCAATCTGCAGGTCGTCGGGCGACCGGGCGCCGATGCGACGGTGCTGCGCGTGGCGCGCTGGTGCGAAATGGTTCTGTCGGCTTGACGCATCAAGAAGATATTGAACCACGGAGGACACGGAGGACACGGAGGAAGAACAAGAGACAAGAAAATTCGAGGGACAAATGTTTTTGTTGGCTGATTATCCTGCGCGGCAAAGGATGGGTGCACGGGTTCGCGAACAGTCGATACGCTCTTAACCCCCCCCCACGTTGAACTTGTTCGTTCTTGCTCTTCCTCCGTGTCCTCCGTGGTTCAGCATAGTTTTTCGGTTTCATGCAAGCATCGAAGGAGAGAATGTGGTGAAGATCTGCAAGCCGGCGATCGCACTGATCGCCGCATTCTGGGGTTATGCCGGCGTGGCGGCCGCCACGCCATTGGAGGATTGCGCGTCGTCGAGCGCGCCGACGGCCTGCCTGGACGCGAAACTCAAGACGGCCAATCAGCAGTTGAACGCGACATTGAAGGCCGCGCAGGACCGCCTCGAGCAATTGCAGGCGCACGGCAGGCGGCCGGTCCTGGGAACCTTCATCGACAGCCAGCGCAAATTCAACGCGTACCGCGATGCACAGTGCAACTGGCAGGGGATTCGGGCGGCGGCCGGCGCGAACGGCGCCGACTATGTAAAGGATTGCCAGATTCGCGCGACCCTGGCGCGCGAACAGGAGCTGGCCGAATTCCTGGTGGGTGACGATACGCCCGTCGCGCCGCCGGCAGCTGTTGCGGCGCCGGCGTCAGAACCAGATTCACGGGTCGCGATCAATCCGGAATCGCCTCCGGCAGCGGATCAGCCGGCTGCCGTCGAGACGCCGGTCCCCCAGCCGGAGGCGCCGGCCGTGTCTTCGGGTTCTTCGTCCACGGGGTCGCGCGGGATCGAATGGCATCTGGTCAAATGGGTCGCCAACGGTGCCGAGAAGCCGATCGCCGTCGATTCCACCGTCACCATCGCTTTCGATCCCTCCGGAAAAATTGCCGGCAACGCCTCGGTGAACCGCTTTGCCGGCACCTATCGGTTCGACATCGACGGGCGCCTGGAATGGCCGCGTGCCGGATTCTCCCTGACGAGGATAGCCGGGCCGCAGCCGCTAATGGCGCAAGAACGGGCTTTCCTCGAATCGCTGCGCCGTACAACGCAATACCGCGTGGACGGACAGCAACTCGTTCTGGAAAGTCAAAGCGGCGCGACGGTGCTGATGTTCGCGCGCTGAGCGTACCGCTCATGGGAAAAGCCACGCGCAAGGGCTGGGCATGACGGCGATGCTCAAACTCAAGGGCCGCGAACTCGCGACAGGCCTGAGGTTTCCCGAGGGCCCGATTGCCATGGCCGACGGTTCTGTGTTGCTGGTGGAAATCGAGCGCGGCACCCTGTCCCGGGTCGATCGGAACGGTCGCGTCGAAGTCGTCGCGCAAACCGGCGGCGGTCCGAATGGCGCCGCAATCGGGCCGGACGGCATGTGCTACCTCTGCAATAACGGCGGATTCCGCTGGCACCATGAGGCCAACGGATATATGCGACCCGTGGGCCGCGCCGACGATTACTCGGGCGGGCGCATCGAGCGCGTGGACTTGTCCACCGGCAGGGTCGAAGTGCTCTACCGCGAATGCGATGGGGTGCCGCTCAAAGGGCCCAACGATATCGTCTTCGACGGCAGGAGCGGCTTCTGGTTTACCGACCTGGGCAAGGTGTACGGGCGCCAGATGGATCGCGGCGCGGTGTATTACGCGCGCGCGGACGGCAGCCTCATCAGGGAGGCCGTGTTTCCGATTGTCACGCCCAACGGCGTGGGGCTCTCGCCAGACGGCAAAACGCTGTACGTCGCGGAAACCGAGACCAGCCGCTTGTGGTCGTTCCGCATCACCGGCCAGGGCGAACTGGAGAAGCAACCGTGGCCCTCGCCCCACGGCGGCAAATTGGTGGCGGGCCTGCCCGGCTATCAGCGTTTCGACTCCATGGCGGTGGAAGAAAACGGCAATGTCTGTGTGGCGACCCTGATTCGGGGCGGTGTAAGCGTGATCTCGCCCGGCGGAGAACTGGTGGAATTTCACGAGGCGCCGGAGCAGTACTGCACCAACCTGGCCTTTGGCGGCGCCGGCATGCGCAAGGCGTACGTGACGCTGTCGAACTACGGAACGTTGCTCGAAGCGGACTGGCCGCGCCCCGGCCTGCGCCTGCATTACCAGAACTGAAATCCCGGACGACGCGGTTCATAATGTTCGCGCCATCCTCTGCAACAGGAGCTCCATCATGGACCACAGCTACAAATTCTCGGTAAGCCACGCCGATACCAGCGAATTCCAGGATGATGGCCTGCGCCCGTTCTTTCAGTATCGCAACCTGGGCATCCGCGATGCCACCGATGGGGCGGTCGTGGCGCATGTCATTCGCGCCAAGCCGGGTACGCAACTGCACCCCGAGCGCCATCACCACGAAGTCGAATTCCAGATGGTGTACGTGCTCAGGGGCTGGGTGAAATTTCACTACGAAGGTGTCGGTGAAATCACGTTGAAGCCGGGCTCCTGCGTACATCAGCCGCCGGGAATAAAACACACGGAGCTGGCGCATAGTGATGACCTCGAACTTATCGAGATTGTCATGCCGGCGGATTTCAGGACAGTAACGGATTAGCATTTGACGCATCGGGCCGGTGGCGCCGCAGATCAGCCACAAAAGCCCGCAAAAGCTTTGACGCAAAGGCGCGAAGAAAGACACAAGCAATCCCGTTCTACGAAGTGAGAGCAGCCAACCTGCAAAAAAATAGGATGACCATTTCCTTCCACGAACGCCTGCCGGCGCGTACCGCGACCGAGTATCTGCAGGCCGGCAGATAGGCGCGCAAATCCCGTGCAAGTCGCCGAATCGCTATCGGTACGCACCATTGCTGCCCGGCTCACGCCGGGCGAGGACTTGCGCGACGCGATCGAGCGCCTTGCCCACGAGCATCATGTCGAGGCGGGTTGCATACTTAGCACGGTCGGCAGCCTCACCGTCGCAACGATGCGGCTTGCCGGCGCGGAGAAATTCGCGAAATTCACCGGGCCATTCGAAATCGTCTCGCTGTCGGGGACGATTTCGCCCAACGGCGTGCACCTGCATCTGTCGATCGCGGGCGCCGACGGCAGCGTGGTCGGCGGGCATCTCGTGCATGGGTGCGTCGTGCATACCACGGTGGAAATCGTGGTGGCCGACATGGCGGGGGTGCGCTTTACCCGTTTGCCGGATGCGACCACGGGATACAAGGAGCTCAATATCTGGGGCGGCGGATAACTGCAAATCGGGATGAACCACGGAGGGCACGGAGAACACGGAGGAAGAACAGGAACGAAGAAGATCGATGTTGGCGTTAAGAGCGGGTCGACTGTTCGCGAATCTGTGTGGCCTACCTTCACCGCGCGGGATTGTCAGCCGATGAAGAACCTCAGCTTTGGAATTCTCTTGTCTCTTGTACTTCCTCCGTGTTCTCCGTGGTTCAACATTTTTTAGATCGAGAAACCAAACTTGAGGAGAAAAGCATGGCGCGAGTACCCATCAATCCGGGATCGATCGACTGGTCGGGCGAGAATCCCGGCATGTATCTGAAGGACAGGGCGGACGGGGCGTTCGTTTCGCTCATCAGCTTTTTCCGCGTCGTCCATTCTCCGCACGGCAAGGGGCATGCAGCCTTCATGCTGCTCGATCCTTACGGCGACGGGCGGGGCGCCGGCCGGCCGAATGTCTGCCTGACCGATAACGAGCCGCTGGCAGACTACGTGAAGAAGGGATTCGTGTCGTACTTCGGCGCCTTCAAGGGCGCAACCGGCCTCGGCAACGTCCAGATGAAACCGGCCTGGGACTTCATGGCGTGCGGCGACGGCCGCAGCGTGCATACCGAATGGTTCCGCTCCGCCGTAGGACAAGTTCAACTCTCCTGGAACAAGCTCGGCGCGCCTTTCCTGGTCGAATTCGACAAGGAACATTCCGCCACCGGCAAACATGAAATGATTTCACTGTTCGTCGATTCGCGCGCGTGCAGCGTGACCATAAACGGCAATCCGGTCGCCGGCCAGGCCTTTCCGCGCGAGTTCGCCGGCAAGAAAGACAGCAGCACGGCCTTTCTCGCTTTTTCTGAGACTTGGGTTAAAGCTTAATGACTATACCCAACACGGAGGCACGGAGGACACAGAGAACACAGAGGAAACCAAAAAAAGATACTTGATGGTATTCGCGGGGAATTTGGGCGCGGTGGTCGTTCCTCTCACAGTGGCCGCACATCAAGGCAACATTGCAGCCCTTTCATTCCCGTTGTTTTCTCTGTGCCCTAAATGGGTACTCCGACGTGCCAAGCACGTAGGGTATCCGTGTCCTCTGTGCCTCCGTGTTGGGTTTTGACTTTGTACTAGGAGCTGTAGATGTGTGGGCAATGGCGGCTTGACCAGCAGGACCTCGACACCTATCGCAGCGACGGGCTGCTGAAATCGCCGTTCCGGATTCCGGACGAGCAGCTCGGGCGCATGCGCGAGTCGCTGGACAAACTGCTGCGCGACAACGCGCATCTGGCGCCGGAAACGCTGGTCTGTCCGCATATTCCCTACGGCAAGACCCATGAAGAAGCGGCTGCAGCCCGGTGGCTGGAATATGCGCGCCATCCGGGCATCCTCGACCTGGTGTCGCAACTTATCGGCGATGACATCATCCTGTGGGGCAGCCAGGTGTTCTGCAAGCCGCCGCTGACCGGCAAGGCGATACCCTGGCACCAGGACGGGCAGTACTGGCCGATCCGGCCCATTGCAACCTGCTCGGTCTGGGTAGCGCTCGACGACGCGACGCCTGAGAACGGCTGCATGCGCTACATCCCCGGCTCGCACGCCAACGGGAGCATTTACCGGCATCGGACCACCGGTCGCAGCGACGTCGTGCTCAACCAGGAGGTCGAGCCGTGGCAATTCGACGAGACTCGCAGCCGTGACGATATTCTCAAGGCCGGACAGTTCTCACTGCACGACGTTTACCTGATCCACGGCTCGAACGCGAACCGTTCGCCGATGCGGCGCGCCGGCTTTGTGGTCCGCTACATGCCGGCGACTTCCGTGTTCGAACGCGCGGCCGGCGACGAGCACGTCCAGTCTGGTGTCACGTTCAGCATGGGCAGGCGGCCGATCTGGCTGCTGCGCGGCAGGGATCGCAGCGGGCGAAACGATTTTACGGTGGGGCACGGCACGGATTACGCCCTGGTACCGCGGATTTCCGACGAGGAGGGGGACGATGCAAAGTGATCGTTCGTTTACGAATGCCTGATCGCGGGGCCCCGCGAGTATGAAAGGATGAAGGCAACCATGATCAAATTAGATGGAATCGTGACCGCTGTTCTGATGTCCATTTTCTCTTTACCTGTGCTGGCTGCGGATAGCGCCACGAACGGGCAATTCGAACGGCTGCTCGACAGGTACCAGGAACGGCTCTCGAACAGGGACGTCAACGGCATTCTCGAGCTTTACAGTTCAGATCCGGTGTTCATGCCGGAGTACGCGCCGCCTGCCGTTGGCCGGGATGCAGTGCGCAAAGCCTACGAGTGGGTTTTTGCGACGCTGAAGCTCGACGGGCATTTTATTGTCCACGAAGCGGAAGTCATCGGCGACACAGCCTGGGTGCGCACCAATTCAACGGGTCGGTTTATCGTCATTGCCACGGGTGCGGAGGGCGATATTGCCAACAGCGAGTTCTTCCTGTTCAAGCGCGAGAACGGCGCCTGGAAAATTCACCGTTATATATTTACGGCGTCCGCTGCTCCGGCCGGGTAACAAGACAGGATCAAGCCGCCGGGCTCCGTTGTCGCAACGAAAGTCCTTGTGGCCCGATAGCCCCCAATAGTTCCTCGAGCGGCAGGCGCCGGTTTGCCGGCGGCGGTCCGCTCGATGGATTGGTCAGGGACCCTCTCCTCAATGGATGCCGACAAGCAACCAGCCAACGCATTGCAACGCACCGAGCAGAACAAGGACTGCTTTGCCTTGGAATTGAAACGCGTTCGCGAGGTATGAAGTTCGCATCTTCTCGCCGAATGCGTAGATGTCAACGGCCATGACGACGGTAAACATGGCCATGCCAATGGCTAGCTCCGTCAACGTGAGGTTGCCCAATACGGGACCTTGCGTGGACGCCCCACCGGCCAGCAGCCTTGCAATTGCGAAGGCTCCACCGTTTACGGCAAAGAGAAGACTGTAGCGACGGTGCTTACCGTTCTCGTAGAGATCGAACGCCTCTTTGAGCGAGAGCTGTGTCGACGACAACGTGTTTGGCATTGCGCTTTCTCCTCGGCGCGCGGGGGGGTGCTTAACGTCTCAATTGAGGGGCGCTACTTAGCGTCCCTCTCAAATTGATGGTTAGGTGACTCAGCGCCCCGAGCGCCACCAAGCTTCGTCACCTTCGATCTCCACGTCGATTATCGACCCAGCCGACAGCCCAAGTTCGCTTGTCAGGTGATGCTCACTAAGTAATTCAAGATGGGCAGGGCCGTGCCCAAAGGGAGGAGTTCCTTCGTGGGTATTGGGTCGCATGATGATGGCGCGGATTCCGCGAATTAGGCAGCGCTGCAGCTTTATTGTCTCGCCTGAAAAGTATTCTTGGCCGGTAATCACTGCGTCAGCCAGAACGATATAGGGTGCTTGCAGCGACAGATTAAGTGTCCCTTTCACGAGAGAATGCAATCCAGTGCGCTCGAGAATGAGCGGAACCACTGGCGCAAGATTATTGCCAGCCACGCCAAACCCTTTCTTCCCCGTAAACGTGGCCTTAAGAGTGCGCATCGCAATATCCAGAGTCACCTAAACGTGAATTCGACTTCCGAAATGAGGTGTATTAAAGCACCAAGATTTAAATATCGCGACCACGACCCTGATTTTTCCGGGACGCTATCCGGTCAGGGTGATCTCCACCGACCCCACGCCCTCGATCGTGTATTTGTAATACTCCCCCGCCTTGGGGAAGCGGGTGGTGACCCAGCTTCCGGTCAGCACGATTTCGCCTTTGCTCAGGGCTTGCCCGAGTTCATTGAGATTGTTGGCGAGCCAGCGCAGCGGTTCGAACGGATGTCCGAGCACGTCGGAACCTTTGCCTTCGTCGATCGCCTTCCCGTTGCATTCCAGCACACTCTTCGCCGTGCCGAGATCGGGCCAGGTGCGCTTGAATTCGCCGAGCACGTTGCCTTCGTTCCAGGAGTTATCCGCCACCAGCGACAACAGGTCGAGTGGATAATCGGAATTGCGGTCGTCGATGACCTCGAAGGCGGGACACACTGCATCCACGGCGGCGGCGACTTCCTCCAGCGTATAGGGCTTGCCGCGCGGCACGAGCGAAGTGCCGACGCGGGCACAACATTCGAATTCGATGCCGAGTCGGCCGAGGCTGGACAGGGAGAGCGACACGCCGCTCTTGTGCAGCCTCTTCTCGAACACCACGCCCGAATTCGGGTGATCGACGCCGCACATTTCCTGCATGCGCTTCGACGTCAATCCGATCTTGTATCCCACGCGCCGGCCGAGTTTTTCTTCGAGACGCTTGACGTAAGCCGCCTGGATCGCATAGGCGCCGGCGAGATCGGTTGCGCCGTAGTTCCGCGCGAAAGGGACGATCTTGCTTTTCGCGGCATGATCGCGCATCAGCGCGGCGGCCGCTTCTTCCGTTCTGACACTCATGCGACTGTCTCCTCGTCGATTGCGACATGATATCGGCTTCGCTGTATCCTTGCGAAAAGCAGAAGCAGGACATTGAACCACGGAGGGCACGGAGGAAAAGCAAGAGAGAATCTGAACTGGCCCAGGGGTTTCATTGACGGATGACGTGTCCAATCGAGAATTTCACCAAACAAGCACGCCACCAGTCCCAGTGCTTCCGAACCCATCGTTTTTTCCCGTTCTTTTCTCCGTGTCCTCCGTGCCCTTCGTGGTTCAATCTTGCATTTGATCTTCGATAAGGACGGGAAGAAACCAATGCAGCGGATGGCGATACGGGTGCTGGCGGCATTGTTCTGCCTCGCACTCCCGGCAACTGGAGCGCAGTATCCGGACCATGCCGTGCACCTGATCGTGCCGTTCACCCCCGCGGGCGCGACCGACCTGCTGGCGCGTCTGGTCGGCGAGCGACTAGGTGAAAAGCTGGGCCAGCCGGTGATCATCGACAATCGTCCCGGCGCAGGCGCCAACCTGGGGGCGGAGCTTGCGGCGCATGCGCCACCCGATGGCTACACGCTCCTGATGGGACCGGCTTCCGTGTACGCCATTTCGTCCACGCTTTATACGAAACTCAACTACGACCTGGTCAGAGAACTCGTGCCGGTATCGCTGGTCGCCAATGTTCCGCATGTTCTGCTGGTGAACGTCGACCTGGCGGTGAAGTCGGTGCCGGATCTGATTCGGATGGCGAAGAAACAGCCCGGCGGCCTGAACATAGCCTCCCAGGGCAGCGGCACGGTTTCTCATCTCGAAGCCGAGCTGCTCAAGCACCTGGCCGCCATCGACATGGTACACGTGCCTTATCGCGGCAGCGCACCGGCGCTGATCGACCTGATTGGCGGGCGCACGCAGGTCATGTTCGACAGCATCGCTTCGGCGCTGCCGCAGATTCGCGCCGGAAAGCTGCGCGCGATTGCAGTGGCTTCGAAGAGCCGTTCCCCGCTATTGCCCGACGTGCCGACCGTCGATGAATCCGGATTGAAGGGTTACAGCGCGCAGTCCTGGCTCGGCATATTCGTCCCCGCAGGGACGCCGACGCCGATCGTCGAGCGGCTGCAGCGCGATCTGAGCGTGGCGATCGACGAGCCGAAAGCGCGGGCCCGTCTGCTGGAGGCGGGCTTCGAGCCTCAGAGCAGTACATCGGAGGCGTTCGCGAAACTGGTGCGCGACGAAATCGAAAAATGGCGCCCGATCGTAAAAATGTCCGGCGCTACTGCGGATTGACCAAACCTTTACACCCAACACGGAGGCACAGAGGACACAGAGAACACGGAGGAAAACGATGAAAATAAAAACGGAGGTGGGTAACAGCCGTGATAGTTAATGTGTGAGCTACTTGTCACCATTGCGGCCGTTTTCGTTTCTTACCTCCACGCGTTTCTCTGTGTCCTCTGTGCCTCCGTGTTGGGTGGAGATTATTTTTTGCATTGGGGAATTAAATGAGTGGTCCATTGAAAGGGATAAGAGTCCTGGATCTGACGCGCATTCTGGCAGGGCCGTTTGCAACGCAGATCCTCGCCGACCTCGGCGCCGAGGTCATCAAGATCGAACGGCCAGGAACCGGCGACGATACGCGCGGCTGGGGGCCGCCGTATGTGAAGGACGCGCAACGCAGGGATACATCCGAGAGTACTTACTTCGTCGGCTGCAATCGCGGCAAGAAATCGGTCGTGCTGGATCTCGCCGACGTGAACGTACAGAAGCGGGTTC
>WNFI01402108.1_pt1 | contig 12242 bp, 9 predicted proteins | sample 5400471 | NCBI WGS metagenome assembly WNFI01 (sample SAMN13153348, study PRJNA577476) | soil metagenome | isolation source: 100 cm saprolite on Douglas fir-dominated hillslope | place: USA:California | collected 2013-09-17 | reverse complement strand
GCTTTCGCGCGCCGGCGGATGATGCGATGGGCGTCCTGCTGGAAAAGGGGATTGGTTGTAAACTGGCCGGTCTTGCGGCGGGCGGTGCGGAAGAGATAGAGGTTCTCCCAACAGTCGTGTCATCAGGGGCCATAACAAAGACCGATGTATTGGTAGCGGGCGCAGGCATCGCAGAATTCCGCGAAACGCCCATGCTCCAGCGTTTCGACAAAGCTTGAATCGTCCGGGTTGTTCATTGGAACAACCACGATCAGTGTTTCCCTACTCCGAATTAATCTTAATTTACGCTAGAGACTTCCGAAACGCACTTCTATTCGCCACAGTGTAAGCATGTTCTGCCTTGGTCCATTCTATCATTTGCCGTATCTTTACTATGTCACTTTCAGAGTTACTTTTCTCTTTTCTTTCTAGCCAAAACTGAACATTTCTTGTCTGACGCTTGACTATGAATCGAACAAGTTGTGGCGGTCGACTTCATCGATGTCGTACGCAGAAGCCAATATGCCGACCTGCCGCGCTTGGGCTTCGACAGGCCGCCGACTGGCCTTCGCCGAGATGCACCATGACCAAGCCATATAACCCAGGTCTTCAAGACGCTCTCCGGGCGCGATCATATCAAAATCTATAAATGCAATTGGTCGCGTTCCCTGAAATACAACGTTGTTTGGTTGCCGGATCGTGGTGGCACATCACCGGTTTTCCGAGGAGCGAGTCGCAACCGACCGTTGCGTCATGGAATGCTCTCAGGAGTCGACCCGCACGGCGTATGGTTTCGTTCGGGTAGAATTGCCATTTCTCCACGCTGCCGGGTATGTATGTTAGTATATCCCTGCCTTGCTCGTCGGTTCCCAGGTAACGCGGTACAGCACTGAAGCCCTTCCTCTCCGAGTGGCTCAGCAACGACCTCACAGTAGGCGATGCAGCCTTGCTTGGTCTTCGGACGGTATTTCCGATTCGGACTACTCCATCCGTAATCCGTCCCCCTGAAAGGTGAATCTCACGGCCTGGGTTTTAACTCTTCCACTTTTGGAAACTTTTACTCCTGTATCAGCCGTATCAGTGAATTGCTTCGCGACCTATGATCAAATGCGAGATAGGTCCAAGTGACTCTCCTGAGTTATTCATTGATAACGCAGTCCCGTGTGCTCTGGGATATGGCTGTTACAGGTGGTGCAACTGTGCTTTTTTTCAAACACCATCTGAGACGGTGACGATAGAGGATGTTGGCCCATGGCTTCTGATGGCCTCAGAAATCGCCACGCAAGCTTCCTTCAACTTCGGTACGAGCGACTTCGCCTGGCCTACGCTCATCCGGAAGACCGGCGCCGATATGCTCATCGCGGCGACCACGCGACCCTCTGGCCCCAAGATCGGTGCGCCAACGCAACGGCCATCAATCTCGTTCTCCTGGTTGTCAACGGCGTAACCGAGCTTGGACACCTCTCGCAGGTTAGCAAGAAGGGCCGTTTGATTGGCCAAAGTATGTGGGGTTAATCGGGGGAGTCTTTTCAAACGGATGACACGCAGAAGCTCCTTGTCGGACATTCCGGCCAAAAGCGCTTTTCCAAGCGCCGTGGTATGCACGTGGCGCCGCCTTCCGATCTTCGATGACATGCGAACCGCTTGCGGACTTTCCACCGTGTTAATGACCACTACTTCGCCTGCGTCCAAAACTCCCAAGTTCACTGTCTCTTTACACAAGTCCGCCAGTTGCTCCATAACGGGCTGAGCGGCCTTGCTCAGAATCTGTTCCATTGGGACGGAACGCTGCAGATCGAAAAGCTTTCTCGCTAGACGATAAGATCCGTCTTCTCGCCGGTCGAGATATCCGCGTCCTTCGAGGGTTGTCAGAATACGGTAAACAGTGGCCTTTGGCAGATCCACTGCCCTGGCGAGTTCGGCAAGCTTCAGACCAGACGCAGACTCCTTGATCGTCTCAAGAATATTCAGCGTCTTGTGAAGAACGCGCACACCCGAAGCCTTCTGCGCCATACTTTTCATCGTTTCACAATGTAACACACACTGGTCCACAATTCGCAAATCACGGTTGACCTACGCACGCTATTCGCTAAAGTCAGCATGTAAGACACCGCGTTTCATAGTGTGAAACAGCGGAGTTCTTTGAGCACCTCATTCAATCAAACCCATTACCCAAGCGGATTGTATGCCGTGGGGGATCGGGCAGGAAAGGATACCTGCGCCTTCGCCGACCTAGGGCGACGACAATTCGCGATTTATATATGACCGATTTGTCCTGGACTCAGCTAAAACACTGGTCCGCTTTGCCTAGCCTGGAGATGAATCAAGAGTATGAACTATGCATTCAACACCTGGGCGTATAGCAGTTTTCCAGCTTGGTTACCGGCGTACCCGCTAGACGAGGCGATTCGCCGCCTGGCAAGAATCGGGTACGATGGAGTAGAGATTGGCTGCGCTGCTCCGCATGCCTGGCCGGCATATCTGAGCACGGAGCGCCGAAGAGAGCTGAGAAGACTGTTAGATTCCTCAGGCCTGCAGGCGGTGAGTCTGCTCGCTACTCCTGGCGGCGGTCCAGGTTTCAACCCGGCGTCTCCGTGCGCAGAAGAGAGGAACGCGACCGTAAGATATTACCAAGAGGTGACAGACCTCGCTTTTGATCTAGGTGCCAGGAAAGTTATCTACATCGCTGGTTGGCAGATTTTCGGCACGACTCGCCAGGAGGCGTGGTCGCGCAGCAGGGATTGCTTGGATCGCATTGCCGCCTACGCCGGTCAAAAGGATATTACTATAGTGGCAGAACCAACAGCCGCCGCTACCAACCTAATTGAAAGCGCAGATGACGCTATCGAATTGATGCGAAGCGTGGAACACAGCAACGTAAAATTGATGTTCGACACACTGCATGCGCTATATCGGGATGAGTTACCTGCGGACTACGCTCGCGCAATGGGCGGAGATCTGGTGCACGTTCACGTCTCGGACAAAAATCGGGTGCTGCCCGGGGAGGGTCAGGTCGATTGGGTGGGTCTAATGCAAGTGTTGCGGGAATGCTGTTTTGACGGGTTCATCACCATGGAAGTCGGTCTGGACAGTCGATCAGCGGATCCTGACCGCATCGCAAGAACCGCGTTAGCGTACTTGAAAGATGTGGAAACCAAGCTGGACGGCAAGGTGAACGTTACTGCCGGTCTGAGCGAGGAGAAAAGAGCGCTCAGCCGCTAACGTCGGAGCGTTCGATCGAGGCTTCGGCGGCGAGAACAAATTCCACGTGGCTAAGGAGGTGTTTCGACATTAATGCGTTATAAACTATTGGGGAGTAGTGGGCTTCGAGTAAGCGAACTTGCTCTGGGCACGATGAGCTTCGGCGATGAGAATGGTCACGGCGTAGCAGACGAGACGGTCAGTCGAAACCTGTTCGACGCGTTTCTGGAAGCGGGCGGCAACTTTATTGATACCGCAAACGATTATACCGGAGGAAAAAGCGAAACTCATCTGGGAAAATTCATCTCTTCCTCGATGGAAAGGGACCGTCTGGTCATCGGAACAAAATACAGCGCCAACATGCGCCCAGACGATCCGAACGGTGGAGGAAATAGCCGCAAGAGTATGGTGCACTCGGTCGAAGCGAGTCTCAAGCGCTTGCGAAGCGAATACATTGACTTGCTTTGGGTTCACATGTGGGACTCGGTCACGCCGATCGAGGAAGTGATGTATGCACTCGATGCCCTGATCCGCGCTGGAAAGGTTTTGTACGCAGGCGTCTCAGACCACCCGGCATGGGTCGTTGCCCAAGCAAATACACTCGCTACGTTAAAACACTGGACTCCGTTTGTGGCATTGCAAATTGAATACAGCCTGATCCAGCGAACGCCGGAACGAGAACTCCTTCCGATGGCGAAGGGATTCGGCCTAACGATTACACCCTGGTCCGTTCTGGGCGCCGGTCTGTTGACAGGGAGATTCACTACCAGCCTGGAACAAAACCCCGAGCTATCCGAGCAACTTCATCAGCTTGCGGAGCGGCGCAACGAAAAGAAGTATGGCTCGCGCGAGCTTTCGATCGCGGAGGCCGTTAAAGCCATGGCGGCGGAAACAGGGCGAAGTGCTGCACAGATTTCCCTCAACTGGGTTCGCCAGAAGGGTACGATTCCGATTATAGGTGTCAGCAAGATGGCTCAACTGAAAGAAAGCCTGGATGCGCTACGGTGGGCGCTAACAGAAGAGGAAATGCATGCTCTCGATCGCATAAGTGAAGTTGAACTTGGATTCCCTCATGATTTCCTAATGAGTCGAAACGTAAAGAAAGCATTCTGGGGAAACACCTTTGATCAGGTTGATCGTGTGCGCCCGAGTGCCTATGTAGATCCACACCGATTGGCTCAGTAACGGACGCGGTCAGCTACCCCAAAACAAACACTGCAATCTAGCCGCTGCCGAACTTCCCGCTAAGAATGACCTGATGCTAACATCAAGATGACCTTTGCACGTTTAACTAACTCCGCCGCCAGAGACCGCTCCCGCGCCCTGCGCTTCAATTCAGGCCGCTCAGGCAGCGCCAACACCATTCTGTCTAAACTCACGCCGGGCAGGCTACAACATAATCACACAACTAGTCACTGACTTATTGCACTAGGAAGCGATTACAACGCTTCTCCCCCTAGGAATTATTGTCATGAACAGATCAACACTTAGATTTAGATTCGCAGGGCTTTCGCTTTTCTCCTTTGCATTTTTAGCGGCATCAACCGAGTCGTTTGCCGCGGATTCACAAACCGCTCTGGCGATTTCAATCCGAACGCTTTCGAGCCCCTATCAGGTTATGTACAGGGATGGGTCGGAAGCCTACGCGAAAGCGGTCGGCTTGCCGCTGGATGTCTTGACAACCGAGGCGAACAGCCAAAAGGGATTGACTGATATTAGGGCAGAGGTGGCGCGCACCGCGGGCAACGTCGTTTTTTGCATCGACCCGAACGACGCGTCGGATGCTCTACCGATCGCGAAGACTCTAGAGGCAGCCGGTATCTATTTTGTTACGTGGTGGAGCAAACCGGCCGACGTGAAAGTCTGGGACTATCCACATTGGATTGCACATATAGCCATGGATGGTGTTGCTGCGGGGACGTACACGGCGACGGAGCTTATCAAAACACTCAAGACGCCCGGAAAAGGAAAGATCATCGCGTTGCGGGGGCGCTTCGGCGATACAGCGGAAACCGAACGCTGGCAGGGGCTGCAGTCTGTGCTTGCAAAAAATCCAGATGTCCAACTGGTGCAATGGGTATCTGCGCAATGGGTAAGAACTCAGGCGTACACGGCGACCAAAACGATGCTAATTGCGCACCCTGACATCGACGGAGTATGGGCTGCGAATGACGATATGGGGTTGGGCGCAATTCAGGCCCTAAAAGAGGCCGGGCTCGCCGGCAAGGTCCTTGTCACAGGCGCCGACGGGGTACCAGAAATGTTTGACGCAATCAAGAGCGGGCTCGCGGCGGCGACGATTTTGAACGACGGCAAATACCAGTTTCAACTCGGGCTTGCCATGGCGCTGGCCGCAAAGCAGGGGAAGCTGGATGTGAAATCGATGCCGCACAAGTATCGGCAATTTGAGATTCCAGCTGTGGATGTGAATCGCGACAATGTCGCCCAGGTTGCGCACGATTATATCGAGTCCACACCGAAGTACGATCTAAGCAATTTTTTCGCTCAGTGGTCGATGGCGATCCCCTGATATCGAGCTCGGCTTTCCTCATGATTTCCTGAAAAGTCAGAACGTAAAAAAAGCATTCTGGGGCAGCACGTTCGACCAGGTCGATCGGGTTCGGCCGATTGCTTATGTGGATCCGACGCGAATCGCCCGGTGATAGAAAAGGTCGGACTTCCCGCAACAGACTGCCAAGACCGCTTTGGGTCATGCTCTTGAAAACCTCAACACTTATAATCGAACCGCCTCGTTGCCCGAGCGGGGAGTGGGATTCCAGGCGGACCGCTTACCCTGTTCATCGGTCGAGTTGTGGAATACCAGAGACCGGATTGGACTCATATTGTTGCTCTGAGGCTCTCGCAATTTCTTTTATTTATGTGCATTCAAACTATCAGAATATGATTAAGAAACTCCTGCATACCCGCTATCGCGTTTCCGATTTGGAAAAGACAGTCTCTTTTTACAAAGAAGTGCTAGGCCTCGAAGAGACAGCGAGGTCGCGATCGCCACGCGGCTCGGAAATTGTCTTCTTGAAGGCTCCCCAAAGCGAGGAACAGATCGAAATCTGCAAGTTCGACCCTAGCGGTCCGGTGAATGTTGGGACAGATATCACCCATCTTGCTTTTGAGGTGGAAGACCTCGATGCGTTTGCCAAGAGGGCGGCGTCGAAAGGATATCCGCTGTCCGACGGTCCGACCTCGACCGGCAGCGGGAGCAGTTTCGGCTTTATCGATGCCCCCGAAGGCTATGAAATCGAACTGATCCAGCACGGCTCTACGAATCGCTGATGCTTTTCCGTAAAGGACTCCCGCGTACTTATGAGAAGCAATAATCAGGTTAAATTGCCAAATAATAGACATGGATCCCAAGGAGCTGCAACGTTTTGGTAGTGAAGTCTTCGCCCTTCGCACCCCATTTCTGTAGCACCAGCCAAAAACCGATCCCGGCGCCGACTAAAGCGCTTCCCCCCACACAACTTCCTCCCCCAAAAACTCCCCCCTCATGAAAAATAACAGTAGAGTAATCCTAGGCCTAGCATGTGTAGTCCTAACGGTCTCTGGCCCTGCGTTGCGCAAAGCGCAGGGAGCAGACCAAGGTGTCGAACCGATTTGCTGGTACGGAATGATCCCGCACCCATACTTCTCCCTCGTGCAGAAAGGTGCGGAGGCAGCCGCCAAGGATTATAACGTTCGGGTCTACGCCACGCTCGGACAGGAATTTACTCAAGACAACGAAACCCAGAACGTTGAGGCGCTCTCAACGCGAGGTTATAAAGGTTTCAGCATTTTTCCCACTGATCCAGCCGGCGCGAATGCGTTGTTTCAGGGTTTGAAGAAGCGCGGTGAGTTTATCGTTGCGTACGGAGCAGAGCCCAACCTGCCGACGGCTGCCAGCTTCACCGTCGGGACCGATATCAAAGGCGCTGCAATGCGGGCCTGCGAGGATCTTATCAAAATCATGGGAGATAAGGGAAACATTCTCAATGTGCTCGAAATGGTCACCAATATTAATACCACCCGGCGCAACGAGGGTATCAAGGAAGTCGTCGCTAAACATCCGAATGTCCACATTATCCAAACCGTCTCGGACATGACCACGGTAAGCGAAGCAACGACCAAGATCCAAGGTGGACTCGCGGCTCGCGGCCAAGAGATCGACGCTATCATTGCGACCGGTTACAATCCGACTGTAGCCGCGGCGGCGATCCTGACCGAATGGCACAAAGATCCGAAGCACAAACGGATTCATTTTATCGGTATCGACACCGACAAGACGGTAATTCAGGCGATTCGGGACGGTTACATTGACGGCACAATCGCGCAGAACCCATTCGCGCACGGGTATATCCCTATCGGCTTGCTGAAGCTCATGCTGGACGGCTGGAAGCCAGTAAAACCGTATCAGTTCGTCGAAGCCGGCGATGTGCTGGTGACCAAGGCGAACATCGACACCTACGAACAGGAAATCAATGCGATCACAGACCAGATAAAAAAGGATTTGACTACCAAATATCTTACCAAAGCCGAGAGCGAAAACTAAATATAGTAGCGTTCATGGATGCAACCACCTCGCAGATCTCTTCCGGATTTCTTTCCCTTCGGGAAATCTCCAAGAGTTTTCCAGGTGTAAAAGCCGTGGACAACGTTTCGATCGATTTCTATCCCGGGGAGATCCACGCCCTAATGGGCGAGAATGGTGCTGGCAAGAGCACGTTGATGAAAATCATCACCGGAATCTGTCAGGCTGATTCGGGCGAGATGACTTTTGAGGGAAAGCCGCTCTCCCCAAAGAGCTACCGAGAATCGTTGGCGCTTGGTATCGATATTGTCCACCAGGAGATTCAGGTAGTTCCTGAAGCTAGTGTTGCCGAAAATATCATGCTCGACAAACTGCCTTTCGTTTCGTCCGGGGGAAGGGTGAGCTGGAAGAGGTTGCGTGAGGAAGCGTCCGTGTTCATGCGGGAGGTGGGGCTAGACCTCCCGGCGACGACTGTCGTCCGACGTTTGAGCGCCGCGCATAAGCAACTGATTCAGATTGCTCGCGCGCTCGCCGCTCGAGCGAAGGTGATTCTTCTGGACGAACCAACGAGCAGTCTATCCGGTCACGAAGCGGAGAACCTCTTTCATCTGTTGGATGATCTGAAAGAGCAGGGAGTAACGCTGATCTACGTGTCGCACAAAATCGACGAGGTCTACCAGATCGCCGACAGGATCAGCGTTATGCGGGATGGCAAGTTAGTTGGGAGCCGTAAGACCGGAGAGCTTCAGCGGGCAGAGCTAATCCGAATGATGATCGGTCGAGGCGCCAGGGAGGAACGGATCGGATCGACCTGTCCAAACGGAGAACGTGGACTGCTCCACGTAGAGGGCCTGAGCAGAACGGGGAAATGTAAGAACGCATCCTTCGAGCTGCATGAGGGCGAGATTTTAGGGTTCTATGGATTGGTCGGGGCAGGCCGTACTGAGTTGGCGCGTGTTCTCATTGGTGAGTATCCAGCCGAGTCCGGAAGCATTTACGTTAACGGAAAAAAGGCCATCATCAATCGTGTTTCGGAGGCGCTATTCCGCTATGGCATGGGCTATGTCACGGAGAACCGAAAAGAGGAGGGTTTATTTCTGGATCAACCAGTGGTGACGAATTTGACTTTGCTTGTGTGGAGAAAAATGCGTAACAGCTGGACTCGGTACATCAGCAGGCGACGCGAGGAGGAGGCAGCGAGCCGGATAGTGTCGGCACTCTCAGTTCGCACCCCGAATCTGAGCACACCCGCCGGGAATCTTAGCGGTGGGAATCAGCAAAAAATCAGCATCGGCCGATGGCTGCTGGCCGACTGCGATATTTTAATAATCGATGAGCCAACTGTTGGGGTGGATGTCGGGGCGAAGGAACAAATCCACCAGCTGATCTGGAACATGGCTTACCGCGAACGGAAAGGAATCATCCTCATTTCTTCCGATATGGCTGAGATCATCCGTCTGTCGAGCCGAATTCTAATATTTCAGGAGCAACAGATCGTCGGTCAGGTGGCCGCTCCGGATGGGCATGATAGGAGCTACGAGGATGTGCGCGATGAAATCGGAAATCTTTTGAACGCGGAGTTGTCATGGCGAAAGCAGAGTTGACAAAGCTCAAGGGTGGTGAAACCGAATCGGAGAAAATTTACTCTCGCCTGCCGGGGAAAGCTTCCCGCCAGTTTATGGCCGGTCGTGCGATCGGCTTGCTCGCAGCCACCGCGATGCTTTTTGGGGCGATAGGGCTTGTGTCGAATACCTTCCTAAGCCCTTACACGATGTTTGTGCTTTCGCGGCAAGTAGCGTTCAGCATTTTGATCGCGCTCTCCCAGGCGGTGTGCCTTGTGGTGGGAGGGATGAATCTATCGGTCGGCGCCATCGGCAGTATGACTACGGTGATTTTAGGGCTCTGTTTTCAGAATCTTGGCTTGAACGCCTGGCTAGCTGTACCGATCTCGCTCCTGTTTGGCATCGTAGCAGGGGCAATCAATGGCATTATTATCACGAAGGTCAGGATCAATTCGTTTATCGTAACTCTCTCCATGATGTTCATCTACATGGGGCTCCGTTCCGGAATCTCCGGCGGAGAGCCGTACACAGTTCCTTCCGACTTTGGGTTTATGGGACAGGAGAACATTTTTGGGATTCCTTGGGCCTTTGTGCTCGTCGTCCTTATCCTGCTAGCTGCGGGGTATATGTTTTCCTCGACGGTGTTCGGGCGCCAACTGCTTGCGACTGGTGGAAACGAAAACGCGGCCCGGTTGTGTGGGATTGCAACCGATCGGATTGTCCTTTGGGCACACGTGATCTCAGGATTCTTGGCAGCGCTCGCTGGCGTTCTCTTTGCATCCATGCTCGGTTCTGCAGCTCCGGAAACCGGCGACTCCTGGTTGATCGGTAGCTTTGCAGTTGCGATTATCGGCGGTACCGGGTTGAACGGTGGAGTGATTTCTGTCGCTGGGATTTTCTTGGGCGGCGCCATCTTCATGTTGATCAAGTATGGTCTCGTCGAAATCAAAGCGAACCCTTACTTCGCGAACTCCTTCCTTGGTGCATTAATCTTGCTAGCAATCGTCCTCGACCGAGTCCGTGAGATAGTTGGCAAGGAGGATCAGAACAGGTAGTTCGAATTTGATTGCGGATGCTAATACGCGTGTTCCAGAGACCGGAAAAAAGCTGGGAATCATGCGGCGGTACCGGCCGGTCTCAAATTATTTCACACGCGTGATTTTTTCAGCGCGAGCGGCCGATTAAGGAGTTCTCAATGAGCGAGTTTTTATTGACTGCGAAGGGAGTCACCAAACGATTTCCCGGGGTTGTGGCTCTCGACAAGGTGTCGTTAGGCGTTAGACGCGGTGAAGTGCACGCGCTGCTGGGCGAAAATGGCGCGGGCAAATCGACGCTGCTTAAGATTCTCTCCGGCGCCTATCATCAAGACGCCGGGACAATCGAATTTGATCGGGAGGTGCTTCACCATCAGGCTCCCTTTGAACGCCAGCGGCTCGGTATTGTAACCGTTTACCAAGAGTTCAATCTGATGCCCAATATGTCGATCGCGGAGAACATCTTTATCGGAAGGGAACCCGGCAAAGCGAATTTTGTCAATTGGGCGGCGATGCAGAAAGCGGCGGGCGAGGCTGCCGCCAGATTGGATCTTCGCATTGATCCGCGGACACCGGTTCATACGCTGAGCGTCGCAGAACAACAAATGGTGGAGATAGTTCGCGCGCTGACGATTAACGCTAAGCTGATTATTCTTGATGAGCCGACGGCGGCGCTAAGCGATCGTGAAGTCAACAAACTGCACCGCATTCTTCGAGATCTCAAGAGTCACGGCATTGGTATCGTCTACGTCACGCATCGTCTCCACGAGGTCCCGATGATCTGCGACCGTTTCACGGTGCTGCGTGACGGCCAGTTCGTCGGGGAGGGCGATGTTGCAAAGACGACTACCGATCAGATCATCCGAATGATGGTCGGCCGAAATGTTGAATATCTTTCGGGCGACGGTCGTCAACCGAGGGGCGAGGTTGTCTTGCGCATCGAGGGACTAACTCGGGTCAGGCGTCTGCCGAGTCCGCAGGCAGTGTCAGTTGGTGGGGCTTGTGCATCACTGCCCGAAGATTGCGGTGGCCCGAAAGCCTACATGGAGAAGATAGACCACCACCTCCGGAATCCACCCCTGGATGAACTCCAACTCATTGCCGAGACCGTAGGTCGTGTACTTGACTCTCAAGGTCACGAGAGAATTCGAGCTGTTCTCGGCGACGTCGATGCTTTGGAAGAAGCAGTTGATCGGCTGGAGACGTACGAACGATTCCACCCTGATCGTTTTGATCGACGAAAGGTCGAAGTGGCGCACCTGGATCGTGGCACCCTACGACCGGAGACCCTCGGGCTGACGTTGGCGGAAGCGCGATCGATTCTCGCTGGGATAGAGCAAACAGTGGTCGAACAGCAGGCAGCAGAGTTTATTGCCCAACAGCGGGCCTGTTCCCATTGCGGCCATGAACGTTCTTGTAAAGGTCGTCATCAGATTGTTTTTCGCACGCCATTTGGCAAGTTGAGGTTGGAGAGTCCACGGCTTTATGATTGCCAGTGCGAGTCGGACGACAGGACAAGCTTCAGCCCGTTAGCTGAGCTGTTGCAGGAGCGCAGTTCTCCAGAGTTGATTTATCTGGAGACCAAGTTTGCCGCTCTTGTTTCTTACGGGCTCACAGTCGAGCTCTTGAAGGAGGGGCTTCCGATCAGCCAGGAGCTGAGCGCGACAGCGATCAGGCAGCGGATACACCAAACGGCCCAACGGTTAGAAGACGAATTGGGGGAAGAGCAAGACGTGTTAATTGGTGGCTGCCAGCGAGACTGGGATCAGCTGCCGGAGCCGGCCGCCCCGCTCATCGTTGGAATCGACGGCGGTTATGTCCATGCCAAAGACCAACAGTCGCGAACCGAAGGATGGTTCGAGGTGATCGTGGGTAAGAGTATGTCCCAGGACGGCGAATCTTCGAAATGCTTCGGATTTGTAAATCGCTACGACACCAAGCCCA
>WNFI01337946.1_pt1 | contig 12243 bp, 10 predicted proteins | sample 5400471 | NCBI WGS metagenome assembly WNFI01 (sample SAMN13153348, study PRJNA577476) | soil metagenome | isolation source: 100 cm saprolite on Douglas fir-dominated hillslope | place: USA:California | collected 2013-09-17 | reverse complement strand
GACGCCAGGCCCGCCGCGCCCCACAGAAAAGAACGTCGATTCACGGAACGTTCACCAGCCCGGCGCGAATAGCGTAAACCACAAGTTCCGCAGTCTTGTGGATTCCCAGCGTGTTCATGATGTTGGCGCGATGAACCGCTACAGTGTTAGCACTGAGATCAAGTACAGCAGCAATTTCCTTGTTCGACTTCCCGTCGACAATCATCTGCAGGACTTCGAGTTCGCGCTGAGTCAGGCCTCCGTTGCGCTCTCCCTTCAGCGGGGACTGCTGTTCGACTTGCGGATCGAACACGGTATTTCCCGATGCAACTTTCCGGATTGCCGGGCCCAATTCGAGATCCATCGCGTTCTTGAGGATGTATCCCTTGGCGCCGGCTTCGATTGCCTGACGCACCCATGTGTTTTCAGTATGCATGCTAAGCATGAGGACAGCTGTTTCCGGGCGGTCTTCCATAATCTGCCGGGTGGCCTGCAGACCATTCGTTCCGGGCAGTGCACAATCCATCACAATCACGTTCGGATGTAACTCGCGCGCCAGCTTGATGGCTTGCTCGCCATCGCCCGCTTCGCCGACAACATCCATGTCTGGCTCGTCTTCGAGCATGCGGCGGAAGCCTCGCCGAACCAGGCTGTGATCATCCACGAGCAATACTGTGATCTTCTTGGCCATAGGATTCCGCCCTTTCTCTCGGGACCGTCAGATGCATCAACGTGCCGCCTTCCGCCGGCCGCGAGAACACAATCCGCCCGCCCATCAGCTCAGAGCGTTCGCGCATCGCCACCAGGCCAATACCCTGCCTTCCCGGACGCTCGGTCAGACCGACACCGTGATCTTCCACTTCCAATTCGAGCCTTGCCGGCAGAAATCGCAACCGGACCCAAGCTTGCTTTGCGCCCGAATGTCGCGCGACATTGTTCAATGCTTCCTGCACGACGCGGTAGATGTGCACCCCGGCACCGCCATCCACAGGAAACGGTGTGCCTTGCTTATCATAAGATATGGCAATTCCCGTTTGTCGTTCCACGGTTGGAATGTACCAGTCGAGAGTGCTCTCGAGCCCGGCTTCGTCGAGCATCACCGGATGCAGAGCCTGCGACAGACTTCGAACGCTTTCCAGCGCAGTCTGGGCAATCTGACGAACCTCGTGCAGGTCGGCTCGCAGGGATGAACCCTCTGGAGCATGCGTGCCTGCGCGGCCCAGCATCGATCCGATCGCGGTGAGGATCTGTCCGAACTCATCGTGCAATTCGCGCGAAATGTAGCGCAGCGTCGATTCCTGGGTTGAGATCAGCTTCTGTGCCAGGTCGCTGCGGCGTTCGGAAAGCTCGGCCATCCGGCCGAACAGGCGCCGGTTCCAGCGAATCAGGGAGAGGCCATTCAGCAAAATCGCCGACAGAGTAGCCGTCGACCGCGTCCCAGAATTGCGCGAAGGAACTGGATAAAAAAGCCTTTTGTTCTGGAGTGCGGCCGGCGGGAGCGAAAGCCTCTTCCCGGCGCATGGCGTCATCGAGATCGGCGTGAATTCGCTGAAATTGCGCCGACCATGCGGTAAGCGGATAAGGTTCGTCATTGCTCACCATGTCCCGCATAGCCACAGCGAGCAGGTCGAGGTCATTTTGTATTCTGAGCAACTGCAAGGAATCCTTGCGGTTGCGGTCTACCATTTCTGTTTGCAGCCTGCGCAGACCCGTAACCTGCCAGGTTATATAGGCCGAGTACCCGAGGACCACGGAAAGCGTTACCAGCAGGCCCAGCAACAGGCCCCGGGTCGGCGAACGGTCCGGCGGAGACGGGCGAGACACGACCCGAGGATACAACGGCGGGGACGGGCGTGTCACAATACAGTAATAATGAAGCGGATCCGCGCTGGAAAGAGTCAAACAAGAGATTGAATTCTCCCATCAAAGAGACTCCAAAGCCTCCGAAGGTCCAAAGACTTCGCGCCGTTCTGCCGGAAGTCTGGGCGCTGATGCGGCCACGCCGTGGGCTGTTGGCGCTGGGCTTTGGGCTCATGGTCATCAATCGCGTTGCTGCCTTGGTGTTGCCGTATTCCAGTCGATTCCTGATCGATACCGTCATCAATAAGCACCGCATGGATAAGCTGCAGCCGCTCGTTCTTTTCGTGTTGGCGGCCACGTTAGTGCAGGGTGTTACCTCCTTTTCGCTGACGCAGTCGTTATCCAAAGCGGCGCAGCGCCTGATCACCGAATTGCGCCAAAAGGTGCAGGCCCACATCTCTCGCCTGCCAGTTGCCTTTTACGACACGAACAAGACTGGCAGTCTGGTATCCCGCATCATGAGCGACGTGGAAGGGGTACGCAACCTCTTGGGGACCGGGCTGGTGGACTTTGCTGGAGGCCTTGTCACCTCCTGCATTGCTCTCGTTTTGTTGCTTCGCACCAGTCCGCAGATGACGTTGATTGCCGTCGGATCGTTTGTCTGTTTTGGCGTTGCACTCAATAAAGCGTTCGCGACGATCAGGCCGATTTTCCGGGAGCGCAGCAAGATCAATGCCGAGGTGACCGGCCGGCTCACAGAGTCGCTGGGCGGAGTACGCGTGATCAAGGGGTATCATGCCGAACAGCGCGAGGAAGCAATCTTCGCCACCGGCGTTCGCCGCCTGCTGGACAATGTGATGCGGACGCTCACGGCAACCTCGGTCATGGGCCTTTCCGCAAGTGTACTTCTAGGACTGGTGGGCGCGGTCACCATGTACGTGGGCGCGCACCAAATCGCTTCAGGCACGCTGACTGTAGGCGGATTTGTTTCTTTCACGTTGCTGTTAGGGTTTCTGGTCGCGCCGATCATGCAGATCGTTTCAATCGGGACTCAGCTCACCGAGGCGTTAGCAGGATTGGAGCGCACACAAGAGATCATGGCGGAGCGGCCCGAAGATCGGGATCCAAAACGTGCCGTGCCTTTGAGGGACATCGTAGGCACAGTCGAGTTTGAGGACGTAACTTTCAGCTACGACGGGCAACATGAAGTTCTGCGGGATGTTTCGTTCCGGGCTGAGCCAGGAACGGTCACGGCGCTGGTAGGCTCGTCCGGGTCGGGTAAGTCCACGACCATCGGGCTCATCTCCGCATTCTATGTTCCGACAAAGGGCAGGGTCCTGGTTGACGGTGTGGATCTGAGCACGGTACGCCTCGACTCCTACCGCACGCGACTGGGGGTTGTATTACAGGAATCTTTCCTGTTCGACGGAACGATTCGCGAAAATGTTGCCTTTTCGCGCCCCGACGCGCGTGACGAAGAAATCATGCGGGCCTGCCGGATCGCGCGCGTGGATGAGTTCGCGGAGTCCTTTGCCGACAAATACGACACGATAGTAGGCGAGCGTGGCGTAAAGCTTTCTGGAGGCCAGCGGCAGAGGATTTCGATTGCGCGCGCAATTCTTGCGGAGCCGCGCATCCTGATTCTCGACGAAGCGACTTCCAGCCTCGATTCGGAATCGGAGCAGATGATTCAACACGGGCTTTCGTACCTGATGCAGGGACGCACCACCTTCGTGATTGCGCACCGGCTTTCGACAATACGCCGTGCCGACCAGATTCTGGTCATGGAGCAAGGACAAATCGTAGAACGTGGAACGCACGAGCAACTCTATGCGGCGCAGGGCCGCTACTACGATCTCTATACCCGGCAGCATGGCGTGGAGGAGAACTTGTTCCTGGCTCCAGGCGAAGGAGACGCCGCAACCGTGGATGCAAATGGCGGCTCTCCGCAGGGGCGCAATGGCGATGTGCAGGCCAGCGACGCACTGCGCGTGCTTCGAGGGGAAATCCGCTAGCCGTATGACTTCCGTCCCAGGCAACTCCCAAGAGAAGGGCGCGATCGCAATTAACACGGAGGAACTGTGCCGCCACTATCGTATGGGCGAAACGTTGATTCGCGCTGTGGATGGTATTTCTCTGCAGGTGCGTGGCGGAGAATTTGTGGCCCTGCTCGGTAGTTCGGGTTCCGGCAAATCTTCGATGTTGAATTTGATTGCCGGGCTGGATCGGCCGACGTCGGGTACGGTTCTGGTTCAGGAGCGAGATCTGGCGCGGCTCTCGCGCGAGGAGTTGGCGAAGTACCGGCTGCACGTGGTAGGAATGGTTTTTCAATCGTTCAATCTGATTGCCAGCATGACGCTCGCGGAGAATGTGGAACTACCATTGCGTTTTGCAGAGATCAACCGCAGTAAGCGCGAGAGCCTGGTGCGGGAAGCGCTGGACCGTGTCGGTTTGCGGGCGCGCATGAATCACCGTCCCAGCGAGCTTTCAGGAGGAGAACAGCAGAGAGCAGCGCTGGCTCGCGCATTAATCAATCGCCCGCAACTCCTGCTGGCCGACGAACCCACTGGAAATCTCGACAGCCATACGGGAACCGAAATCATGGATCTGGTTAGAGAGTTCAATCAACAATTGGGAATGACAATAGTCATGGTGACGCACGAGCGCGCCCTAGCGGAGAGGTATGCGCAGCGATTGATCTTTCTAGCGGACGGAAAACTGGTCGATGATCTCCGGGGCTATGATCGCCCGGGCTCACCTGGTTCGAACTTACGCATGGCCTCCGGCGCTGAATTAAAGGAGAAGATGTCGTGAAGATCCCCGACTTGGCCGAACTCGCCCTGCGGAATCTTCGCGAATCCTTATTGCGAAATTCTTTGACCACCGTCGGAATTTCCGTGGGCGTGGCATCGCTGGTCGCCATGCTTTCTCTCGGAATCGGATTGCAGCAACTGGCTTCGCGCCGCCTGGTTAAATCGGGTCTGTTTGATACGGTTGTGGTTACCTCCCGGCGCGATCTACGCACCTTCGGACGCGAAGAACAGCACAGCGGGCCCACTCCCGGCGAAAGCCGTATTCTCGACGAAGCGGCACGGCATGAGATTGAACAACTGCCCAACGTGCTCGAAGCCTATCCTGACATTCGATTTATCACCGAGCTGCGCTACGAAGACAAACCGCATTTGACCATGATTGCGGCATTGCCGCCCTCTGCCAAATCCAATGACGCTTTCGATGGAATTCCGGGGCGATTCTTTTCGTCAGACACGGCGCCCGAAGTCATCGTGCAGAAGACATTCGCCGAGGAGTTGCTGGGCAAGACTCCGCAGGCCGCGGCCGACGAGATCAAGGCTGCCGATCTAGCACCTTCTCTTTTGGGGAAGGAATTGACCATGCGCTACGCGCAGCGCGACGCAACGCCGGCGAATGGAACTCGGTCCGCTGAGGACAGGCAGAACAATCTGTCGGGCGCGGCATATTCAGTGGTGTCGCGAGAGCTGAAGCTCAAGATTGTCGGCATCTCCGACCTCGATCCAGAGACCATGCGGGGTCCAACCCGGGCTCGAGTGTTCCTTCCCATCAAACTGGCGGAGAATCTTCACGTGATGCAACCCACGGATTTGCGTGAAGTCTCACGGTCCGCGACTGATCAGCCCGTCTACTCCTCGCTGAGTGTGCGAGTGAAGAATCCAACCCGAGTACAACCTGTGGAAGATGCCATCAAGAAGCTGGGCTTCACCACGTTTTCAATCCTCGATGCAACGCGCAGCCTGCGACAGTTCTTCGCCGTGTTGGATCTGTTTCTCGGAATTTTTGGCAGCCTCGCGCTGGCTGTTGCCTCCATCGGAATCGTAAACACGCTGGTGATGGCGATTCTCGAACGGCGCCGCGAGATCGGGATCATGAAAGCGATTGGGGCCAGCGACGGGGACGTGAGAAAACTGTTTTTCGCAGAAGCTGGCGCCATGGGGATTCTCGGAGGCGTCGTAGGAGTTGTTTTGGGATGGACCATCGGCCAGATCATTAACCTTGGCACCAACGTTTATCTCAAGCGGCAGGACATGCCCCCGGAGCATTTCTGGGCAGTTCCATGGTGGCTGGTGGCGGGTGCAATCGGCTTTGCCTTCGTTGTGAGCCTACTCTCCGGTCTGTATCCTGCTGGGCGCGCGGCACGGCTGGATCCCGTGCAGGCGCTGCGCTACGAGTAGACTGAATTTCATGCTTCGCGTCTTCCGGGCTGGTCTTTTCATTCTGATTCTCGCGTGCATGGCGTTCGCAGACAAAGCGCATGCTGAGAGCCGGATCGATTGCAATGCCCTCCACAGCCAGATTCTCAAGTATGACGTCCACTACTGCGTCTATCTACCCGCAGGCTATGATGCGGCGGTAGCGAAGCAACCCAAGCTCCAATATCCGTTGCTCTATTTTCTCCACGGGCTCGGCGACAACGAGCAGACCTTGTTCAACAGCGGTGGGTGGCCGCTGCTCGATGATTTGAAACAGCGGGGAAAAATAGGTGACTTTCTCATCGTCGCGCCCGAAGGCAGGCGCAGTTTCTACATCAACTCTGCCGACGGCTCAGTTCGCTACAATGACTTTTTTCTGCGTGAGTTCATCCCGCACATTGAGGCACGATATCGCGTTCGTCCCGGTCGCGAAGGGCGAGCCATCAGCGGGATATCCATGGGAGGCTACGGCGCCCTGCGCTTTGCCTTTGCCCATCCCGAAACGTTCTCTGCTGTCAGCGCGCAGAGTGCGGCGCTGATTACGGAGTCTCCGCACGATCTCGACACAGCGGCAGGCTCGGGCGCTCCTTTGGCCAAGGTGTTAGCGGCGGTCTTTGGAAATCCGGTTGATCCGTCCCACTGGAACGAAAATAGTCCTTTCGTTCTGGCAAAGAAGAACGCGGCTGGCCTCCGCAAACTTGCGATCTACTTCAATTGCGGCCAGGAGGACAACTACGGCTTCGAAAAGGGCGCGGCTGCGCTGCATCAGCAACTGCTGAAACAGCGCCTGCAGCACGAGTATCATTCCTATCCGGGAGATCACAGTCTGTCGTATTTTTTGTCCCACTTCGGAGAGGTAATGGAATTCCACTCCAAAGCGTTTGGACCTCTGAAACAGTAAAGAAATTGCAGCACTTTTACCGGCGCAGCCTGAACGTCGCCCCTCAGAGCTGTTTGCGCACTGATGTAAACTAAGGAAACGAATTGCTGGTTGACCGCGGAGGGATGTGTGAGTGGTTGAAACAGGCGGTCTTGAAAACCGCTGTACGGGAAACCGTACCGGGGGTTCGAATCCCTCTCCCTCCGCCATACATTGACTTGATGCTGAAGCATTGATCCAGCCTCACTGGACGCTTGCTGCGCTGTATCAATTTCCTGGTTACCCAACCCTTTTATCACCATCCGCAACACTCAGTTCCCGGCAAGCAGGAGTTCCTCGCGCTGGGGACTAAAACCTTTCGGATGCCTGCTTTCACGCCCCGTTTCAGGAATGCGATGCAACATTTCCCCCCGCTACCTCATCGAAGATATGGATCATGAGGCCGGAGAAGAATGAAAATTTGTTTGGTAACGACCTTCCCACCAAGTCAGGGAGGATTAAGCGAGTATGGTCTTCACCTCGCACAGGAGCTTCAACGCAATTCGTTCCTGAGCCTGACGATCCTTGCCGATGAGATGGCACCAGTCCAGCCTGAACTGGATGGCTTTTCGGTGCAGCGCTGCTGGTCGTTCGATGACCCCGCCAGTTCTATCCGGCTGCTGCGCGCGTTCCGGCAGCTGAAGCCCGACGTCGTCTGGTTCAACCTGCTGTTCAGCACTTTCGGCCGCAATCCCCTCATCGCGTTCTCCGGATTGCTGACTCCACTGCTGGCCCGCCTGAGCGGCTGCTACACCCATGTGACGCTGCACCATCTCATGGATACCGTCGACCTGAAGGACGCTGGAGTACGTTTTCCGCGCACCTACCGCATGGCTGGCGCGTTCGCCACCAGAATGCTGCTGCTTTCGAATTCCGTGTCGGTGCTCATGCCTGGGTATCGCAAGATTCTGTTCGACAAATACGGCGGCGACAATGTGCACGTACGGTCACACGGTACTCTGACTCGACGTCCCGAGTTCCCCGACTTTTCTCGCCGTGGTAATCCCGAGCATCGCATTCTTGCCTTCGGTAAATGGGGAACGTACAAACGCCTGGAACTCATGATCGCGGCCTTCGAGGACCTGCAGACTCGCCTGCCGCAGGCCAAGCTGGTGATTGCGGGTGGCGATCATCCCCAGGCACACGGATACGTCGAATCGATCAGGCAGAAGTATGTTGGCAACCAGAGGATCGAGTTCACCGGCTACGTGCGCGAGGACCAGCTCCCGGATCTTTTCCAAACCTCGTCGGTCGCGGTCATGCCTTATTCCTCATCTACGGGCAGCAGCGGAGTCGCTCACCTGGCCTGCGCCTACGGCGTCCCTATCGTGTGCGCCGACATCGCAGACTTCCGTCAGATGGCGGAAGGAGAGGAGCTGGCGATCGAGTTCTATCAGTCGGGGAATGCTCAGGACCTGGCAGACTGCCTGTTCCGATTTCTCGAGAATCCTGAAAAGCAGCAGGAGATGGCGACCCAGAACTTCGCTTCGGCTCTCCGCATGACCATGCCGAATATCGTGCAGAAGTATCTCCGCCACTTCGAATTGGAGCAACGCACCGAAGCTTTGCGCTACGTCACCCGATTCCGCAGATTGCCGGACTGGGTGCCTTCGAAATCTTTAATGCTGCGCCTGATTACCAGGAATTCGCTGGGCTGGGTGCATCGTTCCGCGCTCCCTCCTCCCGGCGTGAACCGTCGCAACGGAAATCATCTACTGAACGTTGACCGTGACCGTCGCCGAAACCAGCCCGGAAGTGGAATTCCCGTGAACGGTGACGGAGTAGCTGCTCCCGGGAAGCGCCGCACTTTGAGGAGCGAAAGTCTTGCCACCGCAAGAAATACCGAGCAGACTGATTCCGCCGAGCATGCAGATGAGGACAAGACTTTTCATCGTGCGTCTCCGTTGCACGTTGCCTATCAAAGCGAGACCGGCTATCCCGAAGGGCACGATGGCGCTGGCGTACAGAGCGTTCCGGTTCCGGTGATGAAGATTCAGGCCCGTGACCGAACCCGCGGAAATGGTAAGAGTTGACGCCGCTGTGCCTGCCCCGGGAATAATGTTTGCCGGAGAAAAGCTGCAGCTCAACGCGCTGGGCAGGCTAGGACAAGAGAGTGCGATCGAGTTGTCGAATGAGCCCGATTGAGGCGTTGCCGTAATCGTGAAACTGCCTGACTTGCCTGCCGCGATGTTCACGCTCGCCGGAGCGGCTGCGAAAGTCAAACTCGGTGTGCCGCCCCCTGATCCCCCGGTTCCCGTGCAAGCCGGGCTGTAACTGACTCCGCCAGCAATCCGACTCGACAACGTAGGCTTACCCACCGCCTGCACCAGCAACTTGTAGCTGCCCGCGGGAATCGGAAAACTGCAGAGATTCACCGACCGGAGTCCCACAGCGTTATCGATCAGCGGCATCAAGCTCTTCCCATCCGTGCTGATGTAGATGCGGTAATAATCGATGACGCTCTCGTCCCCGCTTATGTTCCATTTCAAAGAATTTCCCGAGACCGATGAGGAAAGCGAGAAACAGTTGTCGATCCCCGACTCGATTTCCGTGCCCTCCTCGTAGTCATTCCAGGTGACGAGTTGCAGGAAGGGCAGCTGCTTGCCGGCATTGTAAAGGCTATTGACCTGGGAAAAGGTCTTCAGCCAGGTTTGGCCGCATTGCTGTTTCATGATGCGGCCCGATCCCCATACTGCCAGCGTGTCGTTGAATCCTTTATATGCGGCCCCGGCCGTTTGCTCAGACGAGTGAGCCATTCCAGTCTGATAGAAGCTCGAAAGATAACTCATCCCGTAATCGGACGTCGTCGGCATCACCCACGAATAGCTGCCACTGCTTAGCGTATGGCTGAATCCATCATTATTCTGGAAAAGATACGCGGGCTTGGTTCCTAGCGAAGCGTTCACCGCATTCCAGTCGATCGCATACACCACATCGATATCGAAGTTGGTGACGACCGGCCGCCCCCCCTGGGTCATATAAGCCGGAGAGGTAAAGTATTTTTGCTCGATGTACTGAAGTTGACTGATCAGTGCCTGCTGCGGAGTGCACCCTTTACAGGAGTCCCACTTGATCGCGCCCTGGTCGACCATGATCGCAAACGTGAAGCCCGGATGCTTCTCCGCTTCGGTCATCACCAGCTGCGCGGCTTGATCCGTGGAACTGTCTGGACCATACCAATCGATGATCACGCCATTGATACCACGGCTGATCATATCGGTTATCTGCCGGGTGACCTGTCCGGCATCGGTCGAGCTGTAGCCGACATTCATGTGGTTTGAGCCCCCGAACCAGACCATCAGATGGGCATACACCTTGGTCGTGGCGCCGGAATAGAGCAGAGAATGAATGTCAGATTTGCTGACGTTCCCGGCCGCTTGATTGCCGTTGGATTGTTTGACGAAACTGTTCGCCGCGCTGGTGTTGTTGGAGGTTAAGGCCGCAACCGTTGTGGTCGGCACGACATAGTTGCCCGCCGAACACACACCAGTTGCGGCCAGTAGCAGAACTACAGACACGAGTTTTTCGCGACGCATTGGTCCTCAGGAGCGGGGTAAAACCGAGGATCTTGCTTCGTACTTTGGCCAGGCAAAAGAAGGCGCGCGAGCCTGTAAATTTCCTCTTACTGGCCTGATTTTTATTGGTAGAACTTTCTGGGAACTGAAGTCACTTTAGAAGCGAACTCAGGTAATGGAAAGATCACTTAGGTACGGGAACTAAAGTGCCACGAACCTACGGGCTATTGTGGAAGCCCATTGTCCGAGCGTGCCGCCGACGTCCATAATTTGCACTCGACTCCCAGACGATGGGGATGGAATTTAAGGCCGCACTCACGCTGTTGGATTGAGTAAAGAAGTTCTGTTTCGGTCGCACATCTGCCGCGCTCGTGCAGCTGCTGACGCTCAGGCCCCGCGAACGACCGTTCTTAGAACCTCACCGGCCGGGCTCAACACAACGAAAGTTGCTTCGACTCCGGAAGCGAGGATGCCATGATGCTTTGCAAGCCCTACTGCCCGCGCCGGGTTCAGTGTTGCTGCCCGTACTGCATCTCGCAGGCTCCAGTTGGAGAACTGAGTCACGTTGCGGACCGCTCGATCCATGGTTAGCGTACTTCCCGCGAGCCTTCCATCCGTTGTGCACTTGCCGTCATTTACATCCACCTGGATGGGTCCGAGCTGGTAGCGGCCGTCAGGCATACCGGCCGCAGCGATGGCATCGGTGATCAGAACGGCGCGTTCGACCCCTTTCGCCTGCAGGAACAGTTTCACAATCGCGGGGGAAACGTGAATTCCGTCGGCAATGATGTCGGCGCCAATCTGACTATTGGTGAGGACTTCGCCGAGAATTCCCGGGTCACGATGATCGAGCGGTCGCATGGCGTTGAAAGTGTGCGTGGCGTGGCGCGCTCCGGCGGTCACGGCGGCTTGCGCAATCGGCATCTCCGCATCGGAGTGTCCGATGCTGACGCAAACATTTCTCCGTGCTGCCTCGGCGATGACTTCCAGTGCTCCAGGAAGCTCAGGAGCTATCGTGAGCATGCGAACGTGTCCCCTGGAGGCCCGCCAAAAGCGCTCGAAGATCGCGATGCTCGGCAGCACCAGATTTTCTGGCGGATGCACGCCTCGGCGTTTGTGGCTGAGAAATGGGCCTTCCAAATGGATTCCGAGCGGCCGGGCCTGCACCGAATCGCCGTTGCTGCCCGCAGTCCCGGCTTCGATCGCCGCGGCCAGACGTTCCAGGGCGGCGCATGTTTGATCGAGCGGGGCCGCAACCGTGGTCGGAAAATAGCCCGTCACACCGTGCGTCGCCAGAAACTTGCCCAGACGTGGCAGTTCCGCCTGCGAGGCCGACATGACATCGAGCCCAGTCCCCCCATGCATGTGAATATCGACATAGCCCGGCGCAATCGCCGCGTCATCGAAATCAACCCGCGCAATATTATTCGGAATCTCCTTCGCCGAGCGGGATGAAATTTCCGTAATCATCCCGTCTTCGACGAACAGGATCGCTTGCTGGATCTCTTCGAGGGGCGTGTAGAGGCAGCGCGCGGTGAATAGAGTTCTCATGAAGCTTGTCTGCGAGCCTATGGTATTCGCACCGCGAGTTTCAGACAAATCTCCACGCGCCCATCTTCACGCGCGGGCGGCGACATCCTAAGCGTCGCTGAATGTTATAATTTTGCTGAAGACCAGTGGTTACCATGGAGGGCGCGACGTATTCCTTCTCGTGTCCTTGCTAACGTCGGGGAGTGGCTCAGCCTGGTAGAGCACCTGGTTCGGGACCAGGGGGTCGGAGGTTCAAATCCTCTCTCCCCGACCA
>WNFI01232146.1_pt1 | contig 12243 bp, 19 predicted proteins | sample 5400471 | NCBI WGS metagenome assembly WNFI01 (sample SAMN13153348, study PRJNA577476) | soil metagenome | isolation source: 100 cm saprolite on Douglas fir-dominated hillslope | place: USA:California | collected 2013-09-17 | reverse complement strand
AGAAGTGGTGTCCGACAAAACCAGCTACGCGCGCATGCTGAAAAAGCACTCCGCCTGATCACGTAGAGGGGGACGACCGAGTTCGAAACTACTCGGACGAGGGAATCTCGACAGGTCCCCTCGAGAGCGGGGGGCAGGTCTTATGTAAACCAGGTTGACGGGCTCGTCGACGAGGTTTACATAAGACAGCGGAGGTGAGGCCGTGAAAATAAAAGAGGAGCTCGCAGACATCCGCCGTCGACTCGGACCTTTTCAACATGTGACGTCGCAGCCGTTCACGATGAACGATGCTGCGATCGCACGCTGTCTCTGCGACCTGGTCGACCTGGTCGACCTGCTCGTCGACGAGCTGCTCGTCGAGGACGAGGACGTTCATCAACGACTCGAGGAACGGGTCGCCGACGACTATTCGGATGATGCCGGTCGCGAACGAGTGGACCGCTTGCTGTCGAGCTTCGGCAAGAAATGAAGTGCCCGCGCTGCGACTGGATCGGACACATCAACGACCTCGAGCCGCACAAACGGAGTTGTCGAGCTCCTCGAGCTCGAGCTCGAGGAACCCGCTCGAGGGGTTTACATAAGAATCGGCCGACGAGCGGTTTACATAAGAATCGGCCGCTCGAGCCCGCTCGAGGAGAAAAAAAACGCTCGAGGATCATCCTCGAGGCAAAGGAAGTGGCGCTACCGACCGACGTCGCGATGACGGGGGCATGCACGGTGCAGCGCGAGCTCGTCAACTGCGGCAAGAGCAAATGTAAGAAGTGCCGTCGAGGCGCTTCGCATGGTCCGTACTGGTACGCGTACATTTGGAGGCCGCGCACTGCGATGGGCGATGCGCCGCAGCTCCGAGCTCGGCTCGTCTCGCGCTACATCGGAAAAACGCTCGACCTCGCGAAGCTCAAGCGACCGTGAAGGAAACTACTCGGACGCGAGGGGACAACCGTTGTCGTGCATCGTTGAAGTTAGAGAGGCAGCGCCGCACGTGCACGGACGAGGATCGAACTCTCGTTCGACGAGGAATTGCCAGAGCTTCAGGACTTCGGCGCGTTGACCGCCAGAACGATGGGCGATGACGACTGCGGCAGCGAGCAGGTTGATTACGATCTCCCTCCCTCGCTTTCCGAGCACGGTGTCAGTGCGCACTTTTTCGAGCAAGGCGCCAAGCTCCGCGCGGAATTCATCGATGGTCATTTTCCTCCGGAAACCAAACTACTCGGACGCCTTCATCGATAGTTGAGGTTGGGCAAGCACAGTCGCTCGTCGGCGCATTTCCAGCGCTCTTTACCGAACGCTCCGCGGTGGCCCGTCAGCACCATGAACTTTTCGAGCTTCCGGGTTTTGCATTTCGAGCACCGATGGCGTTTCAGCTTGACGAAGCAGCGACAGGTTTTGCAATGCTTCCGCGGCATACGCCATTGTCCCATGCGGCCGCAGCGATCGCCATGTGCCAATGTCCCGGATGCCGGCAATTGACACCCCGTCCGGGAAAGATACTATTCGGACACTGGGGAGGTGCTCTCGATGGACAACGAATGGCTGGCGCGCTACCGCGCGCACAACGATGCGCTTGCACGGAGGCTCACAATGAAACCAGGGGACCGCTCGGGCGAGTACGCGCCCGCACAGCTACGAGAATTTGTGCGCCGAGGCGCCGAGGCGCAACGCGCCGTCGACGAGCTCGGCATTTTCGATTCGACGAAGCTTGAGGACATCCAGATCGCGAAGCTCTTCGTTTCGCGCATTCACAAGGTCGCGCTCAAGGTCACTGATGCCGAGCTTCGAACCGAGCTCTACGAGCTCGCCGATGACATCGAAGAGCGGCTCTCGCGATGAAGCGCGCAATTTTCGCCCTGCTCCTTGCCGCGTGCGGAGGTAACGACTTCGCCGCCGCGGCGGCCGACGCCGGCGACGCCCACGAGCTCGTCGACGCCGGCGCCGAGGTCGTCGTCGTCGTCGACGCGCAGCGCATCGACGCCGGCGCCGAGCTCGTCGACGTCGCCGGCGAGCTCGTGGTCGACGCCGGCGCCGAGGTCCTCGTCGACGTCGCCGACGAGCTCCAAGAGCCGGCCGACGTCGCCGGCGAGCGAAAGCCCGACGCCGGCGACGCTGAGGCGGCGGCCGACCCGCTTATTTGCAAATCGATCGACGGCACGGGTATGTGCTCGAGCACGGGCCCATGGCCCTACCCGTGCTGCCGTTCGATGCCTTGCGAGTGTTGCAACAAACCCAACTGCGGAGCTGACCAATGAAGCGGTGTTTCGTCTCGACGTCCGTCTACGCGCTCGCTCACCAGCTCGGCATGCAAGGCGCGATCGACGAGGTCAAACGCCAGCTCGACGCGCCCGACAAGGATTCGCTCCCCGTCGTTCGCACGATCGCCCGGCTTCGAAAGCTCGATATCGAAGTCGACTTGGTCGTCGATGGCGGCGCGACCTACATCGGCATGGCGCGCTCGAGGATGTTTCACGAGGCGATGAAACGCGAGGTTCCATGGATCTCGCTCGACGACGACGTTGAAGTGACAACCGATTGCGCCGCGGCGATGTTTGCGGCGCTCGAGGACATCGCGCCGCGCATCGTGCTCGTGCCCTACTACACGCGCGACCAAGCGAATCCGCAGCTCACCATCACGCTGCCGATCGTGCGAGACGACCACGTTCGCAACGGCGCGAAGCTCCTCACGCTCCCCAAGGGGCAAGGCGGCGGTTTCGGGATGGTGGGCATGAACGTGCTGGCGCTCCGAGCGGTCGCCGCGGCGGCGGAGGAGGCCTGCATGCAGTGGTTCGACTACGGCGAACGCAAGCTCGCGGTGTTTTTCGAAATGCTCGACGAGGGCTTCTGGCACGGCGAGGACACGTCGTTTTTCAAGTACCGCGTTCCCTCCGAAGTGACCGTCGAGGCCTTGCTCGTCGGCACCGTCGTGCACGCCGGCGTGGGACTCAGACTCGATTCGCTCTAGCGCTTTTTCTTGTCGACGGGCGTCACGGGCGGTTGCTGCGTGAGTCCTTCGATCACTGTCGCAGGGGTCGCTTGATGGTCGTCGAGCTGGGCTTCGAGCGTGTAGATTTTCACCTCGAGCTCGCCGATGCGTGCGTTGGCCATCTTGAGCTTTTCGAGTAGCTCTGCGTTCTGCATTTTGAGCGCGCCCATCTCAGGCGAAATCGTTTCGAGCGTCGGCGCCTCGTAGGGCTTGCGCTCATCGAGGGACGTGAACGCGATCCCGCGACTGAGCTGGCCGCTTTTGCTTTCGAGCATTGCGCGATGCGCGTCGCAGCACGCGCCTTCCTCGCCCCACGCCCAAACGTAGCTAGACGAAGCCTTGTTTTCGCAATTGTCGACGTTGCAGTCCATGACAAATTCCTCCTAGGTGCCCGTGCCGAGTCCGACGATTTGCACGTCGTAGGTGCTTTGGTCCGTGACGGTCGTCGCTCCAGCGGCCGTGACACTGGTCAGCTTGAAGCTACCGCCACCTGCGAACGTTCCATTCACGCGATCCGCTCCCTTCGCCGCGATGATGCCGGTTGCGGTGTTGAAGGTGCGAAGCGTCGCGGTGATCGTCGAGTTGAGGTCGATGTCCGCTGGGATCGCAGCCGAGACGCCGTTGTTGAGTTGCACCTGAAAAAATTGGGTCATCCCGACGATGTCCCAAAGCAAGTTCGACGTCGCGAGGAGCTGCGCAATCTGAAAGGGCTGCACGTAGCTCGGCACGCCCGTCGTGCTCCCCGCCCCCGCGGCATAGGCAAGCTTGCAGTTGACGTTGGACTGATTCACGAGCCGAACGCGCGTCCCGGGCACGCCCGACCCTTCGAACGTGTACGTGCGATCGACCGACGGATTGGCAACAATGATGATGTCCGCCCCTTGGGGAAGCACCGTGCCGCCGTTGCCAGGGGGGAGCCGGCCAAATGAGAACGTCGTGTCGGCATTGGGGGCGTTAATCTGAAAGACGCCACGCGAGTAGACTGACGCGCCCGCACCGGTGATGACCAAGCCACCCGATGGAGCGACCGGAAGCGGCGAGGCGTAGAACGTCACGCTGAGTACTTTGGTTGTGTCGGCGCCCGTCCAGGTGACGTTGATGGTCCCGCCTGTCGAGAGCGATTCGAAGCGGTGGGTGCAAGAGTACGCATCGGTGCCCGTGATGGTCAGAACGCCGTTGCGCAAGTTGCACGAGCCGACGTTGCTCGTGATGTTCGTGAGCGTGAGCGGTGAGCTCGTCGGCCCGATGCTCATCAGGTCGCCAAGCTGCACGACGTTGGCGGAGTTGTTGCCCTTGAAAACCAGAGCGACGGCCGAGCCGAGCACGACGTTGCCGAAAAGCTTGAACGAGCCCGCTCCGGCCGACGCGACGAGCGAGAAGTCCACGGTCAAGTTCGTGAGGAGCGTGACATCGCCGATTCCGCCGTCCTGCGTGCCCGCTGCGAAGCTCGCGTCGATCCAGTTGGCGGTGATGGGGTTCAGGTACACGGCGAGCGCTGAGAGCCCCTGGACGTAGCACCACGCCTTGATTGCAAAGGTCTCGGTGTAGACGCCCGGCGCGACAAGCACGCCGTATGGCTTGGCAGAAGTCGCGTCGGTGATGCTCGCGAGCGCCGCGGCGATGGTAAGAAACGGCTTAGCGACTGAGCCGTCGCCCGTCGCGTCGTTGCCGTTCTTCGCAACGAATTTCGTTTCAGCGAAGAGCGTCGTGCCGCCCACAAGCGACGCGGGGCTGATGGCTCGGCCGTAGAGGAGCGTGCCTCGATCCGTCGATGGAATCGACACCTGCGAATCAACGGGCAGCTCGTCGAAGCCGAGAAGATTTTGCGTCATGCGACCGGCTCACTCGTGGCGGCTGGTTTCGGAAGGTACTTCTTGTAAGCGCCGGTGTTGAACGTGGTCCACGGCTTCCAGTTCGTGCCGCCGCTCGAAATCTTCATCGCCGCCTGGGCATTGTTATTCGGGTCGTAGAGCGACACCGCGTTGTACTCGGGATGAGCGCGGAGGTTGATTTGCCATAGGCCGATGGAAAAGCCGCGCGTGACGTCGCCGACGGCCATCGAGTTACCCGCGCTCTCGGCCATCGCGACCGCGGCGGCGAGATCAGGGTTCGGAAAGCCGGCCGCGCGCGCGAGCTCGCGAAGCTGCGGCAAGGTCAGCTTGTGCTTTTGCAGAAACGCGATGAGCACGAGGAGCCACACGAGGTTTCGATTCACGCAACGTTGCGCGGCGGCGAGCTCGCCGGCGTCGCCCCCGCCTTTGGGCGGTAGGCCACGACTCCCTTTTTGCCCGCCTTCATGTTTTCAGCTCGGTAGGTGATCCAGCGGCCTGCCGTCTGTTCGGTTTTGCGTGTGCCGGCGCCTGTCTTCCAGAGCTGCGGAAGCAATTGCCAAGCGCGATTTTGCACGACCTGAGGCGGCGGCGCGTCGAACTCCCAGCCAGCGGGAAAGGGCGGAAGGCCCGGCGGGATCGCTTGAGGCCAGGGCACGGCTTGAGTTTTCGATTCGCTCTGTTTCTGCGCGGCCTTGGTGAGATCGTCGGCTTTTTTCTGGGCCGCCGCCGCTTCCGCGCGTTTCTTCGGATCGCTCGAGCCCTTCGCGGCCGTCTGTTTGACGGTCGCTTCGATTTGCGCGTGCGCGGCTTGCGCGGCGAGCGGCGCCGAGCTCGTCGACAAGAGCCCGCCGCCTTGACGGTTCGCGAGCATGAGCAGCATCAGGAAAAGAAACGCACTCATTTTTTTGCGCCCTCCTTTTTCTCCGGCGCTCCGTTCGTTGTGTGGACAACCTGGCGCTGTGCTTCCGCTTGCAGCTTGCCTTGGAGCATCCCTTGCAAAAGCGAATCGAGCGTGAGCGGTCCGCCGTCGCCGTCGCCATCGCCGCCGACGCCGGCGGCGACTTTTTCGAGCATCAACTTTTGCACCATGCGATCGAGCGCCGAAATCGTCTTCTCCTGCGAGTCGGCCTTTCGGACAACGGCTTGGAAGAGCTCACCGAGCTTGTCGAACGCAACAGCCGTAAATTCGCGCGAGTCCTTGTACGCTTCGGCGAGGAGCTTCGCGAACGTGATGAGCCGTGCGTTTTCGGGGTCTTGCTCGAGTGATGTGTTGAGAGGTGGCCGGTCGTCGTTCTCGATTTCGTCGGGTCGCACGGCGCGAAGCAAATTCTTTTTCGCGTCGAACGCCTCAACCTTGACCGGTTGAAGCGAGCAGACGCTGTGCGCGATCTCGACCCACCGAACGGGGAGCGCAATCTCCATCGTGTGGATCTGCCCGTCGCCCGCTTCGATGCGAAGCGAGGCCGGCCTTGGCTGGCAGAGCAGCCACCCGCGGAGCTGACGCGCTTCCATCAGAAAAACGCCGAGAGGCCTGGCACCGAGCGCGCAAGGTCGCCAGGAATGGACTTCGGCAAAAAATCTGCCGCGGTGGCGAGAACGGGACCGACGCCAGGCACGAATTTCAAAAGACTGCCCGGGCTAAATCCCTTTCCCGTCGCGATGTCGATGGCGGTCGAGGCAATCGGGCCAACGCCCGGGACGAAGGACACGGCTTTGCTGACGAGGGGCGCGATCGCCTTGAAACCCTTCGCCAGACTGGAAAAAAAACCTCCTACGATGTGCTCCGCCGCTCGCGCGTGCTCGTCGCCGTAGATGCCGCGGAGCTCGTCCATGGGCATGCCTTCGATGAGATCCGAAATCGCGCCAAGCCGGGCCAGGTGCTCTTCGTTCGCGAAGCCGCCGCATAGCCCGAGCTCGCAAACGCCGTCGATGGCGCCCGTGAGGGCCGTTGCAGCGGTGGGTGCGGTGTGAAGCGCGGTCATCGCGTAGTCGGTCGGCGTCGGCTTGTCGTCGAGGTGCTCGCGCCAGTACCAAGGCAAATCCGCGCGAGCTTGCATTGCGCCGCGCACCGGTCGCACCGCGATTTGCGGGCGGATGATGTACGCGCCGCCGACGACCGATGACGCCGGCGCATGCATGAGCGGCACAGTCGCGCCTCGAATCGGGTGCGGCTGTCCCATGCCGGCGCGTCGGCTCGGATCGTCGATGGATCCATCGCTGCGCTGGACGACGGCGTGCCAGCGGTTCGGGCCCGAGCGCTTCGCGACGGCCATCGCATCGGGATCAGCGCCCGTATGCCGAAGGCTCGCCGCGTGCCAGGGTGCGAGGTCGTCGCAATCGCCCCACTTACGTTTCATCACCGTGGCTGCGTGGTCGAAGTGCTCCGCGCCAGGGGGCTCGGGCTGCCACCTGATCCCGTGGTGGAGCCCTTTTTCGAACGTCGGAATTTCCTTACGAGCGAGCATCGACTCGTTGAGTCGCGTCGTCGCTTCGAGCGCAGCGTCGAGCACGGGCGCCTCGACGTGTGCTTCCGGCACCGCAACGTTGATGCGCATCGGATGCGCGCCTCAGTGAACGACGCGACCGAGCCAAACGAAGGTCGCGAAGATGCTCGACGTGGTGATGGTCATCGTGTTTGACAGCGTGATGATCAGGCGAATTTGCACGCCCGGCTCGGCTGCCTTGCACGTGAGGCGCGTTCCGAAGGAGTTAGCCTGTCCGATGAGCTCCGCATCCCAGCCGGCGATTTCTGCGCCCTGGAGGTCGGTACCGACGAAGAGCTGCGTCAAGAGGCGCCCGGTTGCATCGGTGCCCGTGCGCACGACAGAGACCAAGAGACGCTCAGCACGGAAGGGTTTCTGTAGCTGCCCCGACCACGTGATGACGGGAATCGTCGACGTGAAAAAGCCCGCCGGCGATCCGCCCTGGGGCGTCATCGGAAGCGGCACCATGCCCTCGTCGGGCTGGATGACGCCTGGCGCGAGCTGGTTGCGCCAGCCGGGCTTCGGCGGAATGCGCATCATGCGTTGATGGCGACGCGCGCCGGCGCCCATCACCTCGCCGGTCATCTCGTCGCCCAAAATCTCGTTGCCCTCGACGTCGTAGCCGACCACTTCGAATCCCATGGTGTTTTGCTCCTACAAAAAAAGGGTTCTCTTCCGAGCGCCGCCCCGTGCGTCGCTAGACTTGCGCGGCGATGCCGCTGACCTGTGACACGACCTCGCCGGCGAGAACGTCATCGCCCGCGATTTTGCCCGTCGTGCCGATTTGGTAGCCAGCGAGAACGGCGCCGGCGCGCGCGACGTCTTTCAGGATGCCGCCCGCTCGCCCCTTCGAAAAGTAGTAGGCGATGAGGGTGATCGTTCCCGCGCGCCCGATGATCGGAAGCGTCGGGAGCTGCGCCCCGAAGCTTTTTTCGATGAAGCCGAACGCGGCGCCTCCGAGCGCGAGCGACGTCAAGCGCTGCGTCGAAAGCGAGTCGCCCCCTCCATGGTGACGCCGGTGCTTTTTCTTGTGCGACGGTGCGGCGCGCTGGCGGATGATGATGGGCGCCGACGTGCGCGGCGCCGTGTAACGAACGATTTGCGTCTTGGTCCTCGCCATCGGCGCGCTCCTTTTTTTGCGCCCCCAGGTGTGGGGATTATTGCGCTTGGTCCACTTGGCCATGGTGTCAAGCGTCACTCCATCCCCCCCCCGATGGAAGACCCCTCCAAGCGAAACCTGTCGATTTCGCTTGTAGGGCGGAGTCGTTGCCGGCGAGACTGCCTACCCGGGCGAAGTGAAGCGTTTCCCGCGCTGCACTTCCAAGTCCGATGCGACGAACATCGAACAAAGCGAAGCGAACCACACCGAAGGCGCTGCTTCAAGCTGCGTTCGGACTTTTTTTGTCCGCTCGCGACGCTACAAGTCATGCGTTGGCGCGCACCTCGGACGTTGATGCGCGAACTTTTCTCCATCGGGCGCAAAGTTGAAGCCCGGCAGCTGGATCCGCGCTGCCGAGGTCGCGGCCAACGAGGTGCTTAAGCGCGGCGCCACGCTGCTCCAGACCAAGGTCGCCGGCTTCATCGCGTCCTTCGGTCACAAGTGTTGGGTGACCGACCGAGCGGCGAGCGAAATGCTTCGCCGGTGGGACGGCCGCAAGTACCACCCGGGTTCCATTGCGCGCGCCCGTTACCAGCTGCGCAAGAAAGGTGCGATCGGATGGACGCGCATTTTCCCGACCAAGCACCTTCCCAACGGAAAACGTTCGAGCCAAGGAACCACGAGCAAATGGATCGACTACAAGGCGCTCAACATCAAAAGCCCGCTGACGCAAGCGGAGAGGCGCGAAGCGCAGAAGCTCAACGCGACCGTCGAGCGAGCGACGACGACCTCTTCGTCGAAGTCACGCTCGGCTTTTGCCCTTGTCCAGCGTTCTGCTGCATCGAACACGAATGTGACGGTTCCCGCGGAGCTGGTTGCGATGCTTGCCCAGGTGGCTGCGTTGCCGACCAAATCATCGCATCTTGCATCGCGCTCGACTTGGCAGCGCTCGACGCCTACGCCGACGTCCTTCTCTGGTGAGACCGGCCGGGCAGGTCCCGACCGAGAGTCCCCTGAAGATGCCAAGCGTAGGCTCGCCGCTTGGGAGCGCGACAACCAAAAGCGCGGCCCCCCATAGCGCCCCCGGTTCACTGGGAGGTGCTCGAAAGCGTCGGGGGGCCGCGCCAGGCGGAAGTCTGCCCGAAGCGCTCTAAAATCGCCTCCTAGACGTCGGAGCAGGCCTTTGTGTCGCTCACCTGAGCTCGCGCGCAGCTGGTTGCAAGCTGTGGAGCGACGCTCACATGTGGGTATTGTTCTATCCGCTACCACCCTAAGGTGATCGCCTTCAAAGTCGCCTTTCTCTTCGAGAAAGAAATTGAAATCAGAGGCTCGCTTGCGCTCGCGTGCGGAGCTCGCTCTGCTCGCAGCGCGGCCCGCTGGCCGCGCGTTGCGTGGGTGGTTGCAGGTGGCGGCCCGAGGACCGGCGATTGTACAACGGAGCGTCGCGACGGGCCGCAAAAGAGGCTAAAAGGGAAGGGGAGCAAAAGCGATGCCGGGAATCCCGCCGTGGCACCTCTGGGGCGACACCAAGCAAGTCACGCAGGTGTCGACCGCAGCGAACGCGCAAAAAGCAACGACGCAGATCGCGCGCATCCGGTACGCGCGGCCGGAGACGTGGCGATGGATCTGGGGCGTGACGCTCGTCGGAGGCGACACGGGCAACGGAGCGACGAGCTCGACGCTTCAAGTCGTCATGCAAGTCACCACCGGCATCGGTCGCTCGCAGTACACGCTCGAGCTCGGGCGATTCGTCTTCAATTGGGGGGCGGGCAACCCTCCCATCTTCGATCCGTTCACCAATTTGCAGGGCAAAAAGTGGACGAACAACATCAACGGGCCAACGCCCGACGACACCGCCAACCCGCTCTTGCCGAACGTGATCAACCATTTTGTCGGGCAGGACATCCAAGTCGGCGTCATCTCGCTTTTCACGTCCGTGGGCGGTGGGGGCGGAATCGCCGGCAATTCGGTGATTTTCGAGGTGACGACGCTCTTTGCTCCGAACGTGCACGTACGGCCGGAGTGGCACCTGCGAGGCAATGAGGCCTACCCGCAATTTCCCGGCGACGAGCACACGGGTAGCAAGCTGTGAAGACCGAGGTCAGCTCGATCGTCGTCATGCCGAAGGACGTCGAGGCGATGCAGGTCGCCATCCATGCCGACGCGGAAGCGGTGCGACTGTCGCTTCAGCGATGCGCGGATGCGGGCAAATTCTCGCCCACCAAAACGCCGGCCGAGTGGGAGGCGTGGGAATCGCTCATGAAGCGCGTGCGGGCATTCGTCGCTGAGAAGCCGTCGTTTTTCTCGGGTGGGTCGCAAGCGGATCGGGGCGACGCATTGCAAAAGGAACTCGCTAGTTGGCATGACCGCGCGCGCGCGCTCGGTTGCGACGTGGGCCCGGCACCGACGTTGCCCGTACAGCCCTCGTTCGACATTTCGTCGCTCTTTGCGGGCGCGTCGACGTCGGCGCTGCTGATTCTCGCCGTGCTTTTCCTGATGAAGAGCAAATAAGCGTCCGGATAGTGTAGAATCCGGACGTGGCCAACCTGCTCGGTAGAATCCGGACTGTGAAACTCTCGTGGTCATCGCAGGCCGCCTTCATTGGCCAGACGACGCACGAAAAGCGTCGCCTCGTCGTCACGGTTGCACCTGTCGGCGAGCACTGGAACGCCACCGCGTTGGTCATTCCGCTTTCGCACGAGACAGTCGATCATGTGCTCGACGACCACGCACACAAGCAACTTGGCTCCTACGCTTCGGCGGAAAAAGCTTTCGCGGCCGCCGAAGGGTTTGCTCGAGCGTGGCGAAAAGGGTTCAAAGCTACGAGCACCGAAAAGTGCGCGTGCCCGGAGCTTCCAACGGAACGAGAAGGGTAGAATCCGGACGTGAGCTCCAAGAAAATGAGAATCGAACTTTGCCCGCGGTGCCGCAGCCGCGGAGCTTCCGGGACCTTGAACGAGTCGGCGCGCGATGAGATCAGCGCAACCACGCAGCGGCGCGGCATCGGGCTTTGTGGTCATTGCCGGCGCCCGTTCATTGTCGAGGCCGGAATGGTACGCATGGCCACGGGGGTAGACGTTGCCAAGCTGCCCGCGCTCGCAAGGATGCTTCTCGCGAGAGACGCTCGACGATGAAAAGCTTCAAGCGAGGTCGCGACGGATTGATGACGCATGAGGAAGCGGTCTCACTCGCCTCGGACGTCGCAGCCTACATCCGAGTTTCGACCCGAGCGCAGAACTACGCCACGCAACGCGATGCAATCGAGCGAGGCGCGAAAGTGCGCGGCGAGACGATCGAACGCTGGTTCGAAGAGAAGCGCTCGGCAAAAAAACTCGACCGACCCGTGTTGAAGGACGTGCGCGAGCTCTCGCGCCGTGGTTGCTTGCGGAAGCTTTACGTCTTCCGGCTCGATCGCCTCGCGCGAAGCGGCATCCGCGACATGCTGATGGTCCTCGAGGAGCTCGAAAGCCACGGCACCAAAATTGTATCGGTCTCGGACGGTATCGACCTCGAGGGGCCCGCTCGCGACGTCGTTGTGTCGGTGCTGGCTTGGGCTGCGCAGTGGGAGCACTTGGCCGCTGGCGAGAGAATCAGCGCGGCGCGAGCTCGCGTCGAAGCGAAGGGCGGACAATGGGGGCGACCGCGTAGCGTCTCGCTCGCAGACGCACGGCGCGCGATCGAGCGTCGCAAAACCGGCGAGTCGATCCGAGACATCGCACGCGCCATGAAAATTCCGAGGTCGACCGTCGCAGAAGTGGTGTCCGACAAAACCAGCTACGCGCGCATGCTGAAAAAGCACTCCGCCTGATCACGTAGAGGGGGACGACCGAGTTCGAAACTACTCGGACG
>WNFI01663914.1_pt1 | contig 12244 bp, 7 predicted proteins | sample 5400471 | NCBI WGS metagenome assembly WNFI01 (sample SAMN13153348, study PRJNA577476) | soil metagenome | isolation source: 100 cm saprolite on Douglas fir-dominated hillslope | place: USA:California | collected 2013-09-17 | reverse complement strand
AGGATCTGCTTGAGCCGGGTCCGCTCGGTGTCGGGCAGCTTGCGGCTGATCCCGGTCATGTTCGCGCCGGGGACGTAGACCAGGTACCGGCCGGGCAGGCTCACCTGGCTGGTCAGCCGGGCGCCCTTGTGCCCGATCGGGTCCTTGGTGGCCTGCACCAGGATCGACTGGCCGGACTTGAGCGCCGACTCGATCCGCTTGGACTCGCCCTCCAGGCCGCTGGCGTCGAAGTTGACCTCTCCGGCGTACAGGACCGCGTTCCGGCCCTTGCCGATGTCGACGAACGCCGCCTCCATGGAGGGGAGGACGTTCTGAACCCGGCCGAGATACACGTTGCCCACGTAAGACTGGTGGCTGGCCTTGTCCACGTAGTGCTCGACCAGGATGCCGTCTTCCAGGACGGCGATCTGGGTCCGGTCTCCGTGCTGCCGGACCACCATGACCCGCTCGACGGCCTCGCGGCGGGCCAGGAACTCCGACTCGGTGATGATCGGCGGCCGTCGGCGGCCTGATTCGCGCCCCTCACGCCGCCGCTGCCGCTTGGCCTCGAGTCTCGTCGACCCCTTGACTCCCCTGACGTCGGCGACGTCCTCGGCCGCCGCGGCGCGGGGCGCCCGCACGTGCACAACGGTATTCGGCGGGTCATCGGACGACGGAGCATCGCCGTCGGCGGCTGCCCCGGTCCGGCGCCTGCGCCTGCGGCGCCGGACCGCGGCCCCCGGCGCCTCGTCGCCATCTTCCCCGTCGCCCCCGGCGCCCCGGTCGCCAGCCGCCGCGTCGGCGTCGGCTGATGCCCGTCCGCCCGGCCTGGCCGGCTCGTCCCCGTCGCCCGCCCCCGCGTCCGCGTTCTGCTCCGACGCCTGCCCAGTGCCGTCGTCGCCGGCGGCGCGGCCCCTGGCATGGCCCCGGCCACCTCGCCGCCTGCGTTTCGGCGCGCCGCCGGGCGAGCCGCCCGCCTCGCCATCGTCCTCCTGGTCGGCCGAGTTCGAGGCCCAGCTCTCCGCAGAGGGGGGGCCTGCCTCGGCATCCGGCGCGGGCCTGCGCCCGCCCCCGGCGAAGATGTCCGGGGGCTGGAAGATGACCAGGGGCGGCTGGAACGCCGCCGGCTGGGGTTCCTGCGGAGCCCTCGGCTCCACCGGAGGTGCGGCGGTGAAACCCGGGGCAGGCGGCGCGGCCGCGAACCCCGGCGCCGGGACCGCGGCCGGCGGACCCGCCTCAGGCGAGGCCCCAGCCGGCGGAGCCGATCCGCTGCCGCCAGCCGATCCGCTGTCTCCGGCCGATCCGCCACTGCCCGGGTCGTCGGCCGGCGGGCCGGCGGGCCGGCTAGCCGCGCGGCGGCCGCGCCGGAACAGCCTGCGGCCGGCCCCCCCGGTTTCCCTGCCCTCGGGGCCCGCCTCCGGCCCGGCCTCGGCCGGGCTTCCGGTTACGCCAGCGGAGTCGCCAGCGCCCGCCGGCCCATCGTTGTCTGGTTCTCTGTCGTGCCGCTCGGTTTCGAGCATCCGGGCAATCTCCCGTCGTACTCCCGGGCGCGCGGGCCGGAATCCGGCCCCTCCGCGCCGCGCGGGAGCTGTTCGTATGCGCTGGATGGCGTGGCGGGAGCCGCTGCGTTACCTACCGCTGCGACGGCCGCTTCGCTCACGCGCGTTCGGTTTTCCTGTCTTTGTCCCGCCGCCGGTCGTGGCCTGGCGGGCCGTGGCGTAACGGGCTCGGCGATCCACGCCGGAGCGCCGTCGCCGGCGTCCCCTATTTCGGCTTCTATGCCAAGCGGGCCCTGCGCCAGCCGGGTCACCCGCGCTGGTGCCGACGGCGCCAGGGCTGCCACGGTGCTGAGCCCAACGAGAATGTCATCGGCCCGAACGGCGGGGGTCACGTGCCGTACAGCCATTCGAAGGGTCGCACATCCGGCGTCGTCGTCCTGGACGGCATGCCGGTCAAGCTCAAGCGCCACCACCGCGGCGCGGGCGTCGAGCCGCCGGGTTCCCTTGCTGGTGCTGCGCTCCACCACCACGCTGTCCGCGGCCAGGAACGCCTGCACGGCCCGGGCCGCGTCGGCCGAGGCAACGCCCGGCAGAACGACTCGCCACTGCGACCCCTCGAGCCGCAGGCCGCCGTCCCCGCCTAGCCCACCAGCCAGTTCCAGAACCTCGACCACGTCAATCCCGTCCGGCAGGGCGGCGTTCAGCCGGTCCCGCACATCCGGTGCGGCGCACTGACCGGTCAGCGCGATCTCCAGGTACTCGGCCTCGCTCGCGGTTCCCGTCGGCGCTCCCCCCGCGTACGAGATCTTGGGATGCGGCGAGAATCCCGCAGAGTACGCGACGGGCAAGCCGGCCTTCCGTACTCCCCGCTCCACCGCACGCGCGATGTCCCTGTGGCTCGCGAAACGCATCCTGCCAGCTTTAGAATACCTGATCACCAGGCGCTGGGCCACCGGCGCGGGCGGCGGCGCGGCCGGCACGGGCCGTGTCATCGTGTCCCGCTTCCTGCCGAAGAATCCATAACGCCGCGGTTCCTCCCCCTCTCGCCGCCGCCCCCGGATGCCATGGCGGGCGGGGCGGCCGCTGTGAGCAGAGCGGGCGCGCCGGCCGCCAGCGCGGCGGACGCATTGGGCGCGCCGACTACGGTCAGCGGCAGCAGCTTCGCGCCAGTCGGGCCTGCCTGGATCTCTGTGCCCATCGCCGGGCACACACCGCACTCGAAGCAGGGCGTCCAGCGGCAGTCATCCACCTCCGCGGCACCCGACGGGTCGATGGCATCCTGCCAGTCCTGCCAGAGCCAGTCCCGGTCAAGACCCGCATCGAGATGGTCCCAGGGCAGTACCTCGGCGTAGCCGCGCTCCCTGGTGGTGTACCAGGCCAGGTCCACGCCTTCGGCGGCCAGCGCCTCGGCCGCGCAGCGCTCCCAGCGGTCAAAGGAGAAGTGCTCGCTCCAGCCGTCGAACCTGGCCCCGTCGGCCCAGGCCGCCCTGATCACCTTCGCAACCCGGCGGTCGCCGCGGGACAGCAGGCCCTCGATGATCGACGGCCTGCCGTCGTGGTACCGGAACCCGATCGCCTTGCCGCAGGAGCGGTCGGAACGCAGCGCGCTGCCCAGCGCGCGCAGCCGCGCGTCCACCGTCTCGTGACCGCACTGGGCCGCCCACTGGAACGGGGTATGCGGCTTGGGCACGAAGCCGCCGATCGATACCGTGCAGCGGATGTCCCGCCGCCCGCTGGCCGCGCGGCCCGCCTCGATCACCCGCCGGGCCACCTGCGCGATCGCGAGCACGTCCTCGTCGGTCTCGGTTGGCAGCCCGCACATGAAGTAGAGCTTCACCTGGCGCCACCCGCTGGCGTACGCGGTGCTGACGGTCTTGATCAGATCCTCCTCGGTGACCATCTTGTTGATCACCTTGCGGATCCGGTCGGTGCCGCCCTCGGGCGCGAACGTGAGGCCCGAGCGGCGCCCGCCCCGGCTCAGCTCGTCCGCGAGCGTCACGTTGAACGCGTCGACCCTGGTGGACGGCAGCGACAGGCCGGTGTTCGTGCCCTCGTAACGATCCGCGAGGCCCGTCGCGATCTCGTTGATCTCGCTGTGATCAGCGCTGGACAGCGACAGCAGCCCCACTTCGGCGAACCCGCTGGCCTTCAGCCCGGCGTCGACCATCTCGCCGATCGTGGTGACCGAGCGCTCGCGGACCGGCCGGGTGATCATCCCGGCCTGGCAGAACCGGCAGCCCCGGGTGCAGCCGCGGAAGATCTCCACGCTGAGCCGCTCGTGCACCGACTCGGCGACCGGCACGAGCGGCTTGCGCGGGTAGGGCCAGGAGTCCAGGTCCATGACCGTGTGCTTGGCGACCGCCCGGGGGACGCGATCAGGTCGGTGATCGCCAGCACGGCCTGCTCGCCGTCGCCGAGCACGGCGCCGTCGAGGAACTCGGCGATCGGCTCGGGGTTGAACGCCGCGTGCCCGCCCGCGACCACCAGCGGGTCACCCGGGCCCCGCTCCGCGGCGGCCAGCGGGATCCCGGCCAGGTCGAGGGCGGTCAGGAGGTTCGTGTAGCCAAGCTCGGTGGCAAAGCTCACGCCGAGCACGTCGAAGGCCCGCACCGGCCGGTGTGCGTCGACGGTGAACTGCGGCACCTGATGCTGGCGCATCAGGCCTTCCAGGTCGGGCCAGACGCTGTAGGTGCGCTCGGCGAGTACCCCGTCGCGTGCGTTCAGGATCTCGTAAAGAATCTGGATGCCCTGGTTGGGCACTCCGACCTCGTAAGCATCCGGGTACATCAGGGCCCACCGGACCTCAGTGGCGTCCCAGTCCTTGACGACGGAGTTGACCTCCCCGCCGACGTACTGGACCGGCTTGCGCACCAGCGGGAGCAGCGGCTCCAGCAGGGGATACAGGGACGGCACGGGCATCGTCACAGCCTACCGATGATGCCAATCGACTGACCGGCGGCATCCGGTGAGCCCTCCCACACGCCAGTGAAGGGGAGTGGAGGGGGACGGGGAGTTGGTGGGGACGGGGAGTTGGTGGGGACGGGGAGTTGGTGGGGACGGGTGCCGGGCGGGTGCGCACCACCGGCCGAACCCGGCTACTATCGCAGCCGGAAACCGCTGCCCTGGCGGCGGTCGCCGCCGTGTCGCTGATGCCGGATGCCCAACCAAGCGTGCTAGAACTTCGTCGTAAGAGGTAGAGGAACCACAGTCGAGACGGGGGGCGACTGCAGTCATCTACGGGATGGTCACTTGCTTCCTCCGGACTTCAGACACGCTGAGCCGCGTCGAAGAGAGGGTGGGATGCAGATCACGTGCCTAGGCCACGCCGGCCTACATATCGGGACCCGTGGCGGGACGATCCTGTGCGACCCGTGGAAGAACCCCGCCTACTTCGACTCGTGGTTCGTGTTCCCCGACAACAGCGGCCTGGACTGGGACCACTACGGCCAGGTCGACTACCTGTACGTGTCCCACCTGCACCAGGATCACTTTGATCGCGAACTGCTGAGCCAGCACGTGTCCCCCGAGGCCACCGTGCTGCTGCCGGACTTCCCGGTGCCCGACCTGCGGGACGAGCTCGAGCGGCTGGGATTCACGAAGTTCACCGTGATGCCCAGCGGCAAGGTGGTCGAATTCGACGGCCTGCGGCTGATGGCGCAGGCCCTCCAGTCGCCCGCGGACGGGCCGCTCGGCGACTCGGTGCTGGCGGTCGATGACGGGACGGCCCGGATCCTCAACCAGAACGACGCCCGGCCGACCGACCTGGACGTGCTGCGGTCGTTCGGCCGCTACGACGTGCACCTGCTGCAGTACTCGGGAGCCATCTGGTGGCCGTGGGCCTACGAGCTGCCGGAGGCCGCGAAGCGCTCGTTCGGCGCGGCAAAGCGGGCCAACGGCCTGGATCGCGCGGCCCGCTTCGTCAAGGAGATCGGGGCCCGGCACGTGGTGCCCTCGGCCGGCCCGGCGTGCTTCCTCGATGAGGAGCTGTTCGACCTCAACGACCTGACCCGGGATCCGGCGAACACCTTTCCCGACCAGATGGTCTTCCTCGAGTATCTCCGCGACCAGGGCATCGAGGGGGGCCAGCTGATGACCCCGGGCGCGGTGCTCGAGGTCGGGCACGACCACTGCGAGGTGCACTGGCCCACGAGCGCCGAGCAGGCCCTGGAGCCGTTCACCGATAAGGCGCGCTATCTGCGCGGCTACGCCGCGAGGATGCAGGACCGGATCGCGGCGGACAAGCGCCGCTGGCCGGTCGGCGGGATGGACGTGCTCGCCGAGCTGAAGGCGTGGTTCGAGCCGCTGCTCGAGCTGGCGGATCACATCAGGCCCGGCGTCGGCGGACCGGTGCTGCTCCGGCCGGGCGACGGGCGGCCCATCGTCATCGACTTCCCTGCGGGCGAGGTCCGGGCATACGCCGGGGAGACCTGCCGCTATCAGTTCAGCATCGACCGCCCGCTGATCGAGCGGCTGATCGCGGACCACCAGACCGACTGGGTCAACAGCCTGTTCCTGAGCATGCGGTTCCGGGCGCGCCGCGTCGGCCCGTACAACGAGTACCTGTACACGTTCTTCAAGTGCCTGGACCCCGTCCGGCTGATGTACGCGGAGGGCTGGTACGCCGACAAGACCCACGACGAGGAGGAAATCCAGCTCGGCGACTGGATCGTCCAGCGCCGCTGCCCGCATCTGCGCGGAGACCTGAGCCGTTTCGGCGAGACCCGCGGCTCGATCCTCACCTGCACGATGCACGGCTGGCAGTACGACCTGTCGACCGGCCGGTGCCTGACCACCGACGACGACTCGTACCGCATCCAGTCCCGCGCCGCCCGCGCGCTCAGCCGGTAGCCAGCGCCCTCAGGCCCGGTGGGCGAGTGCGCGGATCCGGAACGCGAGCGTGATCTGCATCACGCCGAACACCAGCAGCCAGATGCTGAGCACGACCGCGAGCACGAGCAGCGAGATGCCGGGATAGATCAGGATCACGATGCCGGCCAGGATGCTGAGGATGCCCATGAACGCGGTCCAGCCGCGACTTTGCATCTGGCGGTGGGACAGCGCGGTGAACAGCTCCACCGTGCCGCTGACGACCCAGAAGATGCCCAGCAGCAACACCAGCGCCAGCAGGGTGATCAGGATGTGCCGCACCGCGTACAGGCCGATGATCAGCGAGAGCACGCCGAGCAGGGCGAGCAGCACCCGGTTCCCGCCGGACAGGTCATCGGACGCGAAGGCGGCGACGAACCTGAAGATGCCCATCACGATCAGCTGAGCGCCGAACACCACCGCGACGACGATCAGCGTGCGGCCGGGCCAGGCCAGGGCGAGAACGCCGATCGCCAGCGTGATGATCCCGAAGGCCAGGACCCAGCCCCAGCTCCGGCCCAGGCGGGCCATCATGTCAGCGGGGTCGCCGCCCCTCATGCCCTTCATGCCCCTCATGTCCGTCTGCATTGCCGTGCCTCCTTAGCAGGCATGCCGTATCGGATGGTATATACCCTGTGCCGCGCACCCTCAACGCCAGCAGTGGGGAACAGCCCGCGCCGCGAAAAGTGGTCACTGAGGGCTGCGCCCACAGCCGCCGGCGACCACTTTCGGACGGGGAGCGTGGCCGGGCGGCGTGGGCCGGAGGCAGGGGTCAGCCGAAGACGGAGCGGTGGCGGTTCACGGCCTGGAGGGCGCCGATCGCGACCATGTCGGCGAACATGGCGGAGCCGCCGTAGGACACGAACGGCAGCGGGAGCCCGGTCACCGGCATGATTCCTATGGTCATGCCGATGTTGATGAACGACTGCACGGCGAACCAGATCGCTATCCCGGAGGCCACGAGCATCCCGAACATGTCGTCGGCCGCCGCGGCGATCCGCAGCGCCCGCAGCAGCAGTATCGCGAGCAGCCCGATGATCACGGCGCAGCCGACGAAGCCGAGCTCCTCCCCCGCCACGGCGAAGATGAAGTCGGTGTGCTGCTCGGGCACGAAGTTGCCGGCGATGAGCTGGCCGTGGAACAGCCCTTGGCCGGTCAATCCGCCGGAGCCTACAGCGATCTTGGCCTGCGCGGCGTTGTACCCCGCGCCCGTGGGGTCGGCTGCGGGGTTGGCGAACGAGGTCAGCCGGTGCAGCTGATAGGCGTGGAGCAGATTGAGCTTCAGCACCGCTACCACCGCGAGCGCTCCCGCGGCCGCGAGTGCCGCCAGCCAGCGCAGCCGGAGGCCGGATAGCGCGATCAGCCCCGCCATGAGGAGCACCATGATGATCACCACGCCGAGATCGGGCTCGCGCTCGACCAGCACGATCGGCACGAGCGCGCAGCCCAGAGTCAGGGACACCGCGCGCAGCCAGGCCCGGCCGCCGGCCTGGCGTGCCTCACTCAGGAAGATCGCGGACATCAGGATGATGGCGAGCTTGCCGAACTCGGATGGCTCGATCTGGAAGCCGGCGGGCAGCGTGATCCAGGACTTGGAGCCGTTGACCGGGGTACCCAGCGGGGTGAGCGCGGCGAGCAGACCCAGCAGGGACACGGCGTAGAGCACCGGCGCATACAGGCGCAGCTGCCGGTAGTCCAGCACGCTGACGACGGTCATCAGGGTGATCCCGATGACGATGTTCACCAGTTGCTTGACCACGTAGGTGTGCGACCCGGCGCCCCTGGTCGCGGACCAGACGAGCAGCGTGCCGATGAAGCTGAGGGCCAGGACCGTCACCAGCAGCAGCCAGTCCAGATGGCGCAGCCGTGAGTCCCTGGCGAAGGCGCGCTGCAGCAGGGACCGCGGCAGCGAGGCCGGGCCGGATGCCCGGCCTGACCAGCGTCCCCCTGGCCGCACCGGCGCGAGCTTGCCGTAGGCCGCACCGGGCGCGCGGGCCCGGCCGCCCGGCGCCGAGGAACCCGGCCGCAGAGAACCCGGCCGCAGGGAACCGAGCCTCGAGGTGCCGCGCACGGAGCTCATGCTGTGCTTCCCTCTCGCCGCCGGGGCGCTGTTAGACCCTCCGGCTCGCTCACTTCCGCCCCCCGGACGCTACCGACGGGACGATCCGGCCCGCCTGATTGATGTGCGGCAATCCGGGCAGCTGGCCGCCGGGAAGCGCCGCCTTGTGACCCTCGAGGCCGTAGAGCCCGTCCCAGATCTGACGGACGGCCGGCGCGGAGACGTCCGCGCCGAACCCGGAGTTGGGGATCATCATGACCACGACGTACTGGGGGTTGTTGCACGGGGCGAACGAGGCGAACACCGAGGTGGCCAGCTTGCCGGCCACCTCCGCCGTGCCCGTCTTGCCGGCCACGCACACCGTGCCCAGCGGGAAGCGGGCGAAGGCGCCCGCCGCCGTGCCTGACGTCACCACGCCCCGCAGGGCGTTCCTGATGTAGGCCAGCGTGGACTGGGCGATCGGAAGGTGACCCGCCACCGGCGGGGTGATCTTCTGTACCACCGTGCCGTCCGGGCTGAGCAGCGCCTCGCCGACCCGCGGGCTGTACAGCGTGCCGCCGTTCGCGAGCGCGGCGTAGGCCCTGGCCAGCTGCAGTGGGGTGACCGACACGTAGCCCTGGCCGATAGAGGCGTCCACGGCCTGGCCGGGCTCCCAGATGTTCCCGTAATGGCAGTCCTCGTACTCGATCTGCTGGACGTAGTCGCCGTTGGCCCGGCCGTACTTGCACCAGTTCTGCCCGGTGTGCGCGTTGTCCTTCCAGAAGTAGTAGAGCCACTCGCGGGTCGGCACCGTGCCGGAGTTCCCCTCGGGCAGGTCAACGCCGGTGTGCTGGCCGAAGCCCCAGGCCAGCTCCATCTTCTGCATCTCCTGCACCGGCGCGTTCGGGCTGGTGACGACATTGTCCTTCGGATTGTCCCGCTGCCAGATGCCGTAGGCGAAGTTGTAGAAGACCGTGTCGCACGACCGCACCAGCGCCTGGCTCAGGGACATCATGCCGCCGTTGCCGAAGTCGTTGTTGAAGACCCGGCCGCCGATCTTCACCGACGCCGGGCAGCTGTACGAGCCGTCCAGCGGGTAGCCCGCCGCGATCGCCGCGGCGGCGGTGGTCACCTTCCAGGTGGAGCCGGGATGATACTGGCCCTGGGTGGCGCGGTTCAGCACCGGCTCGGAGCTGGCGGTGCCGAACAGCCCCTGGAACTGCTTCTCGGAGAGCCCGCCGGTCCACACGCCCGGGTCGTAGGTCGGGTAGCTGGCCATCGCGATGACCCGGCCGGTGGTGGTCATCACCACGGCCGCGCCCTCGGTCGCCTGGGTGTTGCCCTCCGCCTGGGTCTTGTGGATCGCGTTCGCGAGCGCGGTCTCGGCGTCGTGCTGGACGGCGGCGTTGATGCTGGTCACCAGGTCGTCGCCAGGCTTGGCTGGCGTCTGGCTGATGGTCCCGGTGACCTGGCCGGCGGCGTTGATCGATACCACGTTGTCGCCGATGGTGCCCTGCAGCTGCTGGTCGTACTGTCCCTCGAGGCCGGACTGGCCCACCAGGTCGACGCCGGAGAAGCCCGTCTGCGGCAGGCCGCGCTGCTGCATTTCCTGCGCGGTGATCGGCTGCAGGTAGCCGAGCACCTGGGCGGCGTCGGTACCGATCGGCTGGACGTAGTTGGTGACCGGCTGCACCTGAGCGGTGACTCCGCGCAGCGCGTTCTGGCTCTCCAGGACCTGCAAGGCCGCCTGGTCCCCGACGTTCTGCGCGACCGGGATCGGCTGGTACGGCGACCCCGGCCAGCATGGCTGGTGCACCGTGGCCGTGCAGGGCCGCACCTCGTCGGTGAGCACCTGGTATTTCATGCCGAGCAGCGCCGCGAGCTGGTGCAGCTCGGCCACCCCGCCGTCCGGCTGCTGCGCCAGGACTGACATGTTGACCGAGACCACGAGCGCGCTGCGGTTGTCCACCATCGGGTTGCCGGTATCGTCCAGTATTTCCCCACGCACCGACGGCACGATCACGTGCTGGGTCTGTTCCTGCCTGGCCTGGCTGGCGTAGGCGGGGCCGGACATCACCTGCACAAACCAGAGCCGCGCGCCGAGCCCGATCAGCAGCGCGGCCACCACCAGGTGAAGCACGGCGAGGCGCCGCCGCGACGCCGGGATCATCTCAGTCCTCCTGTCCGTTGACTGCCGATCCGCCACACGGACGACCGCCTGCCCAGCATCCCGCCTGTCAGGGTGGCCAGCAACGATGTCCGGCCGGACGAGAACCTGGCCCGCTTCCCGGCTCCGAGCCGGGCCCGCCTGCCGGGCAGGGAGCGTCCGCCGGCCGCCGGGCCGGACCGGAACCGCGGTGCGGCCCGCCGCGATCGCGGCCAGAGCCCGCGGCTGGTCAGGACTCCGCCGCCCAGCGTGCCGTCGCCGCGCCGGCCCGAGCCCAGCCGCAGGCTGGCCGGCCGCGCGGCCAGGCCGCGGTGCGTGCCGCCCCGCAGCCCGCCGCCCCGCAGCCCGCCGCCCCGCAGCCCGCCGCCCCGCAGCCCGCCGCCCCGCAGCCCGCCGCCCCGCAGCCCGCCGCCCCGCCCCGTCAGGCCGACGGTCCCGCCGCCGAGCACGCCGTCGTGGCGCCGCCCGGTCCCGAGCCGCAGGGTCACGCCCCGCGACGACCGCATCCGCAGCGCTCCGGCGCGCAGTGTCTCCGGGCTAGCCGAGCCGCCGCGCATCCGCGGATCAGGCCGGAACCTGGGGCCGCGAGACGCAGCGGCGGATCGGGCCAGGCCCGCCACCGCGCCCACGCTGGGCCGACGGCTGCGGAACGCCGAGCCGGGCGGGCCCGACCCGCGTCCCCGGGGCGCCGAACCCACCAGGCCTGCGCCGGCGGTCGGGCCGAGCACGCGGCCGACGTTCCCATCCCTGCGGCGCGGCGCGGCTATCCGCAGATTCGCCGGTGGCCGGGGCAGCGCCCGGGGCGGCCGGGCCACCGCGGATCCGGGGGATCCGGAACCCGGCCGGAGCCGGGGCGGCCGGCCGGGGCCGCGTCGAGCCGACGGCGGCAGTCCCGTGCGCGGCCCGCCGCCGAGCCATCCGTCGCCGGGCCTGGCCGCGGCCTCCCGCAGCCGGGGCGTGCGCGGGATGTGCACCGTCGTTCCCCTGCGGGTACCGCCGCGGTACGCGCGCGGGCCCCGGGAACCGCTCGACCCCACCGGGCCGGCCAGCCAGCCGGCCCCGCCCAGCAGCCCGGCCCCGCCCAGCAGCCCGGCCCCGCCCAGCCCAGCCCCGCGCACCACGCGGCCAGGCAGCGCGCCGCCCGGCAGCCCGGCCCGGCCCCGCCCGGCCCCGCGTGCGAGCAGCGCGGCCCCGTCAGCCTGCCGGTCGCCCTGAGCAGCCCGGCCGAGGCCATCGGCCCAGCGGACGGCGCGCATGACGCCGTACAGCAGGAACGGGGTGACCGCCGCGTCGTAGACGACGGAGGACGGCAGCACCTGCCGCACCGCCGGCCAGGTCACCTGAGGGTCGCTGAGCACCAGGCCCAGGGCTGCGCTCGCGGCCTCGCCCGCCGCGGCGGCGGCCATCGCGCTCGCGATGGTCAGCAGCGCCGATTGGTTCACCGAGCCGCGCAGCCGCCCGCACAGGTAGCCGATGATGCAGAGCACCAGCGCGTACTCGCCGACCAGGTAACTGCCCGGCGGCGCGAGGTCCAGGGTGAGCCCGGCACAGAAGCCGGTCACCGCGCCAGCGGCCGGGCGGCCGCACAGCCCGAGGGCCACCACGCAGAGCAGCACCAGGTCGGGCCCGCCGCCGGGCAGCGGGAGCCTGTTCACCACCGTCAGCTGGAGCACGATCGCAGCGGCCAGCAGGACG
>WNFI01345564.1_pt1 | contig 12244 bp, 14 predicted proteins | sample 5400471 | NCBI WGS metagenome assembly WNFI01 (sample SAMN13153348, study PRJNA577476) | soil metagenome | isolation source: 100 cm saprolite on Douglas fir-dominated hillslope | place: USA:California | collected 2013-09-17 | reverse complement strand
CTGACGATCACATCGTCGCCCACATGCATGCCGAAGGTTTCGTTGATGACATGCAGCCGATCGATGTCGAGATAGAGAATGATGTGCGTTTCCGCGGATGTCGACGGCGCGAGCAGCGCCGAGGCCTGGCGCTCGAATGCCTGGCGGGTCATCAGGCCCGTGCTGGGGTCGTATTGAGCCTGGATGATGCTGGTCGCTCTCTTGGCCAGCACTTCGGCGATGCGCGTTTGATGCAGATCAAAGTCCTCGGCGCTCGGCGGATTGAACAGAGCGAGCACGCCCATGACCCGTTCCGAGGGGTGCCGCACCGGGCAGGCCAAAATCTTGTACGGAGCCGCCACGTCGCTCGCGACCTTGGAAATATGATTGATGACGATGGTGCGCTGCTGCAGCTGCATCCACGCCATCAAATGACGCTCGGCTCGCCGCAGCGATTCCGGCGACATGGGCTGACCGCTGCGCGTCAACGACAGACAGATATTCTTGTCGGGCACCCACAACGCCGCGAGCGCGCAGCCCATGCGCTCGAGCGCGGTCTTCAAGATGAGCCCGAATTCGTCGCTGTCGCTCGCAGCCGCCGACTGATGCGAGGAAATTTCCAGCATGAGATCGAGGTCGCGTTCGCGCACATCGAGATCGCGTTCGCGCGATCCCAATCTCAAACGCAGCGAGAGCTCGCGCCGCAGGCACTCCAACGCGGGCTGCACCAACTGGCGCACGGTCTGCAGCGGACGCGCCTCGGTCTGCTTGCCGGACAATCGTGCGATCAGGCTGACCACGCCGAGCAAGTCGATGTGTTCGCCGCGTATCGCGAAGGTGTACACGGCGAGGTCGGCATCGAGCGTGCGCACGATGCCGGCGAATTCCGCGGTGTCCGAGAGGGCGTTCGCAATGGCAATTTTGATGAGGTCGGTCTCATCGGCGAGGTCCCATTCGTCCGACGCCCAGACCAGGTTGGCGAAACCGTCGTGCACGACCACGCCTTGCAAACTGGGCATGAGCATGCGAAGCAGACGGCCATAGGGGTCGAACGAGGCGTCTGCGGCGCTGCTCTCGTTGGCGGTCGACTTGATTTCCGGCACTGCGGCCATCCTAGCGGGTTCGCGGATTTGAACTCACTGATCAATGTGCTTCAAACCTGCCGGCGCAGCTTTGACGAGAGTCGCAATTCAACCTGACAATAACAGGATTTTACCTAACCCCTTGACAATAGTCGCTGATTCTTGTGATGCAGATCGCGGATTCAATGCCGATGGCGGTTGCGGCGCGCCAAAGCGCCGAGTAGATAGCGGCCGCCGGGGATGCGAACCAGACGAAAGACGCGGCGCCAAAAGCGCCTCGCCTTCGCGTCGAGACTGACCAGCGGCAAGGCTTCGTAGAGGCGCGCCAGGGGTTCGTGCACGATCGCGCTTTGCGCCGCGATGATTCTGGGTTGCTCGGCCGATGTCATGGTCAGCACCACCGCATCTCCGCGCCACTCGATGCCGATGTCGCGGACCGAGGGAGACCGAAGAGCGTCGGCCGCGCCGGATTCCGCGCCGCGCAGAAATACATCGATGGGTGCGGCCTCGCTGCGAGACAGTCGCCACGCACCTTCCCCAAGGTTCTGCGTCAGAAATGTCCCGGGCAAATTGCGTCGCATCTTTGGCTGCATTGCCTCATCCTACCCGGGATGGACGCGCCCATGAAACTACTCCCCGGACAGGCATTGAGCTCCGGCGGCCGCCTGCGACTCGACTACCGCGCCGTGGCGGCGTTGGCCTTCCCGTTCATGCTGAACAGCGCCGTGCAGGCAGTGCTGAACGCGACCGACACCTGGTTCATCGGCCGGTTGTCCCCCGCGGCTACCTCCGCGATCGGCGCAGTGTACTGGCCCATCCTGGTCTGCGTCCTGCTGTTTGGCGGCATCGGCCTGTCGGTGCAGACATCGGTGGCGCAAGCCTTCGGCGGCGGCCGTTACACCCGTGCGTCGCAGGCGACGTGGACCGCCCTGTGGGCCTCGCTGTTCACCGCGCCCTTGTTCGTATTGCTTGCCCTGACGGGCTCGCGGATTTTCGCACCTTTCGATATTCCGCAGGAAACCCTGCGGCTCGCTCTCGAATACTGGTTCCCGCGCATGGTCGGCGGACCGCTCGGCATCGCCTTGTGGTCGCTTCTTGGTTTCTTCAACGGCATCGGCCGCCCTGCGATCACGCTCTGGGTGACGCTGAGCGTCGCCGTGGCGAATGCCTTGCTGAATCAGCTGTTCATGTTCGACTTCGGGATGGGCATCGCCGGATCCGGCTGGGCGACCGATGCCGCGCAGCTGATCGGCGTTGCCGCCGCGGCCGCATTGTTCCTGGGACGCGCGACCCGGGAGCGCTACGGTTCTCACCTCACGACCCGGCTGCAGGCACGCGCGCTGCTTCGCCAATTCAAGCTGGGATTCCCGATGGGGTTGCTGATTGCCGCGGACATCCTCGGCTTCGCCCTGTTTCAGTTGATGCAGGTACGGCTGGGCACCGTCGACGGCGCCTCCACGCAGATCGTCATGATGCTCACATCCTTTTGCTACATGCCCGCGGTGGGCATCGCCATGGCGGGCACCACGCTCGTCGGGCAGGCCATCGGCGCGCACCATCGCGAGTGGGCGTTCAAGGTAGGCAACGGAATCATCTTGATGGCCGTGCTTTACATGGGCGCGATCGGCGTGCTCCTCGCAGCCGCCGGACCTTGGGTGATGCCCTTCTTCACCAATGGCGCAGACCCGCAAGCCGCGGGCGTGGTGGCGCGGGGATGTGTGCTGCTTTGGATTGCCGCCGGGTATCAGCTCTTCGACGGCTTCAACATCAGCAGCAGCGCCTGTCTGCGGGGCGCGGGCGACGTGCGCCTTCCGGCCGTCATGGTACTCGCGTTGTCTTGGCTGCTTTTCGTGCCGCTTGCGCATAGTTTATCCTTTGCACCGGGCACCGGCTGGGTGGATTGGTTGCCGCAATACGGCATGGGCGCCATCGGCGGATGGTTTGCGGCCGTGGCCTATGTTTGTTGCCTGGGATTGATGCTGTTTCTTCGTTGGTGGTCGGGCGCCTGGCAGCGCATTGCGTTGCCGCTCAGTTGAGAAGCGTGATGGGTTCGAGAGCTTGTAAGTCGAATGTATTGGAACGAGCGGCGCTGGCGTTGATCTTGAGTACGCCGCCCTGCGCGTGGGCGGCTGCGGGCGCGGAAGTGCCGGCACACGTGACCCAGGTCATCGCGGCACAGCGGCTGCCGCCGAGCGCGGTCAGCTTTGCCATCGTCGATCCGGACTCGGACCGCCTGGTGCTCGGTCAGAATCCCGATACGCCGCGCAGTCCCGCGTCCACCGTCAAGGTGGTGACGACGTTTGCCGCTCTGGACTTGCTGGGGCCCGCTTACACCTGGCATACGCGGGCATCGATTCGCGGTACGCTCGACGATGGCGCGCTCGACGGAGATCTGATCCTGCAAGGCGGCGGCGATCCTTACATGACCTTGGAGCGATGGTGGAGCTTCGTGCATGCATTGAGAGCCAAGGGGCTGAAGACGATTCACGGCAATATCGTCGTCGACAACACCGCGTTCTCCTTGCCGCCGGAGGATCCCGGAGAATTCGACGGGCGGCCGAATCGCTCGTACAACGTCGCGCCGGATGCACTGATGGTGAATTTCCAGTCCATCGAATTCCGGGTGCTGCCGGACGCCGCTGCGCGGCGGGTCGATGTCATTGCCAGTCCGGCGCCCGTCAATCTCTCGATTGAGAATCATGTGCGCTTCGCCGCCGGCCGCTGCGGCGGCGCGGCCGGCAGGGTTGACTTCAAAGTGGCCTCCGCGGAATGGGATCGCGTGGTATTCAGCGGGGCATTGTCGCCGCATTGCGCGGAACGCAGTTTTACCCGCGTGCTGCTGCAGCTGGCTCGAATCGGGCGGCGAATTCTCAGGCTCGCTGCGGGTCGGGGCGGCGCCCGCGGACGCCCAGCCGTTCCTCAGCTTCGACTCCTTGAGCTTGGGTGAGATCGTGCGCCTGACCAACAAATTCAGCAGCAATTTGATGGCGCGTCATCTGCTGCTGACCCTGGGCGAGGAGCGTTTGGGCGCTCCCGCGACGCTCGAGAAGGGAGCGGCCGCGATCGCCGAGTGGAGCCGCGAACGCGGACTCGATTTACATGGCGTGGACATCGACAATGGCTCGGGATTGTCGCGCATCACCCATATTTCGGTTTTGCAGATGGCGCAGACCTTGAATGCGGCCTATCACAGCCGCTACGCGCCGGAATTCCTGGCCTCGCTTCCGCTGGCCGGCGTCGACGGCACATTGCGGTCGCGCATGAAGACGACTCCGGCGGGCGGCGTGCGGCTGAAAACCGGACATATCGACGGCGTCAGCGGTATCGCCGGTTACGTCACGGCGAACAGCGGTAAAACCTATGTGCTGGTCTCGCTGGTCAATCACAGCCGCGCGGACATCGGCGCCGGCGAACCGGTGCACGCGGCGCTGGTGGCCTGGATGCTGGACAACCTTTGAGCCGCGCCCAGGTTGTTCTTGAACGATGAAGTATCTCGCGCGTGGTTCCGGACGAGTTCCTTAGGGGCTCTCCAATATCTCGTGCGTGGTTCCGGACGAGTTCCTTAGGGGCTCTCCAAGTCCCACAGTATCGCTGTAACGTCTTTGCGCAGCCAGACGCCGAACCCCAAATAGTTGAAGCGCCTCCGTAAGCGGCGGCGATACCAGTCACCGGGCCGTAAATGCACGGCGCCATCGGTGCGCGTCCGGTCGCAGTTCGCACGCCAATCCTCGCGAGTCAGCGCGGATACGTAGATGGCGGCGCTGGAGAGTTTGGCGAGGTTCGCGATGGCGCGCGCGGCATCGCGGTCGTCAAGGTATTGCAGGACGTCGTAGCAGATCACTAGATCGGGGGCTGTGCGCGGTGCGAAATCCACCACCGAGCCCTTGATCCATTGGTATCGGGCGCATAGGTAGTCGCTTGCCTCGAGACCGATGTAACGGGCACGAGGCAAGGCCTCGGCGAACGGCTTGCGCAATAACCCGATCCCGCATCCGGCATCGAGGATGCTGCGGACCGTTATGCCGGCGTGACGCAGAATTGCCGCGATCAGCTGCGCGCGGCCGCGCATTTCCGTCGCTGTGGTAACTCGAGTTGCCGTATTGAAGTAGTACTTGCGGAAGTAGGCGGAGTCGAAGGCTTCGTTCCGATTGAGAAATCTAGACAAGGCTGGCGCCTTTTGTGATGCCGATACGTGGGCGGGAGGCTTGCTTCTCCTGTCCGCCACAGGATACGACAATGAGCCGACCGTCGGCCAGCCGCCCGGGACTGTGGCCAGGGCGCGCGGCGGCGCCAGTTCAATAGTCGACGCTGTCCTTCCCGAACAGACTGTCGTAAGGACCTGCGGGCAGCCCCATTCCCTTGACGTTAATGGCGCCGCTGTTAGCCTGCCGTGCTAGCGGCATGTAATTGGGCGCCGCTTTCGTGATCGCCGCGGCGATGGCATTGGCCACCAACCCCGCGATGCCACCTCCGTTGTTTTGCTGCGGCTGATAGGCAACGATTTGGTGATTTTTCCATAACACCTGTCCCGTATGGGCGCTCTTCAAGGTGTAGTTGAGTTCAACGGTCACGGTCGTCGCGAGTACTACGTACTTGGCGTCCCACCGTTCAATGGAAATGTACATCACCGCATCGGTGCCAAATAGTTCGCCCAAGCGGTGCGGATCGCCTGCGTGCACCAGGTTTGCATCGCTCAGGCCATCGTCCGCCAGCACGGACTTCACCATATTGACTGGGAAGACGTAATAGCCTCGCTCCGCCAGCGGTGTTGCAATCGTCGCCAAGAAGTAATCGGGCGCGTTGACGTCTATGCTCTTGTTGATCACGGGAACCACGAGGATTGACCGCGGGCCTTCAGTGCGGAATTGCGAATAGTCGTACCGCGGCGGCCGGCTCGCGCAGCCGGCGAAGAGTGTGACCAGGCTCAACAGTGCGATTTTGGACTCAAAGTTCATGGCGCGGCACTCCGGGGGGTGGTGCCGCCGACCGGCGTTGAAGCCACTTTGATCATGCGGTCCATGAAGACCTTCGATTCCGGCCAGTGACTCTCTTCCTGCTTGAAAAGATCGATCGCTGCGGAGTTCTTACCCTGCTGCAGTTGCAAATAACCGTATTCGGCATAGATACCCGGGGGAACAACCGCCTTATTCGCGCTGGCGGCATCGATGACCGCCTTGAGCGAGGCCGAGAGCTCACCGGCGTCCGCAGGGTTCTTGTAGTAGCCGTAAAGCGAGGGGTCGTAGCTTCCCCAGTCGTAGCGCTGGTGCTGGGTCACGCAGCCGGCCGCCGCAAGGAGAATTAAGGGACTCAAGATCAGGGTGCGTAAGCTCACGGTGACACCCCTTGGGTCACTGTGACGGTATGGCTCTCCCCGCTGCTTGCGAACGCCTTCTCCTTGTAGACCACCGTCCCGCCCAAGCGCACTTCTATCTGATGAGTGCCTTCGAGCACCGCGAGGGTATTGGGGTTGCCATCAAATTGGGCCGCGTTTCCCATAGCGAGCCCATCGACAAACAAAATAGAGCCGGCAGGGGCACCCTTCACGATCAAGGTTGGTGGGGCGGACCCTGTTTTCACGGTCGTTTGCGGCAGCGCGCAGGCCGAAAGGAGCGCCACCAGCAACACAAGGCTAAACGTTTTCACGGCTACTACTCCTTCTCTGCGATGTAGAGCCCGGACTTCTGTGCGTCGTGAGCACATTGAGCGTGTCGCCCACTTGGAGGCCTTGGCGCATGCCACCGGATAGATAGAGTTGATGACCGTCGACCTTAAGAATGTCGGTGCGCCAGGGGCGCTCCTCCAACTTTGAGATCAAGGAGTTCTGGACATCCGAGATCGCTGCGCCAATGGCGCGATCGTTCAAGGTTGCATCGTAATCGGCTTTGCTGCCGAAGCCTGCGATTTCCCCGGATTCCGTGCTCGCATCTCCCGTTCCGCTTGCGGTAAAGAAAACGTAACCTGTTCGCACATCAACCAAGCGAATCTCGACTTTGGCGTGAGCTGTCTGCACCTTGGTGCCGCTCAAGAATCCGGATTTGCCCGTCGTGCTGCGGCCGAATTCGGTGACCGAGCCGATGATCAGTGCGTCGACACCGACCAAGCCCGATTCATGGGTGATCGACTGTTCAGCCTTGACCTTGTCGAGATCCGGCCGCTCAAACACCAAGAACTTCTGGGATGAAACCAGCCGCGTCGAAAGCATGTCCGAGACTTGCTTCCCTAGAGGGTCATTGTTCGCGTCAACTTGAAATGTCTTTCCGTAACGGGTCTCGTTCGTGAAACGCCCGATGGCGACCTTTCGCTTAAAAGTCTTTGCTACGGGTAGCGCTGCCTGGCGCTGCGCTTCGGCTTGTTGGGCCGCAGACGCCGGAGCCGCGACGACCTGTTGAGGCGTTGAGGTCGTGGCACAGCCACTTCCAAGGAGAGCAACACAGGTGACTGTCGCGAGAATTCCGATCCGACGGGTTGTAAGCTCTGACGGGCGTTCCATGCGGTAGCTGCCTCCTGGTCATTATTAGTTGACCGCACGATAGCCGTATTTTTGATGTCGTGCTACGAGCATTTTCTCCCGATGTTAACGGCTTATCATTTTTTACCGTATGGTATTGGCTAGTGTTGACCCTCTGCCGGGATTGAATCATTGTTGGGCCAGACTTACTCCAGCTTCTACATTTGCGAGGTGGAGTTGAAGGCTTCGTTGACTTCTCGTACGAAGCGATCACGCTCTTCATCGGTCAACCAAGAGAAATGGCTATCGCGTTTGGTCTTCGACAACGTGCCGTTATTCTGATGAACCATGTTAATGAAGAGGTCGAGCGACTGAGCGGGCCAATCGATCTCGTCTTTGAGGCGTGCTCGGGCTCGTTCCACGCCGATCAGATAGTGAATTTCTTCTTCGAGATCGTGTTCCACAGTGCGCTCGAGAGCGCGGTAGAGAAACAGCGCTTGAGCCGTGGCATCGAAGAAGCGAAAGAATCTCGGGTCATTGCCGACGGCTGGCACTACGGGCGGCGAAATCTAGACAAGGCTGGCGCCTTTTGTGATGCCGATACGTGGGCGGGAGGCTTGCTTCTCCAGCCCGCCACAGGATACCGAAAGCGAGGACGGCCGCGTGCACGACTGGGTCTACGTCGGCACCGGCGACTGCGGCCGCGCGGCCACGGGCGCTCATCGCGCACAGACCCTGCATCAATCCCACAACGTGCTCGGGGCGGGGCGGCACAAAATCCACCGTATCGCGGTATCTGGAATGACCGCCTAACCAATTTTGGGTGGACCGATAGACAAACTCATGAAAACGCGGCTCGAGAATTGAATTTTGGGCGCGAACGAAGCCCTCTTGTGAAAGGGGCTCGCCGGAAGGGGCTGTTTTCAAGAGATCCAAGAAGCGTTGGGAGCGGCTTGCACTCGGACGCTCGCGCTCTACCTCATAAGTCGAACGGGTCTCTTTCAGATACAGATACTGCGCAGCCCGGCGCAGCAGATCGGGCGGATATTTCGCAAGAATCTCACCCATCTGGGCTTTCAAGTCTCGTCCTAGGTGAGCACGAATGGCCGCACTCTTACGCACGAGGGGGCAAAAATCACGGGTGCCAGGAAGGTTATTGCGAACCCGAAATTTAGGATCAAAGTCTTGCGTCTCGCCAAGACCAAATTGCAGCTCCTCGTCCAAAACGGGCACCCAGTTGACTTTCTTGCTCAAGGACGGCACATCCAAAGAGGTCTGGGTGAGCCATTCAAAGAGAAACCCCGCGCGTCTCGCGTAAGCGGATGTTGGGGTGCGCGTGAGCCACTCCTTCAAGGGCCCGGCCCCGCAACGCTCGAAGAGCGCATCGAGCACTTGCAGGTTCACCCCTTCGTAGCGCAGGGCAAATTGCAGCCCGCCGCTGAAGCCTTCCGCGGGCGCATACTGAGCATTGAAGGTCAGGGCGTCGGTGTGACCCTCCATCTTCGCCTCTCGGTGCTGGGTACGGCTGTCGATCCGAGCCACCTGGGTCAATGGCGTGACGTCCAAGCCCATGGCCACAAATTGAGCGTAGCCAACGGGGAAAATATCCATATGGCTCCCTAAAGCGCATGCAAATTCCGTATATTCGTTGCGTTTGGCTATTATATCCCTAATTCTTATGCTGCACATTCGATGTACCCCAAATCGCCTGACAGCCACCCAAAACGCCTGCCAGCCGCGGTACCCGAGTCCGTTTCGCATACTGGGCCCGCTCCATGGCGGCGATCGACGCTGGCGCCAGGTCCTCCCGCTCGCTGCGATGCAGCATTCAGACTGACCTACTGAAATGACGCTCTTGTCCGCAGCCGAGGCGTACGGCGTGTCGCCGTACCCAACGACTGTTACCCAGGTCATGGTGCCCGCTCAACGCCGGCCGATCACCGTCGGCCGCCAGCGCATCGTCTTCCATACCCGCGCGAACATCACACCCCTGCCGACACGCTGGCACGAGACTGCAGACGGCAGGTTCCTCATCTCCACTCCCGAACTCACGATGCTGGATGGCCATCGTTACGGCTCGGAAGATAAGATGCAGTCGGGACAGGTGGAGCCTAATGATGAAATACCTTCCTCTCATATGGGCCGGGCTCTGGAGAAAGAGGCTAAGAACAGTATTCACTTTTCTGTCGATCGTGGCGGCTTTCGTGTTGTTTGGTGTCCTCCAAGGGGTGGACGCTGGACTCGCGCACGTTAGAGATCTGCAACGCCTCGATCGATTATTCGCCGGGTCTCGCTTTGGTACTCCGCTGCCGATCTCAATTGGCACTCAAATCGAAGCCGTACCGGGCGTCACGCTGGTTGCTCCGGCGCACGGGATGGGCGGCTATTGGCGGGATCAAAAAAGATCGGAGATAGGATCTCTGTTACGACCAATCTTCCGCAAAGGGATGGGTCCAAAATCTGGACCTACGATGTATTGGCGGTTTTCTCTCAAGAAGGGCACGACGCTGACCGGTACATCGTCTCCAATTATTCTTATCTCGATGAAGCGCGTGCCGAAGACAAGGGGTCAGTCAACTACTTCGTCGTGCGTATTAATGATCCGGCACAGTCGGCGGAAGTCAGCAGGGCGATCGACAAGCTCTTCATGACCTCCGGTACGCCGACACGAACATTTTCCGAAAAGACGTCCGGGCAGTCTGGACAGAACTCGAGTTTCAGCACCGCCTTTTTTATTAAGACCGTTGTCAGCGCTGCCTTCTTTACGCTCCTATTCTTAACTGCTAACACGATGATGCAAGCGTTCCGCGAGAGAATTCCTGAATTTGCTGTGCTGAAAACCATGGGCTTTTCCGACCTCACGGTGTTCACGATTGTCCTTGCAGAATCAACCTTACTGACCGTTGTAGGAGCCGCTCTCGGCCTCACGATTGCCGCATTCCTCATGCCGTTGGCGAAAGATACCATTGGTATTGCGCACATCCGGCCGATTGTATTTTACTACGGCGGCGTCTGCGCCCTACTTGTGGCGTTTGTCAGCGGCATGGTTCCCGGATGGCGCGCCAAACGGCTGAATATCGTGGATGCGTTGGCCGGGAGGTAGTAATGGGCGTACTCAAACAGATCGCCGCCGTCACCTTACTGACTCTGCAGGGCGTCCCACAGCGTCTCGGGAGCTCTCTGGTCATCGTGGTCGGCATGGCGGCGGTCGTTGCTGTGGTCATCTCGGTTTTGTCGATGTCGAGCGGCTTTCTGGAATCGGTGAATAAAACTGGTCGGGCGGATCGCGCGATCGTCACGAACAGTGGCGCCATAACGGAATCTCTTAGCAGTCTGCCACGGGAGACCATTCGTGTAATCATTGACGCACCTGGCGTGAAGCGTGGCGGCGATGGCAAAGCGGTAGTGTCAGCGGATATTTTCGCCTACCAGCCTGTCACAAAGAAGAGCGACGGTTTGCTCATCTACGCCACCATACATGGAATAGGTGCTGAGGCATTTGTGCTGCTTCCGCAGATAAAACTACTCTCCGGTCGGATGTTCAAACCGGGTTTGCGTGAGATGATCGTCGGCAAAATGATGCAATCACAACTGGAAGGGCTTCAGGTCGGTAGCAATATTCCGCTACCTGACGGCGACTGGAGCGTCGTGGGTAGTTTCGAGAGCGATGGCGATCAGCACGAATCGGAGTTGCTCGGCGATGCTGAGACTCTCATGTCGTCTTTTCGACGAACCAGCTTCAATAGCGCGACGGTCATGCTCGACTCCCCGGGTGCGTTTGACATATTTAAGGACGCTTTGAGCACCAATCCCGCAGTGAGCGTCGATGTCACCCGAGAAACTGTCTATTTCGCAAAGCTATCGAAGCCGCTTAATGATTTCCTGACTCTGGTTGCATTTGCAGTCGGCGGTATCATGGGGCTCGGAGCTGTGTTTGGGGCTCTCAACACGATGTATTCGGCGATCAGCGTCCGGACTACCGAAATCGCGACTCTGCGCGCGATTGGGTTCGGCGGTGTTGCGGTGGTTGTGTCGGTATTCGCGGAGGCCCTTGTGCTGACGTTGCTTGGGGCAGCGCTGGGCGCGTGCTTGGCATGGGCGTTATTCAGCGGCATCGTCGTGGTCAGTGACTATTATATTTACACATTGGTGGTGAAACCCTCACTGATTGCGCTCGGCATAGTCTGGGCGGTCTTGACCGGGGTTGTGGGGGGATTGTTTCCGGCAATTCGTGCAGCCAGCCTTCCTGTCGCAACCGCGTTACGGGGCATTTAGAGCTGATAAGACTGCAGATGCTGATCTCAATAAATGCGGATGCGACGGGCAAAGAGATTTCAGCGTCCATTAGAGCGCTCAATGAGTCTTATCGACCCCTTCCTGCCTGTCGCCAGCGTCCGCTTTCAGGTATTAAAACCCCGATCGCTCGAGCCGAATAGACGGCGACACGTGGCATCGCAAGATAGTCAGGTTACTAGAACTACGAGACCCGCGATTAACGTAATGGCAGATAGAACTACAAAAAATGGATAGACGTTGGAGCCGCCTGGTTCGAGCACTGCATTACCGATATTTGAGGGGTCAACAAATACGGTGACCTCGCAGCCCGGAGGATGGCGGCTGAGAATCTTCTCGGCGGGCCCGCGCCAATTGTACTCAACCGAACCTGATTTCACGACGTTTCCAGTCAGCGGGAGACCGTCAACCATGTACTTGTACGAGACCCGAGCGGCATATG
>WNFI01068922.1_pt3 | contig 12245 bp, 5 predicted proteins | sample 5400471 | NCBI WGS metagenome assembly WNFI01 (sample SAMN13153348, study PRJNA577476) | soil metagenome | isolation source: 100 cm saprolite on Douglas fir-dominated hillslope | place: USA:California | collected 2013-09-17 | reverse complement strand
GCGCCCCGACTCGAATGAACCCCGGCTCTCCCGGACGCCGCGACGCGGCGGAATCCGATTTCTTTGGGTTGGTTGTGGTTGGGTTCCCCGCCTCCAGAGTCATCGGCACGGGGGTCACCCAGGTTTCATAACCATAACTCGACAATCGTTCGATAAATTGTTCTAAGGAGAAATGCGTAACTAATAAAAGGGGATTTACCTCTGTTGAGGCCACGGGGTCTACTGCATATTCTAAAGCACGGCCCACCCTAAAAACCATCTGCGGGACATCTCTGTTGGTTGTCAAGATGTCGAATCGTTGCAAAGGAGGATAGCTCGTATTGTCTTCGTAGGTAACGATTCCCTGGATTCGACCGGGATAACGTGATTGGAGTATCCGGAGCATTTTTTTAAGCTGGATTTCTGTACCTACGGGGTGCAAGGGAGGGCGCACATGCCGCTGATCTAAAAAATAATTCTTTGCTTCCGGCAGGATAATGCACGGCGATAGCAGTTGTATGACTTTATCCGGCGTCTCTCCGAGAACGGTACTCAGCATTTTAAGGAGGTCAATCTCCTGAAGATCTTGTAAATCTGCGCGCTGTGGAGGGCCTAGAAGAGGTGGGGTCTGCGCCGTGGCCTCAGGCGCTCGCGGCGTCGGTTTTTCGGGTCGCACGGCTGGTTCGGGGCCTTTTAGCAAGCTCCTTACGATGCCGGGCACAAGGGATTCTCGTTCAGGCAACGCAAACCTCTTTCGCAAGCGGGCGATGAATCCTTCTGGCGATTCGGAAGCTAGCGACCCTAATCCTGGTTCGAGCGTTTCGGCGAGCACAGCAAAAACATCGGGCGGCAACTGTTCCTTGGCCAATTTGAGGATGCCGACCTTTTTCGAATCCGGGTCGGAGTCTTTCAAGATCATTATGATATCGGCGAGATAAGCGGCTCGCTGGATGGAATCTTTAAACTCCCATGCTCGATATGGATTATCCAACTTTTCACTACCTGGCAAGTAACGCTCAGCCCGTCTTAACGTCCCGCAGAGCTGCCCGAAGGCTAACGTCCCATTCGGATCCCATGGGGCTTTATCCTTCTTGTTATATTCGAGCAGCTGAAACATATTTTCAGCGAGATACGCTTGAGCGTATCGGCCTAAAACTCCCAGCTGAGGGTCGGTTAATTTTAAAGCGCGAAAGTCGATCAAGCCGGGTTTTCCCCGCCATTTACCCCGCGGCGGGATGCCACCGCTTTTTTCCCAGAGTATCTCGACGTATCCCGTCTGGCACTTCACGAGCAACGCGGGCGGGATCAGCGTCATCACCAGTACGATGCTCGGATTCCGAAGGAGTTCTCGGCCGGCGGCCGAATCTCTCCGGCGTGTCAAGGTGACTAAGGCTTTGGAAAGTGCATCCATATCCTGGCGAGAGGCCCGGGCCAGCTGATTCAACAGCCGGCGTTTTAAATCGATCATGGAAGGCAATATAAACCGAGAACGATCCTGCGTCGGGGGCTTTTTGTTGAAGGCCCGTTGGGTTAAGGGTTTAAGTTTTCTTCCTTCCATGCCGTCGAGTAAAGGCCGGGGCCGGTTCCATTTCTTCTCCGCTGGCGGCTCTTCTTGCCGGACGCCTTGCCAGGCTTCATTCAAATCCTTGATAATGTCCGCCAGCATGCCGTCGATGAGCTGCCGCGCCAAAATCATTTTTTGCTCATCGGTAAGATCCCGGCTGATCGGGCCCAGTTCGGGATAGTACGATTGTTTATGCTCTTTCAGGACCTCGTCGAAGACTTCCTGGACTTGCATTCTGGCTTCGGGCTCTCCGACCCCCTCCTCCATCAGCTTTTGCATCGCGCTTTGACGTTCATCGATGAGTTGGACCGTCATATCGACCAACGCTTGGCCATCGACAGGGAACTTCGTTTCCTTGAGGGTCTTTTTCTGACTGCGGTACAGTTCCTTTAATACGTTAAAGCGATACTGGTTGGGTAGTGGAGGGTCTCCAAATTCTTCGATTACATCCCAGCGTGTATCATCTTTTGTGCTTACTTCTTCGAGAAAACCTCTCGTGGGTCTTGCGCCGGCATGCTTCCTCGCTTTGGTTTTCGATGAATGCTCACCCGATCGTACCACCGATGGAGAGATGCCGGGAGTCGGCGGAATTTGAGGCAATTCTGAAATCCTTCTTTGGAGATCGGCGACCAGGGCGGCATAAGACGCTGGCCATGGGCTTTGCCCGTAGATCTCCCGAAGCACAGAATCGCGCGCGGCCACATCGGTGGACCGAAGGGTTTCACGGGCTTCGTCGAAGCGCGACTGAACATAATTTCTATCTTCATTTTCCAAACGTGTACGTTGGACATCGCGCATCAGCGCGTCGATCAGATAAAGAGCACTTGCTTGCTGCCGGGCCGCAACGCTTTTCAATTGATAAGCGTCTATTTCCATTTGGGCGGCATCCCTTTCCAACAAGCGCACCCAGGGTCCGATTTTATTGATCGGAGATTTCTTTGCATCATTTCGCAAATTCACTGCAGAGTTTCTCAACACTTTTAAAATGATGTTGAGCATTAGAAACAGGCCCTGCCCACGATCTGAAAGGCGTATTGATGCTTCATCAATCTGACCAACTGCCTTGCTAAGATTACCGTGCACCTCCTTCGTCAAAGCCAGGGCTTGCTCGAGTTGTGTTCGCACCGAGCGCCGCTCTGGCGCGGCGGGTTTTTTGAGACGTGAGCCAGAACCTTTGTCGAACGCAGCGAGCAAGGGCTGCATCACCATACCCAGGCCGAGGATCCAGGGCAGCCAGAAGAACCGGCATGAAGCCGCTCCCTAAATGCCAGGCTTGACGGAACCTCCAGTCTCTCGAATCGCCTTTAAGGGTCGTCTCGTACCGAATGTATTGTTGTGTCGCTTTTTCATATCCCCCCCACGCCTGGACCATGTGATCATCGAAATATTGCATCCGCGTCTCTATGAACTGGCGTTGTCCGGGATACGTTTCAAGTGATCGAGTTTCAAATCCTTTTCTCGCCCGGCTGGGGTCCGTCACGATTCGGATGCCGATGATTCGATTTCCTACCGCTACGGGCGGGTGTGCTTCGAGAGCGTATTCCCCGAAAATAATCACGGTATCACCTCGCCGAACTTTAAAATCGACCATTCTCATGCCGTGATTTCGGTCGTAGATTTCAACGTTTTCAATGATCATGTCATTCTCCGGATTACCCGGGGACCCGACAAATTCGGCGATCTGCCGAAGATCGGGGACCATTTCCCGAACCCGGAAAACAACCCGGTGATGTTTGGTGATAAGCTTTCGCTTTCCACTTTTCGCGATGATGTCTTCGCTGCGCCTCCGTTCGACGAACTCGTGCAAATAGTAATCTATATCCAAAATCCCAACATGATCGTCACCGAGTGCCTTTTGGAGAAAAGCGCTAAATGTTTTCGTATCGCTTCCGGCGAGGCCATCCACAAAGATGACTCCTCCGCGTTCTAATTGCGGCTTAAGGACGTTCGCCGCTTCCTGGGCAAGACGCGTCCATGCCGTCCGTTCATCGTGAGTCATATTTTGAATCACCGTCGGCAAAATTGGGTCGTACAGAGAGAAAGGTTCAGGAGGTATATAAGGAAGTACGCTCCGAAAAAGCCTCAAAAGTTCCCCCCGTATATCGTAGTGGGTACCTAACCATTTATCCGAAAATAAGCTCAACCTTTTGGCTTCTTTCACCGTATTTTTGCGAAAATGTTTCAGCCGCATTAATAGAGTCCAGTCTTTAATCTTATTATCAATGAGTTCGTCTTGTTCATCACCGCCTTGAGCCTTTCTTTGTGAGTCGCTTTCCAAATCTAAAGCCGCCTGCTGGATGCCGCGTTGGAGATCCGCCAGAATTTTTTTCAATTCCTCGCGTCGCTTAGGAGACGCCACGTTCCCCTTTTTGACGAAAACCATGAAATCAGAATAGGCCTCTGCAAAGGGGGGATATCTTGCCTTCAGTCGCACCAAACCGATTTCAATTTCTTGAAGATGCGTTTCAATGAAGTTGGAGGGCCATGATTCTAAGCCGGGTGTTTCAATGACGCTGGAGGGTGATGATTCTAAGCCGGATGGGATTTTTTTGAGCAGTTCAGTAAATTCATCTAAGTCCCGTTCACCACTCCCAAGACGCTTGGGTTCACCCGGCGCGGCGGGTTGTTTCCCTTTTTCCAGAAGCGGTGGGGTCAGGGTCCTGATCAGACGACCGATAACGGGTCGGTCGATTTCCAGACGGATCGCCAAACGGGTTAAATAGGTGTGTGCGGTATCCGTAAATCCATGTAAGAGAATGTTGATTATGGGTACAGCGAGGAGGCTGGCCGTGGCTAATAGGCCTGTTGCCAGATTCGGGTGATGCCCCAGCTTCCAAAGCGCCAGAACGGCAGGCCACAGGGAAAAGAAATGCATGATTCCCACGCCTAACCAATGTTTCCAGGTGGGGTTTTCATGCTCCGATATAAAGGGAACCACGTTATAGGTGTCGAAATATTCCGCCACGGCAGCGTACCAGCCTACCGCGATCTCCGGATCCCAAAAGAAAAACGAATGCAAGAACCGTCCCCGATCGGGCGACGTATAAAACGCCACCCCATCGTCCCAGGTCTGGGGTTTAGACAGAAGAGGCCTTCGCGCCGCGGCGGCGGGCTTTTGATTCTCTGAGACTGCTCCTTCAACAACTTCAAATCTAGTTTGAACGGCAGGACTCCGCAAAGTTTTCCGATCGATCTGTAAACCCGTCTTGTTAAAAGCCGCCATTTTAATTTTATAAGCCTCTTTTTTGACAATGAAGCGCTCCGCCGTGACCAGAATACCCTCCGGACTCAGGGCTTGGCAGAACAAGGTCCGAAGGGCCTTCTGCTCTTCAGGTCCGTAATAATTAAAAACGTTCGCTACAACGACAAGATCAATCCCAGACAAACCCAGCTGGTCTAAGCGGGCATCGCCTTGAAGGAACCTTACCTGCAGCCCAGGGGGTAAGCGCGTACGCTCTGGATTCTGGCGGGCTTTGTGTACATAATCCTCCTCCTGGTCCACGCCGATCACTTGCACCTGCCGGAAGCCAGCGTCATAGAACGCCCGTCCATGCTCGTAGACGGTAGGAGCCCCTCCTTCTCCAATCCCGAATGCTACGATTCGAAGCGCCTGGTTCCGATCTCGCCCGCTGTAAAGGCGCGTTAGCTCTTGATCTAAAAGTTTGAGGCGGCCGGGATAGGTGTATCCCTGCGTTGGGCGCGCTACATTCGGTTCAGACGCTAGAAGTTCCCGGTAGCGCGCTCGAACAGCCGCTACTTCATTTTTCAGAAGATCGTAGCCATTCCCGATGTAATCAGGGCGTCCCGAACCATACAGAACCCGCCCATAAAGAACGGCCGCCTGTTTTAAATCTCCCTGCTGGGCCAGGGCGTTCGCCTGCCTCAGCGTTTTTCGGTTAGGACCGTTGGAAATATTCGGATCCGGTGTCTTGAACCTGGGCGACACAGCACTACGATCGGTATTGGAGACCGGCGGCTGAGGATGGGACCCACCCCGCAACGCGGCGGCGTACGGTTGAGTCTGGATTAGATGAAGCACAGTGACGTGAGGTTTACTTGGCAGAATTTCAGTTGTGACATCGACGACTTCGGGAACAATCGCCTGTTGAAGAAAAGTACTCGGGATACTATGCGGAGCCTTCATGCTTTGGGAGGGCCAGGAGGCTAAGAAAGCAGCCGAGGCGGGGTCCGCCAACAAGCAGGGAACCAGAATCAGGGCTAGAATTCGAACGAGAGGTTTAGGCATACCGTACTCGCCTTCGCCAAGGCTATGGCGAGCAAGCGCGCGCTTGCCCACCGTAGCTCGAAGAGCGGAGGAGGGTACGGAAAGTGTAGCTGGTGAATATTGCGGGACAATTACAAAAAAGCTCATTTTTTTGATGGGCGCAAAGACCTAGGTTGGAATAGGTCTGGAACCCCACTTTTACGCCGAACTCTCACGTTGGGCTCACCATTTCTCAATGCTGTTTCGGGATGTTAAGCGCTCGAACTTGATTCCGTTGTGAAGAATCACGGAAATATAAACCATGCTGTAAATTAGACTTGTTTTTGCCATCGAATTCCACGGAATTATCAACGGGAATACACATTTTCCCCCTAGAATGCATCTTGCGTGGTAAGGAGGTCCGGGTGTACACAGTAGTAGGAAAACAAAATGACAAAGACCACCCGGATCCTCTTCAGGCATACCGATTAAAGAGGTCCCGGACAACCAGGTGAAGCTCGCGTGTCTGAAAGATCGCAATGTCCAGACGGCATGCAACCCGGATGGCGCTCATGCGCGTGTCGAGGCTTTCCGGCAATGGGAGACTCAAGTGATGGACTTTAAGGACCGCTGCGCGTCGGTGGGAGGCGTGTTCGCCTTTGCAGACTCCAAATTTGCGGAACCGTCAGATGCTTCGTTTTGTTCGATGGCCCAACCCGAAGTTCAGTACAACGATTTCGAAACCCCGATGTGCAACTTCGTGAGCCGCTGCCCGCGCATCGCCGTGACCTGCACGAAAACGGAAGACGTCCTAGAGACCGTACACCGCACGGTGTCTCTCCCCGGCATTCCTAAACCTATCGCCATCGCTTCCTACTAATCTCTCTAAAAAGCGGACTTCAAAATCCGTTTGATCTTATGCCGTTGCGAGCGTGACCACCCTAGAAAAACCTGCTCCTGGAACTGCTCTTTTTCACGATCCATCTGTCGAACCAGTCGCAGTAAGGCCTTTTCTTCGGCCAGCGGGAGGGGCTTCTTCTGGTTCTCCAAGTACTCCAATACCAGCAGCCCGCCGGTCAGCCGATCCTGCCGGTATCCGAGAAGGTCCTGCCATTTTCCCAATTTCGCCGCGATCTTCTGGAGCGCGGGTTTTCCCAGGGGCTCAAAGAATTGCGCGGCATACCGCATGCGCCGGAGAGCGCGGCGAATCCGGTGCAATTTAGCGTCGGCAGAATCGGTCTTGAGGGACTTGGAGGCCTTGCGCAGTTTACGGTATTGCTTCTTGAGGAGCTTGTGTGCCGCGCTGTTCGCCGGTCGTTCAGCGTCCAGGAGTTTACCTTTCCAAAGCGCCTCGATCGTTTCGTTCAAACGATAGAAAGAGGTCGCTCGCAGCGCCTCTTGGACCTCCCGTCGAGCCTGCCGCAGCTGTTCCACGCAGTCCTTCCGATAGGAAGCCAATCCCGCCGGGCCTCGTGCGATATAAGCGAGATGCACATCTAGATCACGCGCGGTCCCCAACAAGGTCCCGATCGCGAAAAGCCCTCGATCGATGGGCTTAGAGGAAGCGGGAAGGTACTTTTTAAAAAGCTTGAGCGCCGCACGGAGTTTGCGACCGGCGACGCGCATATCATGAACGGCATTCTCGGTAGGCTTTCGAAAAACGGCTTGGGCGTTCCGCATCCACTCCGCATGGTGTGTGGCTAATAGGCCGCGGACCACGGTCGCTAACGACGTCATTGATCGTCGGACCAGCGGCCGGAGAACTCCCAGTTGTACGCGGACGTATCGATGGCTTCAGACGTAAAGGCCTGGAGCCGGAACGCCTTCTCGCTGTTGACGTGACGTCGTTCCAGCAACGGGTTAGAGGGCCCGGCATGGAAGATGCGCTGCAGCTCGTAAAGCGGTATCTGCGAAACGTCGATTTCCCGGGGCGGAAGGTCTGTGTCCTTGCCGTGCAGGGGATAGCCCGTCAATCGATAGACCACGTGGAGATGTGTAGGTGCTCCCATAGAAGGATTATATCTCTTGAAAAATACCCATTTTCAGGGCAGTTAATTCTATGCATCCGTCCTGCAATATCTCCCTCTCTCCGAGTCCCATCCCGGACCCCAATTAAAACGCATCTAGAAATGAATGCGTTCTATTTTTGACTAGATAAGGGTGCCCATTTTAAATAAGGGCCCTTCGGCTGGAATTCTTAGACTTTCGTTCTATTTTATATTTCGAGCCATATTGGCATACTCTCGACAATACTATGCTGGTCCGCCGCTTCATCTGCCTTCTTCTATCCCTCTCTCTATTCTGGGGGTCTGCCGTTGACGGCTCCGCTTATCCTGCGTTCGCTCCTGTTTCTAAGATGGCCTCCCCTTTCTTCGAATCCCAAGCATTTGCTTCAGTCATGGGATGGATGGCACGTCCGTTAGCTCGGTTTTCAAATCCAAAAAAACCTCAGATCAGCGTAAAGCTTTGGCGCTTCAGGGCCTGGCTGCTCACGCATAATGCAAAGCGGCATCTACGCGGATGGGGGGCATCACGACAAGGCTGGGTTGGCCGAAGCCTCAATCGACTAACATGGCCGCTGATCGGTTTGCCTATCACATTCCTCGCAGTGGTTCTTTATACCTGGTTTGGCTCCCAAGCAACTGTTATTGACTCCATTGACCTCCCGGCTCATATGAGTCAGCTGGGCTACACGTCGGATTGGTTGCGCAATGATATTCTCAAAAGCATCACTGTGATTAAAGACTCGACCATCGTTGCGCATTCGGACCCGAATATAAAGTTAAGCTTAACGAATGAATTGCCGAAATTTGAAATCCCTGGCACCTATTTTTCATTACCCGTCATATCCGACTTTGCACAAAGATTGTTGGGAAAAGGGCCCTTGCATGTCACAGTGACCGTCGCCGAAGTGTCAACGACGGATAATCCCTCCGATCCCCGACCCGAACAATACTCCTTCAAACCCAGTGGAGTGCATTTTTGGGTGCGGATACATGTTCGGCGAGGCGGGGAAGATGTACATGGGAGTCCCTATCCAGGCGATTTCGCGGCAAAATCTCCTCAGGAGTTTTTGCCGGAGCTAACGAATACTTTCCTCCGTATTGTGCACCCCGATGTTCTTGTGGCCCGGCAAATTACATGGTGGAAGGATAAAGAGGCCGCTAAGTTACTTGAGGAAATGATCAAGCGGAACCGGAGCCTAAAATGGACCTACTATTTGGGAGGCGAATTGGCGATGAGCGACACTTCCAAAGACAGGGATGTTAATAAGGCGATTGAGTTTTACAGAAAAGCTATTGGGCAAGACAAAAAGTTTTTCGAGGCTTACTTTGCTCTTGGCAAGGCCTACATTAAAAAGAGAGATTTTACGCTGGCCATTGATTCGTTTCGTAGCGCCATTGCCATCGATAAGACTTCGGAAGCGTCCGTTTTCAATTTGGGTGTTGCTTATGACGCTAATCACGATTACCCGAACGCTATCCGATCATTTCAAAAAGCGATCGCCATGGATCCTAAGGGTGCAGAGGCACATACTCGTTTGGGATATGTGCTCGCCGAACAGGGGAAATCGCGTGAGGCTCTAGAACACTATAATACCGCTCTCGACATTGATCCAAAGAATTTCGATGCGTATTTTTATTGGGGCTCTCTCTTAGTCGACCAAGGCAATTTTAGAGACGCTGTTCCCTGGTTCAGCGAAGCAAAGAAGATCAATCCTAAAGATGTCGATAATTTTACGAGCTTGGGGTATTCCCTTCGCAGGGTCGGGAGAAACGAAGAAGCCGTCGAGGCTTACCAAAATGCCATCCGCCTTGGCTCTAAAGACAAGCTCGTTTATAACGACTTGGGGAATGCGCTTGATCAATTGGATAGGAACGAAGAAGCCCTCAAAGCTCACCAGAATGCCGTCCGCCTAGATCCTAAATTCGCGATCGCCTACTTCAACATGGGACTTGATTTTCGTAGGTTGGGCAGAGGCAGCGAAGCCGTCGACGCCATTCAGAATGCCATCCGCCTGGGCCATAAGGAGGCGGTCGCTTATAGAGAACTTGGGAATGCGTTTCAAAGGTTGGGCAAAAATAAAGAAGCCATCGAGGCTTACCAGAATGCTATCGGTCAAAATGCCAAAGACGCGGATGTTTATAACGACTTGGGAATTGCATTTCATAGGCTGGGAAGGGATCCCGAAGCTATAAATGCTTACGGGAATGCCCTTCGGGTTGACCCCAACCATGCCCATGCCTACAGTAATTTGGGGAATGCTCTTAGTAATCTCGGCAGAGATGAGGAAGCCATCGCGGCTTACAGGAAGGCCATTGGAATTAATGCCACAGATCCGGATTACCACCAAAATTTGGGGCTTATTTTACGAAAAATGGGAAGATCTCAAGATGCCAACGAAGAATTCAAGAAAGAAAAAGAGTTGCGCAAAGCCCAGGGGTCCAAAAAACAGAGTGGAAATAACCCCGGGGGCGTGAGGGAGGAACGCCATCTTCCTTTTGGAACGGGTGGGCTTTTGCGTCAGGCTCGCCACAACACCGGGGTGCGGTCGGATGTTCTGACGGGTTGGCAGACGGTGCCGGGGCGGGAGCGCGCTTGTCATCCGGTGAACGTGAAGGGTTTTTCTGCGGTATCGGTGGCAGGTCCCAAAAAAGCGGATGCGGTTTTTGAAGGCGGTGGGGTGAAAGGCATCGGGTTGGTCGGGGCCGCCTCGGTCGTGGAGGATCATGGGTACCAATGGGGCAATCTGGCCGGAACCTCGGCCGGTTCGATCGTAGCGGCGTTACTCGCTGCCGGTTACACCGCTAAAGAACTGACTGGGATTGTGAACGCGCTGGATTATGAAAAGTTTAAGGATACGACGCTGATCGGACGAATTCCCTTGGTGGGGTCTCTTTTCAACCTCCTCACGCAGAAGGGAGTTTATAAAGGGGATTATTTCTTGTCCTGGATTACAGAACTTTTAAAGGCCAAGGGGGTTTATACGTTTGGCGACCTGAAAATAGCCGGCGAGACAAATCCGCGCTATACCTACAAACTCTCGGTGATCACGTCTGATATTTCTAACGGTCGCCTGCTGCAGCTTCCCATCGGCGCCGCGTGGTATCAACGCGATCCGGACTCGATCCCCGTCGCCGAGGCGGTGCGCATGAGCATGAGCATTCCCTTTTTCTTTATCCCCTACCGGGTTCAAACCAACTATATGGTCGATGGTGGCATCCTGAGCAATTTTCCTGTCTGGATCTTTGATCAAGCGGGCATTCCGGCCTGGCCCACCTTTGGGTTTAAATTTATTGAACCCCACGCAGGTAAGCCCTCGGACATTCATTCAACATTCAGTTTTGCCCAAGCGATTTTTTCGACGATGATGGAAGCCCATGACAAAATGCACGTCGAAGCCGATGACTGGTTAAGAACCATTGGTATCCCCACGATGGGCGTTCGCGCGACCGAATTTGATATTACGTCGGCTGAACGGGACGCTCTATTTCAGTCCGGCGTGAAGGCGGCCACGGACTTTTTTTCGACGTGGAACTGGCAGGCCCATGTCCAGCGCCGACAACAGCCCAATCCCAATTATGTAACGAAAGTCAGCCGGCTGAAAGCGCAACTGGTCGGACCCTTGCTATCTATCCTGCTCTGGTTAATGCTGCCACTGATTTTGATCCATGCGTGGTTGCACCCCGCGGGGTTAAGTCAGGCTTTCCTCTTCCCCTTTCTGGTTACCCCTTCTTTCAACCGTTTTAGGCCTATTTCTGCCTAAGACTCTTTTCTAAAGAAAATAACGCGTTTAATTACGATTCCGGTTCTACGGTATGCACCGTCGACCACCCCTCACCGTCGACGCCAAAGCGTTTTAACGACGCCTCCCCCCCGCCACTCATCGTGGCAGTGAAGCTTCTTGACTTATCACCTTCCAACGGGCGTATAATCCAATTAAAGAGGTTTTTTCATACCGGGAGGACATGATGGTTACGACCATAACAAAACTGCAGGTGAAGGGATACGCGGCGCTTAAGGCGGGCGCGGCGCTGGGGCCGTTTCAATTTGAACGCAGGGAGCCGCGCGAGAACGACGTCGTTATCGACATCTTATATTGCGGCATCTGCCACACCGATATCCACCAGGTTCGCAACGAGTGGAACGGGTCGGTCTTCCCGATGGTGCCAGGGCACGAAATTGTGGGCTTGGTGAGCCGCATCGGATCGCGCGTGAAGCGTTTCCGGCCAGGCGATCCGGCCGGAGTCGGCTGTTTTGTGGATTCCTGTCGAAGCTGTTCGAACTGCGGCCGCGGTCTGCAGCAGTACTGTGAAAACGGCCCCGTCTTCACCTACAACAGCAAAGACAAGGATGGGAACAACACCTACGGCGGGTATGCGTCGCAAATCGTCGTCGATGAAAATTATGTGCTGAAAATTCCGCCGAAACAACCGCTGGAGCGTATGGCTCCGCTGTTGTGCGCAGGGATCACGACGTACTCCCCGCTCCGGCATT
>WNFI01390900.1_pt1 | contig 12248 bp, 8 predicted proteins | sample 5400471 | NCBI WGS metagenome assembly WNFI01 (sample SAMN13153348, study PRJNA577476) | soil metagenome | isolation source: 100 cm saprolite on Douglas fir-dominated hillslope | place: USA:California | collected 2013-09-17 | reverse complement strand
ATTGAGTGGCAATGGACAACAGCGAAACACCCGCCTGTGCATACACCACTTTCGTCTTATTGATTTGAAACTGTCCCTCGGGATAAGCAACCTCCTGCTGTGCTGCCCCGCCGCCGCCCGCCGCACCACCGCCCGTACCCGCCTCACCACTCACGTCCGCCCCGGCGGTACGCGCCGCCCCATCCGCCGCCAGCGCCGTCACAGGCGCCAGGCCAGGCATCGACAACACCACCTCATCCGACGGCTTGAGCTTTCCTATCGCTATCAGTGAATATTGCTGCAGGTTGTAGTCCTTGATCAGTTTGATCAGTATCTGCGAGTAACGGATATTCGTGGCATAACCGGCCTTCTTCAATCCATAAGCCCACCCTTCATAATCCGTAGGGTCCATATCAAAAAGAAAAGCATACCGGTTGCTGCGCCGCAGGAAATCCGAGTGGTCCTTATAAGAATCCGCCGCCGCAGCGTAACTACGGAAACATTCATGCCGGCTATCATCATCATGGTACACAACCTGCCCTTTCCAATCATCTTTACATTTGATGCCAAAATGATTATTCGACTGTTTCACCAGCTCGCTGGTGCCGGCTTCCGACTCATGAAGCCCCTGCGCCAGGATAATGGAAGCCGGTATACCCGACCGCTGCATTTCCGCCATCGCTATAACCTTATAGGTATTGACATAGATGACCCCATTTGCGCTCATCTGCGCCTGCAGGTTCAACGTCCCTGCTACCAGCAATACCCATACGATAAGCCATTTATAATTCATCAGGACCTGAATTTATTTTTTCCGGATCAAAAACAAGCCGTCCCGGAGAGTAAGCAGTACTTTTTCCACCGTTTCATCCCCATCGATTAATTCATTAAAAGCCTGTATCCCCTTTGCACTCTTGCCCTGCACCCGGCCTGAATCTAATTTTCCATCGGGCGCGATAGCCGTCAGCACCTGTCCATGAAAAAGCACATTATCCGCTATGATCAATCCCCCTTGCCTCACCCGCGGTAACACTAATTTATAATATTCCGGGTAACTCACCTTGTCAGCATCAATAAACACCAAATCCCATACCTCATCCAGAACAGGAATTATCGCTAACGCATTTCCCCTGTGCAATATTATCCTGTCCTGCCGGTTTGCCCGGCGGAAATAATCTGCAGCCCGGTCCGCATCCTCATCCCGCAACTCAATAGTATGCAGCCGGCCATCGGCTGTCAACCCCTCCGCCAGACACAACGCACTATACCCCACAAAGGTCCCTATCTCCAACACCCGGCGTGGCCGCAAAAGCAGGCTCATCATCTCCAGGAACTTCCCCTGCAAAGGCCCGCTCAACATATGAGCTTCCGGATGGTGGCTCTCCGTATAGCCGGCTATTTCCTGTAACAAAGGACTTAGTTTCGAAGAATAAAACTCCGCATAAGCCTGTGCCAAAGGATCGATAATATCCATCCATAAAAAATTTGTGCCAAAGATAGGCTAATTGGCCGGCTTCGAGAGGGCCCAAAGCCCCAAAAAGGTGAGCATCCCGTTCAGCAGCAATAGCTCGATACCAATCTGAAATCCGCCCAGCCACGACGCTGAATACCGGCTGATGAAGTAACAACAGGCCGGGGTCAGCAGACACAACGCAGTGATCTTCCAGGTATTTGCCAGAACCCGCTTCGTAAAGATGCCAAAAGCAAAAAGACCCAATAGAGGACCATAGGTATATGCCGCCAGATCTAAAATGATATTGATGATCGACTTATTATCCACCCACTTGAATACCAGGATGCACAATAGGAAAATAACGGCAAAACTGATATGCACGGTCATTCGTGTCCGCCTCTTCTGCTGCTCGCTCAGCTCCGGCTTGTTCTTCAGGTCCAGCAGGTCGATACAAAAGGAAGAAGTCAGCGCAGTCAATGCCCCATCCGCACTCGGGAAAAGAGCCGAGATCAGCCCTATGATAAAAATAATAGAAACAGCCTGCGGCAGATAATGCAGCGCCAGCGTCGGGAACAGGTCATCCCCAATAACATTCTGCCCGCCCAGCAACAGCTGATGCCCCTGGTACACCGCCCCTTCATGCAGTGAATACAAATAAAGCAGCCCCCCCAGCAACAAAAAGAGAAAACTCACCAGCACCATGATAAAACTGAATGTCATCACATTTTTTTGAGAGTCCCGCAGTTTCCTGACACTGATGTTTTTTTGCATCATCTCCTGGTCCAGACCCGTCATAGCTACGGCTATAAACATACCGCCCAACACCTGTTTGAGAAAGAAACCCTTACTTTTAACATCCGTATTGAAGATATGAGTGTATCCTTTTGCATCCAGCGCCCGCATCGCCCCGCCGACAGAAAGCCCAAGATGCTGCAGGATATAAACCGTACAGACCACCAGCCCCAGCAGCATAAATGTCGTCTGCAACGTATCGGTATAGACTATCGTCTTGACACCACCCTCGAATGTATACAGCAGGATCATCAGTAAAATGACAAAACAGGTCAGCCCAAACGGAACGCCCAGGCTCTTCAGAATGAAAATATGCAGCACATTGATCACTAAGTAAAGCCTTGCCGTAGCCCCCACCGTACGGGAAATGATAAAGAACAGCGCCCCCGTCCGGTAAGCCACCGACCCAAAACGCGTATGCAGGTAATTGTAGATGGATGTCAGTTGCAGCCGGTAGTACAAAGGCAACAGGACAAACGCGATGACCAGGTAGCCAAACCAGTAACCGATGATCACCTGGAAGTATGCGAAAGCTTTATACGATGCGCCCGCAAAATCTCCCACCGTACCCGGCACCGAAACAAAGGTAACCCCGCTGAGAGAAGTGCCGATCATCCCAAAAGCCACCAGCATCCAATTGGAATTCCGGTTGCCGATAAAAAAGGAATCATTGTTGGAATGACGTGAAGTACGCCAGGCTACTACCAGCAAAAGAAGAAAATAACCGATTACAAATGAAAACAGAAGAAAAGAAGGCATCAACTAAATTACTAAATTAGGAAATACACTGGTAATATTTGAATTTTACTTTTGCTAACACAAATATGAAAATACAATCCGTCGCAGTCTTCTGCGGCTCAAAAACAGGAAAAAACCCCCTCTTTGCCCGCCATACAGCCGAATTGGGGAAATACATCGGTCTGTTGAAACTGAAACTGGTCTATGGCGGCGGCAGCACCGGCCTTATGGGACTCATCGCCAACACGGCCCTGGCAGAAGGTTGCACCGTCATTGGTTTCATCCCTGAATTATTGAAGGAATGGGAACACCACCACAAAGGAATTTCCGAACTGCACATCGTCCCGGACATGCACACGCGGAAAAAAATGATGTACGAGCAAAGCGATGCCGCCATCATCCTGCCCGGCGGCTTCGGCACCCTCGATGAGCTATTTGAAATGCTGACCTGGAACCAGCTGAAGATCCACAACAAAAAGATTTATATCCTCAACTCCGATGGCTTCTACAATCACCTGCTGCTCCACCTGCGCCAGTTGGAAAAAGAAGGATTTCTCTATGATTCAGTCGACGATCGCATCTCCTTCTGCGAATCCCCTCTTGAGGTATTCAATCATATTGGCTAACCTCCCTCCGGTCGGTTAACGGCTGTGATGCACAAATATATCAAACCCCGCCTTTATCACCGGCAACGGATGCCCGTTGTAATCGTTATACGGTGAATTCTTATTGTTTATCGCATCGAACGCCAGCGAAATATAAAAGTTGCTCTGCCCTACCACACGCTGCCCATACCCTATTCCCAGCAACAGGCTCGGTGCATTGGCGCTATAATTTGCAGTCTGCCCGCTGTTCATATCCTTTTGATTCACGCTAAGCCAGTTGAACTCCGGCTGCACCATCACAAAAAGAAAAGGTAATATATAGACTCTGGCAAACGCCCCACCTCCATAGCTGAACCTGCGGGTGCGGATATTGCCATTGTAATACGGATCCGCCTTGAAGGAAGTATAATCAAAATTGGCGACAATCCCCGCGTCGAGCCAGCTCGTCAACGAATAACCGACCTCGGGATTAACCCCGACGTTGAAACTGTAAGAGCCAAAACCCAAACCCAAACCGCCACCCACAAACAGGTTTTCCTTCCGGAAACCCGTGCCGCTGCCTTCATCAGAATACGTATTTACCCGGTTGGGCATATGCTGAGCCCGGCTTCCCAACCCTATCATTCCAAAACAAATCGCGATTAGAACCTTTCTTATCATGTGTCAAATATTTTTCCCTTATTCAATATCCCATTCGGATCGAACACCTTCTTGATCCCCCGCATCAGCTCCAGCTGCAGCTCGCTGAATACAATGTCCAGGTAGCCTTTCTGCACCAACCCAATGCCGTGCTCTCCACTGATCGTCCCGCCAAGGCTGTGCACCAGCCGGAATAAGGCCCGCAGGCTTTCCACCATCGCCGGGTCCTCCTGGCTGTTGGTGCTGCCCTCCTTTTTGATCCGGATATGCAGGTTGCCATCCCCGGCATGCCCATAACAGACAGCATGAAAACCATATTGCATACCCAACGCCTTTACTCCCCTGATCAGCGCCGGCAATTCCGCACGCGGCACCACCGTATCTTCTTCGATGGTATATCCCTCTTTCTTCACCGCCTCCGCTACCCGCCGCCGGATCTTCCAAAGCTCTGCCTTCTGCGTGGCGTCATCCGCAAACAAAATATCGGCACCCGCCTCATAATCCTCCAGCAGGGCCGCAATTGCTTCCATATCGTTCATCAGCACCGCCTGGTCATTTCCGTCCACCTCGATCAACAGATGGGCGGTTATGTCTGAAGGTATGACCAACCCACTGTTCAGATACTGCGCCGTGATCCGCAAGGCATCTATCTCCACCAGTTCCAGGGCGCTGGGCGTAAATCCTGCCCGGAATATGGCGGACACCGCTTCCCCTGCCTTTTCCAGCGAACGGAAAGGCACTAACATCAAAAGATCATACCGGGGCAGCGGGATCAGCCGCAGCACTATCTTCGTTACAATCCCCAGCGTCCCTTCACTACCTACCACCAGCTGCGTCAAATTATATCCGGTAGAATTTTTTAATACGTTGGCCCCGGTCCAGATAATTTCCCCGGTAGGCAACACCAGTTCGAGGTTCAAAACATAGTCTTTCACCACCCCGTATTTTACGGCTTTGGGCCCTCCGCTGTTCTCGGCGATATTCCCGCCAATAAAACAGGAACCCCGCCTGCTGGGGTCCGGCGGATAAAACAATCCCCTTTCTTTTACAGCATCCTGCAACACTTCCGTGATCACTCCCGGTTCCGTTATCACCTGCCCGTTGCGCTCATCGATCCCCAGTATATTATTCATCCGCTCTGTGGAGATCAATACTCCACCCAACTGCGGCAACGCGCCGCCGCTAAGTCCCGTCCCGGCCCCACGGGGAGTCACCGGTATCCGAAACTCGTTGCACAACCGCAGAATATGGCTGATCTCCAACGCCGTCCTCGGTTTTACTACCACCTCAGGTAAGTAAGACAACTCTTCCGTCTCATCATGTGAATAAGCCTTCAATATCCCCGCTTCCGTTACAACATGATCGGGTCCAACTATTATGCGCAGTTGATCAATCAGCTCACCTGTCCCCATAAATGCAATTTTGCGCAAAAATCGGATAAATTCGGATTATCACCATCATTGCTTGAAGGTTGGGCACAAGGATTGCCGCCGGTCTCCATTATACTGGCTGTAAAATCCCTGGTTTACCAGGGCGAACTCGTATGCTCCATACCCATTATCATAGTGTTTAATGGAGGAGGTGGTGATATCATATGTGAAAGTTAGCTTGATATTCTTATAGATAAACCCGATCATGGGTATGATGGCATCCCCCGCCCGATAGTACAGGCCCCCGATCACCTGCTGATCACCATCGTCCTGCAGATTATATTGCGCATTCAAACCCAGGACAGTCTCCGAAGACTGGGCCATCTGCGTATAATAACCCATCGGATTGATAATAACCTGGTCGTTGACCTTCAGGCTGGCATTTAAAAAACCAATATACCTGGGCGAGATACGGCTGTCAAAACCCGCCGGGTCCGTACTGAAAAAAGATTCCCGGGCCCGGTTGATATGCTGCACGGAAAAACCTGCATTCAGGTACATATTTTTTGTCGGGAAATAGGCATAGTTCATCCCTATCTGCATATCGAAGTAATTGGTGGAGGGGTGATCGATCACCACATTGGTAGGCAGCGTATTGTCGAAGAATTTCCCGTCAAACTGGTCCGGGAATTTTAAGTTCTGCGTATTGATCCGCTTGTTGACCCAACCCACATTAAACCCCAGCGAGATCAGGCTCGCATAACCTACCATCCGGTGATAGGCCGCCGAACCATATACCTCCGTAGAAGTCAACGCGCTCGATCCGGCATCGTCCCGCAGGACCACCCCCCCAAGCCCCATCCAGCCATTTTCGATCCGGCCTCGGAATACCTGTGCATCCCCCCACGCACTAAACGTACGATAGGGCGCCGACATGACCGCCGACCACTGGTTACGGTAATTCGCGCCCAACCGGTAATCCCCTCAATTTAATGTTATTAACGATAGTTCCGGGGCTTTGGTTGTCTTTTCACCCCTTCTTAACGAAATTCGGTTCTCAGCTTACCCGTCTCCCTGGTCTTACCTTACCAAAGTTATGTCTCCTTTTTTAGTTACATGCTTCCCATTCGAAAAGTCGGCTTCCAAAGTATAAGCATATACATCCACCGGCTGTGGGACACCCCGGTAATAACCATCCCATCCGACATCCGGGTTATCCGACTGGAAGACCAGCTTTCCCCACCGGTTATATATGCGAAAAGTCATCTTCATGATCCCAAAACCATAAACCTTCAAAATGCTATTTTGCCCGAAACGACCCGGGGTAAAGGCATTAGGCACGTCCAGCAGCGGGTTGACCAGTGCGGCCACTGTATGGCAGACCGTATCCGGACACCCAAACTGATTGGTTGCTACCAGGCAAACCCGGAAGGTATCCGTTGCCTGATACTGGTGCACCACTGTATCCGGAGTAGTCTTGAAAGTAGAATCCCCGTCCCCGAAAGACCAGGCATAACGAACCGCACCTGTCGACGCATTCGTAAACACCGTCGGCGTATTTGGCGTAGGCGGCGAAGGAGCATAAGTGAAGTCAGCCTTCGGATTGACATTGACCGTAATAGTCAGCGAAAAATCCGAGACTTTATTACAGGTATTCGGGTCTTCCTCATGCAGCTTCACCGTATAAGTCCCTGTATTTTGATACACATGCACCGGATTCACGTCACTGGAGAGCGGCGAACCATCCCCGAAATCCCAGGTAAAAGTCTGGCCGCCCAACGAGGTATTGTTGAAAACAGCTGTGTACGGCACACAACCGCTGGACGGCGTTTCAAACTGCGCCTTCGCTACCGGCGAAACCCGCAATGACTTGGTCAGCGAATCCGGATAGTTGCAATACGCCGTATCATTCAGCACTAACGTGACATTGTACGTACCCGCACTCCCATAGCTATGGGTCAGCGGACCATTGCCCGTGACCACCCGGGCGGTATTGTCCCCGAAGTCCCAGGTAAACGTGTTGGGCCCGAAAGGTTTGGTTGCCGGAGCCTGCGACCTGTTCGTGAAATCATAGGTCAGTAAGTCGCAAGCGACATTGGGATCCTTCACAAAGTCAAAATCTAATATCGCCTTGTCCGTTCGTGCTATAACATGCCGGTACACCGTATCGGCCACATTACAGCTGTTCGAATCAATGGCCACCATCATGACCGTATACGTGCCGGGATTTGGATAGGTGTGGTTCACTGCATAGCTGACAGTAGCCGTATCCGGGCTGCCATCCCCAAAATTCCAGATATAGGACTTGGCGCTGCGGATCGTATCCTCCAGCCGGGTATCCATTGGAATACAACCGGCCGTGTCATTGAGACGCCCGTTGACGGAAGCCCGTAAGCCTGCTCCCACCCCCGCAAAACCAAAAGTGATCTTTATCGCAGCCAGGTTACAGCCATTGGTGCCCGCTCCGTTATTGGGCGACCATACCCCTGCCGTCGTTGGAAAGCGCCCCGTCTGCCCGCCGTTACAATTGGCGCAGATAGCCTGGTAAATAGCCCCGTTCTGGTCGTAACGGCTCGTTCCCCCATCCACATGCTCGCTGATGCTTCTTGAATTGTCATTCTGCCCGAAAAAGGTCCCATACAGCAAGGCCGAAGCATTCTTCTGGATAACGATAAAGTAAAAATCCCGGTTATCACTCAGCCGTTTGGCGGCATCCGGCGTCGTCGGCATGCCAACCGTCCCAACCAGCCCGTAGGGATCGCTCTCCCCCCCAATGATCCAGCCGCCCCAGCCCGAAACATATACATTCTCACAACGGTCGACCAGGAAAGCCACCGGAGATATATTTGGCAACCCGTGCGCCGGCCCGCTGGTGCCAAAAACCGTCGAATAAATAAAAGCCGACAGGTCCGGCTGCAGCTTCGCTATAAATTGCTTGGATCCCGCAACCGAATAAGGCGCATTTACGACCGGCCACGAGCCATTGGTCGTACCCATCACGTAGGGAAAGCCCTTTTTGTCAAAATCAAGTCCATAAACAGCGTCCGCCACATCCGTTCCCAGGTAAGTAGACCTTTTAAGGGTAGTGCCGTCCGCAGATATTTGTGCAACAAATCCATCACAGACACCACCCCGGTACCCCGGCTGCACCACTCCCGACTGATTACCCGGGAAATTAGAGCTCGCAGTAGCCCCGCCTACATAGATATCTCCCGTCAAAGGATCGGCCTTTAGCACAAAAGCGGCATCACTCGCACTCCCCCCGAGAAAGCTGCTCCAGATCAGGTGATCGCAGGTGGGGTCTATCTTCAACACCACCCCATCCTGTCGCCCCCCGCCAAAAGTCGGCTGAAAAACAGGCCCGACTATCGGGAAACCATTCGGCCCCTGTGGTGACTGGCTCGACGCCGCCACTAAAATATTTCCACTCCCATCGATCACTATCTCACTCCGGGAATCATCCCCGTAATTACGTATCAATGAATCGGCCTTCTCATAACGCGTTCTTACCTGGTCTTCCATATTCACACAATCATTCCCGGTCCCCCCGATACGCATACACCCGATCAGCGCACTCCCGGCCGTATTTATCTTCGCAACGAACATATCCGCAGCACCGCCCGGACCAGCCGTTGTCTTAAAAGGAAAATTACCCGAATAAGTACGCCCTAACACCGCCCCCATATACCGGCTGCAGCGCGCCGGTAGTCCAGGGAAAAGCGCTGCCAAACACGATACCTCCCGCAAAAAAAGTCCCCCCCGGACCCGGGGTTGCAGTGAATCCCCAATTACTGACCTTACTGCCGGTAAACGTACAAAACACGATGGACGGATCGATGATCAGCGTCGCGCCCGGATTACTTTCTGCTACCTTAAAGCTCACCGTATTCCCGCCCGTGATCACATACCGGCAGGAAACGTCCGTCCGGCCCCGCTGCGGATCGAAAGTATAGGAATAAGGCGCCGGCTGCGTCACATCTCCCACCGAAGTGGCTGTTATGAGCTGGTTCTTTTTAATGGACAGCTTGCTGGCCCCATCATACCGCATCTGCACCTGGCTCAGGTCGCCACCCGGATGCACTATAATATCATACTTTAGCAGGCCATTGTAGGTATAATAACGGACATCTATATTCGGATAAATATTATGATAGGTCACCCCCTGGTAGACCTTACAGTTAGAGGTCCATTTGGAAGGATCATTACCGATAAAATAGTTGTTGTAACCAGGCAGGGCTTTATCCGCCTCAATAACAGCCTGTTCACTGCCGCCCACCCAAGTCACCCGGTAAGCATGCGAACGCAGCGCATCCTCGGGATTGATCCCCCCTGTCGTCGCCCCCGTCATCGGAGGCGCCACATAATTACCCACCTTCGTATAACCACCCTGTTTGACGCCATGGTGATTGTTCGTTATCCGGTTGAGATCATCCGTATTGTACAACAATGCCGAAAAACCATTGTTTTCCAGGAAAACTGCACCCACTCCAATCTCCCCTTTGAACTTTACCCGGCTGTCCCACTGTCCCTTGTTCTCTACAAATTCGATATTGGACGCGCCGTCCTGGGCTAACCCTTTCAGTACGGCGGCCATCAGCCAAACTATTATATAAAACCGAGACTTCAAATCGTGCATTTTACAATTTACAAAATGTTTTGATCCCGCGATCACCCCCCTCAGACCTACCTTATCAGCGTAATATCCCCTTTCTTGCTCGCATGAGTCCCATCGGAAAATTCCGCTTCCAGCGTATACGCATATACATCCATCGGCTGCAATTGTCCACGACTGGTGCCATCCCATCCATAATAGGGATCATTGCTCTCAAAGACCTTCTGTCCCCAGCGATTATAGATCCTCCAGGTCATATGTACTATACCAAATCCAACCACCTTTACAATAGCATTTTGACCGAACCGGCCGGGTGTAAACGCATTCGGCACATCCAATAACGGGTTGATAACAGCCGGCACCGGGTGACACACCGTATCCATACACCCCGATTCATTGGTGATGACCAGGCAGACCTGGAAGGTATCCGTTTTGTTGTATTGATGGATAACAGTATCCGGAGTGGCCTTCGTCTCCGAACTGCCGTCCCCGAAGAACCACTGGTATTTTACCGCCGGCGTCGAGCCGTCCGTAAAGATCGTCGGTGTATTCGGCGGCTGAGGCGGCAGCGGCGTATAGGTAAAGGCCGCCGTTGGTTTACCCTGTACATTAAGCGTAAAGGTATAGGTATCGGTAATGTTACAGGTCGTGGAATCCACAGCCTTTAAGCTAACCTTGTAGGCGCCCACGTTGGGGTAAAGATGGCTGGGAGAGAGATCCGTACTGTCTATCGGGCTTCCATCCCCAAAGTCCCAGTAGAATTTCTGGCCCGCAATGGAAGTATTGTTAAAGACAGCCGTATACGGAGCACAGCCAAATGCGGGCGTAGTGAATTGGGCCTTCACATTCTGCGCCACATACAATAGCTTTACCGTATCGGTCGGATAGTTGCAATAACTGGTGTCCACCAGCGCCAGGGTCACATTATAAGGTCCCGGCGAACTATAGGAATGAGTAGGCTGACCCGTTAATCCTCCCCGCACCAACGCCGGCCCATCCCCAAAATTCCAGGTGAAGGAAGTATCAGTGAAAGCGGGTGCGCCGGGCGCATGCGTGGATAAATTGGTGAAGATATAATTAAACTGATCGCAGGGGCCGGTCTTGTCATAGCGGAAATCAAGGAAAGCCGGGTTATTCCGGACCTCTATCGTTTTATAGGCCGTATCCGCCACATTACAGCTGTTACTGTCAATAGCAACCAGCATCACTACGTAGTCTCCCACCGCCGTATACGTATGATCCAGCGCCGCAGCCGTCGTATTCACAACCGTCCCGTCCCCAAAGTTCCAGACATAGCTTTTGGCATTGCGGATCGTATCCGAGAAAGAGACGGTCAGCGGCACACAGCCAACGCTGTCTCCCCGTCCATGCGTCACCGTCTTTAATCCTGCGGCGACCCCTGCAAATTGAAAAGTTATCTTCACCGCTGCTTCATTACAGCCCGCCGACCCCGTTCCATTGGCAGAAGCCCAAACACCCGGCGTCGTAGGAAACTGGGCGCCGCCGTAACAGTTGGCGCAGATGGCCTGGTATATCGCCCCCTGTTTGTCAAACCGGCTCGTTCCCCCATCCACATGGTCGCCGAAGCCGCCCCGGGTTTGACCGAAAAAACTACCGTACAGCTGGCCGGCGGCATTCTTCTGCAGGATGAAAAAATAAAAGTCTTCTCCATCCGTGCTTGACTTCTGCGCATCGGACGTCACAGTCAGCCCGTTGGTGCCGATGTTCAGATAACCATCGTTGATATCCGCTCCGCCGCCCCATCCGGACACATATACGTTCTCACAACGATCGACAAGAAAAGCCGTTGGTGAAATATTGGGAGATTTGACATTACCCGGCCCGAAATTGGCAGAATAGACCACTCCGGAAAGGTCCTGTTTCAGCTTGGTGATAAATTGTTTGCCGCTTGCCTGGTTGCCGTTTTGATTAAACGGGGAATTGAGGACCGGGATTACGCCGGTCGTAGTCCCCATGATGTATGGAAATCCCGATTTGTCAAATTCTATTCCATAGACCATATCCGTTCCCGTAGTCCCGTAATAGGATGCTTTCAGCAG
>WNFI01254895.1_pt1 | contig 12248 bp, 15 predicted proteins | sample 5400471 | NCBI WGS metagenome assembly WNFI01 (sample SAMN13153348, study PRJNA577476) | soil metagenome | isolation source: 100 cm saprolite on Douglas fir-dominated hillslope | place: USA:California | collected 2013-09-17 | reverse complement strand
GGTTTCCGCCCGCCGTACGGCGCCTTCCACAGCCACAGAATGAGCGGCAGGTAGATCAGCATGTTGAACAGGATCCCCCGGGCGGGCCCCATCGCGAGCAGGATCAGGCCGCCGACCGCCGGGCCGAGCAGCAGCCCCAGGTAGCGGCCGGTGGCGAGGAGCCGAATCGCGCTATGCAAGTGCTTTTCGCCGACGATGTCGTGGATCAGCAGCTGCGCCGCCGGCGCCCACAACACGCCGGCGAAGCCGTGCACGACGAGCAGCGCCGCGGCATGCCACATCTCGAGCGCGCCGGTCAGGAACAACAGCCCCCAGCCGAACGAGGCCGCCATGAACAGCAGCATGCCGAGCTGGATGAGGCGGCGCGGGTCGAAGCGGTCGGCGAGCGCGCCCGAGTAAACCGAGAAGAAGAGGAAAGGCAGCCAGTGCGACAGCACCGCGAAGCCGCCGAGCGCCGGCGAATGAAACTTCTGGAAGATGATCCAGTAGCTGATGACGTGCTCGATGCTGTCCGCCATCATGGCGAGCGCCGAGCCGATGAAATAGGCCCAGTAGCCCGGATGGCGCAGGGCGGCGAAGGACTGCTGCGGCACGCCGGCGCGCGGCCGCTAGGTGTTTTCTTCCGTCCTTGCGGCGGGGAGGGCGCCTTTTTTCGGCCGGCCCGGGCGGTAGACGACCTGGAAGATCTTCACCGGCGGCACCGCCGGCGGGCTCTCGAGGAAGCGGCAGTCGGACTCGGTCGGCATGCTCGCCAGCGCGCCGATGCGCTTGCCGCCGACGAACACTGTATAGCGCAGCATGTGCGTCGAGTAGGGAATCGGCTGCGCCACCACCTCGTACTTGCCGACCATGAACCGCTTGCGTTCCATCACTGGGATTCTCATGGAGTCAATATCGCTTTCCAGAGTTGAATTCCACCTTGACCCGCGCGACTGCGCGCCGCACGGCTTCCATCTCGGCGCGCGCCGTCTGCGCCTTCTGCACCAGGTCGTCGCTGAGCGCGCCGCCGGCGGCGGCCTGCAGGCGCGAGATCTCCTCGTGGATCCGCTTGTAGCGCTCCGCGGCCAGGTTCCAGCGCTCCACCAGACGCTGCTCCTGCTCTCGCCATGCCTTGCGCTTGTCCATGGATGCCTTTGAGGTGAGCTGTGCAGTTTATCACACGAACCACCCCTGCCGGCCCCCGGTTGAAGCGGTAGGAGCTTGAAAAGACTATGAAAGCCCCTGCTCGGCGCTCAGAACTTGGTGGCCCGCTGAATGGCCGGTCGCCCGCCCAACTCCTTCGCCCAGCGCTCCAGGTTCGGCAGGCCTTCGCAGGTCTCCGGTACCGCGCCTTTCGCGCGCGCGTAGCCCGCGTAAAGCGACAGGTCGGCGATCGTCAGCTCGCCTCCCGCACAGTACTTGCGCTGGCCGAGATAGTCGTCCCACACCTTGAAGTAGCCGCGCACGCGGCTGCGGAACAGGTCCGCGGTCGGGCCGTGCGGGTCCTTGGAGCGGATCACGGCGAACAGCGCGCCGAGCATCGGCGTGATGTCGGTAGAGGCGCTCATCAGCGCCTGCAGCGTCGCCGCGCGCGCTGCCGGATCGCGCGGCAGGAACCTGCCCGACTTCTCCGCGCAATACACCAGGATCGCGGTCGACTGCGACAGCGTCAGCGGCTTGCCGCCCGGGCCTTCGCTGTCGACGAGCACCGGGATCTGCCCCATCGGGTTCATGGCGAGAAACCCGGGCGACTTCTGCTCGCCCTTCTGGATGTCGATCGGGTGGAGCTGGTAGGCGAGGCCGCATTCCTCGAGGGCGATGCGCGCGCGCATGCCGTTCGACGTGCCGGCGGCATAAAGATCGATCATGGGTTCCTCCGCAAAAATGATGGTACTCCGGACCGGGCGCATGGCTTGCCGTGTACGCAATAATGGGAGATGGCGAAGGCTAGGTCGAAAAGCGGGATGAACCGCGCCCCGGCACGCCGCAGGCCGCGCAAGGCGAAGGCGGGATCGCGCGGCTTGACGCCGATCGAGTGCCGCCTGGACGCCCTCTCGGGCGAAGGAGCGGAAGCCAGGAGGCGGGTGGAAGGCGAGGGCGGGATCGTGCTGGGCTGCTACAGCGACCCGCTCGGCAAGAACCCGCTGCTCCTCGCGATCCTGCCGATCGATTCCATCGAGCCGACGCCGTTCCAGCGCGATCTCTCGCAGACACATCACCGCAGGCTTGCCGACGTCATCGACCGCACCGGCCTGTTTACCGAGAAGGCGCACAACCTGCGCGAGCGCGCGCTGGAAGTCATCCGCATCTACCGCGGGCTGATCGACGAAGACGGCGCGCGGCCGGAATCGCAGTTCGCGTTCTATCTGGAAGAGGCTGCGCTGGTCACGCTCGGCGTGTGCTACGAGCGCAATCCGAAATTCGCCGGCGCGTCCTATAACCCCATCGTGCGCCGGCTCGCGTCCTTCTCGAATGAGCATGTCTCAAAAGTCATCAGGACTCATGAGAGGCAGGCGGAAATGCTCCTGGAGCTCGACGAGCGCGTCGGCGCGGTCATCGCCAAGCTGAAGGCGGGCGGCTTCGTCAGCCCGTATCTGCGCGCCTTCGTCGTCGCGCGCATCAACCCACTGCGCTGGATCCAGGGCGAGCCGCCGCCGCTGGAGGAAGTGCTGAAGACGATGCGCGAACGCGCCAGCAAGTTCAATACCGAGAAAGTGAAGCAGGAAGACCTCGCCAGCGCTGGTGGCGCGCCCGACGAGCCGGATTGATAATTGCGGCTAACAGGGGGAGACAACATGCGGATTCTGCTCGTCGAAGACAACCCGTCGCTCGCCGAGTGGGTGACTCGCACCTTGCGGCGGAACAAGTTTGCGGTGGATTGCGCCTGCAACGGCGCGGATGCCGACCATTTGCTGCGCACGCAGACCTATGAGCTGGTGATTCTGGACCTCTCGCTTCCCAGGCTGGACGGCCACGAGGTGCTCAAGCGGCTGCGCGCCCGCGACAACAACGTGCCGGTGCTCATCCTGACGGCCAATAACACCGTGGAAGGCCGCATCCTCGGGCTCAACGAAGGGGCCGACGACTACATGGCCAAGCCCTTTGACGTCAATGAGCTCGATGCCCGGATCCGGGCCATCCTGCGGCGCGTCAATCAGAAGAAGAATCCGCTCCTGCAGTGCGGCGCGCTGCGTTACGATAGCAATACCCGCATCTTTGCGCTCGGCGACAAGGATCTCGCGCTGCCGCCGCGCGAGCGTGCCGTCCTCGAAGCGCTCATCGTCAAGCTGGGCAAGACGGTGAGCAAGCAGTCCCTGGCGGAGAGCCTGTTCACCATGCATGACCATGCGGCTCCGGACACCATCGAGATCTACGTCTCGCGCCTGCGCCGCAAGCTGGAGCACAGCGACGCCGCGATCATCACGCTGCGCGGCCTGGGTTATCTGCTGAAGCAGCGCCATGCCGCTTAACAGCCTGCGCCTGCAGCTGCTCGGCTGGCTGCTGGTGCCGCTGGCGGTGTTTGTCGCGGTCAACACCTGGGCGATCTACACCAACGCGACTGAAACGGCGACCGTCGTGCAGGACAGGATGCTGCTCGGCGCGGTGCGAATCATCGCCGAGCAGACGTACTACAAGGACGGCGAGCTGCACGTCGAGGTGCCGCCGGCCGCGCTGGAGCTGTTCGAGTCGAGCAGCCAGGACCGGGTGTTCTACCGGGTCGCGTCGCCGCGGGGCGCGCTTCTTCTGGGGTATGCCGAGCTACCGGCGCCGGAGGCCCCCTTGGCTGCTGACGAAGCGACGCATTTCGACGCCGTGGTGCGCGGCGAGGCGGTGCGGGTCGCCGCCTTTGCGCAGCCCATGTTCGGCGCTGCCGCAACACAGGGGCCCGTGCTGATCGAGGTCGCGCAAACCATGCGCGCTCACAGGACCCTTGCCAGCCAGATCTGGAAGCAGGCCGTGCGCCAGGAGCTGCTCATGCTCGCGCTCGCGATCGCCCTGGTGTGGCTGGGACTGCGCCGCGGCCTGATGCCGGTTCTGCGCCTGCGCGATCAGGTGTTGCGCCGCAAACCGGGAACGCTGAAACCGCTCGACGCGGCCTCGGCGCCGCGCGAGCTGACCCCGCTGGTCGACGCGATGAACGACTATGTGCGGCGACTGGACGAGCATGTGTCGGCGCAGGGGCGCTTCATCGCCTACGCATCGCACCAGTTGCGCACCGTCTTGACAGTGCTCAACACGCAGGTGAGCTACGCGCTGAGCAATGCCGATCCCGCGGCCAGGGACGATGCGCTGCGCGGCATCCGCGACGGCGTGCAGCAAGGCATCCGGCTGGTCAACCAGCTGCTGCTGCTGTTCACGGCGGAAGCCGGCGCCGCCCAGCCGCTGCGTCAAGCCGAAGTCGATCTCGCGGAAGTGGTCCAGCGCGTGCTGGAGGAGCTGGCGGCGCTGGCGCAGGCGAGGAACATCGACCTCGGCTTCGAGCGCAAGGGCGACGCCGCGACCGTGCGCGGAACGCCTTCCATGCTGCACGAGCTGGTCGCAAATCTCGTCGACAACGCGATTCGCTATACGCCGCCCGGCGGCGTGGTCACCGCCGCGATCCTGGGATCAGCGTCAGGGGTGACCCTGCGCGTCGCGGACAACGGGCCTGGTATTCCAGCCGACCAGCGCGAGCGCGTGTTCGAGCGCTTCTACCGGCTGCACGACGACGGCCCGGGTGGCTCGGGGCTGGGACTGCCGATCGTGCGCGAAATTGCGGCGGCCAGCCGCGCCGACGTGAAGCTGTCGGATCCGCCTTCCGGAAACGGCTTGATCGTGTCGGTGACTTTCAGCTAGCGCCCGGCGGCCACCGCGACGGGCAGCTCGTGCCTGGCCGCGGCAACGAATTCCGTGCTGTAGGTTCTCGACAGGTCGATGCTCTTGTCCTGAACATTCCTGTCGATCGTCGACATGACCTTCAGCACCGTCGGCGGCCCCGAAGCGGGCATGCGCCCGTCCGCCGTAAAGATCGCCCTGCTTTCCGCAAGGGCCCGCACGTACGTGCTCCTGTCGCCTGCATGGTAGTGAGCCGGCACGCGCGACGCGATTTCCTCCGCGCTGTGCGCGTGGATGTAGTGGAGCGCGCCGACCAGGGCATTGACCAGGCCCTGGACCTGTGGCTTGTGGCTGTCGACCCAGGCAGTCCGCATGTAAAGACAGGACGAGGGGTACAAGCCGCCCAGCACCTTCTCGACGTCCTCGGGCCTGCGCAGATCGACCAGGATCTTCGCCTCGCCTACCTTCAGCAGGCGCGAGATCGTCGGCTCGGTCGTCATGCCCGCATCGATGGTGCCCAGCTGCATGGCGGCGATGAAGGTATTGCCGGCGCCGACGGGAATGATGTTCATGTCGCTCAGCTTGACGCTGTGCGAGAGCGCAAGGTAGCGCGTCAGAAAGCTGGTCGACGACCCCAGGCCGGTCACCCCCAGGTTCCTGCCGCTGAAATCGGCCGGCGAGCGGATCTTGCCGGCCATTCGCGCCGACACCAGTTCCGCTTCGCCGGTCGAGAGCGTGAACTGCACTACCGATTGAACCGCCTTGCCTTTGGCCTGCAGGGCGATGTCGCGGGAAGGTAAATGATCTTTTCGATCCCGCCGACCATCAAGGTGATCTTGCTCGCCTGGGCGCCGGCGAGCGCCCAGCCGGGTGCGCCCGCGAGCAGCATCGCGGCATACGCCCCCCGCAGCAAGATTTTCATCGGTTTATTCCGCTCCCCGCCGCAATTCTACCGGGCGCAAGCCTTCTTGCTAAGAGCGCGGAAGCTGCGGCGCGACCTCCTGCCAGCCTTCGGGACACTGCCGGATGTACGGGTAGTAGATCCCGGAGGCCTTGCAGAAGAACCAGAACTGCGGCTGCGATCCGCCCGAGGCTGCCGGGTCGCGTTCGATGTACGCCGGCACGGCCACGGTCTGCTCGTAGTACCAATAGGGCGGCGCCGGATACCACGGCGCGAACACCGGGCCCGTGACCGGAGCGCGGCTGGAGATGTGCTCGGAACGGTAGAGGCTGTCGTAGCCGCCGCCGTGCCCGCCCCGCCCGCCGCGGCCTGTCGCGGACAAGGTGCCGGCGGCGGCTGCCAAGCCGGCGATCAACAGCAGCGTCACCTTGAAGGCCTTCACCTGCGCCTCACTTTACGCGCAATTTGCGTCCGCGCAACACGCGCCGACGACTGAAAGCGGATAGAAAGCTTGGCTCGACTATTTTCCCCGCGTCCAAGCCGCAACTGGACGTTCACTTAACGAAGACGAGGGGAGAAATGACGATGAAACACTTCACCGGTCGAGCCGCGATGCTCGGGGCCTTGGTGGCGTCCGCATTCGCTGCGAATCAGGCCGTCGCTCAGCAGCAGGAGCCGCGCGTATTCGCGGAAACCGCTGTCCGGGGCAACGGCATCGGGCTGCATACGCCCAATCTCGATGTCGCGTTGTACGGTCTGATCGATATCACGCTGAGCACGTCCAGCAACGTCGATGCTGCGGGACACAGCCGCACCAACTTCCAGAAGCCGTGGTTCAGCGGCCCGCGCTGGGGCGTGGTCGGCAGCCGCGCCCTTCCGGACGGCGCGCCGAGCCTGATCTTCAAGCTGGAAGGCGAATACCTGCTCGATACCGGCGAGGAGGACACGCCGGGCGTGCTGTTCAACCGCGATGCCTGGGTGGGCTTCCAGGGCGATACGATGGGCAAGCTGACGTTCGGCCGCCAGAACACGCTCGCCCGCGATTTTTCCCAGAACTACGGCGATCCCTACAACACGACGGGAACGATCACCGTGGACGAGGGCGGCTGGACCAACACGAACAACTTCAAGCAGCTGATCAACTACGCGGCGAGCGCCACCGGAACGCGCTATGACCGGGGCGTGGTGTGGAAGAAGCAGTTCGGTGCGTTCGTCGCTGGTGCGGGCTACCAGTTCGCCAGCGATCCGAGCACCACTCCGTCGACCGCAGGGCGCGGCGGCAAGAACAGCACGCAGTCCGCGGCGCTGGCTTGGAACGGCGGCGTGTTCAACGCCTCCGGCTTCGTCAATCACGCCAACATCCAGGGGTTCAGCTGGACGGCTTCGCTGCGCTTCGCGCCGCCTGGAAAGCTGGACTACGAGGCGGGATGGGTGAACATCAAGGCGGACAACGGAGGTCTGAGCAGCAAAGGCTTCATCCTGGATGGGTACAAGGATACGTCCGCCGTCACCACGGGCGTGAGCGGGAAGAAGCAGACCTTCTACGGCTCGATCTTCTATCACTTCGACCGGAGCACCGAGGTGTACCTGGCCGCCGACCACATGAAGCTGAAGGACGGCTGGAAGGACCCGCGCTCGTTCGGCCTGACGAGCCAGAACGAAATCGCGGTCGGGATTCGCACGCGCTTCTGATCAGCAATGATCCTGCGTAGCGCGATCTTCGCGTTGCTGGCTCTGGCGGCGGGCCTCGCCCAGGGCCAGCAATATCCCACCAAGCCGGTGCGCATCATCGCGCCGTTCGCTCCCGGCGGCGGCACCGATTTCATCGCGCGGCTGATCGCGCAGAAGCTCACCGAGCGGCTCGGCCAGCAGGTGCTCGTCGAGAACAAGCCCGGCGCCGGCGGCAATCTTGGCGCCGAGTTCGCAGTCAAATCGGCGCCCGACGGCTACACCCTGCTGCTGGTGGCGGGCAGCTACACGGTGAACCCGAGCTTGTACAAGCTGTCGTTCGATCCGGTGAACGACATCACGCCGATCATCCAGCTCTCGCAGGGGCCGTTCGTGGTCGCGGTGCATCCTGCGGTGCCGGCGCACCACCGGCCCGGCGCTGAACGACACGATCGCGGGCAGCACGCAGCTGATTTTCGGCAGCGTCTCGACCACGCTTCAGTTCATCAAGTCCGGCCGCCTGCGGGGCCTCGCCGTCACCACCCCGCGGCGGATTGCCGCGTTGCCGGACCTTCCCACCGTCGCCGAGGCAGGAGTGCCGGGTTACGAGGTCGTGCTCTGGCACGGCCTGGTGGCCCCCAGAGGCGTGCCGCCTCCGATCGTGGATCGCCTCAACCGCGAAGCCAACGAAGTGCTGAAGGCGAAGGAGATGGAGGACCTGCTGGCCACCGACGGCGTGGCCCCGGCCGGCGGCACGCCCGAGCAATTTCGCGCGGTCATCAAGGCGGACATCGAGCGCTGGCGCAGGGTGGTGAAACAGGCCAACATCAAGGTGGATTAGCGGCTCTAGAGCGTCGGGCCCGGCTGCCCGAGCGCGTGCTCGGCGAGCTGCAGGACGAGCCAGTCGTACGCGTCGTCGATCGAGTCGGTGCGGTGCACCAGCTCGACGTCGCGCGCGTCGATGGTGCCGTGGCGCACCAGCGCGTCGAAGTCGATCACCTGCCGCCAGTACTCGGTGCCGAACAGCACCATCGGCAGGGGCTTGCGCATCTTGCGCGTCTGCACCAGCGTCAGCAGCTCGAACAGCTCGTCGAGCGTGCCGTAGCCGCCGGGAAAGACGATCACCGCCTTCGCCAGGTAGGCGAACCAGAACTTGCGCATGAAGAAGTAGTGGAAGTGGAAGGCGAGCTCGCGCGTGACGTAGGGATTGTCGAATTCCTCCGTCGGGATCGAGATCGTCAGGCCCACGTTGACGCCGTGCGCCTCGGCCGCGCCGCGGTTCGCCGCCTCCATGATTCCCGGCCCGCCGCCGGTGCACACCACGAAGCGGCGCTCCTTGCGGTCGAGCTCCTTGGACCAGTTCGTGAGGCGGAAGGCGAGGCTGCGCGCGGCCTCGTAGTAGACCGACATCTTGAGCGCCATGCGCGCCGCCTCGATGCCGGCGCCGGCGGCTTCCGCCGCGCGCAGCGCCTCTTCGGCCGCCTCGCGCGACTTCAGGCGCGCCGAGCCCATGAACACGATGGTGTCGTCCACCTTGTGGTAATCGAACCGGCTCTTCGGCTCGAGGTATTCCGCCAGGATCCTCAGCTCGCGGGCGTCCTTGCTGTTCAGGAAGCCGGGGTTGCGGTAGGCCTGGACGGGCCGTTTGGGGCGTTCGCTCATGGGAAGTCCGCATTCGGTGCGAAGTTCGTAATCCTACGTCTTCCGCACAAGGAGCCCGTCAGGTCCTGAGGAGGCAGGATTCCAGCAGTTCGATCGCCCTGCGCGCAAAGGCCCACATGTTGGCCTCGCGGTCCGAGTCGCCTGTCTCGACAGTGATCGCGGCTTCCACTGGACCACTGACCGCGATGCAGGCGTGGCCCGGTGCGTCCCCATAGCGGTTGCCGCTCGGGCCGCTGGCTCCGGTTTCGCTCAGCCCCCACGTTGCGCCGAGGTTGGTCCGCACGCGCTGCGCGAGCAGCGTCGCGTAAGGCTCGGTTGCCGAGCGCAGGCCGGCCATGTCCTGCGCGGTGATGCCAAGCAGGGCCGAGCGGCTGGCGCCGGTATAGATGACGCCGCCGCCGAGATAATAGGCGGAGGCTCCGGGCACCGCGACGAGCGCGGCGTTGATCAGTCCGCCGGCGGACGATTCGGCGACCGCGAGGGTTTGCCGACGTTCCTTGAGCAGAGTGCCTACGACGCTGCCGAGAGCGCTGAGCGATTGCATTCATTCCACCTTGACGTTGCCCGCCTTCACGACCCTGGACCACAAGGCGTATTCGCTCCGAATGAGGGCGTTCAGCTCCTCGGGTGGACTGCCGATCGCGATCGAGCCTTGATCGAGCAGGCTCTGCTTCATCTCCGGCGTAGTGACGATCTGCGAGATCTCGCGCTGCAGTTGCTCGACGAGCGGCGCCGGCAGCCCGGCCGGACCGAGCACCGCGTACCAGTAGTCGATCTCGAACCCTGCCAGTCCTGCCTCCGCCGCAGTCGGCACCTCCGGCAAGCCGGGAAAGCGATTGCGGCTGGCGACGGCTAGCGCCTTGAGCCGGCCGCTCCTGAAGTGCTGCAGGCCTGAGAGCACGGCGGGAAAAGTGACCTCCGTTTCCGCGCCGAGCATCGCCGCCATCGCCGGCGCGATCCCTTTGTACGGCACGTGCGTCATCCGGATCCCGGTGAGCTGCATCAGCAACTCGCCGGCGAGGTGGACCGGCGTTCCGACGCCCGAGGAGGCGAACTTCACCGCGCCCGGATGCGAGCGCGCGTGCGCGATCAACTCGGCGAGGCTCGCCGCTGGAACCGACGGATGCGCGGCAACCGTCACGGGTGCCGTCGCGACGAGCGTGACGGCGGTGAAGTCCTTCCGGATGTCGAAGGGGAGATCGGGATAGAGCGCCGGATTGCTGGCGTGCGAGGAGAACGCCAGCAGCAGCGTGTAGCCGTCGGGCGCGCTCTTCGCCACGATGCCGGTGGCGATATTGCCGGCGGCGCCGCTCCGGTTCTCGACCACGACCGGTTTCCCCCAGCGCTCGGTCAGCTTCTGCGCGAGTTGCCGCGCCAGGATATCCACGCCGCCTCCTGGCGCGAATCCGACGAGCAGCCGAACCGGCCTGGCCGGATATTGCGCGCCGGCAGGAAGCGAGGCGATCAGCAGCAGCGCAGGCAGCAGCGCGCGCAAGAGCTGTTTCATGGCCTTATTCATTATGGCGTAGCAGCCGCGCGCCGCAAGGTTTGCGCAAGCTGGGGGTTACCAACGGATACAACTTCTCTTCCGAAAGGAATTTTTTCGGCGCATCATTGTTGGAGCAGTTGTAGCTACTCGTGGCGTTGCTCGTCACGGAGAGCGCGAAGCATGAAGCTCGTAGTCAAGGCGATGGTGGTTCTGCTCGTGGCGCTTCTGAGCCTTCCGGCGCTAGCTGGTCGCGGAGGCTCCGGCGGGCGCTCGGGGGGCTTTGGGCACTCCGGCGGCCATTTTTCGGGCGGCCACTCCGCGGCCCATTTTTCGGGCGGCCGGCATTTTGTCCCGGGTGGTCATTCTGTCCCGGGGGGTCATTTCGTCCCGGGGGGTCATTTTGTCCCGGGCGGTCATTTCTTCCCCGGAACCCGGGTTTTTCGGAGCACGACCGTGTTCGTCGGCGTCGGAGTCCCGTTCTTCGCGTATTACCCTCCGCCGCTGCCCTACTACTACGACTATCCGCCGGCCTACTACCCGCCGGTTGCCCCTCCGCAGCAGAGCTACTGGTATTTCTGCCAGAGTGCGAATGCGTATTACCCCTACGTGCAGCAATGTCCTGAGGGCTGGCAGCCGGTCGTGCCGCAGCCGGCGCCATGAGCTCGAGGATCCTGCTGGTGGTCGTTCTCTTCTTGGCTGCGCGCCCGCTTTGCGCCGAAACCTACAAGTGGGTCGATGAGAGAGGGGTGACCAACTACTCGAACAACCCGCCCGCCAACGCCAGGTTGGCGAAAAAAGCGCAGCTCGTAGAGGAGCACTTGTCGATCTATACGCCCGATCCCGCGCTCAGCCGGGCCATCCAGGTTCGCCCTCCAATGAGCGCTCCGATGCCCTATGCCCCGGCAGGCGCATACGCGCCCCAGCAATACGCCGTTGCAACGCAGGCGATGTACGACGACTGCGTGGCGCAGCGGCGAGTCGATTGCAATGGCGCGAGCTATCCGTACGGAGGGTATGGGTACTTCCCCTACATAGTGGTGCTCGCAGCTCCAAGGCATGTCCGGCGCACGCCCTCGTCCTCCGGATTCCACGTGCGGACGGCAAGCATGGCTTCCTCCTTCCCCCTTCATTCCGCGCGGATGAGCCGCGCTTCCTGGTCGAGGTAACCTCTCAGGTTTTGGGGAGGTTGCGTCTTGGTCTCATTCACTATTCGTGGCATGGCCTTGCTTGCCGCGCTCTGGGCGAGCGCTGCACCTGGCGCGGCCGAGCGACCCGAGGACCGCTGGAACCTCGCCGATCTCTATCCATCGGTCAAGGCGTGGGCCGACGATGCCGCGAGGCTCGAAGCGCAATTGAAGGAGTTCGCCGCCTGCCGCGGGCACCTGGGCGAGTCGGCGCGCCGCCTCAAGGCCTGCCTCGACGCCCAAGCCGACTTCACCAAGCGCTACGCAAGGCTCGAAGTGTATGCCTCGGAGCTCTTCGACGAGGATACCGGCTTGCCCGAGAGCATGGAGGTTAGAGAGAAAACGCGCATCCTGGGCACCAGGCTCGAAGAGGCGACGTCATTCGTGAAGCCCGAGATCCTGCGTCTGGGCGAAGCCCGGCTCGAGCGCTTCTACGCGCGGGAGAAATCGCTCGCGATCTACCGCCACCCGCTCGACCGGATCCTGCGCGCGGCCGCCCATACGCTCGACAGCAAGGGTGAGAGCATCGTCGCCGCCTTCAGCCTGTCGG
>WNFI01225486.1_pt1 | contig 12248 bp, 12 predicted proteins | sample 5400471 | NCBI WGS metagenome assembly WNFI01 (sample SAMN13153348, study PRJNA577476) | soil metagenome | isolation source: 100 cm saprolite on Douglas fir-dominated hillslope | place: USA:California | collected 2013-09-17 | reverse complement strand
GGGGGAGTGGGTGTGGCAAAGCGTTTGGCGACCCAGCCTAGCGCCCACCGATGACCGGGCCGTGACCGTGCGTTGGCCCGGGATGAATTGCAGGCACAGCCGTGCCGCACACGATGGATGGGATGGGCATGGATTCTCTGATCACGGCGGCGGCCCGTGCGCTCGCGGTTGGCGACCCCCTTGGCGCGCTGAACCGGGTGGCGCTGCGCGACGATGCACCCGCGCTGGCACTGCGTGGCATCGCCATGGCGCAACTGGGCGATCTGGTGCGGGCCCGGGCCTTGCTGCGCAGCGCTGCGCGCGCCTTCGGCTCCCATGAGGCTGTGGCCCGCGCCCGCTGCGTAGTGGCCGAGGCCGAGATTGCACTGGCCTTGCGCGAGCTGGCATGGCCGGCCCGCAGGTTGGTTGCGGCGCGGGCGGTGCTGCAGGCGCATGGCGATCCCGTGAACGCCGCGCATGCGGGCTATCTGGAAGTACGCCGGTGCCTGCTGCTGGGCCGCCTGGGCGAGGCCGAGGGTCTGCTGGGCGGACTGCGGCCCGCGCTGCTGCCTGCCGCCTTGCAGGCGTTCCATGCCCTGGCCCTGGCGGGTATCGCCATGCGCCGATTGGACATCCGTGCGGCGCACAGTGCGCTGGCCGATGCCGCGCAGGCGGCCGGCGCCGCCGGCATTGCAGCCCTGGCCGCCGAGGTGGGGCAGGCCGCCCAGGCCCTGCACGCGCCTGCTGCGGTGCTGCTGGAGCGGGAGCCGGCCGGATCGCAGGCTCAGAAGCTGCTGTCGCTGGATGAGGCCGGGACCCTGCTGGCCTCGGGCGCGCTGGTGGTGGATGCCTGCCGCCATGCGGTGCGCGCCGGAGCGGTGGCGGTCTCGCTGGCGGGGCGCCCGGTGCTGTTTGCGCTGGCGCGCGCGCTGGGCGAGGCCTGGCCCGGCGATGTCTCACGCGAGGCGCTGGTGGCACAGGTATTTCGCGCCCGGCAGGCCGATGATTCGTACCGTGCGCGTCTGCGTGTCGAGATCGGCCGCCTGCGCCGCCTGCTGCGGCCGCTGGCCGAAGTTCACGCCACGCCCCTGGGATTTGTGCTGGCGCCCCGGCAGGCCCGGGTGGCCGTGCTGGCACGGCCCGTGGAAGGTGCGCCGGGCGTGCTGTGCGGCCCGGTGCTGGCGCTGCTCTCCGATGGCGAGGCCTGGGCCAGTTCGGCGCTGGCCCTGGCACTGGGCGCGAGCCAGCGCAGCGTCCAGAGGACCCTGGAGGCGCTGGAGCGCGACGCGCTGGCGCAGCCCGTGGGCCGGGGGCGCGCCCGCCGCTGGGTGGCCCGGCCTGCACCAGGATTCACGACGACTTTGTTACTCCCCGCTGTGCTGCCGGCTGGCTAGCATGGGCCGACCAACGCAACCAGGAGTTCCGCATGAAGACAGAAGCTGCAGAAATCATCCGCGAGTACGGTCCCTTTCCCGGCATAGCGTGCGTGCACGGGGTGTCCTACGACGGCAGCCAGGTATGGTTCGCCACCGGCACCCAATTGCAGGCGCTGGACCCCGACAGCGGCCGGATCGTGCGCAGCATCCCTGTGCCGGGCGATGCCGGCACGGCCTTCGATGGCCGGCATCTGTTCCAGATCGCCAATGACCGTATCCAGAAGATCGACCTGTCCACCGGCCATGTGCTGGCCACCATTCCTGCACCCGGGGGCGGTGGTGATGCCGGCGATTCGGGAATGGCCTGGGCCGAGGGCTCGCTGTGGGTGGGGCAGTACCACGGCCGCAAGATCCATCAGATCGATCCCGACACCGGGGCGGTGCTGCGCACCCTGCAGTCCAACCGCTTCGTCACCGGCGTCACCTGGGTGGACGGCCAGTTGTGGCACGGCACCTGGGAAGAGGGCCAGAGCGATCTGCGGCGCCTGGACCCGGACAGCGGTGCCGTGCTGCAGCGGCTGGAGATGCCGGCGGGCACCGGCGTGTCGGGGCTGGAGTCCGACGGCGGCGACCGCTTCTTCTGCGGCGGCGGAGAAAGCGGCCGCATCAGGGCCGTGCGCCGGCCCCGGCAGACGCAGCAGCCCTGAGGCCTACTTGCCCGCGATCTGCGCCGCGATGGCCTGGCCCACTTCGGTGGTGCTGGCCGTGCCGCCCAGGTCGGGCGTGCGGGGGCCGTTCTTGATGACTTCCTCGATGGCCGAGACGATGGCGTCGTGCGCCGCGCGGCCTGCGCCCTGGCCGTGGGTCAGGAAGTCCAGCATCAGCGCTGCCGACCAGACCATGGCGATGGGGTTGGCGATGTTCTTGCCGTAGATGTCGGGCGCCGAGCCGTGCACGGGCTCGAACAGGCTGGGGAAGCTGCGGTCGGGATTGAGGTTGGCCGAGGGGGCCAGGCCGATGGTGCCCGTGGTGGCCGGTCCCAGGTCGCTGAGGATGTCGCCGAACAGGTTGGTGGCGGCCACCACGTCGAAGCGGCCCGGCTGCAGCACGAAGCGCGCGGTCAGGATGTCGATGTGCTGCTTGTCCAGCGTGACGTCCGGGTAGGCCTTGGCCACGTCCTCGGCGCGCCGGTCCCACCAGGGCATGCTGATGGCGATGCCGTTGCTCTTGGTGGCCAGGGTGACGTGCTTGCGCTCGCGGCTTTGGGCCAGGTCGAAGGCGTACTTGAGCAGGCGCTCGGCACCCTTGCGCGAGTAGACCGATTCCTGGATCACGATCTCGCGGTCCGTGCCCTCGTACATGATGCCGCCCAGCGAGGTGTATTCGCCTTCGGTGTTCTCGCGCACCACGTAGTAGTCGATGTCGCCGGGCTTGCGGCCGGCCAGCGGGCAGGGCACGCCCTCGAACAGGCGCACGGGGCGCAGGTTGATGTACTGGTCGAACTCGCGGCGGAACTTGAGCAGCGAGCCCCACAGCGAGACATGGTCGGGCACGGTGGCGGGCCAGCCCACGGCGCCGAAGAAGATGGCGTCCATGCCGCAGAGCTGCGCCTTCCAGTCGTCGGGCATCATTTTTCCGTGGGCCAGGTAGTAGTCGCAGTGGGCCCAGTCGAAATGGTGGAATTCGAGCTTGATCGCAAAGCGGCTGGCGGCGGCCTCCAGCGTGCGCAGGCCTTCGGGCATGACTTCCTTGCCAATGCCGTCACCGGCGATGACGGCGATCTTGAATGTGTCTTGCATGGTGTCTGTCCTTGGATCGAATGGATGGATATGAAGCGGCGCCGCTGACAGCCTGGCCGCATGCATGGCATTGTTGGCTGCGCCAGGGTTAAATACAATCGGCCAACTGTGGTTCCATTGTTTACAGATCGTGAATAAACAACCGGCTCCCGAAGACCTGCGTGTCTTCACCGTGGTGGCCCGCAAATCCGGCTTTGCCGCTGCGGCCGAGGAATTGGGTGCATCGCCCGCCTATGTGAGCAAGCGCATCCGCCTGCTGGAGCAGGAGTTGGGCGTGAAGCTGCTGCACCGCACCACGCGCCGCGTGGCCGTGACCGAGGAAGGCGAGCGCGTATTCCACTGGGCGCAGCGCATCCTCGACGACATGGACCAGCTGATGCAGGAGGTGGCCATCACGCGCAGCGAGCCGCGCGGCCTGCTGCGCGTGAGCAGCAGCTTCGGCTTCGGGCGGCATGTGATCGCGCCGGCGCTGTCCCGGCTGGTGGAGCGCCATCCGGGGCTGCAGGTGCGGCTGGATGTGTTCGACCGGCTGGTGGATGTGGCGGGGGAGGGCTTCGATCTGGATGTGCGCGTGGGCGACGAGATCGCTCCCCACCTGATTGCGCGGCGGCTGGCCGACAACCACCGCGTGCTGTGCGCGGCGCCTGCCTACCTGGCGCGCCGTGGCACGCCGCGCACGCCGGCCGAGCTGTCGGCCCACGACTGCCTGGCCATCAAGGAGCGCGACCAGGCCTTTGGCGTGTGGCGGCTGCGCGCGGGCGCCGCCGAGCAATCGGTGAAGGTCACGGGGCCGCTGTCGGCCAACAACGGGGAGATGGTGGTGCAGTGGGCCGTGGACGGGCGCGGCATCGCGCTGCGCTCGCTATGGGATGTGGGCGCCCATCTGCAGGCCGGGCGCCTGGTGCAGCTGCTGCCCGAATGGCGGCAGGAGGCCAATGTCTGGGCGGTCTATCCGACGCGGCTGCAGCTGTCGGCCAAGGTGCGGGTGTGTGTCGAATTCCTGCAGGAGCACTTTCAGCAGGAATGGGCGGCAGCAGCGTCCTGAAAAGGGCGCGGCTGCCGCAGCAGGCTCAACCTGCCAGGGCGGCCTTGACGGCAGCGGACACCTGGCCCATGTCGGCCTTGCCAGCCAGTTGCGCCTTGACCGCGCCCATGACCTTGCCCATGTCGCCGGGGCCGGAGGCGCCCAGCTCGGCCACGATGGCCTTCACGGCGGTGGCCACTTCCTCGGCCGACATGCGTGCGGGCAGGTAGGCGGTCAGCACGGCCATTTCGGCCTTTTCCTTGTCGGCCAGGTCCTGGCGGCCCGCGCCCTCGAAGGCGGCAATGCTGTCCTTGCGCTGCTTGATCAGCTTGTCCACGATGGCGATGACGGCGGCGTCGTCGAGCTCGACGCGCTCATCGACTTCCTTTTGCTTCATCGCGGCCAGCAGCAGGCGGATGGTGCCCAGGCGTTCGCTGTCCTTGGCGCGCATGGCGGTCTTCATGTCTTCGGTGATCTGGGCCTTGAGGCTCATGGCATTTCTCCTGAGGTAGTGGCGTCGGAAAACAAAAACCAAAAAACAAAAACAAAAAACCCGCGCCTGGCGTCCCGAGCGCGGGTTTTGCGGCTGACGAGAGCCGGCTGGTCAAGGGCTGATCAGTACAGCTTCTTGGGCAGCTGCATGCTGCGAACGCGCTTGTAGTGACGCTTGACGGCGGCAGCCTTCTTGCGCTTGCGTTCGGATGTGGGCTTCTCGTAGAACTCGCGAGCGCGCAGGTCGGTCAGCAGGCCGAGCTTTTCGATGGTGCGCTTGAAGCGGCGCAGGGCAACTTCATAGGGCTCGTTTTCTTTTACGCGGATGGTGGTCATTAGCTAGATTTCCAGATATCTGTGCTGACAGCGGGTTCTCGGGAAGATCGGGCCTGAGAGCCATGTTCAGCGGTTGGTCCCCGTCAATAGTTAACTAGTATTGGCCGACGGGGCAATTGCCAGCAAAGCGGGCGATTATACGCGAGACGAAAGCGATCTGACAAATCACGCACAAGGCAAGGCCTGCGCGCAGGCATACCCGCTGGCCCAGGCCCATTGGAAGTTGTATCCGCCCAGCCAGCCGGTGATGTCCACCACTTCGCCGATGCAGTACAGGCCGGGCTGGGTCTTGCATTCCATGGTCTGTTGCGAAAGCGCACGCGTGTCCACGCCGCCCAGTGTCACTTCGGCCTTCTTGTAGCCTTCGGTGCCGGTGGGCACGATCTCCCAGCGCGACAGGCGCTCGGCCAGCTGGTTCAGGGCCTTGTCCGAGGCTTCGGCAATGGGGCGCTGCCAGGCCGCGTCCTGCTGCACCCAGGCATCGGCCAGGCGCGAGGGCAGCCACTGCGCCAGTTCGTTGGCGATGAGCTTGCGCGAGCGCGACTTGGCCTTGAGCAATTCGTCCTGCAGGTCCACCTCGGGGGCGAGGTTGATGCACAGGGGCGTGCCGGGCTTCCAGTAGCTAGAGATCTGCAGCACGGCGGGGCCGGACAGGCCGCGGTGCGTGAACAGCAGGTCTTCCATGAAGGCCATGCGTTCCTTCTTGCTGCCGGTGCTGATCTCGACCGGAAGGGCCAGGCCGGCGAGCTGGGCGTAGGGTGTCCAGGCCTCGCCGTCGAAGGTCAGCGGCACCAGGCCCGGCGTGCGCTCGACCAGGGGCAGGTCGAATTGCTGGGCCAGGCGGTAGCCGAAGTCGGTGGCGCCGATCTTGGGAATGGACAGGCCGCCCGTGGCGATGACCAGGCTGGGCGCCTGCACGGCGCCACGGCTGGTCTGCAGGCGGTACTGGCCATCCGCATGCGCGACGGAATCGACCTTGCAGGGCTGCCAGCGCTGCACGCCGCCGGCCTGGCATTCGGCCAGCAGCATGGCGATGATGTCCTCGGCCGAGCGGTCGGCGAACAGCTGGCCCTTGTGCTTTTCATGGTGGGCAATGCCGTGCCTGTCCATCAGCGCGATGAAGTCGGCCGGCGTGTAACGCGACAGGGCCGAGCGGCAGAACTGCGGGTTGCCGCCCACGAAGTGCTTGTGCGGCGCACGCACGTCCAGGTCGCGGTTGGTGAAGTTGCAACGGCCGCCGCCCGAGATACGGATCTTCTCGGCCACCTTCTCCGCGTGGTCCAGGAGCAGCACCGACAGGCCCCGCTGTCCGGCCTGGGCCGCACAGAACAGACCGGCCGCGCCGGCGCCGATGACGATGGCGTCGAAAGAGAGGGAAGAGGTCACAAAAACGTCACTCGGGGGGCAAAAGGGCGCCCATTCTCGCGCAATGGCGCTTTTTCCTAAAATCCAATGATGAATTTCCCATCGCACCAGCTGAGCATGACCGTGCTCATGTCGCCCGACATGGCGAACTTTTCGGGCAACGTCCATGGCGGCGCCGTTCTCAAGCAGCTCGACCAGGTGGCCTATGCCTGCGCCAGCCGCTACGCGGGCCGCTATGTGGTCACGCTGAGCGTGGACCAGGTGATGTTCCTGCAGCCCATCCACGTGGGCGAGCTGGTGACCTTCCTGGCCAGCGTCAACCACACGGGCAAGTCGTCGATGGAGATCGGCATCAAGGTGGTGGCCGAGGACATCCGCACCCAGGTGGTGCGCCATGTCAACAGCTGCTTTTTCACCATGGTGGCGGTGGACGAGAACAAGCAGCCTGCGCCCGTGCCCACGCTGGTGCCGGCCACCGACGAGGAAAAGCGCCGCTGGCAGGCCGCGCTGATCCGCAAGGACCTGCGCCGCGAGCTGGCCCAGCGCTTCGAGCAAAGCCGCGTGACGGCCAGCAGCTCGGTCAAGCCGGGCTGAGCGTGGAGGGTGCAGCCGGTGGCCGATGCCAGGTGCCGGGCGCGCTGCCCTGCAACTCGTCCCGAACCTGTTCGATGACGCGCCTGAGGTCTTCCATGGAGGCCGGCTTGGACAGAACCTCGTCGGCACCGGCCTGCAGGTAGCGCAGGGCCTCGGAGGCCTCGGGACTGGCGGTCAGCGCAATCACGCGGCAGCGGCGCAGCTGGTTTTCGGCTTCCCGCCGGCGCAGGCGCCGGATGAACTCGAAGCCGTCCATGATCGGCATGCGGCCGTCGGTGATGATGAGATCAAAGGACTCGGCCAGGCAACGCGCCCAGGCCTCCTGCCCATCGCCGGCCAGCGAGATGCCGTGGCCCAGCGCGGTGAGCTGGCTCTTGAGCAGCTCGCGATTGAACATATAGTCTTCCACGGCCAGGATTCTGAGTTCAGGCTCGGCCGGGACTTCGGGCAGGGGCTCGGTGCCTGTATCGGCCTTTGCACGCAGCTCCAGGGGTGCGGGCATGAGCCGGGGCAATACTTCTTCGGCCGACGGCCTGTCGTCCGGCTCCACCAGTGGCAGGCTCAACCTGACCGTGAAGCGTGAGCCCCGGCCCGGCACGCTCTCCAGGGTGATGGTCCCACCCATGTGCTCCAGCAGGCGGCGCGTGATGCTCAGGCCCAGGCCGCTGCCGAAGGCCTGGTCCTGATGGGCCCCCGGCACCTGCGAAAAGGGCTTGAACAGCCGGGCCTGGTCCTGCGGGGCAATGCCGATGCCGGTGTCCTCCACCTCCATCTGCAGCAGCAGGCGGTCATGGCGGCGGGTGCCTTGCGCGCGCAGGGTGACGCTGCCGCGTTCGGTGAATTTGATGGCATTGCTCAGCAGGTTGAACAGCACCTGTTTGAGGTGCAGCGGGTCGGCCGTCACGCTGTGGTTCACGCCCTTGCCAACCTGGGTGCGCAGCGACAGCCGCTTGCCGTGCGCCAGGCCCTGCAGCAGCGGGGCCATGTCTTCGATCAGCGGCCGCAGCGCCACGGGCTGGGGCGTGGAGTCGATGTGGCCCGACTCGATGCGGTGCAGGTCCAGCACATTGCCCAGCAGCAGCAGCATGCCCTGGGAGGCCTTGTGGGCCGCGGCCAGCGTATCGCGGTGGGGCAGGCCGAGTTTCTCGCGGTCCTGCGCCAGCTCCAGCAGGCCGATGATGGCGCTCAGCGGCGTGCGTATCTCGTGGCTGGTGGTGGACAGGAACAGGCTTTTGGCCCGGTTGGCGGCCTCGGCGCGCCGCTCGGCACGGCGCGTCCGGCGCATCTGGCGGCTCAGGTAAAAGCCCCAGACCAGGGAGGTGGCCGTGGCCAGCGCCAGCGCTGCCAGCAGCAGCAGCAGGCGCTGGCGGTGCTCGCGCCAAAAGCGCGTGCCGCTGCCGCTATCGCGCGGCGCCCACAGGCGCACGATTTCGGCCATTTCTTCGGGTGAGATGGACAGCTGGGCCTTCTCCAGAATGCTCAGAAGCTCGGGCTCGGCGGCATGCACGGCCAGGCTCACGGGGCGGGTGTAGTCCTCCAGGATGCCGGTGAGCTGCAACTGGTTGCCCAATTGCTGGGCGTTGGCATAGCGCGCTGCGTAGTCATTGCCGACGAAGGCATCGCTGTCATCGGCTGCCACGCTGGCCAGGGCCTGGGCCAGGTCGGGATACAGCTGCAGCCGTATGCGCGGATGCTCGCGGCGCACCGTGTCTTCCAGGAAGAAGCCAGCCACCATGGCCACGCGCTTGCCCTCCAGTCCCTGCAGGTGGTGTATGCCCTTGTCACGCTGTGTGCCCGCATTCGCCTCGGGCCGGGCCATCACCACCACCGCGCTGCGCAGGTAGGGCGGCAGCAGCTTGATATTGGGCGATGCAATCGGCGGCGAGGTGTAGACGGGCGTGAGCAGGGCCTTGCCCGAGCCCAGAATGGCCTCGAGTTCGGTGTAGTTGCGTGCGGTCATGTAGTCGAACTGCAGGCCGGCGCGGTGGCTGATCAGGTCCAGGTAGTCGGGTCCTATGCCCTCGGCCTGGCGGTCGGCATCCAGCTGTCCCAGCGATCCCAGCGAGCTGTTGAGCACCACGGGAATGCGGGGGTGGGCATCCAGCTACTGCTTTTCCGAGGGTGTCAGGGCCACGCGGTCGCTTCCCAGCAGCGGACGGCGGCTGCCGCTCCAGCTGTGCAGAATGTCGTCGCCATGCTGCAAGGTGATGGCGGGCAGGGCCTGGTCCAGATAGGCCTTCAGCTGCGTATCGTCATGCCGCACCAGCATGCCGAAGCCCCGGCTTTCTATGGGGGCAAAGCCCTGCACGCGCAGGTTGAGCAGGTAGTTGGCGTGGATCAGGTAGTGCACCGTGACCGTGTCGCCGACGAAGCCGTCGATCTCGCCCAGGCTCAGCGCCTCCAGCGCGCGGCGGGGTGTTTCATAGGTCAGCAGCTCGCTGAGAGGATAGGCGGCCGCAACCTGGGAGCGCAGCAGCTGGTCGGGCGTCATGGCCAGCCGCGCGCCCCGGCGCTCCGCGTCGAAGGGCGCATGCGAGAGCGACACCAGCACTGGCTGGCTGGGCAGGTAGGGCACGCTCAGGGCCAGGTCGGCGCGTTCGGCCTCCAGCTCGGTGCCCTCGCAGGCCAGGTCGATCTCGCCGCGCCGCAGCGCATCGAGCACGGCCACGCGCGATCCATAGGTCTTGAAGCGCACCGGGGCGGGAAACAGCAGTCCCAGGTGGTCGGCCGTGATGCCCTGGAAGCGCTCGCCATCGATCATCTCCAGGGGAGGATGGTCGGGCAGGGAAATGCCCACGGTCAGCGGCCCGCGCGCCTGCAGCCACTGTCGGTGCGCGGGCGTGAGCCAGGGTTTTGCACCGGCCGTGACGCGCGTGGCCAGCACCATGTCGGCGCCTGCAGCCAGGCCGGGCATGAGCAGGGCCATGCCAAGCGCGCAGCCGGCCAGCAGCGGCGACCACTTGCGCCGCCATGCGGACAGCCGTATCTGCGCAGCTGTGGAAGTGAAAGTAAGGCCTGGTGTTTTCATGGAATCCCCCGATGGCGCTACCGCCGCCTGGCGGAGCTGACGGTCTGCCAAAACGGTCTAAACGCCGTTTCGGCAGCCAACAGGGGATTTTTAATGAAAACTAATGATTTTTATGAATCGATAGATTTTTGATTGCAGCAATCTCGCACTCAGGCGGCTGCAACCGCAGCGGTAAGCTGCGTCTGAGGTTCGGCCATTGCCCGTACGCCATGGACCACATCGCCAACGACGATGACGCTGGGGCTGCCCAGGCCCGTGTCGGCAATGCACTCCACCAGCGCGCCCAGCGTGGTCAGCGCGTGGCGCTGTTGTGGCAGGCTGGCGTGCTGGATCACGGCCACGGGCGTGGCTGCGGGCAGGCCATTGAGCAGTTCGGCGCGGATGTGCTCCACGCTGCTCACGCCCATGTAGATCACCAGGGTGAGCCGCGCATCGCGCGCGGTGGCGGCCAGCTGGCGCCAGTCGGTGCCGCTGTCGCCGGGCTTGGCGTGGCCCGTGATGAAGACCACGCCGTGCGCGCGGTCGCGGTGCGTGAGCGGGGCGCCCAGGCTGGTGAGCCCGGCCAGGCCGGCGGTGATGCCGTTGATGACCTGGACCTCGACGCCCGCTTCGCGCATGTGCTCCACCTCTTCGCCGCCGCGCCCGAAGATGAAGGGGTCGCCGCCCTTCAGGCGCACCACGGTCTCGCCCTCCTGCACGGCGCTCAGCATGAGCTTTTCGATGAAGGCCTGGGGCGTGCTCTTGCAGCCGCCGCGCTTGCCCACGTAGACGATGCGCGCCGTGGGCGCGGCATGGGCCACGATGGCGTCGCTGACCAGGTCATCGACCAGCAGCACGGTGGCAGCCTGTATGGCCTTGAGGGCCTTGATGGTCAGCAGCTCCGGGTCGCCGGGGCCGGCGCCGACCAGGGTGCAGGTGCCGCGCCGGGCGGTGTTCGCGGGGGTGTGGGACGGGGACGTCATGGCGGGGCTCCGTTTTTTCTGGGGTATTCAGCGAATCTGATCGGCAAGGTGGACGATGTGTTCCACCTGGCGTGTGAGCGCGGGCGGCACGGGCAGCCGGCCCGCGAGCACGTCTTCGGTGTAGCGCGCCGTGGTGTCCATGTCGATCTCGGCGGGCAGGCCCGGCACGTCGGAGGCGGTGCCGCTTTGCTGCTCGGCCAGCAGCTGGTGGGCGCCTGCCACAAAGCCGTCGTAGCGCGGCAGCCGGCGCGGGTCGGCCGCGACCTCGCCTTCCAGCCCGCGCGAGAGCAGGACATTCATGCCCAGTGTCCCGAAGGTGCCGTGCAGCATGGGCAGGTACTCGGGATGGGTGTAGGCCGTCACCAGCAGGCAGGGGCCGTCGCAGGGCGCCAGCAGCTTGACCACGCTGTGGCCCGGGTTGCGCAGGCCGATGACCTCGCGCACGGACAGCAGGCGCGCCAGGGCCAGGTGCAGATGCTCGGTATGGATATGGGCCACCTGGCCGCCGGCCAGGGCCTGGGGAGATGGCAGCGGCGCAATGCCCAGGGCCTGCAGTACATCGCTGGCCAGGATGCGGCGCGCCTCGGTGCGCATGCCGTGCAGCAGCACGGGCAGGCCTTCGCGTGCCAGCAGCAGGGCCAGCAGGGGGGTGAGCACGGGCAGGCGGCGCGCGCCGTTGTAGCTGGGCAGCACGATCACGGGGCGGCCATCGGCCGAGGCGGGAAAACGGGCGACGCGCGCATGCACGGCGTCCAGGAAGCCGCTCATCTCCTCGACGGTCTCGCCCTTGATGCGCATGGCGATGCAAAAGGCCCCGATCTCCAGGTCGCTGACGCCGCCGTCCAGCACCTGGCCGAACAGGTCGGCCGCCTGCGGGCGATCCAGCGCCTTGGCTCCGCGTGCGCCGCGGCCTATTTCCTTGATGTATTGGCTGATGCCCATGGCGTTGCAATCGTGGGTGGAATCCTGTGGGGGCATATTTTCCCGCAGGTTTCATTACTTTTCGCTATATATGCAAACCCGTTGTTCAATCGCCTCTTTCAGCGGTCTCCTGGCTCTTCGCCAGGGGGATGTGGCGCACCAGACGCTTGAGCTCGGGCAGGCAGGAGCCGCAATTGGTGCCGCAGCGCAACCGGCCCTGCAGCGCGGCCAGGCGCGCGTCGTCGCTGCCCTCGCAGCGCGCAAGCGCGCCTGCGATGGCGGTCTCGTCCACATCGAAGCAGGTACAGACCTGGCGCGCACGCGGCTGGATGGCCAGCGGCGCCGAACCCGAGGGCATGAGCAGCAGGCGGC
>WNFI01168567.1_pt1 | contig 12250 bp, 16 predicted proteins | sample 5400471 | NCBI WGS metagenome assembly WNFI01 (sample SAMN13153348, study PRJNA577476) | soil metagenome | isolation source: 100 cm saprolite on Douglas fir-dominated hillslope | place: USA:California | collected 2013-09-17 | reverse complement strand
ATGAGCCGCAACCCCGGTATCGCACCGCCAGTATCGTCCGGCTGGCGTCCGACCGGCAATGAAAACTCCGCAATCGAGGTCGCCAAAGCCCACCCTAGGCCTGCCTAGGCAACGACGCCCGAGCTCGGCCTACCAATACCAGACCCGGCCATGGCGGCTGACAAGCCCGGCCACCGCCTCGCGCGCCACCGGCTTGGCGCCGCCGATGAGCTCGCCCGGATCGATGCCGCGCTCGGCCAAGTCCTCGGCCACGTATCCGACCTCGACGCCCTTGCCGACGAGGGCGTCCAGATCCTTGGCGATCTCCGGCGGCTGGGTTTGCTTCCAGCCGCCGAAGGCGAGGCCGCCGGCGTTCTGTCCCTTGAGCAGATAGTTGACCGCGTTGCCGCGCAACAGCAGCGCCAGCTCGGCGCCGGCGCTCTTCATGGCGCCGTGGATCCACACCACGGTGTCGTCCTGCTCCTCGACGGTGGCGCGATAGGCGCCTTCGAGGATGCTCAGCGTCTTCATGATCGTCTCCTCAGCGCGTGGCGATGACGAGGGTGTTGTCGGAGGCCTCGGCCATCTTCCAGAAATCGGCAGGAGAGCCGCGCCTGACGCCGGCGATCGCCTCGCCGGCGCCGCGCTCATCCACGCACAGTCCGCAATTCACCCAATCGACCTTGCCGCCGAGCCGCGCGGCCTCCGCCATCAGAGCGGCGATGGCGTCCTTGGGGATGAAGTGATTTTCTTCCTCGACAGTGCGCCCATGCACGGCGTTGGGGTGCGGCTTCTGCGCCTGGAAAGGCTGCAGCACGGCACCCTCATAGGCGAAGACGTTGACGTTGCAGCCGCGGCGGACCGCGACGTCGATGAGGCGCAGCGCGGTGGTGGAGCGGGCGCTCTCATAGGGCGGATCCATGAGGGCGATGGTGATGGTCTTTCTCGCGGCCATGGTCGGCTCCTCAATGCCAGATGACCTTGCAGCCCTCGGACAGCCGGTCGATGACGACATCGATCGGCGAGGCGCTGATGCCCGGCTGCAGACGATCGGCATCGATCGCGCGTTCGCGCAGGGAGAAATCGTCGGCAAGCACCTCGATGCCGGCGAGCCCCAACTCGGCGAAGCCTCGGGCACGGGCGCCAGCGCGCGCCGGCAGGACGCCGTTTTGCACCAGGAACAACGTCACCTGGTTGCCCTCGGCAGCCAGGCGCCGGGCGAGGTCGTGGCAGAATGCCGTGTCGGCGGAATCGAACGGATCGCGCGACTCGATCAAGAGATATCTCGCCATGGAAGGCTCCCGTTCCATCGGAACTTTCATAACAAGCGTGCAGCAGGTATAATGGCATCGACAATCCGCTCTGCGCCCGACCTATCCAATTCACGCCCGATACGCGCACCCGTACGCATGGATTCGTTGGATTCCCAAAAGGGGAGGCCGCGATGTCCCGGCAACCGCTGCCACGCGATGTCAAGCAGGCGCTCCATCGGTTGGACGACGAGCCGGGCCGCGCGTGGACGACCCGCGCGCTAGCCGAAGCGTGCGGCGTGGCGCCGCGCACCCTGCAGAAGCATTTCCGTCGCTTCCTTGGCCGCGCACCGCTCCGCTATGCGCACGATCTTCGCTTCGATCGGGCAAGGCAGGAGCTGCTTCGATCTCCCCGCGGGTCGAGCGTGACCGAGATCGCCACGCGCCTCGGCTTCAGCCACCTCGGGCGCTTCGCTGCCGAATACCGCCGACGCTATGGCGAGACGCCGTCGGCGACGCTGATGCGGTCGCGGAGCGATGTCCACGAGCAACCGCCGAGGGTCGCGCCGCTGCCGATCGCGATCGAACGCCCATCGATCGCGGTGCTTCCCTTCGTGCTCGCAGGCGCCGATGCCCATCGGTTTGCCGGCATGGCCGAGGACATTGCGGCTTCGCTGCTCAGGCTTCGCTGGCTTCGCATTGTCGGGCCTGCCGCTGCCCAGTATCAGCTTCGCGGCGTCATTCGCAGCGACGGCGGTCCGCTGCTGAGAGCGACGGTCGTGCTGGTCGAGGCCGCGAGCGGCCGCGCGCTTTGGGCGGATCGATGGGAGGGCAATAGCGGCGATGCGTTCGGATTCATCGACCGAGCGGCCGCCCGCATCACCCGCGCCGTCGGGCCGGCGATGCGCAATGCGGAGATAGACAGGGCAAGCCGCGAGGATCCGGCGCGCCGGAGCGCCTGGGCATTGACCATGCGCGCGCTGCCATTGGTGCTGGGGTCGGCCGCGGACGCGCAAGGCTTGGCCCTCGAGCTTCTTGAGCAGGCCATGGAGCTGGCACCCAAGGACCCGCTGCCGATGGCGCTGGCGTCGTGGTGTCGTGGGTTGAGGGGGTGCGTGCACCTGGCGCCGAGACGAGACGAGGAGATGCGCGCGGCCCGCGAGCTGGCGGCCAGCGCGGCTGCGCTCCGCACGGGCGACGCATTGACCGAGGCGCTGCTGGCGGCTGGCTATGCGATGGCGCACGACTTGCCGCGGGCGGCGATCCATGTCGAGCGCGCGCTCGACATCGATGGAGGCTCGGCCTGGGCCTGGGGGCGCGGCGGCCTGGTCAGCCTCTTCAACGGCAAGACCGAGGAGGCCCTGGAGCGGTTGCGGATCGCCCGCGGCCTTGCCTCCGGCGACCCGATGAACTCCTTCTTCTCCGCCGGTATCGGCACCGCGCATCTCCAAGACGCGCGCTTTGACGAAGCGATCCTCTGGCTCAGCCACGCGATCGCGGAAAGCCCCACGGCGATCTGGATCAATTTCCTGCTCACATCCTCCTATGCGCTCGCGAGCAGGAGGGAAGAGGCGCGGCGAAGCCTCGCCGAATGGAGCCGCACCTATCCGGACGTGACGATCTCAGAGATCAGGACCGGAATGCCCTTCTCGACGCAGCTCCTGGACCGCATCTCCGAAGGCCTTGAGAGCGCCGGAATGCGCGGCGGCCGCTGAGCGCCGCGACGGCGCATAGTTCCGCTTGGTCCTGAGGATAGATTAGCTAGCGCTGGCGCGCCCGAAAGGGGAATGGCCCCGATTGTTTCCGGCGGCGGATTGCTGATATCGTCCGCGCCTGGCAAGCGGTTCTATCGCTTCGGACATTCGATAGGACGAGGGAGGTACCATGACGCTTCGCATCAATTCCACAGCTCCGGACTTCAGCGCCAAGACCACCCAGGGCGACATCAAGTTTCACGACTGGATCGGCAGCGGCTGGGCGATCCTGTTTTCCCACCCCAAGGATTTCACTCCGGTCTGCACCACCGAGCTCGGCTACATGGCGCGCCTCAAGCCGGAGTTCGACAAGCGCAACACCAAGATCATCGGGCTCAGCGTCGACCCGGTGGAAGACCATGTGAAGTGGTCGAAGGACATCGAGGAGACGCAGGGCTCCAAGGTCACCTATCCGATGATCGGCGATTCGACGCTGGAGGTGGCGAAGCTTTACGACATGCTGCCGGAGGCCGCCGGCGCCACCTCGCAGGGCCGCACGGCGGTCGACAATCTGACCGTGCGCTCGGTCTTCATCGTCGGCCCCGACAAGAAGATCAAGGCGATGCTGACCTATCCGATGAGCTCGGGCCGGAATTTCGATGAAGTGCTGCGGCTCTTGGATTCCTGCCAGCTGACGGCGAAGCACCAGGTGGCGACGCCGGTCAATTGGAAGCAAGGCGATGACGTCATCATCGTGCCCGCGGTTTCCGACGAGCAGGCAAAGCAGAAATACCCGGGCGGAAATCGCGTGCAAAGCCGCGCCTGCCGGCGCTTGACCCGATGACGGTCGAGCCGCGGCGGGGCTCGGGCTACCCGGGGAAATTCCGCAAGCCCTGCATGGCGCGCTCGAAGCGGGCCTTGGGCGACGCCTTGGGCCTGGCCGCCTTCGGCGTCAACCTCGTGCATCTGGACCCGGGTGCCATGTCGGCGCAGCGCCATTGGCACAGCCGCGAGGACGAATTCGTCTATGTGCTCGACGGCGAGCTCGTGCTGGTGAGCGACCGCGGCGAGCAAACGCTCGGCGCCGGCATGGTCGCGGGCTTCCCCGCCGGCAAGGACGACGGCCACCACCTCGTCAATCGCGGCACCAAGACCGCGATCTTTCTCGAGGTCGGCAACCGCGAGGCGGGCGACATCTGCCATTACCCCGATATCGACCTGCATCTGCCGGCGGCCAAGCTCGGCAGCCACTACACCCGCAAGAACGGCAAGCCTTACTGAGGACCGAGGCGGCGCGCACTCAGGCGCGCGCCGCCTCCGCATGGCAACACGACTCCGAGCCCGCTTGGTGGGTGGTCGGCTCCTGCGGCGCTATGGCGCCGTTTCCCTCGTAGCGGTCGCGCAGTCTGACCCAGTCCATGGTCGAGGCCTCGTTGCGGCCCTTTGGCGTCAAGTCGAGGTAGTTGTAGGCGCCGATCAAGAGATCGCCGCCGCGGGCGTAGGATGAATAGGTGTGGAACACCTCGCCGGCGGCATTCTTGCAAAACACGCTGATGCCGGGCATCTCGCCGTCGAAATCGACCCGCTCGTAATTGTAGGTGGCGCTGCCCTCGGCCACCTGCGCCGGCGTGATCGATACGCCGAAATCGTAGTTGAAGTCGTTGCCGTGGGATGACACCCAGTTGAAGCGCCAGCCCATGCGCTGCTTGAACGCCTGGAACTCCCGGTAGGGCGCGCGCGACACCACGATGAGAGACACGTCGTGATGCGCCAGATGCAGATTGGCGCCGTCGATGTGATCGGCCAGGAACGAGCAGCCGTCGCATCCTTCCTCCCAGCCCGGCGCGAACATGAAATGATAGGCGATGAGCTGGCTCTTTCCGGCGAAGAGCTCGGCCAAGGTCTCCTTGCCGTTCGGCCCGTCGAAGACATAGGGATCTTCGAGCCTGACCCAGGGCAGGCGCCGCCTGAGGGCGCTCACCTGATCGCGCTGGCGGATGAGCTGCTTTTCCTTCGCCAGCAGCGCTCTCCGCGCCGCGAGCCACTCCTCACGCGAGACGATGTTCGGCTGTTCCATGGTCCTCTCCGGCACAGGCTTGCGCGTTCCAGCGTGCGCGCCGTCTTACACGCTCGTCCAAGCGACGAACATGCGCGAGCGAAGCTGGAATTTCGACGTCGTCGTTCCTCAAACTCTCGGCAGATAGAGGGCGAGGCGATCCAGCATCTGCGTCCAGCCTTCCCGATGCTTGCCGCACTGGTCGACCGAATCGAAGACTGCCTGATGCAGGGTGAGCTTGGTCTTGGCGCTGTCTTCGGCGAAGGTGATCGTTACCAAGGTTTCGTGGCCGAGCTGGCCCTGCTCATCCTCCCAGGCAAAGGTGAAGGTCAGCCGCTCGGGCTCGACGATCTCGCGATAGACGCCGCGCAAGCGGCGGTCGGTGTCGTCGGGCCCGCGCATCACCAGCCGGAAGGCGCCGCCCGGGCGGAAGTCCATCTTCCATGACGGCAGCGTGAACCCGCGCGGGCCCCACCACCGGACCATGTGCTCCGGCTCGATCCACATTTTGAAGACCAAGGTGCGCGGCGCATCGAAGACGCGGGTGATGACGAGCTCGCGCTCCTTCTGGGCGGTGTCAGTGCTTGCGGCCATGTCGATTTCCCTTTCGTTGCAAAGTCGGCGCTGGAACGGCCATTCAGAGATGTCGCGTTTCCGCCGGTTGCGAGCCCCACAGATCGCGCCGGCCGTCCTGATAGGTGATCGGCGCCTTGGCCAGATCTTCCTCCGCCGCATCGTCCAGGCACGCGAGGTTGATCGCGTAAAACGCGCCGACCCCGTCGAGGCGCCCTTCGGCGAACGGCTTCACGCCGCATCGACGGCAGAAGCGATGGTGAACGATCCGGCTGCCGAATTGGTAGTATGTGCTCCGGCTCGATCCACATTTTGAAGACCAGCGTGCGCGGCGCATCGAAGACGCGGGTGATGACGAGCTCGCGCTCCTTCTGGGCGGTGTCAGTGCTTGCGGCCATCTCGCTTCCCCTTCTTCTGCAATGTCGCCAGATACTCGTCCAAGCGATCGAAGCTCGCCTCCCAGAACCGGCGGTAATGCTCGAGCCAATCGGTCGCCTGCTTGAGCGGTCCCGCCTCGAGCTGGCAGGGACGCCACTGCGCCTCGCGGCCGCGCCGGATGAGGCCGGCATGCTCCAGCACCTTGAGATGCTTGGAGACCGCCGGGAGGCTGATGGCGAAGGGCTCGGCCAGCTCGGTGACCGACGCCTCGCCGGCCGACAGCCGGGCCAGGATCGCGCGCCTGGTCGGATCGGCGAGCGCGGCGAAGGTGCTGCTGAGGCGGTCAGGGGTCATATATAACCCATTAGTTAATTATCTATATGGTTAAATACGGCGCGCAGGCCGCGCTGTCAAGGGGCGCTGCAGCGACCCGCCCTCGACCGCCTCAGACGCTCAGCCCAGCCGCTTCCTGAAGAAGACGCGCTGGAAGCCCGCTTGTTCCCCGCGACCGGTCTCTTCGTAGCAGCGGCGACGGTAGAGCTCGATGTTTTCGTGCATCAGTTGATGGGTGTAGAGGCGGATCTCGCCATGGCCGCGCCTCACTGCTTCCGCTTCGGCGAAGTCGATGAGACGCCGGCCGAAGCCGCTTGCCTGGCGTCCTGGATCGACGGCGATGTTGTCGAGCAGCAGATGGTCGGTCTCGGCAAGCAGGACCAGAATGCCGACGATGTCCGCCGCCTCGGCCAGCACCCAGACCGATCCATCGCGGATGCGGGTGGCATAGTCATCGAGCATCGGCCCCGGCGGCTTGCCAATGCGCGCGATGTATTTCCCATAGGCAGCGTTGACGATGCGCTCGACCTCGGGCAAGTCCGCCGCGCTCGCTTGCCTGATGGCGATGCTCATCGCCGCTCAGCGCGGATACAGCCCGTCCTCGCGCGCCCGCACACGGATGAGCGCGGCCAGCAGCGAGAGTGTGGGCATCGGCACGCCCATGGAGTCAGCCATGGCGAGCGGCACGGAGTAGAGCGCGTCGATCTCCATCGGCCTTCCGGCCATGAGGTCTTGCAGCACGCTCGGCCGGTGGCCGAGCTTGAGGTTGGTTGCGACCACCCGCTCGACGTCGACGTCGACCTCGCAGTCCATCGCCCTGATCAGCGCCAAGGTCTCCACCATCACCCGGCGCGAGGTCTCGATCAAGACCGGCTCCTCATGGGTCGCGCGCACCGGCGAGCGCGTCAGCACGCACATCGGCCCAGCGCTCAAATTGAACGCGACCTTCTCCCAGATGACATCGCGGATCCTCGGGCTCACCGTCACCGGCAGCTCGGCGGCGCGGAATGCCTCGGCCAACCGCTCCAGCCCTGGTGTGGTCCTGCCGTCGGGCCGGCCGAGAAAGGTGCCGCGGGAATTGCCGCTGATCATCTTGACCACGCCCGGCGCCGGCACCGAGCTCGCCGGCCAGATGACGCCGCCGACGAGCTGCTCCAGGCCGACCGCCGCTCTCAGACGGTCGCCGGGATCGAGCAGCGCCAGGCTCTTGCCGTCATCGGCGCCGCCATGGGCGAGGAAGTACCACCACGGGATGCCGTTGCCGAGGAAGGCGACCTGGGTCTCGGGCCCGATGAGCGGCCCGATCGCGGCGGCGACCGAGGGCAGCGACGGCGCCTTCACGGTGACGATCACCGCATCCTGGCGGCCGAGCTCGGTCGGATCGGCGCTGGCGCGGGGACGAGCCTCGAGCTTGCTGCCATCGGCAAGCTCGACCGTGAGCCCGCGCTCCTTGATCGCCTCGAGATGGGCCCCGCGCGCGACCACCGACACATCGGCCCCGGACTTGGCGAAATACGCAGCCAAATAGCCGCCGATGGCGCCGGCGCCGAAGATGCAGAGTTTCATTCGTCCCGCTCCCAATCGCCGCTCCATGGCCGGAAGCGGGGGCAAAGCTTTAGCACAGGCGGCAGCGCCGTAAACGAGCCGGTGGCCATTCGACCCGTCCAGCCCGGATTTCTCAAACCCATCGGGGCAGCGACGGTGCTCATGGGCTCACAGGCGAGGAAAGGCGCGAAGAGCGATGCCCAGCATCGGTCGAGAGCCTTGACGACGTCCTGTGAGCCCATGAGCCCGTCCCTTCGGGTCGCGTTTGGAGGCTCGCCGGACGTCGTCGCGTGCGGTGGAAGCAGAGCTTCCACCGGTCTCGGCCGTAGCGGGGCTACGCCCTTCGGTCCGCTCCTTGCCGGCGAGCCTCCAAACGCGACGCTGCACCCGATGGGTTTGAGAAATCCGGGCTAGGCACTATGGTCGAGCCCATGGTCACCCTGGGCGATGTGGCGCGTCGGGCCGGTGTCTCCGCCGCTTCGGTATCGCGCGTGCTCAACCATCCCGACAAGGTGAGCCCGGAGGTGCGCGAGCGCGTCGGGCGGGTCATGCATGAGCTTGGCTATGTCCGCGACGGCGCTGCCCGCGCCTTGGCCTCGCGCCACTCCTTTACCATCGGCAATGTGGTGCCGACCCTGGGCATCGGCATCTTCGCCGAAGGGGTCGAGGCGTTGCAGCGGCGTCTGGAAGAGTCCGGCTATCAGCTCCTGGTGGCAGCCAGCAACTATGACGAAGCGAAGGAGTTGAGCCAGGTTCGCGCCCTCATCGAGCGCGGCGTCGACGGCATCGCGCTCGTCGGCCACCGCCATGCGCCCGAGGTCTACGAGCTGCTCCGCGCCCGCGCGCTGCCCTATGTCAACACCTACCAATTCGAGGGGCGCAACCCGCATCCCTGCATCGGCTTCGACAACCGCAGCGGCGCCTTCAACCTCGCCCGCTATCTGGTCGATTTGGGGCACCGCGCCTTCGGCATCGTCACCGCGCCGCCGCGCCTCAACGACCGCATCGCCGCCAGGCTGAAAGGCATCACCGACTGCCTCGAGGCGTGCCGCATCGCGGTGCCGGCCGTGCAGATCATGGAGGTGGCGCAGACCATCGGCAACGGACGGCTGGCGGCGCGCCGGCTGCTGGAGGAGAACCCGCAGCTGACGGCGATCTGCTGCACCACCGATACGCTGGCCATCGGCGCGCTCAGCGAGTGCCGGGCGCGCGCCATCCGGGTGCCGGAGGACATCTCGGTCGCCGGCTTCTCCGATCTCGAGATCGTCGCCGAGCTCGACCCGCCGCTCACCACCGTCCATATCCCCGCCGACACCATCGGCGCGCTGATCGCCGACTTCCTCATCGACCGCATCCATGGCCGGGCGGGGCCGCGCAAGATCAAGCTCGAGGCAACGGTCGTGGTCAGGCAGTCGACCGGGCCGGCGCGCACGGCGCCGCTCCTCGGGCGCCGGCGGGCGGTTTGAGCGGCGCTTGACTTGGGCTCGACAACTTGTTAGCGTGAAAGCGCTATCATCTAGTTAATTCAATGGATTAAAAGCCAAAATTCGGATGGGAGGGGATACCATGACGATATGCATGAGGGTGTTCCTGCTGGCGCTCATGCTACTGGCGCCGGCGATGCTGGTCAGCAAGACCGCGCTGGCCGAGAGCACGCTCGACAAGATCTTGAAGGAGAAGAAGCTCCGCGTCGCCATCGACGTCGGCAACCCGCCCTTCGGCATCCTCGACAAGGATGGCCAGCCCGACGGCTCCGACGTCGCGGTCGCCCGCCAGATGGCGAAGGATCTGGGTGCCGAGATCGAATTCGTGCAAGTGCCGTCCACCGGCCGCATCCCGGCATTGCTGGCGGGCCGCGCCGACGTCACCATCGCCTCCATCTCGGTTACCACCGACCGCGCCAAGGCGGTGATGTTCTGCAATCCCGACGGCGCGCTGCAGATCGTCATCTTCGGGCCGAAGAGTGTGGCGATCAAGGCGCCGGCCGATCTCGTCGGCAAGCGCATCGGCATCACGCGGGCGACGCTCGAGGAGGCGACGGTGCCGAAGATGGCCCCGCAAGGCACCAACATCGTCTGGTTCGACGAGATCGGCGCCACCATCCAGGCGCTGCTATCGGGGCAAGTCGATGCGGTCGCCATGACCTCCTTTGCCGGCAAGACCGTGGCCGACGGCAATCCCGACAAGCAGATCGAAGTGAAGCTGCCGGTGACCACGGCCTTCTACGCGCCGATCGTGCGACCGGGCGATTTCGAGCTGAGGCAGTGGATCAACACCTGGATCTTCCTCAACACCCAGAACGGCACCTTGGCGACGCTCTACAAGAAACACACCGGCGTCGACCTGCCGCCGCTGCCGGTGTTCTAAGCAAGCCTGCGGCGCCGCCCTCGCAGTCTCCAGCGATGGCGGCGCCGCGGCTTCCTCGCCGCCGCACCTCCCGGCCCATGGCTGACCCCGCGTGAACTACGTCTTCCAGTTCAACGTCGTCTGGGAGCACATCCCGGATCTCTTGACCGGCGCCTGGCTCACCATCCAGCTCTCCGCCTCGGCGATGGTGCTCGGGCTTTGCCTCGCCATCCTCTGCGCTTACGGCAAGTCGGCCGGTCCGACCTGGGTGCGCCGGCTCGTCGGCGGCTATGTCGAGGTCATCCGCAACACGCCGTTCCTGGGGCAGATATTCATCATCTACTTCTCGCTCCCGATCGTCGGGATCAGGCTCGGCGCCAATACCGCCGCACTGTTGGCGATGACGATCAATCTCGGCGCCTATGCGAGCGAGATCGTGCGCGCCGGCATCGAGGCGATCCCCGAGGGCCAGGTCGAGGCGGCCCGAGCGCTCGGCTTGAAGCGGCTGCAGATCTTCCGCGCCTTCGAATTCTATTTCGTGGCAACCGGCCTCTACCTCGCCATGTCGCTCGGCTTTCGCGCCAGCCTGACCGCCATCTATTGGGCGATCTTCCGGCGCGGCCGGCCCGCCTGAGGACCGGCCATGGGACGCAGCTTCGGCACCGGCGAGTTCTACTATCTCCTGAAGGCGATCCCCTGGACCTTGCTGTTGTCCTTGGGCGCGCTCATCGGCGGCGGCGTGGTCGGCATGGTGATTGCCATGCTGCGCGTGGCACCCTGGCGCCCACTGCGCTGGCTCGCCATCGGCTACATCGAAGTGTTCCAGGGCACGCCGGTGCTGATGCAGCTCTTCGTCACCTATTACGGGCTGGCGGTGCTGTTCAACCTGCACTTCGATCCCTGGCCGGCCGTGCTGACCGCCTTCACGCTCTATTCCGGCGCCTTCCTCGGCGAGATCTGGCGCGGCTCGATCGAGGCGATACCGTACGCGCAATGGGAGGCGGCGGAGTGCCTGTCGCTCAGCTATCCGCTGCGGCTCTGGCTCGTCATCTTGCCGCAGGCGGCGCGCATCTCCATCCCGCCGACCGTCGGCTTCGTGGTGCAGCTGATCAAGACCACCTCGATCGCGGCCATCATCGGCTTCGTCGAGCTGACCCGCGCCGGGCAGCTCATGACCAACACCACCTTCAAGCCGATGATCATCTATCCGATCGTGGCCGGGCTGTACTTCCTCCTGTGCTGGCCGCTCTCGCTCTTGGCGCAGTTCCTGGAGCGGCGGATCGACACCGCACTCGGGGTCAAGCGGCAGCTGTAGCCGGCCTGAACCGGCTGCCACCCCTCATTCAGCCGCCGCCCGGCGGTCATGGCGTTCCTCGCCGCGCTTCCCGGCGATGCGGTCGGCCGCAATGCACAGCATCTCGAACATGAGGTTGGCCGCGGTGATGCAGGTGATGCCGCTCGGATCGAAGCAAGGGGCGATCTCGCAGATATCGGCGCCGATCAGATCCCGCCCCCGGAGCGAGCGGATGATCATCTGCACGTCCCGGGGCGACAGGCCGCCGATCTCGGGCACGCCAGTGCCCGGCGCATAGACCGGATCGAGGCCATCCACGTCGAGGGACAGGTAGAATGGGCCGTCGCCCAGGACCCTCTGCACCGTCTCGATGACCTTGGCGCGGCCGAGCTCCTCGTATTCATCCATGGTGATGATGGTGTAGCCGACGTCGTAGCCGTACTGAATGTCGTCGGCGCTGAAGCGGCTGCCGCGCATGCCGATCTGGAGCACGCGCTTGGGATCGATCAGGCCCTCCTCATGCCCGCGCCTGAGGAAGGTCGCATGATTGATCTTGGTGCCGCACAGGACATCGAGTGTGTCGGCATGCGCATCGAAATGCAGGACGCCGACCGGCCTGTCCTTGGCGAGCGCCCGGAGAATGGGAAGCGGTATCGTGTGGTCGCCGCCGATGGCGATCGGAACGATGTCGAGACTGCGCAGAGTCTCGAAGTATCCCTGGATCATCTGGATCGACTGCTCGAAGCTCAGAGGATTGACTGGCGCATCGCCGAGGTCGGCGACGTTGCATATCTCGAAGGGG
>WNFI01059367.1_pt1 | contig 12250 bp, 11 predicted proteins | sample 5400471 | NCBI WGS metagenome assembly WNFI01 (sample SAMN13153348, study PRJNA577476) | soil metagenome | isolation source: 100 cm saprolite on Douglas fir-dominated hillslope | place: USA:California | collected 2013-09-17 | reverse complement strand
GGCGGCCAGGGACCGCTCATGACCACTTCCACTCCGGGCAGATGCCGTGTCGCCATCTGATAACGGTTCTGGTATTTCTGCACTTGCTTGTGCTCGATCAGATGCGCAATGTCAATGAGCATTCCACCCTGTTCGGCTTTACGGCAACAGACGTCCTGATCGAGCGGGTCAAAAATCTTGTGGACTTGAACGGAGAGAGCACGGGCCTTGGTCTGGCGTTCCCGTTGTCGGACTGCCTTTTCGCGGAGCTTGGTGAGGTAGTCGCTGCCAACCGTCATGGGAAGCACAATTTCTTCAAGGGCTTCGCGCAGCGAGCCGTCTTTCACCAGCAATTTCAGATGCATTTCCGCCTTGCCCTTCAGTCGGGCCACGCTTTCGAGAAATGCCCGGCGATTCAGGCGAACGGCGCGGCGAAGAGCTTCGTCGGTATCAAACACCGTGCCGAAGCGGAACGGCAGGACGGTGGTCATCTTGAAGCATTCACTGACCACATGAGCATGCTGCAATAAAGCTTTTTGACCCAGGTCGGCGGTCGAAATGTCTGTTGCTCAGTAATGCAGTACGCGTACCATGCCATGAGGATGCTTCTCCTAGTGGAAAAAACATTACGGGCCGGTTGAATTTCGTCGGGCGAAGACTACGAAGAGCAGGAGGTGAATTGCAGTGCCGTCCAACCCCCATGCCGATAGGTTTCTCGGCAACTTCTCTATCCTATTCCGAGCAGAGTAGAAATGCAACTGCTGTGTTGCACTTGTGCTCCGGAATAGCGATATTGTGTTGAGCGGCAGAGCAAGAGACTTGTTTTCAATGGCTTGTAATGGTCGGATCGGCTACTCCCAGCGTGTGACATTGGCCTCTCAGACCGCTCTCAGCGCGAAAGCGTACACGTCCCTCGGATAAGTTGCTCCAGAACGGCAAACGGCATCTCACAAACATTGGGCCGCATTGTCCTTCGTGTGCCTACTCCCGGGGAGTCCTCTCAAATGGCGACACTCAAGCTATCGGAATCCATACCGTTTCCTCCGGAAAGATTTGTGGTGGAAGTGTTCTCGGATCTGCCGGAGCAGACGGTGCGGGAGCGTTGGAACCACCTGAACGTGATCCTGCGGCTTAGCATGCTGACCGGGTTGCAAATGCAACTGGACGCCACGCTGAACCTGCTGGGAGACATGGCCGCGGAAATAGTTTCGTTCGAAAAGGCCCTGATTTACTTCTGGGATGAAGGCCGGGAGCAGATGCAGCTTCGCATCGCGCGTGCCGCGGGTGTCGCGGTCTCGGCGCCGGAAGAGTTGGCGGCAAGCAACGTTCTGAACCATTGGGCGGTCAAGCACGGACGGCCGCTGCTGGTCGGCAAATCGCATCATCCGCAAGCAGACGCGCTGCTGCAGGCCGTAGGCGCGGGCTCAGCACTGGCGGTGCCTCTGTTCGTCAACAGCCGGGTGATGGGGTCGCTCCAGTTCTTTTCTCCGGCGGAAGCAAACTTCAGCAAAGAAGACGCGCAGCTCCTGTGGATCATGTCCCTGGTGGCGGAGAACCTTCTGACGCGGGAATACGCGAATGAGGGTCTGATGCGGTTTGCCTTCACCGACTACCTCACCGGGCTCAAGACGCGCGGATATTTCGAACAGCAGCTTGAATTGGAATTTAAACGCGCGGAGCGCCGCAGACAGAAATTCGCGCTGCTCATGATCGATATTGATCATTTCAAGCAGTTGAATGACACTTTCGGCCATCACGTCGGCGACCAGGTGCTGCGCGACGTTACCTCCATCCTGATGAAGGACATGCGCGAGGTCGACACTGTTGCCCGCTACGGCGGCGAGGAGTTTGTCATCATTCTTCCTGAAACCACCGAGGCCGGGGCCGTTTATGTGGCCCAAAGATTGCGCAGGGCGGTGGAACAAACGAAATTTTTTGCTGGCTCACCCCACGCCATCCAGCATCTCACTATCAGTATTGGGATCGCTGTCTATGACAAAGATGCCCAGTTCAAGCGCGACCTGATCGAGTTTGCCGACGCAGCCCTTTATGCCGCGAAGCGTACGGGGCGCAACAGCGTCGTATGCTATTCGCAACTCCAAGGACAGGAACGGGAAGTTTCGTAGGCCTCATGGCATCACAGCAAACCCCGGTGACGCGGGATCCCCATGAGGGCCGCACGCCGGAAACAACTTCTCAGGTGGGGACCGGGCCCAAATCAAAAGCCTGGCGGATCATCCACGCGTGCGAGAATGCCCGTGAGGTGCTGCCGGTCATTGAAGCGCAGCTCAGCGCCGGGATGCGCCCTTACATCGTTACGCCGGGCGGCGCGGGCACGGCCGAAGCGTATCTCTCTGGATACGACCAGGACCAACAGCGCACGCTGTCATTACTGAGCGCCTGGCAGGACGTTCGCACCTGGCGCAGGTCCCTGCTGGAGTGCGATCCGGAAACGCGCGCAGACCTGGTCCATGCCCATGCATTCTCGGCAGGAATGGCCGGAGTACGAAACTGCTCCTGCGTGGTCTATGATCTTGCCGCGTGCGTTGAAGAATTTGCCATCTCCTCGAAACAGTGCGAGCCCGGAAGCTGGATCGGCCGTTCCTTTCGTGTCGCCGAGCAATTCATTTTGTCGCGCGCGGCGGCCGTCGTGGTCCACTCCCCGGGGATGAAGACGGCGGCGGAAGAGCGCGGGGCCAGTCCCAAAAGCATATTCCTGGTGCCGGAACCGATCGAATCGGAACACATGCTGGGCATTCCCGCAGCAGATCTTCCTGATTGGGCAAGCAATCCCGCTCGCGAGGCGGTCACATTCTTCGCTCCACAACTGGCGCTTCCCGATAGCACCGAGCTTTCCGCGGAAGCCATCACCATCCTGGAGGCGTTCACCTTGGCGCTGGGAGAGCTTCCCGACGCGAGATTGCTGGTTGAGATTCCAGCTTCAGCAGCGGGCGCGTTGCAGGGCCACGCCGCGCGGCTCGGAATCGAGAGCCATATTTCGGCGATTGATCAGGCACAGGCTAATGCGGCTTTCCATGCAACTTCGGTTGTGATTGCCTCAGGAGAAACGCCGGAAGACCCGGTAAACGCGCGCAGGACGAGCGATGCGTGTATCAAGAGTTTGTCGATTGGCCGCGCGCTGCTAGCTGCGGATGTTCCGCGCAATCGCGAAGCCTCGCCGGACGGCCACGGCTGCCTGTGGTTTACCGCAAATGATGTGCGGGACCTGGGCAATCGCATAATCCATCTGGCACAAAATCGCGGGTTCTGCGATGGCCTTGCGGCTGCGGGAAAGAGCTACATGCTGGAAACCCGTGGTCCAGCCGCGATTGGCCGGAAATATGACAGCGTCTATCGCTACGCCATCAGCCATAAAAAACCCCGCAACCCTGGCACCGGCGTGACCGCTTTGCAGCCCGCAGCTTGCTGGTAAGTAACGCGCCCCTTCCCTCGCACAAGTGTCACGGCCCAAAAAATACAGACCTGCTACTATCTCTTTTTCATCATTCCCGCTAGAACTTTTCTTCAGAGATATTCATGAAAGAACCCGCGCCGATAGCGGCATCGCTGAAAAGCGCACTGCAAGACGATGCGGCGCGCATCGAGAAGTTCATCGCCGATTTCGTCCAGATGCCATCGGAGAACCCGCCAGGCAACTATTATCGCGAGTGCCGCGATCTTCTCGCTGAGCAGTTCCGCCAATGCGGACTTGAGCCGGTCATTCACACATTGCAAACAACTGGACAGGAGCCCACCTATGCTGTCCAGGCATTTGTGGGAGCGGAAGGCCCAACCGTGTATTTCCACGGCCACTATGACGTGGTTCCTGCATTTAGCAACGAGCAGTTTGTTCCGCTAGTCCGAAACGGCAACATGTTCGGACGCGGCACCGCGGACATGAAGGGTGGCCTGGCCCTGATGTTCTATGCCGCAAAGGCGATTAAGGCGTGCGGAATCCCTCTTCGCGGACGAATTGGTCTGCTCTTTGTTCCGGATGAAGAGACCGGCGGAGCACGAGGCAGCAACATTCTTGCGCAGCAGGGGGTCCTGGGCAAGGACGGTGTCGCCATGTTCACGGCCGAGCCAACCGGTGGCATTGTGTGGAACGCATCGCGCGGAGCGCTGTCGCTCAAGGTCACGCTGGCCGGAAAGTCTTTTCACGTGGGCCAACATTATAAGGGCGTCAATGCCTTTGAGGCCATGGTTGAACTTTCCAACCGGCTGTTGGCGCACAAAACAAAGATTGAGAAACGAAACACCAATTTTTCCATTGCCCCGGATGCTGCGCGCTGTTCAGTGATATTGATCGGCGGCACCGTAGCCGGCGGAACTAATTTCAATACGGTTCCCGATAGTTGCAGCTTTACCATCGATCGTCGGACTAATCCTGAAGAGTCACTCGAAGCTGAGGAAAAGGAACTGCTGGAGATTATCCAACAGCCGCTCGCTTCAGGCGCGACCGTCCAAATCGAAACACTGCAACGGGCATCAAGTTCGGCTTCAGCTTCAGATTCAATCCCCGCAAGGAAGCTAGCAAGAAATGCTGCTCTGGTATTGGAGAAAGAGCCGGAGTTCGAACTTTGTCCGGCCCTTCTGGAAACAAGGTTTTATGCGCAACTGGGGATTCCGGCGTTTGCTTATGGCCCGGGACTTCTTTCCGTGGCTCACGGTCCAAACGAGTATGTGAATCTCAAGAAGGTGGAAGAGTTTGCGCTGATTTACGCTCTCACAGCGTGTGACATTTTGTCATCGGGCTGAGTCGCGAACTAACTTACTGCTTCAGTCTCTTCAAATCTTTCTTAGCGCCCTCAAAGTCTGGCTCCAGACGAACGGCCATTTCTATTTCGGAGATCCCTTCGGGCTTTCGTCCTTGTTTCTCGAGCGCCTGACCTAGCCTCCAATGCGCCCGCGAGAGCGACGGCGCGTGGCCTTCGGGTTCCTGCGACAGATATTTGCGGAAGTAGCGTTCAGCGCGTGCGGGATCTTTTTCGGCGGTCAATAGATCTCGCCCTACATAGAAGTAAGGGGCCAGATCGTCGGGGACATTCTTCTCTGCCTGTAGAAGGAGCGAATCCAGATCTTTCCACCGTTCCTGCCGGACACATATCCTGGCAACCGCCGAGTACCCAGAGCTGCGTCCAGGATCAAGCGTGATGGCTTGACGCGCGTACTTCTCCGCCAAGTCATACTTCTTCTGGTCTTCCAACAAATAGAACCACGCGGCTCCTACTTGTGCTGAATAGTTTCCGGGACCAGCTTCCGCGGCCTTGCGATAGTAGCTCTCGGCCTCTGCCGGCTGCTTGTCCGCCGCTGCAACTTCTGCCCACGCGAGATAACCGCGCGCACCGCATTGAGACGCATGATCTCACCGGCCATGGCGCGGGCCTTCCTCCGGTCACCGCCGGCAATTCCGGGGGCGTGAATATAAAACTCCATCATTTCCCAGAGCGCGTCCGGATTCTTGCCGTCCAGCTCAATTGCTTTCTGCACTTCGCCCTTGAAGCGGCCTCCGAGCTTCATGGCAGAGAAAAAAGATGCCTTGCCGGCTTTCTCGCCATTCACCACCCCTAATTGAAGGTGATACTTGGAATTGCCAGGCTCCAAAGCAACGGCGCGTTCCGCGAGCGCCAGCGCGGCATCCAGGTCGCCGAATGCGGATCTTACGCATGACAGCAGGTAGGCTGCCTCAGCGTCTTTGGGATTGGCCGCCGCGCGTGGCTCTACGATCTTTCGCAGTTGCTTCCAGTGCCCGTTTTCCCGGAGCGCCTCAGGCGAGACGTCGGCTGCGGTCGCCAGCAATGCCAGCAGGACCGGAAGACAAAATGAGCGAATCGCGTTTTGAGCCATAGGAGCTTTCTCCGCCAACAATTGCGATTCCCCTACTCGTGCCGAAGCGTGATCATCGGGTTCACGCTGGCGGCTCGCCGTGCCGGGACGTAGCTGGCCAGCAGCGCTACAAACGCCAGCAGCACGGTGAAGAGCGCGAAGGTCATAAAGTCCAGCGCGCGATTTCACGCGTGCGCTGTTCGACTGAGTAGGCCACGACTCCATAGACTCCGATCGCTGAGAGCAGCAGTGCCAGCAACCCTAGAAAAAGCATGGTCACGGCTCCCACCCGCACGCCGGAGACCTGTTCGTTGATGATTGTCTCCATGGTCTTCACTGCAAATACTGGCTGACCCTTGTCCACTGCCAGGAGTTGAGCGCGAATTTGCGACGCAATGCGTTGCGGATCGCCGGACGTGCGGACCACCAGTCCCATGGCAAGCAAAGGAAACTGCGCATGGGGCACGTAGACGGTCGGTCGCTGGCCGCGATCGAACATGAAGCGCTTGACGTCTCCTGCCACGCCCACGATCGTGGCTGGTTCTGCGGGCGGCGAACCTAACCGGATATGCTGGCCCAGCGGATCAGCCCCGGGAAAGTAACGCTGCGCAAATTCGGCGCTGATAATCGCCACTCGCGGCGAGTCCGCGCGGTCAGAAGCGGCAAAATCCCGCCCCTGCATAAGGGGAATCTGCATCGTGTGAAGGTAGTGAGGCGCGGCAATCTGGAAATTGGCGGCTTGTGATGCCCCGGGAGCAGGGCCGGGCCGCCCTTCAATCAGGAATTTTTCCGTTGACCAACTGCCTGTTGCCGGAATGTGGTGCACCGCCGAGGCCGATACTACTTCCGGAAGGGCGCTAATGCGGTCCACTGAATCTTGATAGAAGGAAATAACGCGATGGTCCTGGCGATAGCGCGTTGGATTGAGCGAAACACTCAACGTCAGCACCCTATCCGGGTTATATCCTTGCTTCTGCGTTTCCACCAGATGCTTGAAGCCCTGCACCATCAGCCCGGAACCAACCAGCAGGACCAACGCCAGAGCGACTTCAAAAATCACAAGTAGGTTACGCAAGCGGTGACGCGATCCCAGCAATGAGCTTTTCTCGCCTTCCTTCAAGGCTTCTGTTAAGTCCGGCCTGGAAGCACCAAGCGCAGGCGCTAAACCAAAGACAATACCGGTAGCGAGCGCAATGGCAAAAGTAAAGACAAGCGCGCGCGTATTGATGGCCAGCCCATGCCAACCGGGAATCATTCGAGTGATTTCCGCTGGCATGCCAATTTTGAAAATGTGAAGCAGCAGCTTGGCGACGGCGATGCCGGCGGTCGCGCCGAGCAGAGCCAGCATCACGTTCTCCGTCAGAAGCTGGCGGACCATTCTCTTGCGAGTAGCGCCAAGCGAGGCACGGACGGCCATCTCGCGCTGGCGGGTTGCGGCGCGCGCCACCTGCATATTCGCGACGTTGACACACGCAATGAGCAGCACAAATAACACCGCGCTCATGGATATCCAGAGAAACATGGGCGTGAAGTCTCCGGCTACCTGGTCACGCAGCAGGACGACCGACGCCCTGCGGCCGATGTTGGTTTTCGGGTAGAGCTGCTCCAGACGTGCGGCTATGGTGTTTATCTCCGTCTGCGCGCGGGCCGGTGTGGCCCCGGGTTTCAGCCGCGCCAGCGTCAGCACGGATTGGCTCTCGCGCTCCCGCACAAACTCATTCGAAAGCGGCAGCGGAACCCAGACTTGAGTAGCTCTGGGAAAGCTGAAATCCTGCGGCATGACTCCCACGACCTTGTAGGGGACGCCGTTAAGATTGAGGGTCGCATCCAGAACGCGCGGGTCCGCGGAAAAACGGTTCTGCCATAGCCCATAGCTGATCACTGCCACTTGGTCCCGGCCGGGCTGTTCTTGGTCCGGGGAAAATGTCCGCCCCAGAATGGTTGTCACTCCGATGATAGGAAAGAAACCCGGAGAGACGCGCGCGCCTTCCAGATGCTCCGGTTCACCCACATCAGTCATGTCTGGTCCCCAGGATTGATAAGCAGCCATACCATCAAAGACTGTGGACTGCCTGGTCCAGTCGAGATAGTCCGCGGGCGCCACTGTCTCGGTTCCGGTAATACTGTGCGGCATGGTTTCTGAAATCGCAACCAGCCGTTCGAGCTCAGGAACACTGAGCGGATGCAACAGCATCGCGTCCATGGTGCTGAACATGGTGGTGTTTGCGCCCATACCCAGCGCCAGAGTCACCACGGTGACAAACGTGAAACCCGGACTTTTGCGCAACATGCGCAGGCCGTAGCGGACGTCCTGGAGAAGGGTCTCGACCGTATGCACGCGGCGCGATTCGCGGCACTCTTCCTTTACACCTTCCATTCCGCCGAACTCGAGCCGGGCTTGCCGTCGGGCTTGGTTCGGACTCATGCCGTCGCGGATGTAGTCGGCCGTCCGCTGTTCCAGGTGGAAGCGCAGTTCGGAATCAAGCTGATGTTCAGTCTTCTCTTTGCGAAAAAGCCGGCGAAACCAGTACATGCGAATCTCCTACTCTGCTGTACGTAAAATCAGGGCCACCGCATCGGAAATTTGTTCCCAATTCTTGACCTCAGCTTCCAGTTGCTTCCGGCCCTGCCGTGTCAGGCTATAGAACTTGGCTTCACGGCCGGTCTCGGTCTGCCGCCACGCGGCCTGAAGCGAGCCACGGTCTTCCAGCCGGTGCAACGCGGGATAGAGCGAGCCCTGCTGGACTTGAAAGCAGTCCTTGGAAATCTGCTGGATCCGCTGCGAGATGGCGTATCCGTGAATTGGCCCCAGCGCCACGACTTTCAAAATCAACATGTCCAGGGTGCCCTTGAGAAATTCGGTTTTGGGATCGTGAGTCATAGGTAGAAGTTCTTCATATTACGCCTAGAAGTCCTACATATGCAATGGACGAAAGCTGGCCGGAAAGGTTAGCGAAAGGGTGGGAAATGGTCTATTTGCGGGTCTTTTTCTTTTTGGCCGGTTTCTCGTTGCCGTTTTTGGCGGCGGCCGCGCGCTGGGCCAGGACAAAGTCCACTACGCGCTGCATTTCGTGCAAGGGCGCGGGCTTGCCGCTCCATATTTCGAATTGTCGCGCACCCTGCTGCACGAACATCTCCGATCCCAGGATCACGTGCATGCCTTTGGCGCGCGCCATCTTGACCATTTTGGTTTCAGCGGGCGTGTAGACCATCTCGAAAAAGTAGCGGGCCTTGAACTCCGATTCGCTGAGGGGTAGTGGATCGCGGTTGCCCTCCATGCCAGCGGGGGTCGCATTGATGATCACATCAAACTCCAGCTTCTTGAGCAGGGTCCGGTTGATGGCTTTGGCTTTCGCCTGCTTGGCGAGCTTCTGCGCGGGACCAGCCGTACGGTTCAAGATGTAAACGTCAGCGCCGCGCTCTTTGAGTCCAAACACTGCGGCGCGCGCGGCTCCGCCCGCGCCCAATACGAGAATCCTTGCGCCCTGAATGCGGATTCGCTGCTCCAGAGGACGCACGACACCGGCAACATCAGTATTGAAGCCGTAGAGCTTGCCATCCTGGGCGCGGACCACCGTATTGCAAGCGCCAATCTTGGCGGTGAGCGGGTCCGTCTTGTCCAAATGCTTCACCATGGCCTCTTTGTAAGGCATGGTGACGCTAAGGCCGTGGATGGGTATATCACGCACGCAATCCAGCAGGTCGCGCAATGTCCTGGCGTGGAGCGCCAGGTAGACGGCGTTCACGTTCTCCCGCCGGAAGGCCGTGTTCAGCATGATGGGCGAAAGCGAATGCGCAATCGGATCGCCGGCCACGCCATAGACGCGGGTTGCTGCGTCCACCTGCTCGATGCGATAAGTCTCGCGCAAGGTGCGCGCGGCAATCTGTCCCGGAGCCGTTTCTTCCCCGGGATTGGCCGCGGCAAAAGTAAACTGGCTTCCGGCGCGGACCGCCAGCAGCCGGCTGATCACCCCCTGCTCGCCCATGCACAGGCCAATCATGGAATGCGCATGGCTATGCTTCTCCAGGAACTTCATCATCACCACGTTGTCGTAGAGCGAGTTGGCCGTGCTGACGATCTTGAAAAAGTCCGCCGGGTATTTCTTCATCTTCTCGAATGTCTCTTCCAGCTTCCGCGTGGCGCGAAAATCGTGGAACGAAAGAATCAGCTGAGCTGAGCGGCGCAGCTTGGCAAAGTCCTGAGGCTTGAGATGAGCGGCCGTCTCCAGTTCCACATCCACCAGATGGCAGCCCTGAAGGGCCGCTTTGGCCAGGAGGTCAATCTGGGCCGCAATGGTGCCTCGGAACTTTCCTCCGTTCGCGGCACGCCGGCAGGTGGCCACGATCAGGGCTTCGGGATGATATTCCGTAAAAGCCTTGATTTTGGCCAGGGCCAGGGCAGGCTTGGCCAGATAGTCCAGCCGAAACTCGATGAACGAGTTCTCGCGGACAATTGCGTCCGCCTTTTCAACCATTTCCGCGGGATTCCCAGCCACAATCGCCACACAGATGCGTGGTAGCCGTGCAGGCAGGAACCGGGGCGTATAGCCTGTTGTATTTACATTCATTTAGGAAAGGCGAGCAATCATACGTGAGCGAAAATCACAGATGCAAGCCCAGAATACAAGCAGGAAGTGGACTTTCGTACCCAGGCGTATCTAGCGAGTAACTAAGAGTTTAGTTGAACTGGGGCCGCGTCCCTGCTATGTTCCACCCGGAGTCGTGCGTTTGGGGCGTAAGTGTACCCCATAAGGGCTTTAGGGAGGTAGTATGAAAAAATATGGGTTCGCGCTGGTGTTTTTCTCGTTTTTGGGGATGGCGCAACAGCCACCGCAACCGTCCGCACCCGCGCAAACACCGGGATCGGGGATCACTCTTGCCCGTGGCGCCACAAAGCCGGCGGCCAGTGATCTCTATTGTTCCGGTTTTATTACAACGGAAAAGATTCCCGACGCCCGCTACGTCGTGGGTGGCGCGGAGACTCCCGAGCAGAGCCAGTACGCCAGCTGGATCGATAGGATTTTTGTCCATGGACAAGGGATGAAGGAAGGCGATCGCTATGAATTTGTCCGGGAGGTGAGGAGCCCGAACCACTATGAGGCCTTCCCCGGTCAGCAATCGGCGGTACGGAGGGCCGGACAGCCCTACTTTGAGCTGGGCTACGCCAAGGTGGTTGCCGTCCAGAAGAACATAGCCACTTTGCAGCCGGAATTGAGCTGTGCCAGCATCCTGCCGGGAGACCTTGCGATTCCCTTCGTGGAGCGTCCGTCACCGTCTTTCCGCAAGGTGACGCTTGAGCGTTTTGCTCCGCCGAATGGAAAAAACGTGGGCTGGATCGTGATGGGAAACGAGTTTGACGTTTTCCTGAGTTCCACACAGAAAGCTTATTTGAGCATCGGCGCCGACAAAGGCCTGCAACCCGGAGACTATCTGCGCGCTACGCGGACCTATAGCTACGCCAAATGGATGCGGTCGAACTCGCTGTCGTTCAAGGCGACAGAACTGGAAGATACCCAGAAGCACAAACGTGGCGTCAACGCCACGCTTTCCGAACTGCCACGCCGGATTTTGGGGGACATGATCGTCCTCCACGTGCATCCGAAGAGCGCCACAGTCATGATCCTGGACGCGCTCGAAACTATCGAGGTTGGCGATGCAGTGGAAGTGATGGACGTAAAAGAAGAAGCGCCTGCGGCCGCCGCCACGCCGGCTCCGGTGGAAACGGCCGTGGCCAGTCCGCCGACCATTACCTGCAACGCCTCTCCGGCCAACATTAAGCTCGACGAAAGTTCCACCATCACCTGCGATGCAGTCAGCCCTGACAACCGGCCCTTGACGATTACGTTCTCTTCGACCGCGGGAAAGCTTTCGGTCGACAAGAATGTGGCAGTCCTGAATTCTTCAACCACCGGTCCCGGACAATTCACCGTGCGCGCGACCGTGCTCGACGATCGCCAGTTGAGCGCTTCAGCCAGCACAACCGTGAACGTGGAGCCTGCCCCGGAGGCACCGGTAGCGCAAAAGATGAATGACCTGGACTTCAAGCCCAACAGCGCTTACGTCAACAACCGTTCGAAGGCAATCCTCGATGATGTTGCGCTCAAGCTGCAACAGGATCCCGCAAGCACGGTGCTTCTCTCCGGCTCTGCGGCCGGAAAGGAACCAGAGACGTTGAGTTGGAAGCGCGCCCAAAATGCTTCGGATTATCTAACCAAGTCCAAAGGCATTGACGGCAAACGTATTCAAACGCGGGTATCGCCAAAAGCAGGACAGATCGTTGAAGTATGGACACTACCCGCGGGAGCAAGCGCGCCGCCGCAGTGAGTCCCGCACAATCCAGACAAGTGACGCCGATCAACAATGATTGGCGTCACGTTATCAAACCACTTTTAAAGTGTCGCCATTCTTAGCTCGATTAGAATGTTCCCTCTTGAGCGCTACGTTA
>WNFI01149146.1_pt1 | contig 12252 bp, 12 predicted proteins | sample 5400471 | NCBI WGS metagenome assembly WNFI01 (sample SAMN13153348, study PRJNA577476) | soil metagenome | isolation source: 100 cm saprolite on Douglas fir-dominated hillslope | place: USA:California | collected 2013-09-17 | reverse complement strand
GCCCGGGTTCCGAGCGGCAGATCCTTGGAGCTTTCGACAGCCATTGTTCGCTTCCCGATGGTAAGCGCCAATGGTAGCGCGCGCCGCTCGCCCGCCGGCCTGCTAACCGTGGGTGATTCGCTTGACCACGGCCGCCGTAAACGCGGAAGTGGACGCAGTCCCGCCCAGGTCGCGCGTGCGCACTTTGTCCTCGTTCAAGGTCTGGTCGATCGCGGCACGCAGGCGATTCGCCAGGCTGCTCAATCCGCAATGGTCGAGCATCAGCGCCGCGCCCAGCATCAGCGCCGTTGGATTGGCGACGCCCTTGCCGGCGATGTCCGGCGCCGAGCCATGCACGGCCTCGAATATGGCCGCGTCCGTTCCGATGTTCGCTCCCGGCGCCATCCCCAGGCCGCCGACCAGCCCCGCGACCAGGTCCGAAAGGATGTCTCCGAACAGGTTGGTCGTCACCAGCGTGTCGAACTGCCACGGGTCGAGCACGAGCTTCATCGCGCACGCGTCGATGATCGCGGTGTCCATCTCGATCCGGCCTTTGTACTTGCGGTCGTACACCTGCTGGGCCGTCTCCAGGAATATGCCGGTCAGCGCCTTCATGATGTTGGCCTTGTGCACGATCGTTACCTTGCGGCGTCCGGTCGCGATGGCATGCTCGAAAGCGAACTCCAGAAGGCGCCGACTGCCCTGGCGCGTGTTCACGCCAGTGGCCATCGCAACGGCGTGCGGATCGTCGTCGATCTGTATGAAGTGCTCGTAGCCCAGGTACAGTCCCTCGACGTTCTCGCGGACCACGACCAGGTCGACGTTTTCGTAGCGCCCGCCCGGGATCGCAGTGCGCACCGGCCTCAGCGGATGCTTTCCAGCGTCGCCGGCGGCAGCGGATCGCCGGTCGACTTCAGCCCCTCCATCCCAGCCACCTGGCGATCCCACTGGAAAGGCGCCTGCAGCGCATCCAGCGCGGCCAGCGTGGCATCCACGATCTCAGGGCCGACGCCGTCTCCCGCGATCAGGGTTGCGGCAATTTTCTGGGTCATCGTCTCGCCTCCGGTCCGGCGTGGAAGTGAAGGGCAGCCGCGATTGTCTGGCATACGGCCATATCCGGACTGATCGGCGCAAGCGGGGGCGCACCACGGCGTCGGCCGTCGTTATTCGCGTATTAAGTTAACAAATACCCGTAAAATATTGAATAATTGCATTTATTTATGACTGGCATTAGCACGGCACTTGAGGCAAACCGCGTAATCGGTGCGCATTCGTGTTGCTTGCCGGCGAGTTGACCCATGCACGCGGCCCACGCCCTCACAGTGCGCGAGCGAGTTGCGTCAAAACTGCAGCCGTTCGCTTGGCCAGCGCCGTGCGGCGCTTCTGCGCCGGCTGCGCCAGGCACAGCGTGCTCGTGATCTCCGGTTCGCTGATCGGAGTTGCCGACAGCTGGTCCCGGTTGCCGGCGGCGCGGATCGCGCTCTCGGTGAGCGCGGCGTAGCCGTGACCGCCGCCGACCAGGTCGAGAATGGCCGGCACACTGGACACCTCCCAGCACACGTTCAGCTTCACTCCGGCGAGCGCCGCCTGCGACTCCATCAATTTGCGGAAGACGTGTCCGCGTTGCGGCATCACCAGCGGGTAGCGCGGCAGGTCCTTCAGCGCGACCGTCGCCTGCGGCGCCGCGGAGCGGGCGCCGATCAGGCACAGGCGCTCGACCAGCACCGGTGTGATCTCGATCGCCGCCAGCGGCTCCGGGTTATAAACCAGACCGAGGTCGACGCGCCCGGAGCACAGCCACTCGCCAATGTGTGCGGAGAAGCCTTCGATGATCGCTATGCGCGCCTTGGGCAACTCGGCGCGAAACGTCTCGATCAGAGGCAGCGTCAACCGCCGTGCCAGGCTGGGCGGAAGCCCCACGACGATATGGCCGACGGCTTCGTCGCGCCGAGCGCCCAGATCGTAGTGCGCCGCCGCCACGAGCTGCAGAATGCCGTGCCCGTGCTCGAGCAGGCGCCGCCCCGCGTCGGTCAACGTGACTCCGCGCCCATTGCGCAGCAGCAGGACCTCGCGCAGCTCGGTTTCCAGCGCGCGCACCTGGCGACTCAACGCCGGCTGGGCAACGTCCAGCACGACAGCCGCCTTGCTGAAGCTGCCGAGCTCGGCCACGTGGATGAAGTATTCGATCTGTTTCAGATGCACCGATCGATGTTGCCACGAGCTATGCCGATTTGCTATAGCAGCTAGCGGCGGCCGCACCTTGGTTGAAAGGCCGGACCCTTCCAGAATCTGCTCTGTTCGACCGGATGGATGCGCGTGCAGACTGCAATTCCTTGCCTGCTGATGCGGGGCGGCACGTCCAAGGGGCCCTTTTTCAAGGCTTCCGATTTGCCGGCCGACCCGGCCACGCGCGACCGCGTGCTGCTGGCCGCGATGGGATCGCCCGACCAACGCCAGATCGACGGCCTGGGAGGGGCGCACCCGTTGACCAGCAAGGTCGGCATCGTCTCGACCAGCGGCCGCCCCGGTGTCGACCTGGAATTCCTGTTTGCGCAGTTGCAGCCCGATAAGGACACGGTCGACACGACGCCGAACTGCGGCAATATGCTGGCCGCGGTCGTGCCGTTCGCGCTTGAGACGGGCCTGGTGCGGGCCCGCGGCGACGCCAGCACGTTTCGCGTGCTGACGCTGAACACCGAGATGGCGTGCGACATCACGGTTCAGACGCCCGCGGGCGAGGTTCAATACGAGGGCAACGCCCGGATCGACGGTGCGCCCGGAACGGCGGCGCCGATCAAGATCAACTTCCTGGACACGGCCGGTTCGGTGTGCGCCGGCCTCCTGCCCACCGGCAATGCGCGCGATCGGGTCACGGTCGAAGGCGTCGGCTCGCTGGACGTCACCTGCATCGACAATGGCATGCCGCTGGTGCTGCTGCGCGCGGCCGACGTGGGCCGTACCGGATACGAGAGCGTCGCGCAGTTGAACGCCGACAATGAACTGAAGGCAAAGCTGGAAGCGTTGCGGCTGGCGACCGGCCGTCTGATGGGCCTGGGCGACGTCGCGAACAAGACGTATCCGAAGATGACGCTGATAGCAAAGCCCCGTGAGGGCGGCAGCATCTGCACACGCTCATTCATTCCGCACGTGTGCCACGACGCGATCGGGGTGCTGGCCGCGGTCACGGTGGGCACAGCCTGCGTGTTGCCGGCGTCGATCACAGAGGCCATCGCGTTGATCCCGCCGGGAAATCCGAAGACGGTGACGGTGGAGCACCCGTCGGGCGAGTTCAGCGTCGAGCTGGAGGTCGATCCCGCCCGGCCACAAACCGTCACGCGCGCCGCGCTGCTGCGCACCGCGCGCCTGATCATGCGGGGCCAGGTACTGATTCCCGCGTCGATCTGGAAGGGCCCGCGCGCATGATCATCGATTGTCACGGCCACTACACCACCGCGCCCAAGGTGCTGGAGGATTGGCGCAACCGCCAGATCGCCGCATTGAACGATCCAGGTCAGGGACCGAAGGCATCCGAGCTGCGGATCAGCGACGGGGAGCTGCGCGAGTCGATCGAGACCAACCAGCTGAGAAAAATGCGCGAGCGCGGCAGCGACCTGACGATTTTCTCGCCGCGAGCCAGCTTCATGGCGCACCACATCGGCAATTTCGAGACCAGCGCGACCTGGGCCGCCCTGTGCAACGAGCTGTGCGCGCGCGTCGCAAGCCTGTTCCCGGACTGCTTCATCGGGGCGGCGATGCTGCCGCAATCGCCTGGAATCGATCCCAGGACCTCGATTCCGGAGCTCGAGAAGTGCGTTCGGCAATACGGGTTCGTCGCGATCAATCTGAATCCGGATCCTTCCGGGGGCCACTGGAAAGAGCCGCCGTTGTCGGACCGCCACTGGTACCCGATCTACGAGAAGATGGTCGAGCTCGATGTGCCGGCGATGATCCATGTCAGCACCAGCTGCAATCCCTGCTTTCACACGACCGGGGCGCACTACCTGAACGCGGATACGACCGCCTTCATGCAGTGCCTGACCGCGGACCTTTTCAAGGACTTCCCGACCTTGAAATTCGTGATTCCGCACGGCGGCGGAGCCGTGCCGTACCACTGGGGCCGGTTCCGCGGTCTGGCGCAGGAGCTGAAAAAGCCGCTGCTGAAGGATCATCTGCTGAACAACATTTTCTTCGACACCTGCGTGTACCACCAGCCCGGCATCGATCTGCTCGCCCGCGTGATCCCGGTCGACAACATCCTGTTCGCCTCGGAGATGATCGGCGCGGTGCGCGGCATCGATCCGGAAACGGGTTTTTATTACGACGACACCCGGCGCTACATCGAGGCCGCACCGAACCTGTCCGCCGTCGATCGCGCCCGGATTTACGAAGGCAATGCGCGCCGCGTGTACCCGCGCCTGGACGCGGCGCTGAAGGCGCGGGGGCACTGATTGAGCGCTTCGCCACCGGCTGCCGCCAGCGCCCGCCAACGACGTAGCGAAGGGAGAGTGCGATGTCCTTGAACAACCTCGGAGTCGTCAAGCGCAACATCGTCCGCACGGAGCGCGCGGTCGTCGAGAGACTGGCGAATTTCGGCGTCGCCACGGTGCACGAAGCGATGGGCCGCGTGGGATTGATGAAGCCTTACCTGCGGCCGATCTATCCGGGTGCGCAGCTGTGCGGCAGCGCGGTCACGGTGTTGATGCAACCCGGCGACAACTGGATGCTGCATGTAGCGGCCGAGCAACTCAGGGAAGGCGACGTCGTGGTCGCTGCCTGCACCGCCGACAGCGAAGACGGCTTCTTCGGCGAGCTGCTGGCCACGTCGTTTCGCGCGCGCGGCGGCCGCGGCTTGGTGATCGACGGGGGCGCGCGTGACATCAAGGAGCTGACCGCGATCAGGTTCCCGGTGTTCTGCCGCGCGATCAGCGCCAAGGGGACGGTCAAGGCCTCGCTGGGCTCGGTCAACATCCCGGTCGTGTGCGCCGGCGCGCTGGTCAACCCGGGCGACGTGGTGCTGGCCGATGACGACGGCGTGGTGGTCGTTCCAGCCGCCCTGGCAGGGCAGGTGGCCGAGGCGGCACAGGTGCGCGAAGCGAGCGAGGCCGATAAGCGCGCAAAGCTGGCGGCCGGGGTGCTCGGCCTGGACATGTACAAGATGCGCGAGCCGCTGGAGCGCGCCGGGCTCAGATACATTGACTGACGTTTGGACAGAACTACTGCGACAGAACCAGTGCGACTGAACTAGTGCGAGTGAACGACTGCGAGTGAACCACGACGGCGGCGCGATGAGTCTATCCGACGATCCTTTCCGATGGCGTGTGGGCCTGGTCGGCTACGGCGAGGTCGGCCAGATCCTGGCCGAGGACCTGCGTGGCAAGGGTGTGGCGGTGGCGATGTACGACCTGAAGCTCGGAACGGATGCGGGCGCCCGGATGCGGCAGCACGCGGCCGAGCACGGCGTGCAGATCGCGTCTTCGCACGGGCTGCTCGCCGCCAACGTCGATTTGCTGATATCGGCGGTTACGGCCAGTCAGGCCGTGCCGGCTGCGCAGGCCTGCGCGGGCAGTGTCGCGACGGGCAGCTTCTTCCTGGATTTCAATTCGGCCTCGCCGAGCGCAAAGATCCGGGCCGCTGGCTTTGTCGACGGCGCCGGGGGGCGCTACGTGGAGGGTGCCGTGATGACCTCGGTGCCCCCGTACCGGATCCGGGTGCCCCTGCTGCTGGGAGGCCCGCACGCCGCCGCGCTGGGGCCGGGCCTGTCTGCACTGGGATTCGACGCCAAGCTGTCGTCGCAGAAGCTGGGAATCGCTTCGGCCACCAAGATGTGCCGCATTCGGCGCGTGATCGAGCACGGCCGCCGCCGGGCCGAGGAGATGCTTGAAGCGGCGCAGACCGTTCGTGAAGCCGGACTGGAACCGTGGTCGGCCGGCGCCACCGCACAGCGGCAGGCCTGGGTCGCGGATCTGGTCGAACGAGGCGTGCTCGGCGGCGAGGTCGGCGAAAAGTCGGCTGGGCGCAGCAACTGGCGCGCCGACGCCGATCGTATTCTCGCTGCGGCCGACGTGGCGGCCAGGCGCCGGTGAATCGACCTGATCCCGCGCACCCATGGATCCCGACTGGCTGCCGTTTCATCCCAACCCGTCGCCCCCGACGTTTCAGCTGCCGCCGGGCTCGGTCGATGCGCACTGCCATGTGTTCGGTCCCGCCGCGCAGTTTCCGTTCGCTCCGGAGCGGCGCTACACGCCCTGCGATGCCTCGTGCCAGCAGCTTTTTGCGTTACGCGACCGGCTTGGAGTCGCGCGCAACGTCGTCGTGCAGGCGACCTGCCATGGCGCCGACAACCGAGCGGTCGTCGATGCGCTGAAGCGGTCGCAGGGCAGGGCGCGCGGGGTGGCAACCGTGCGACGCGGCGTAACGCCGCGCGAGCTCGCCCAACTGCACGAGGCCGGAGTCCGGGGCGTGCGCTTCAACTTCGTCAAACGCCTGGTCGATTTCACGCCGCGCGAGGAACTGATGGAGATCGCGCACCGGATCGCGCCGCTGGGCTGGCACGTTGTCGTCTATTTCGAGGCGGCCGATCTGCCCGAACTGTGGGATTTCTTCAGCTTACTGCCCACCACGGTCGTGGTCGACCACATGGGGCGCCCGGACGTCACGAAGCCGGTCGATGGGCCCGAGTTCGAGCGCTTCGTGCGATTGATCCGCGAGCACGCAAACATCTGGACCAAGGTCAGCTGTCCCGAGCGGCTCAGCGTTTCGGGGCCACCCGCGGTCAACGGACAACGCAATGCGTACCGCGACGTGCTTCCATTCGCCCGGCGGCTGGTCGAGACGTTTCCCGACCGCGTGCTGTGGGGTACCGACTGGCCCCATCCCAATCTGAAGAATCACATGCCCGACGACGGCCTGCTGGTCGACTTCGTGCCGCACATCGCGACCACGCAGGAATTGCAGCGCAAGCTGCTGGTAGACAATCCGATGCGGCTGTACTGGCCCGATTGAACCGCGCGAACCGACGGGCGGGAATCGGCCTGCGGGAACCGAGCAGCAGCAACTGAGGGGTTGGAAAAGGCGATCGCGATGGCGCTGGATAAGCCCTACAAGGACGTGCCGGGCACGACAATCTTCGACGCGGAGCAGTCGCGCCTGGGCTATCACTTGAACCAGTTCTGCATGTCGTTGATGAAGGCCGAGAACCGCGCTCGTTTCAAGGCCGACGAGCGCAAATATCTGAACGACTGGCCGATGAGCGAGGAGCAGAAACAGGCGGTCCTGGCGCGCGACCTGAACCGCTGCATCGAGTTGGGCGGGAACATCTACTTCCTGGCCAAGCTCGGCGCCACCGACGGGCGCAGCTTCCAGTACATGGCCGCGAGCATGACGGGAATGACACAGCAGCAATATGCACAGATGATGCTCGAGGGTGGCCGCTCGCCGGAAGGCAATCGGCGTGTGGGCGAAGAGCGCGAAGGCAAGCCCGGTGGCTAGCATCTCGGCCAGCGTCTACACCTCGCACATTCCGGCGATCGGCGCGGCGCTCGACCTGGGAAAGACGGCCGAGCCGTACTGGCAGCCGGTGTTCAGCGGCTATCAGCGCTCGAAAGAGTGGATGGCCAAGCACGTGCCCGACGCGATCGTGCTCGTCTACAACGACCACGCCACCGCTTTCAGCCTGGATCTGGTTCCGACGTTCGCGATCGGGACCGGGGAGCGGTTCATGCCGGCCGACGAGGGCTGGGGTGCGCGGCCGGTCCCGGAGGTGCTTGGCCACCCTGAGCTCGCCGCGCATATTGCGCACTCGGTGATCCAGGACGATTTCGACCTGACGATCGTCAACCGGATGGATGTCGACCACGGCCTGACGGTGCCGCTGAGCCTGATGTTCGGCCAGCCTTCGGCGTGGCCCTGCCGGGTGATCCCGTTCGCGGTCAACGTCGTGCTGTACCCGGTCCCTTCGGGACGCCGTTGCTGGAATCTGGGCCGCGCGATCCGCAAGGCGATTGCGCTGTACGACGAGCCGCTCAAAGTTCAGGTCTGGGGCACCGGCGGAATGAGCCATCAGTTGCAGGGTCCGCGCGCGGGTTTGATCAATCGGGAGTTCGACCAGTCGTTCCTGGACCGGCTGATCGCCGATCCCGAAGGCCTGGCGCAGATGCCGCATGTCGACTACGTGCGCGAGGCCGGCTCCGAGGGCATCGAGCTCGTGATGTGGCTGATCGCGCGCGGGGCGATGAGCGATCGCGCCCCGACCGTCGTGCATCGCTTCTACCATGTGCCGGCCTCCAATACCGCGGTCGGTCACCTGATCCTGGAGAATAACGAATGAGCACTGTCGATGTTGCGTTGGCCGGTGCCGGCGCATTCGGAATCAAGCACCTCGATGCGCTGGCCCGGATCGAGGACGTCAAGGTGGTGTCGCTCGTCGGTCGGGAGCTCGACAAGGTCCGCGCGGTGGCGCAGCGGTACGGGGTTGAGCACGTCACCACCGAGCTGGCCGACAGCCTCGCTCTGAAGCAGGTCGACGCTGTCATCCTGTGCACGCCCACCCAGTTGCACGCCGAGCAGGCGATCCAGTGCCTGCGGGCCGGCAAGCACGTGCAGGTCGAGATCCCGCTGGCCGACAATCTGCGTGACGCCGAATCGGTCGCGGCGCGGCAACGGCAGGTGGGCAAGGTCGCGATGGTCGGCCATACGCGCCGCTTCAATCCCAGCCACCAGCTGTTGCACCGGAAAATCCAGGCGAGGCAATTCACGATCCAGCAGATGGATGTCCAGACGTACTTCTTCCGGCGCACCAACACCAACGCGCTCGGCCAGCCGCGCAGCTGGACCGATCATCTGTTGTGGCATCACGCGGCGCACACGGTGGACCTGTTCGGCTGGCAGACGGGCGGTGAAATCGTGCAGGCCAGCGCGATCCGGGGACCGATCCACCCCGAGCTGCGGATCGCGATGGACATGAGCATCCAGTTGCGCGCGAGCACCGGCGCGATCTGCACGCTGAGCTTGAGCTTCAACAATGACGGACCGCTGGGGAGCTTCTTCCGATACATCGGCGACACCGGCACCTACGTCGCCCGGTACGACGATCTGTTCAACGGCAAGGAAGAAAGAATCGACGTCAGCCAGGTCGACGTGTCGACCGACGGCATCGAGCTGCAGGACCGGGAGTTCATCGCGGCCATCCGCGCGGGGCGCGAACCGAACTCGAGCGTGGCGGCGGTTCTGCCGTGCTATCGAACGCTGCATCGGCTCGATCAGCTCGAGCTGGGCATCACCTTGTTCGACACTGCGGCTCTGTACGGCTTTGGCGAGAACGAGGAGCTGCTGGGGCGCGTGCTGGCGCCGCACCGCCGCGAGATCAATCTGGCCAGCAAATGCGGGATGACCGGAGTGCAGGGCAAACGTGTGATCGACGGACGGCCCGAAACCCTGCGGCACACGTGCGACGAGAGCCTGCGGCGCCTGCGCACCGACGTGATCGACCTGTACTACCTGCATCGCTGGGACCGCGCGGTGCCGATCGAAGACAGCGTCGGAGCGCTGTCCGACCTCGTCCGTGCCGGCAAGGTGCGGGCGATCGGCTTGTCGGAAGTTTCGGCGGCGACCCTTGTGCGGGCGCACGCGGTTCACCCGATCGCCGCGCTGCAATCCGAGTATTCGCTGTGGACGCGCAATTCGGAGATCGCTGCGCTGCAGACCTGCCGGCAGATCGGCGCGGCGTTTGTCGCTTTCAGTCCGCTGGGCCGCGGATTTTTCGGTGGCGAGCTGCGCGATGCGACCGCGCTGGCCTCGGGCGACATCCGCCGCACGATGCCTCGCTTCGAGTCCGAAGCGTACTCGGCCAACCTGCAGCTGCTGGACCAATATGCGGCACTGGCGCAGGAGGCAGGCTGCACGCCGGCACAACTGGCGCTCGCCTGGCTGCTGGCCCGCGGGCCGCATGTGGTGCCGATTCCCGGCACCACGCGGATTCGGCACCTGGAGGACAACGTGGGTGCGGCAGCCGTCAGCCTGAGGGGAGACCTGGCGACCCGGCTCGATGCGCTGATCAACCAGGGCAGCGTGAGCGGTGCCCGCTATGGCGCGAACACGCAGACGGAAATCGATACCGAGGAATTCTGAGCCAAAGGCCGGATGGAAACGCGCATGGACACCCGCGTGGCAATCATCGGCTCAGGCCCGTCGGGCCTGATGCTCGGGCAGCTGCTACATCGCGCCGGCGTCGAGGCCATCGTCATCGATAACAAGAGCCCCGAATACATCCTGGGCAGGATCCGGGCTGGCGTGCTTGAAACCGTCACCGTCGATCTGCTCGACGAGGCCGGCGTCGGCGATCGTCTGCATGCACAAGGGCTGGTGCACAAAGGAATCAACGTCGCGTTCGGCGGAACGCGGCATCGCATCGATTTTGAAAGCTTGACCGGCCGGCATGTCGTCGTGTACGGGCAGACCGAAGTCACGCGCGACCTGATGGACGCGCGCATCGCGTGCGGCGCCGCCAGCGTCTACGAGGTGCAGGACGTGCGCATCGAGGGTTGCGAAACCGAGCGGCCGCTTGTGCGGTACCGCAAGGGCGGCAGCGAGCACGAGCTGAGGTGCGAGTTTGTCGCCGGCTGCGACGGCTTTCACGGCGTGTGCCGGCAGAGCCTGCCGGCGCAGGCTTATCGCACTTACGAGCGCGTTTATCCGTTCGGCTGGATCGGGCTGCTGTCGGACACCGCGCCGGTGTCCGATGAGCTGATCTATGCCAATCACGAACGCGGCTTCGCGCTGTGCAGCATGCGTTCGCCGTCGCGAAGCCGCGTCGAGCCGATGCGCTTCGGGCGCCTGTTTCTCGCTGGAGATGCCGCGCACATCGTGCCGCCGACCGGCGCCAAGGGACTGAACCTGGCCGCCAGCGATATCCGCTACCTCTCGCGTGCACTGATCCGGTTTTATCGAAGCGGCGACAACTACGAGCTGGAACAGTACTCCGACCGCTGCCTGCGGCGCGTCTGGCTGGCCGAGCGCTTCTCCTGGTGGATGACCTCGATCCTGCATCGCTTTCCCGACGCGGGCGAATTCGGAGCCAGGATCCAGCGGGCCGAGCTCGAATACCTGGTCAGATCGCGCGCGGCGGCGACCGCGCTGGCCGAAAGCTACGTGGGCTTGCCGATCGAGGATTGAACGACCACACAACAGGAGGAGGCAGACGATGAGTATCCGAAAAGCCACAGGTGCCGCGTTGTGCGCACTGCTCGGGATGTCGGTCGCATGGCCCGCGGCAGGCGAGCAGACCGTGAAGATCGGCCTGATTCTGCCGATGTCCGGGCCTTTCGCCGGCTACGGCAGGCAGATCGAAAACGGCGTGCGGCTGTACCTGAAGCAGCACGGCGACACGTTCGCCGGCCGCAAGGTGGAGCTGCTCGTGAAGGACGACACCGGCGTTGCCCCGGAGATCAGCAAACGGGTCGCACAGGAACTGGTCGTCGGGGACAAGGTGGACATCCTGGCCGGCTTCGGCCTGACCCCGTCCGCGTTTGCGGTCGCGCCGATCGCAACCGAGGCGAAAAAACCAATGATCGTGATGAATGCCGCCACTTCGGCCGTGACCACGAAATCGGAGTACATCGTTCGAACCTCGATGACGCTGCCTCAGATCACGGCACCGATTGCGAGCTGGGCCGCCAAAAACGGCATCCGGAAGGTGTTCACCGTGGTGGCAGACTACGGTCCTGGCCACGACGCCGAGGCGCAATTCAAGAAGACCTTCGAGGGCGCCGGCGGGGTGGTGGTTGGTGAGGTGCGCACTCCAGTAAAAAACCCGGATTTCGCGCCCTTCCTGCAGAAGGTCAAGGACACGCGGCCGGACGCGGTGTTCCTGTTCGTGCCGGCCGGAGAGCAGGGCGTCGGCTTCATGAAGGGATTTGCCGAGCGGGGCTTGGCCAAGGCCGGGATCCGGTTGATCGCAACCGGAGACCTGACCGCGGAGCTGGTGCTGGACGCGATCGGCGATCCGGCGCTGGGCGTGATCAATTCCTTCCACTACGCGGAGTCTCATAATTCACCCGAGAACAAGGCGTTTACCGAAGCCTGGTACCAGTCGTACGGCCCGGACCGGCCGGACTTCATGGCCGTGGCCGGCTACGACGGCATGCACCTGATCGCCGAAACGCTGAAGAAGACCGGCGGCAACACCGACGCAGACAAGTTCGTCGAAGCGGCCAAGGGCATGAAATGGATCAGCCCGAGGGGCCCGGTCAGCATCGATCCTGCGACCCGCGACATCGT
>WNFI01076400.1_pt2 | contig 12252 bp, 13 predicted proteins | sample 5400471 | NCBI WGS metagenome assembly WNFI01 (sample SAMN13153348, study PRJNA577476) | soil metagenome | isolation source: 100 cm saprolite on Douglas fir-dominated hillslope | place: USA:California | collected 2013-09-17 | reverse complement strand
CGACGTTCCTGGCGACGGCCGGCTACGGCAAGCTGCGCGAGGGGATCGTGCGGCTCGGCCACCTGCTGCGCGCCCTCCACGCCATCCCGCCGGCGGACGGCAAGTGGCGCATCTGGAACCTCGAGGACGCCGGTTACGGCCTCGATCAGAACCCGCTGCGCGCGCCGACCGTGTTCAACTTCTTCGAGCCGACCTACGTCCAGCCCGGGCCGATCGCGCAGGCGGGCCTGGTGGCGCCGGAGCTCAAGATCACCACCGACACCACGGTGTTCGGCAGCGCCGACTACCTGCACGACGTCATCTACTACGGCGCGGCGTTCGATCCCTACACCATCTTCCCCGACTATTCGAGCCTGGTGGGTTTGAGCGATGCGGCGCTGCTCGACACGCTCAATCTGCTGCTGATGGCCAACGGCATGTCGGCGGCGATGCGCTCCGTGCTGCAGGCGGCGCTCGCCGATCCGAGCTTCTCCGATCCGGGCGACGCCACCATCCGGGTCAGGAACCTGGTCTACCTGATCGAGCTGTCGCCCGAGTACCTCGCGCAGAGGTAAGGAAAAGAGGAGCCACGATGACCGAGACGAAGCCCTTGGGGCCGACCCGCCGCCAGTTCATGGGGCGGTCGGTGTGCGCCGCGGTGGGGATGACCTCGCTCGCCTCGACGCTCTTCGACCTGCGGCGGGTGGCCGCGGCGGCGCCGTCCGGCCCCGATTACAAGGCGCTGGTCTGCGTCTTCCTCTACGGCGGCAACGACAGCAACAACCTGCTGGTGCCCTACGATGCGGCGGACTACGGCGCCTACGCCGCCGCGCGGCAGGCGCTGGCGCTGCCGCGCGCCGCGCTGCTGCCGATCAACCTGCTGGCCGGCGGCGACGGGCGGTCGTGGTCGCTGCATCCGAACCTGCCCGGCTTGCAGAGCCTGTTCGCGCAGCAGAAGATGGCGATCCTCGCCAACGTCGGCCCGTTGGTGGCGCCGGTCACCCTGGCCGACTGGGTCAACGGCACCGCGGCGCTGCCGCCGCAGCTGTTCTCGCACAGCGACCAGACCCTGCACTGGCAGACGTCGATCCCCGATCAGCCGCCGCTGACCGGCTGGGGCGGGCGGGTCGCCGACATGCTGCGCGCTCTCAACGGCACCGCGCAGATCTCGCTGTCGATGTCGCTGGCCGGCACCAACACCTTCCAGGTCGGCAACTTCGTGTCGCAGCTCCAGATCAATCCGGGCGGCTCGCCCGGCCTCGACAACTACACCGCGGACACCACCGATCCGCAGTCGAACGCGCTGCGCAGCCTCCTGCAGATGAGCTATGGCAACCTTTTCCAGTCCGGCTACCGCGACATCCTGCAACGGGCGATCGGCAACGACCAGCTGCTGCAGTCGGTGCTCGCCGGCCTGCCGCCGCTCGCCACCCAGTTCCCCGCCACCGACCTCGGCACCCAGCTCGCCACGGTGGCGCAGCTGATCCAGGCGCGGACGGCGCTGGCGCAGCAGCGCCAGGTCTTCTTCGTGGCCACGGGAGGCTTCGACACCCACGGCGGGCAGCTGCCGGCGCAGGTGCAGCTGCTGCAGGACCTCGACGACGCGCTCACGGCCTTCTACGCGGCGACGGTCGAGCTGACCGTGCAGAACAGCGTCACCGCTTTCACCGCCTCCGATTTCGGCCGCACCTTCCTCAGCAACGGCGACGGCTCGGACCACGGCTGGGGGAGCCACCACGTCGTCGTCGGCGGCGCGGTGCAGGGCGGCAGGCTGTTCGGCAGGGTGCCGACGCTGGCGATCGACGGCCCCGACGACACCGGCACGAAAAAGGGCCACCCCGAGGGGTGGCCCATGTCGATCTCAGATTGCCGCCGCTAGCCCGCGAGGGGGTCGGCGGCAGAGTGGAGCGGTCAGGAGATCTTGGTGACGTTGGCGGCAGCGGCTCCCTTGTTGCCCTGGACGATGTCGAATTCGACCCGTTCACCCTCGGCCAGGCTCTTGAAGCCCTCGCCTTGGATCGCCGAGTGGTGGACGAAGCAGTCCTTGCTACCGTCCTCCGGGGTGATGAAACCGAAGCCCTTCGCGTCGTTGAACCACTTCACTCTTCCCGTGTTACGCATTCTTCTTTTCTCTCTTTCTCTCGCCAAAAACAGAAGAGACCCGGTTGCAACCAGGTCCCTTTCGTGAGTTTCTGGCCTTATAGCGCAGGAGCCAACCGTTGGCTCTAGAGCGAGAACACTCTACACCAGCTTCCGGACGGAGTCAAGCACCTTCTTGAATCCGCTGGAGATCGGCCCGGTTCATCGCCTCAGGGGTTCGCCGCGGCGGGCGCCGGCACCAGCGGCTTCCACTTCGTCTCGTCGCCGACCGGGCAGTCGGCGAGGGTGCTGCCGCTGCACACGTCGACGGCGTAGACGGGGTGGATCTCCCAGATCGCGATGCGCTTGGGATTCTGGGGATGGCCGGCGGTGCAGGGGCGATGGCTGCCGTCGAAGAACAGCTGGCCGGTGAAGCGGACGGGGGCCTGCAGCGCGTTGAGGGCCGCGGGAGTCCAGCCGTCGGGGCGGAAGTGCGGACTCATCTCGGCGGTGACGCTGGTGCATTCGTCGTCCGCGGGATCCTGGACGGTGACGATGTGGATGTCGTTCGCCTCCTTGCCGGTCTCGCCGCAGTTGACGCTCTCGCCGTTGCTGACGTTGGAGTAGTGGGCATCCTTGACGAACGCGACGAGGCGCACCTTGCTGCCCTCGCCGATGGTCGCCCCTTCGCTGGTCTTGTAGATGTTGGCGAGCGCCGAGCGGTCCTCGGGCAGCTTGCTGTCGCTGCCGAAGGTGATGCCGGCCTGGGCGGCGGCGGCCTGGAGCTTCCTGAAGCTGACCCGCGTCACCCAGGCGGGATCGCCGGTGGCGCAGAAGTTGTTCTTGGCGGTGTTCTGGGCGTGGGTCTTGTCGCTGCTCGTCGGCTTGCCCGGCGCGTCGCAGTCCGCGTCGACCGGGTGCTTGCCGGCGATGGCGGCGAAGGGAAGCGGGCACGACGGCGTCAAGCCGTCGGCGGCGGCGGCGGCGGGCAGCGCCGCGCCGGCGAGGGCCGCGACGGCGAGCGTCGCGAGGATCGGGCGCACGGACGTCCAACCGAAGGTTTTCATGGCGCATTCCTTTCCGGGCTCGCTCCTGGCCGGCAGGCGGCGGATGATGCCCGCAGAGGTGATACTGCAAAGTCTTGGTTCCCGATGATTATCTCTTAGGAGACGCTTAAGGTCAATGTCCTCGCCGGCAGACGGGGAGGCCCCCACGGTGCACTCATTGCGGTCATGGCGGTCATGGGAGAATGGCGGCATGAACCGGGACGATCCGTGCCGCCATGGCCAAGCGCGCCGCTGAAGACCCGCGCCTGGCGCAGGTCACGAAGCTCTGCCTGGCGCTGCCGGAGGCGGAGCGCCGGGACAGCGGCGACCATGCCGCCTTCCGGGTCAGGAAGAAAGTCTTCGCCTACTACCTGAACGACCATCACGGCGACGGCAAGGTGGCCCTCTGCGCCAAGCTGGCGCTCGGCGAGAACGCGGACCGGGCGGCATCCGACCCGGCCAGGTTCTACCTGCCGGCGTACATCGGGCCGCGGGGGTGGGTGGCGCTGCGCCTCGACGTGGGCGCCGTCGACTGGGACGAGGCGGCCGAGCTGCTCCACGAGAGCTACCGCCTGGTCGCTCCGCAACGGCTGGCGGGCGCCGCCGCCGGCAGGGGGAAGGCGAGGCCCCGCTAGCGGGCCGCCAATCCTCAGGGGGTCGGGGCCGCGTCCGGACCGGAGCCGGACTCGGCGGCGGGTGCCGCGGCGAGGCTTCCCTCGAGCTCCTTCCACTCCGGCAGGATCACCGCGCCCCCGGGCCGGATCTGGTCCACCCGTAGCAGCTTGAACGGCTGAGCGGAGAAGAGGTCGACGCGCAGGAACAGCTCGCGCTGGCCGGGGGAGTTCCGCACCACGAAGAGCCAGGCGCTGCGGCTCTCGCGCACCGACGGCGGCACGCCCTGGCGGGCGCTCGAGCTGCGGCCGGTCTGGACGAGCGCCTCGATCTCCGGCACGTGCGCGTCGCAGACCACGCGCAGGCCGAGCTCCACCGCCACCTCGGTGCTGATGGTGACCCGCAGGGCGTGGGGGAGCCGCGGCCGGCCCGCGGGGAGCGGCCGCTCGACGATCCGCAAGCCGCTCTCGATCGTCGGACCCGACGGCCGAGCGGCAGCCGCCGCCCCCCGCCGCCGGACCCAGACGGCGGCGCCTGCCGACAGCGCCAGGAGGAAGCCGGCGACGCGCCAGGACAGGCTGCCGGAAAGGCCGCCGGCCAGGACCACCACGGCGAGGCCAAGCGCCCCCGCGAGGAGCGTGCGGTCTGGGACGTGCACGGGCCAAACCTTAACATCATCGGCGGCGCCCCGCGGCGAGCGGCGCGGTGTGCTACCATCCTCCCGAATTCGCACAGCCTTGGTTGTCTGCTGCCGGTTGCTCATGCAGCGCGCAGGTCGGGAGACTGGATTCGGAGGGCTCCGCGCCGCCCTTGGCGCAAGGAGACACGATGCGAAATCTGGTCGTCCTCGTTCTGCTGCCGGCGGTCCTGGCCCAGGGCTGCGCCAGCGCCCCTGCCTCCAATCCCTCCACCGCAACGGCACCTCCCGCGACGAGCCGGGCCAAAGCGACCGATCCGGCCAGGTTCCCGGCGATCAACGACGATCTCGCAGGCGAGCCGGCCACCGTCGAGCTGGCGAGCAGCGAGGTCGTGCAGCAGGCGCGATCGGTGCGGCTGGGGACGGAGGTCACCAGCTGGCAGGAATCGTCAGGGCGCGAGCGCACGGTGCCGACGGCTGAGGTCCGGCGGGTGCTGCGCGAGCAGAAGCGCCTGATCGGGCGCGGCTTCGGCTACGGCGCCGCGGTGGCCTTCCTGCCGGCCGCCCTGGTGGTGAGCAGCAACAAGAACAGTGGTTTTCTCTCCGGCGCCGGAGCCTTTTACGAAGGCTTGCTGATCGTCGTCGGCGGCGGGCTGGTCGGCATGGTCGTGGCCGCCGTCAGCCGCCATCCGGTGGTCGTCTACCAGGGGCCACCGCCGGCTCCCCGCGCCGCGGCCGCCGGCTCGGCGACGGAGCTGCACTGCCGCCTGGCGCCGGCCGCCGCCACCGGCGACCGGCTCGATTGCACGCCCGGCACGCGGTAGCCCGGGAAGCAGGATCTGCCCGGAGAGGCGGCCCCGCCATGCGGGGTCGCCGCCCCTCATCCTCGCCGCCCGCGCTTCAGCCTCGCCGCTTCTCGAAGTCCCGCATGAAGGCCACCAGGGCGTCGACGCCCTCTTCGGGGAAGGCGTTGTAGATCGAGGCGCGGAGGCCGCCGACCGAGCGGTGACCCTCGAGGCCGTCGAAGCCGGCCGCGGTCGCCTCCATGACGAACAGCTGGTCGAGCTCCACCGACGGCAGCCGGAAGGTCACGTTCATCGACGACCGGCTGTCCGGGACGGCGTGGCCGCGGTAGAAGCCGGTGCGGTCGATCTCGGCGTAGAGCTTTGCCGCCTTGCGCCGGTTCGCCGCCGCCATCGCCGCGAGCCCGCCCCTGGCGACCAGCCACCTGAGGACCAGGCGCAGGATGTAGATCGCGAACACCGGCGGCGTGTTGTAGAGCGAGCGGTTCTCGACGTGCGTCGCATACCGCAGCATCGTCGGCAGCGATGCGGCGCCCCGCCGCGCCAGGTCGTCGCGGATCACCACGACGGTGAGCCCGGACGGCCCGAGGTTCTTCTGCGCGCCGGCGTAGACGAGGCCGTGGCGGCCGACGTCGACGGGCCGCGAGAAGATGTCGGAGGAGGCGTCGCACACCAGCGGGACGTCGCCGGCCGCGGGCTCCGACGGCCACTCGGTGCCGAAGATCGTGTTGTTCGAGGTGTAGTGGACGTACGCCGCGCCGGGCGTCAGGCGCAGCTCGTCCTGGCGCGGGATGCGGGCGAAGCCCTCCGCCTCGGTCGTCGCGGCGACGTGGACGGCGCCCACCTTCTGGGCCTCCTTCACCGCCTTCTGCGACCACGCGCCGGTGACCACGTAATCGGCGGCCGCGCCGGCGGTCAGCAGGTTCATCGGCACCATCGAGAACTGCAGGCTCGCGCCGCCCTGCAGGAACAGCACGTGGTAGCCCTCGGGGATCTGCGCCAGGGCGCGGAAGTCGGCTTCGGCGCCCTGGATGATCTCGTCGAAGGCCCGCGAGCGATGGCTGATCTCGAGCACCGACATGCCAACTCCCGGCAGGCTGACGAGGTCGCGCCGGGCCTCCTCGAGGACCGGCAGGGGCAGCACCGCCGGCCCTGCCGAGAAGTTGAAGATGCGAGCGCCGCTGGTGGCGTTGGACATCGCTGGTCCCCCTTGGGAAGAGAATTCAGTCGCCTCTTATAGTGCGATCAGGCGCAGGTCGAGCACGTCGGCGTTGCCGTCGCGGATCGCCGCCAGCAGCGCCGGGGTGGGCGCGTGGTCGAGGTTGACGCGCGCCACCGCCGCCTCCGCGCCCTCGAAGACGACGTTCTCGGTCTCCTGAATGTTCACGTTCTCCTCGCGCAGGTGCTCGAAGACGTGCGCCAGGACCCCCGGACGGTCGCGATGGCGCACGACCAGCATGTGCGAGGCGGGCGTCTTCCGGCTCAGGTTGACGACGTTGGGCACCTCGCCCGTCTGCGCGTAGGTGCGGACGATGCGGACCGTCTCGGCGGCGATCGCCTCCTGCGCCTGCTCGGTGGAGGCGCCGATGTGGTGGGTGCCGTAGACGCCCGGCAGGCCGACGATCGGGTCGTGCATCTCGCCGGTCGCGGTGGGCGGCTCGGAGGCGAAGACGTCGAGGCCCACGCGCAGCCGCTTTTCCCTGACCGCGGCGGCGAGCGCCTGGTGATCGACGACCTCGCCCCGCGCGGTGTTGATCAGCATGGCGCCCGGCTTCAGCCTGGCGAGCAGCGCGGCGTCGACGAGGCCCCTGGTCTGCGGGCCGAGCGCCAGGTGCACGCTGAGAATGTCGCAGCGTCCGGCGACCTCGGCGGGGGAGGGCGCCAGCGCGACCGCCGCGGCCGGGTCGAGCCCGAAGGCCTGCGCCTCATGCTTGGCGAGCGGCCGGTCCTGGCCGTCGAAGCGCCGGCTCCACAGCACCACGTGGAGGCCGAACGCGGCGGCGCGCCGGATCACCTCGCGGGCGATGCTCCCGGCCCCGAGCAGGCCGAGGGTCTGGCCGTACAGGCCGCGCGCCCGCGAGTACTCCTGCTTGTTCCAGCGGCCGGCGCGCAGGTCGGCCACGTTCTCGGGCACCCGGCGGTCGAGCGCCAGGATGAGCGCCAGCGTCAGCTCGGCGACGGCGATGGCGTTCTTGCCCGGGCAGTTCGACACGTAGATGCCGCGGCGCGCCGCCGCCGCCACGTCGATCGTGTTGTAGCCCGCGCCGGCGCGCACCACGAGCGCCAGCCGGCCGGCCTCGAGCGCCGCCTCGGTGACCCGGGTGCCGCGCACCACCAGAACGTCGGCCTGGGTCTCGGCGATCGCCCGCGCCAGCGCCTCGTCCTTCAGCTCCGGCTCGTGGACGATCTCGCAGCCGGCGGCCCGCAGCCCCTCGACCCCGCTGGGCTCGAACTTGTCCGCAATCAGCACCTTCATCGCCCGTCTCCCCTCGGTGAGCGGCAAGCTGCGCCGGGCCTCGCAACAGAGGCGCTTGATTCTATTCCGACAACACCCGCGCCGTGAAGGACGGCCGCGGGCACGCGCACCCGCCGCGGGCGCGTGCCGAAGTAGGCCGCGAGGCGGTCGATCAGCTGCAGGTAGGTGATCTCCTCCGGGCCGGCGAGGTGGAAGAGGCGTCCCGCCGCCGGCGCCCGCAAGGCGGCGCAAAGACCGTCGACGACGTCGTCGACGAACACCGGCGCCAGCCGGTAGCCGCCGTCGCCGACGACCGGGATCCAGCGTCCGTGCCGCGCCCGCTCGATCACCGCGGGGAGACCCTCGCCGCCCGCTCCGGCCCCGTAGACTTCGGCCGGGCGCAGGATCGTCCATGGGATGCCCGAGTCCCTCACCGCGGCTTCCGCGTGGATCTTGGAGCGGCTATAGGCCCCGCCGCCGGCGTCGATCGCCCGGGTGCTGACGTGGATGAAGCGGCCGACGCCTGCCTGCCGGGCGACCGCCAGCAAGTTCCGCGTGCCGCCGGCGTTGACGCTCTCGTACCGGCTCGCGTCGTTGCTATGGGTGAGCGCCGCCAGGTGCAGGACGCTGTCGCAGCCGTCACAGGCGCGCGCCAGCGACGACGGCTCCGTGAGGTCGGCGCGCACCGACTCCCAGCCTGCCGGAACCGCGACGGCGGCCCGTCGATGGAGCAGCCGCCCGGCGACGCCCAGCCGCGCGAGTCGCGGGAGGAGGCGGGCGCCGAGCTTGCCCGGGCCGGTAACCAGCGTCGTCACACGCTCCTTCGTCGCCGGAGCTCGCGCACGCGATAGCGCGCCAGGTTGGCGAGGAACTCGAGCAGGGTCCGCAGGTTGATGAAGGAGGGCCGCCCGACGAGCGCCAGGAAGTCGGTCTCGACCTCGCCGACCCGCAGCCCGAGGCGCCGCGCCTGGATCATGATCTCGGCGTCGATGAACCAGTCGTCGGATTCGAGCTCGAGACGCTCGTAGGCGGCGCGCGTCAGGACCTTGGGCTTGGCGTTCACGTCGCGCGCGTTCATGCCGGGAAAGAGGAGATGGAAAAGCGCGTTGAAGACCAGCGAGATCAGCCGGCGCGCCAGGCCGTCGCCGCGGTGCACGCGGCGGGCCTTGACCAGGTCGTAGCCACCCCGTTCGAGCTCCCGGAAGACTCTCACCAGGTCCTCGGCGAGGATCTGGCCGTCGCCGTCGATGACCGCCAGGCAGTCGCCGGCCGCGAGCTTCAGCCCGGTGCGCATGTCCCAGCCCATCATGCCCCGCTTGGCGGCCGCCGAGCAGACGATGCGCGGATCGTGCGCCGCGAGGTCTCTCACGACCTCGGGCGTCGCGTCGCCGGCGCCCTCGACGTAGTTGGCCACCAGCACGAGCTGATACTTCGTGATCCCGCCATGCGCCAGGGCGGATGCGATGGTGGCCGCGACCTGGCGCGCCCGTTCGCCGGCGCGATAGCAGAGCACGACCACGGACAGGTCGGGCAGGGTCTCAGGCTCCCTGGGGTCGGCAGGTCGCACGGCTCCGCGCCGGCCTCAGGCCTTGATGCCGAACGCGACGAACTGGGCGCCCAGGGGCACCTGCGCCAGCAGGCGCTCGGCCCGCTGCCACACGCGCCCGCGCCACGGGAAGAACAGGCTGGACCGTGACCAGATTCGGCAAAGGCCGGCGCGGCGCAGCAAGCGCCTGGCCGCGGGCAGGGACAGCAGCACGGCCTCGCGGTCGAAGGGGCACCGGGCCACGACCCGACGCGTGAGCGGGTTCCATGGGTTGTGCTCCCAGATCGCCACCAGGCCGCCGGGGCGCGTCAGCCGCGCCATCTCTCCCACCAGGGCGTCCCGCCCGCCGGGCAGCACGTGGTGGAGCACGCACACCGCGAACACCAGGTCGAAGCTGCCGTCGGCAAAGGGAACGCGCCGGCCGTCCGCCGCGACGAGCTTGGCGCGGCTGCCGGTGTCGCCGGCCTGCGCGAGGCTGGCGAGCGAAGTGTCGATGCCCCAGAGCCGCGCGATGCGCGCCCGCAGCCGGCGCTGCATCAGTCCGGTGCCGCAGCCCACTTCCAGGGCGCGCATGGCGAGCGCTCCTCCGTACCAGGCGCCGATCGCCTCTTCGAGCTGCCGCGCCTTGGCGTCGAGGAAGAACTCGTGAGCTTGCCCGGAGAACGCGACGACCCTGTCGACCTGCTGGGAGTAGTCGGCGGCAAACTCATCGAAGTCCATGTTCAGCTTTCGCCATGGTACAGCAACAGCCGGCGCTGAGCGGTCGACAGAGGGCGCCGGAGGATGAGCTCTTCGGGCCGGTAGGCCGACGCGGCCGTTTCCGCTCCCTCGGCGAGCGGATCGCCGGCAAGCGAGGTCCGCAGCCTGTACTCGCCGGCGCCCACGTCGTAGTCCATGAGGATCAGCCGGTCGTAGGCGAAGTGATCCGGCGCGCAGCTCCCGGCGGCGAAGCAGTCGGCCTGGCCCTCGTGCCAGCAGTCGAGACCTTGCGGCGTCGGGCGGCAGCCGGTGCCGCGAGGGAGCCAGAGCCGCAGGCTGTGAGGTCGCGGCTCGTCGTAGATCAGCCTCAGCCAGGCTTGCGTCAGGTAGTCGGCTTGGGTCGCGAGATAGGTGGGTGGAAGGATGCCGCTCCGCAGGATGACCCCGGTGCCGGGGCGCAGCGCCGGCGCCGCCCTGGCGATCGACAGCAGCTCGCGCTGGTGGCGGCGCCAGGTGGAGAGGAAGAGATCCTGTCGCTCGAGGCCTCCCCAGGTGCCCAAGCCGACAAAGAGCGCGGGCACAGCGAGAAAGGCGAGCCGGGCTCGCGGCCATCTCGCCGCTGCCCAGCCCGCGAGAATGCCGAGCGCGAGCGAGACCCAGATCCGTGACAGCACGTGCGTGCGGTAGTAGATGTCGGCGAAATGAATCTTGGCATACGCGGCGTTGGAGGCCAGGGCCATCAGCGCCAGCAGAGCCGCCAGGCCGAGCACCCGCGAGGCAGGCGCCGGCGGGGCCTCGGGCGGCGTGCGCCGGACGCGCAGCGCCAGAGCGGCCACGGCGAGGGCAGCTGCCAGCGCCATGGCGCCGGCGGGGATGGCGATGGGCGGCCTGGGGTACCAGACTTTGCGGGCGAAGGCCCAATGCCAGGGCATGAAGTTCTCGGACCACAAGGCCATGGCGCGGCCGGCTAGCATTCGTGGCGGCATCGAAAGTACCGCCCCGGCGGCATAGCTCTTGGGGTCGTGCAGGAAGCGCCACTCGAGCAACGCGACGGGCGCCACGACCGCGCCCCAGGCCAGCAGCAGCGCCACGGACCGGGGGCGCGGCCGGATGCCGGCTGGCGCCGAGTGCGGCGGCGGCGGCCAGCAGCCAGCCAGCGCCGCCGCGCTGCAAGAAGCGCAGTCCGCAGCCGATGGCCAGGAGAAGCGTGAGCACGGCGAATTGGTAGCCGACGGCGGTAAGGTTGTCGGTCAGGTAGTCGCTGGTCGCGGTCAACGTCAAGGCGACCACCAGGAGGCGAGTCAGGCGGCGTTGCGGCAAGAGCATCCCCGCGATCCACCCTGCGGCGAGTGCTTGACCCACCCAGAACGCGCCATACAGCAGCTGCAGGGCCAGGACCGGATGCGGTGTAGCCCGGGCGAGAAAAAACGGCAACGCGTAGAGCCGGCGCAGTGGGCCCTGAGTCGACGCGAACACTCCCACGAGGCCCTGCCCTCGGTGCACGAGAGCGAACGCGAGCAAGGCGGTATCGTCCTGCCACATCCCTTGCAACGGAGCGGTCAACCCCCAGACCAGCAGGGTCAGCAGCGCGTACAGGGCGCCGTCGCCGGTGACCGCCGCGGCCACGCCGGAAGGCGCGGCGGCAGGCGATGGCGCCGGCGCCTGTCTCATCGGGGCTTGAGACAGAGAATCGCGAACCTCCGCATGCAACACCTCCAACCGCAATCCTGTTGCAGGAAGGATACGCTTTCCCCGAGGAGCTGGCAAGCCGTTCGAGGAGCCGGGGAGCCGGTAGTGTCCTGGTGTTGCTCCTGTTGCCACTAGGCTACGACCTGAAGCTTCTCGCGCCGGTGCGTGGCTTCTCTGGGTATCAACCCCTGATCCGGGCCTACTGCTCGGACTACTGCAGGTTGAAATCTTCGTAGACCGGGTCGGCGGCGAGGGGATGGGCGGCCAAGAAGGTCCAGGCCGCGCGATTGATCTTCGGCGCCAGATCGTAGTACCAGTGGTCGTGGTTGGCCATTTCGATCAGCTCTACCGGGAACCCGGCGACCTCGAGGGCGTTGCGGGTGGAGCGGACGACTGCCACCGGCACACGCTCGTCGCGGTTGCCGACGGCGAGATGGAACGGGATCTTCCGCTTGGCCTGCGCGAGGAGCCACTTCTCTTCGCTCTCGTGGAAGGCGCCGGCGTGGATCGCCACGGCCGCAAAGTAGCGGGATTCGAGCAGCCCCATCTGGAGCGCGAAACCCGCACCCGCCGAATGCCCGAAGAGATAGACCCGTCGCGGGTCGATCGGGTACCTTGACCGCAGGTGCTCCACCAGGTCGCGGAGGAACACGGGTCCATCCTCCGGCGCCTTCCAGTAGGCCGTGTTCGAGGCATCAGGCCCGACA